>Ga0308167_1000514_pt1 | contig 65132 bp, 59 predicted proteins | sample PhyCR1_2_FD_202138 | JGI IMG/M metagenome (GOLD analysis project Ga0308167, IMG submission 202138) | Phyllosphere microbial communities from UC Gill Tract Community Farm, Albany, California, United States - DLSLRC.R1 | ecosystem: Host-associated > Plants > Phyllosphere > Unclassified | place... | reverse complement strand
ACACAGATTGTCTGATAAATTGTTAAAGAGCAGTGCGAACAGCGGGTTAACCGTCTGTCGCGAGGTGGCGTATATTACGCTTTCCTCCTTCAGAGTCAACTTCTTTTTCAGAAGTTTTTCTCCGGCGGCTCAGTTTCCTGAACCTCTCGACACCGCATTCCGTAAGCCGTTGTGCCGTGTCAGTGGAGGCGCATTATAGGGAAGCTTTCACAGAGCGCAAGTGCAAATTTAAACTTTTTTGCTGTTCGTCTGAAATTTGCACAAAAGCGCTGTTTTACGCGTTTTTAATGCGCGAAGGCAGCTCGGCAAGACTCGCGATGACCCAGTCAGCCAGGGCCTCACCTTCAGCCGTAACCGGCTTACCGCTGCGCACTAATACTTTTTTACCTACGCCAGCGGCCTGAGCGGCCTGCATATCTTCCAGTTTGTCACCTACCATATAAGAAGCAGCCATATCGATGTGCAGCTCCTTTTGTGCTGACAGCAACATCCCTGGCTGAGGTTTACGGCAGTCACACTGCTGGCGAAATTCTTCAATCGTCGCATCGGGGAGATGCGGACAGAAATAGATACCATCAAGATCGATATCCCGATCGGCCAAAGACCAGTCCATCCACTCGGTGAGCCGCATAAACTGATCTTCGCTAAACATACCGCGTGCAATGCCGGACTGGTTGGTTACGACCACCAGCGCAAAGCCCATCTTCTTTAACTGCTGTAATGCTTCAATGACGCCATCGATAAACTGGAAATTATCGATTTCATGGACATAGCCGTGATCAACATTGAGGGTGCCATCGCGATCGAGAAAAATGGCCGGGACTTGATTCGTCACGTAAAAACTCCTGCTATAAAAATTGCCGCTTAGTATCGCACGATTGCCATAAAAGGGAGAATGTCAGATTGAATCACTTCCATTGATTTAGACGTCTGGATGCCTTACCATCCATCCAGCTTATGCATGCTTTCATCTATGGAAGCACACCAGACCACGGACAATGCAAGACGATAATAAATAACGTAATGATTAAATTAGAAAATATCACCAAAGTGTTCCAGCAAGGTTCGCGTTCGATACAGGCTTTATCCAATGTCAGCCTGCATGTGCCTGCCGGACAAATCTATGGCGTCATCGGCGCATCCGGTGCCGGAAAAAGTACGCTGATTCGCTGCGTGAATCTGCTTGAACGCCCTACCTCAGGCCGGGTACTGGTTGACGGTGCGGATTTAACGGCGCTGAGTGAACGGCAGTTGACTCAGGCGCGTCGCCAGATTGGCATGATTTTTCAGCATTTTAACCTGATGAACTCCCGCACGGTATCTGGCAACGTTGCGCTGCCGTTAGAGCTGGGCAACCTCACCCGTGACGAGATTAAAAAGCGTGTGGCTGAACTGCTGGACCTGGTCGGTCTGGCTGATAAGCACGACGCCTGGCCAGCCAATCTTTCCGGTGGTCAGAAACAGCGTGTTGCCATTGCGCGTGCGCTGGCGAGCAACCCCAAGGTTCTGCTGTGCGATGAAGCCACCAGCGCGCTCGATCCAGCCACCACGCGTTCGATTCTTGAATTGCTCAAAGATATTAACCGTCGTCTCGGCCTGACCATTCTGTTGATTACGCATGAGATGGATGTCGTAAAGCGCATCTGCGATCAGGTCGCGGTGATCAGTCAAGGTGAGCTAATCGAAAAGGACAGCGTGAGCGAAGTCTTCTCGCATCCTAAAACGCCGCTGGCACAGCAGTTCATCCAGTCAACACTGCATCTGGATATTCCAGACGATTATCAACAGCGCCTGTCGCCTGAAGCTGGTCCTGACAGCATGCCGTTGCTGCGTATGGAATTCACCGGGCAGTCCGTTGATGCACCTTTACTGTCTGAAGCCGCACGTCGTTTTAATATCAATAACAATATTATCAGTGCGCAGATGGATTACGCTGGCGGTGTGAAGTTCGGCATCATGCTGGCGGAAATTCACGGCAGTGAAAGCGATACACAAGCCGCTATTCAGTGGCTGCAAGAACATCATGTAAAAGTAGAGGTATTAGGTTATGTCTGAAGCGATGATTGCGTTGCTGGGGCGCGGCGTGTGGGAAACGTTGATGATGACCTTTGTCTCTGGCTTTTTCGGTTTCGTGCTGGGTTTACCGGTGGGCGTACTGTTATACGTTACCCGTCCGGGGCAGATCCTTGAAAACAAAGGCTTGTACCGGGTGCTGTCGGCGCTGGTCAACATCTTCCGCTCTATTCCTTTTATTATCCTGCTGGTATGGATGATTCCGTTTACCCGCATTATTGTCGGCACCTCAATCGGTCTGCAGGCCGCCATCGTGCCGCTGACTGTGGGCGCAGCCCCGTTTATTGCCCGTATGGTTGAAAACGCGCTGTTGGAACTTCCGACCGGATTGATTGAAGCCTCGCGCGCAATGGGCGCAACGCCGATGCAAATCGTCCGTAAAGTCCTGCTGCCTGAAGCGCTGCCTGGCCTGGTCAATGCTGCCACCATCACGCTGATTACGCTGGTTGGCTACTCTGCAATGGGCGGCGCAGTAGGCGCGGGCGGCCTGGGACAGATTGGCTACCAATATGGTTATATCGGATATAACGCCACGGTGATGAATACGGTATTAGTGTTATTAGTCGTTTTGGTGTATCTCATACAATTCTGTGGTGACCGCATCGTGCGTGCTGTGTCCCATAAATAAGCAAGCAATATCACTCTTAAGGAAAGGATATGTCTTTCAAATTTAAAAAAATTGCCGCTGTGGGTGCATTAATTGGCGCGATTGCGCTGGCAGGATGCGATCAAAAAGCTAAAGATCCAAACCACATTAAAGTGGGTGTGATCGTAGGCGCAGAGCAGCAGGTTGCAGAAGCTGCGGCCAAGGTTGCTAAAGACAAGTATGGCCTGGATGTTGAGCTGGTCACGTTTAACGACTACGTGCTGCCTAACGAAGCGTTGAGTAAAGGCGATATTGATGTGAACGCCTTCCAGCACAAACCGTATCTGGATCAACAAATCAAAGATCGCGGTTACAAGCTGGTATCCGTTGGTAACTCTTTTGTTTATCCGATTGCTGGCTACTCGAAAAAAATCAAATCACTTGATCAACTGCAGGATGGCGCACAGGTGGCGATTCCTAATGACCCAACCAACCTGGGTCGCTCGCTGCTTCTGCTGCAGAAAGTTGGCCTGATTAAGCTGAAAGACGGTGTGGGCCTGCTGCCAACCTCACTGGATATCGTTGAGAATCCAAAACACCTGAAAATTGTTGAGCTGGAAGCACCGCAGCTGCCACGTTCACTGGACGATCAGCAAATTGCGCTGGCGGTGATCAATACCACTTACGCCAGCCAGATTGGCCTGACGCCGGCGAAAGATGGCATCTTTGTTGAAGACAAAGACTCACCCTACGTCAACCTGATTGTGGCGCGTGAAGACAACAAAGACGCGGAAAACGTGAAGAAATTCGTTCAGGCTTATCAGTCTGACGAAGTTGCTGACGCCGCGAATAAAGTCTTTAACGGCGGCGCGGTTAAAGGCTGGTAATCCCGTCTGACATCTTCCCTCAGGGCGGCTTTTAGCCGCCCTTTCTGTTATTGCGCTTTGCTGACTTGTTATTTATCCGTGTCCTTGTTTCAATAACGCCACTTTTTGAAACTTGAGGATGTTGCCATGCGTTTTTTACCGCTCTGCTTGTTAGCATTGATGCTGACAGGGTGTGTTCGAGAGTACCACCCAATAAGCAGCGCACCTTCTCAGCCGCAGCAACCCAGCGAACCGACACGTAAGCCAACGTATCGACCCGCGCCTGTTAAGGTTTATACCGACGCTGCCGATCTGGTGAGCAAACCCTTCCGCGATCTGGGCGAAGTGTCCGCTGAAGATTGCCAGGTAAGCAACCAGAGTTCGCCCCCCAATATCGCTACCGCACGTAAACGTATGCAAATCAAAGCGTCACAGATGAAAGCCAATGCTGTGCTGCTGCATAAATGTGAAATCGTCAGCAGCACGCCAGGCTGCTACCGTCAGGCTGTTTGTCAGGGATCGGCGCTGAAAGTCACCAGTCAATGAGTGAATTCGCCTTTGCGCAAATCGGCGTGATCCGTTCACCATGGAAAGAGAAGTTCGCCGTGCCGCGCCAGCCGGGGCTGGTTCAGGATGGCGGCGGCGAACTGCATCTTTTGCCGCCTTACAATCAGGCGGATGCGGTGCGCGGCCTGGAAGACTTCAGCCATCTCTGGATACTGTTCGTTTTTCATCAGACCATGGACGGTGGCTGGCGTCCTACTGTGCGACCGCCGCGCCTGGGCGGTAACGCCCGCATGGGCGTTTTTGCCACACGATCCACCTTTCGCCCCAACCCTGTTGGCATGTCGCTGGTTGAGCTCAAAGGCATCCGCTGCGAGAAGCAACAGGTCATTCTGCAGTTGGGCAGTCTGGATTTGGTAGACGGTACACCGGTTGTCGATATCAAACCCTACCTGCCTTTTGCCGAAGCCCTGCCCCAGGCACGTGCAGGTTTTGCCCAGTCCGCGCCGGAAAGCACCATGCCGGTCCGGTTTTCACCGCACGCCCAGCAGCAACTGCAACAACACGGCCGCTATCCCCATCTGGCGAGATTTATCAGCGAAGTACTCGCTCAGGATCCGCGGCCCGCTTACCGTAAAGGTGAAACCCAGGACCGGGAATATGCCGCCTGGCTACTGGAGTTTAATGTGCGCTGGCGCATTGATGAGGCAGGGACAGAAGTCGTGGCTATCGATCCGCGTTAAAACCCGCTTTTTAGCCAGTGATCTCACTGGTACACTAGCCGCCAGCAAATTTTTGTCTGTGAATTTCCGATCAACTGGAATCGTAATCAATGCGTACTACTCAATATCTGCTCTCTACTCAGAAAGAGACACCTTCTGACGCGGAAGTGATCAGCCATCAGCTGATGCTGCGTGCCGGAATGATCCGTAAACTGGCTTCGGGTTTATATACCTGGCTGCCAACCGGTCTGCGCGTATTAAAAAAAGTCGAAAACATCGTTCGTGAAGAAATGAACAACGCCGGTGCCATTGAGATTTCAATGCCTGTGGTCCAACCCGCAGACCTGTGGCAAGAGAGCGGGCGCTGGGAGCAGTACGGCCCAGAATTACTGCGTGTTGCGGATCGCCACGAGCGTCCGTTTGTGCTCGGCCCGACGCATGAAGAAGTGATTACCGATCTGATTCGCAATGAGCTGAGCTCATATAAGCAGCTGCCGCTGAATCTGTATCAAATCCAGACCAAATTCCGTGATGAAGTGCGCCCGCGCTTTGGCGTGATGCGCTCGCGTGAATTCATCATGAAAGATGCTTACTCTTTCCATACGACGCAGGAATCGCTGCAGGAAACCTATGACGCGATGTACCGCGCCTACAGCCAAATTTTCAGCCGAATGGGCCTGGATTTCCGCGCGGTGCAGGCTGATACCGGTTCGATTGGTGGAAGCGCATCTCACGAGTTCCAGGTACTGGCACAAAGTGGTGAAGATGATGTGATTTTCTCCACGGAGTCTGACTTCGCTGCCAACATTGAACTGGCTGAAGCCGTCGCGCCAGCTGGCGATCGTCCTGCGCCTGCAGAAGAGATGCGCCAGATCGATACGCCGAATGCCAAAACCATCGCAGAACTGGTGGGTCAGTTCCAGCTGCCGATTGAGAAAACCGTGAAAACCCTGATGGTTAAGGGCGCAGAAGAAAGCGGTCATGCATTGGTTGCGTTACTGGTTCGCGGCGATCACGAGCTGAATGAAATCAAGGCAGAAAAATCACCGCTTGTCGCTTCTCCCCTGACGTTCGCGACAGAAGACGAGATCCGCGCAGCGGTCGGTGCCGGTCCAGGCTCGCTCGGCCCGGTCGGGCTGAATATGCCGGTTATTGCCGACCGTACGGTGGCGAAGATGAGCGATTTCAGCGCCGGTGCCAACATTGATGGTAAACATTATTTCGGCATCAACTGGGAACGCGATCTTCCTATGGCGCAGGTGGCCGATATCCGCAACGTTGTGGAAGGCGACCTTAGTCCGGACGGCAAAGGTACATTGCAGATTAAACGCGGTATCGAAGTCGGCCATATTTTTCAGCTGGGCACCAAGTACTCCGAAGCGATGAAAGCCTCTGTACAGGGTGAGGATGGTCGTAACCAGGTCATGACCATGGGCTGTTACGGTATCGGTATTACCCGTGTCGTTGCGGCGGCCATCGAGCAAAACCATGACGATCGCGGCATCATCTGGCCTGCAGCACTGGCACCTTTTGAGGTGGCGATTCTGCCCATGAACATGCAGAAATCGTTCCGCGTGAAAGAGTTAGCAGAAGAGCTGTACAACACGCTGCGCGCCAAAGGCGTAGAAGTGATTCTGGACGATCGTAAAGAGCGTCCGGGTGTGATGTTTGCCGATATGGAACTGATTGGCGTACCGCACACCATCGTGATTGGCGACCGCAATCTTGATAACCACGAGATTGAGTATAAAGCCCGTCGTGCCGGTGAGAAACAGATGATCAAGCAGGATGAGATTGTCGGGTTCCTGCTTAACGCACTGAATAAGTAACGCCCTCAAAACGCCCCTTCATGGGGCGTTTTTATTCCCCGCTGAATAACGCCCTGCTCTGTCGCTAATTTACGCTTTCAGAACCCACAGACACGTATTGCGGTTATTAAGTCCCGCGCGCATAAGCATCTAAGCGTTATTGCACCTTGCCGCGCAGCGCTTTGGTACTACTGCGACGCGACTTGCCTTCCAGCCTGCGCTCTTTCGAAGCGCGCGTAGGCCGCGTTGACCGCCGGACTTTCTCTACCGTGGTAAGCTCACGAATCAGGTTGATCAGCCGCTGCAGTGCCGCTTCCCGGTTCATCTCCTGACTACGGTATTCCTGCGCCTTAATGATGACGGTTCCCTCACCCGTAATTAAATGATGGCTGGCATTTAACAGCCGCTCTTTATAGAACGGTGGCAAGGACGAGGCGGCAATGTCAAAACGCAAATGAATGGCGGTGCTGGTTTTATTCACATGCTGACCGCCGGAACCCTGCGCCCGAATGGCCGTCAGCTCAATTTCACTGTCCGGCAGCTCCACGTTACGTGACAGCATAATCATCTGCCACCTGCCTGCGTCCAATTCGTGTGTTTTTGTCCTGGGCTGTTCATCAACTTAACCTTTCGTGCTTTATCCTGAGTCGTCTGATACTGCATAGCCAGCTACTTTAGCAGTGATTTGCGCGTTGTTCCTGCTTTTGCCTGGCTGATTTTCTGGAAATGCCTGTGATATAGTCGCTAATCAACCAGGGTATTTATGCTCTGCTGAGGAGGTGCCTGTGCAAAAATATTGTGAGTTAGTTCGCCAAAAATATGCCGAAATCGGCAGCGGGGATCTGGGATATGTACCCGATGCGATAGGCTGCGCCTTAAAAGCGCTTGATGATATTGCCGCGAATGCTGCGCTAAATGCTTCTCTCAGGGAACAGGCGGCCTACGCCGCCGCAAACTTATTGGTGAGCGACTATGTTGATGAATGAAGCTTATAAACCCATCAATTGCGATGACTACGATAATCTGGAACTCGCCTGCCAAAAAAACTGGATGCTGACGCTGGAGTTGAAAGATGGCGAACAGCTCAAGGCCAAGGCCAGGGATATTCTTTCACGTAAAAACGTTGAGTACCTGGCGATTGATCTTTCCGGTGAAACACGCGAGCTACGTCTCGACCACATTGCCAGCTTTAGCCATCCTGAACTTGGCACCGTTGTTGTCAGCGAAGAGTAATTCACTTCCCGTCGGGCGGGATGCACTCCCGCCCATCTCATCAAGGTTTTAACGCACTGTAGTACGCGGCTAAATTCGCCATATCGTCATCACTTAAGCCTGCGACAAACGCCTTCATTACTTCAGCCTGACCGCCGCTTCGTTCCCCTTTTTTATACGCCTGTAGCGCATGATTAAGATAAGCAGCATTTTGCCCGGCCAGATTAGGATAAAGGGGCGCGGTCGCTTTCCCCTGTGCCCCGTGGCAGGCCATGCAGGCGGCCGAACGTTGTTCGCCCGCTTTCACATCGCCTGCGGCGTGGGCCGGTAAGACGGTTAGCAGCAGCAAGGCTGCTAGTCGTTGTATCATCACGGCGCTCCCGTCGTTTTCTGCCAGTTGACTTGCCAGCCATGGGCATCCTGACTTGCGCCCTCACGGGTGACAAACAGCCCGGGCGCGCTAATCAGTGTCTGATTAAAGTAAATTAATGGAATGCGCGTACGCTGCCAGGGGGGAATATTCAGCATCTGCCAGATTTTCTTTATGTCACGTCCCCCTGTGCGATTCACAATATGAACATAGCCTGTTGCGTAAAACCGCACGAATACCTGCTCCTCCGGCTGTGGACAGCGAAGCGTACTCACGTTTTTTTCGGATGTGAGTACGCCCAGGTTCTGCGGTAAAACCAGGGGCTGATTGAGGTCAGGCCATGCCATTTCACAGTCGGTTAAGGACGCGCTGAGAGGCAAGCGGTAAAGCTGCTGGCGGTAGCGACGGATCTCGTGGTTCCCTAACGTTAACCGCGGCTGGGCATCCTCCCGGCAGCGCATGACGTCCTGACGAATACGGCGTAATGCTTCCCGCGAGGGCATCTTCTCACCCTGTCTGGCCAGCCAGCGACGCAACAGGGCATTCCCTTTCGCCTCACTCATGGTCAGTAACGGCGTAAAGCACAGGCTACCGTCGGGTTGTATTAGCTCGCTGAGTTGCCCGGCCAGCAATTCATCCAGGAGTTGCTCCTGCTCACCACACAAGGCGGCACTGCGTGCCGTCGCCTCGGCAAAATGCGGCCAGCGGCTCAGTACCGCAGGTAATAGCTGCTGACGTAAAAAGTTGCGGTCATAACGCAGATCCTGATTACTTTCATCCTCGACCCAGGTCAGTTGGTGCGCGTCGGCATACTGCTCCAGGCTCAGGCGGGAATGGTGTAGCAGTGGTCTTAATAAGGGATGTCCGGCAAGCGTGGTCAGCATCGGCATGGCCGCCAGGCCCGCCGGGCCGCTGCCGCGCTTCAGCGCCAGGAGCAGCGTTTCACACTGATCGTCCAGATGCTGCGCAGTCAGCAGCTTTTCATCCTCGTGGAGTGCCTGGCTCAGTGCCTGATAACGCGCCTGACGCGCCGCCGCTTCGATGCCCTGTCCCTTCTCCGCGATCTGCACACGCAGAACGTCACAGGGGATCTGCCACTGTTCGCACACATTCAGGCAGTGCGCCGCCCAGTCATCGGCATTCCGGCTGAGGCCATGGTGCACATGCAGCGCACGTAGCCGGGATAACGGATGACGTTGCTGCCAGGCCCGAAGCTGATGCAGCAGGACGGTCGAATCCAGGCCACCGCTAAAGGCCACGACCAGCGCGTCACGCTCATTCAGCAGTGCGTCGAAATCAGACATGATGTCAATCCATGAGACGGCTAGCGGTGTAGCCATAAAGTCGCTATTTTACGCTTGATAGAGTTCCAGCGGCAAACCATCCGGATCGGCAAAGAACGTACAGGGTTTACCGGTCAGCGCATCGATGCGAATCGGTTCACATGTTACGCCCTGGCTCGCCAGATAATCTGCCGCGGCCTCGACATCCGGTACGCTAAAGGCCAGATGACGTAAGCCGCAGGCTTCCGGTTGACTGACGCGGGCAGGCGGCGCCGGAAAAGAAAACAGCTCAATCGTATACTGGCCGTTCAATGCCAGATCCCCTTTCCAGGAATCACGCGCTTCACGGTAGTGCTCGCTTTGCAATTCAAAGCCCAGAATGTCGCAGTAAAAAGCTTTACTGCGCGGGTAGTCAGACGCAATGATGGCGATGTGATGGATGTGCGTTAGCTGCAGCATGTTTGCTCCCTGTTAAACATTGATATCCTGGTATTCAGCCTGTTTCAGCACACGAACCCGATACTCACCCTCTTCGGTTAAGGTCGCGCCGTGAATATCTGTCTCAAAGCCGGGATAATGGCGTCCAATGCTACACAGCATTAACAGGAAGTCGAGTACGGCGCGACTTTGTTCTGTGATCATTTCACCGGGCATTACCAGCGGGACACCGGGAGGATAAGGCAGGATCATGTTGGCGGAGATGCGGCCCACCAGCGCATTGATGCTCACCGTTTCAATATTGCCTTTGACCTGCTGCTGAAAAGCCTGATGCGGCGTCATTTTCATTTCGGGTAAGACATCAAACGCTTTCAACATGAGCCTGGGTAGATCATGTTGCTGGATGAGACGATGAATCCCCTGCGCCAGCGTCTGAATACGCATGTTACGGTAAAAATCAGGATCTTCCGCATAGAGATCCGGCAACATATTTTTGACCCGAAGATTGAGATCGTAGGCGCGCTTAAATTCCGTTAATCCCCGCAGCACGCTCATCGCTTTGGTTTTATCGATGCCGATGCTGAAGAGGAACAGCAGATTGTAAGGGCCGGTTTTTTCAACCACAATCCCGCGCTCATCCAAAAATTTTGCCACCAGCGCGGCCGGAATCCCCTCTTCTGCCATCTCGCCCAGCTCGCTCATGCCCGGTGTCAGAATGGTCACTTTGATCGGATCAAGGTACATATGATCGCGATCGGCCTGGGTAAATCCATGCCAGTCTTCTTCCCCCGGCTGGATCGGCCAGCACTGGGCTTCATCGACGTGTTCAGGCTGCCAGATATCAAAAAACCAGCTGTCGCACTCCTCTCGCAACCGCTGTATCTCGCGACGAAAGTGCAGTGCGCGTTCCACTGAGCGATTGATAAGCCTTTTACCCGGATTCCCCCGCAGCATCGCCGCCGCCGTCTCAATGGATGAAACGATGGCATAGTTGGGTGAGGTGGTGGTGTGCATCATGTAGGCTTCATTAAACGTCTGCTCGTCATACTCGCCTTTAATATGAATCAGCGACGCCTGAGAAAACGCTGCCAGCAGTTTATGCGTGGACTGGGTTTCATAAAAGACTTTACCCGGCACCCGCTCGCCACTCATGCCGCTTTTTCCCTCATAGATAGGATGGAAATTAGTATAAGGAACCCAGGCAGAATCAAAGTGGATCGATGGCACGTCCAGCGTTTGTTTGATGTATTGCGTGTTGTAGAGCAAACCATCATAGGTCGAGTTGGTGATCACCGCATGGACCGGCCAGCTTGCGCGCGGCGTGGCGGCGACCTTCTGCTCGATGCTGGCACGGGTGAATTCTTTTTGCGGAATCCCGCCCAGAATGCCTAATGCGTTGCGTGTCGGTTTCAGCCAGACAGGGATCAAATCGCTCATCATCAACAGGTGGGTGAGCGATTTATGGCAGTTGCGATCCACCAGTATGGTGCTGCCTGCCGGTGCCGCATACATCCCCACGATCTTATTCGAGGTCGAGGTACCGTTAGTCACCATATAACTTTGTTCTGCACCAAAGGTTCTGGCGATGTACTCCTCAGCGTCGAGATGCGGCCCGGTATGATCAAGCAGCGAGCCCAGTTCCGTTACCGAAATGGAGATATCGGACTTCAGCGTATTAGCGCCAAAAAAGTCATAGAACAAACAGCCGACCGGGCTTTTCTGGAAGGCGGTGCCGGCCATATGGCCTGGCGTACAGAAGGTGTACTTCCCCTCTTTCACATAGGTAAACAACGCTTTGGTTAACGGCGGTGTAATGTTGTCGAGGTAGTCATCCGTGTACTGGCGAATGTGTAAGGCGATATCCTCGGCGGCATTCAGCGCGTACTCAAAGAAATGCAGGGGCAAACGCATTTCGTTGATGCTGATATCCATCTGAGAATGGGTATTGATAAAGGCATACAGCGGCAGATGTTCATTGAGCTGATTAATTTCGCCGCACAGCTCCGGGCTGTTGTGCTCATCCCAGTCAAAAATGACACCGCTGATTCGGGGATTGTGCTCAATGAGCTTGAGCAAATCGTCATGATTTTTGGGATGGATAAGTTGAAAACCTTGCTGACTCAGTGCGACTTCCAGCTCGCGTAAGGGTTCATCTTTGAAAAACACGCCGTGCGCGCCCATGATCGCCAGAATATTCAATGCACATCTCCCTGATTGTTGAGGCATTGAGTAAGCATAGCGAATCATACCGCTATACTGCAGTCAGATTAGTGGCATAAAAAAAGCGGACCGAAGTCCGCTTTAGCTTGATGAGGCTGAATCAGGCGTAACCGTAGCTCATCAGCCGTTGATAACGGCGATCTAACAGTTCTTCGGTGCTGAGTCCTTCCAGATCGGCCAGATCGGCCAACAGTTGCTTTTTCAGCGACTGTGCCATTTCAACCGGGTGACGATGTGCACCGCCCAGTGGCTCAGGGATAACCGAATCAATCAGCTTCAGCTCTTTGAGACGCGGAGCGGTAATGCCCATTGCTTCTGCAGCCAGCGGCGCTTTATCGGCGCTTTTCCACAGAATTGAGGCACAGCCTTCCGGAGAGATGACAGAATACGTGCTGTACTGGAGCATGTTAACTTTGTCACCAACACCAATCGCCAGCGCGCCACCTGAACCGCCTTCACCGATGACCGTACAAATCACCGGCACTTTCAGACCTGACATTTCCCGCAGATTACGGGCAATCGCTTCAGACTGACCGCGCTCTTCCGCGCCGACACCGGGATAAGCACCCGGCGTATCGATAAAGGTGAGGATAGGCATCTTAAAGCGTTCAGCCATTTCCATCAGGCGCAGCGCTTTGCGATAGCCTTCTGGTGCTGGCATACCAAAATTACGGCGAATCTTCTCTTTGGTTTCACGTCCTTTCTGGTGACCAATGATCATGACCGGGCGACCATCGAGTCGCGCAATCCCGCCCACAATGGCTTTGTCATCCGCATAAGCACGGTCACCCGCCAGCTCATCGAAATCGTCAAAGGCATTGCGCACGTAATCAAAGGTATAAGGACGTAATGGATGACGTGCCAGTTGCGCAATCTGCCATGCGCCCAAATCGGCGAAGATTTTACGGGTCAGCTCAACGCTTTTCTCGCGCAGTCGCTTCACTTCTTCGTCGAGATTGACGTGTTTATCGTCCTGACGACCAATCGAGGTAAGCGAATCAATTTTCGCTTCCAGTTCTGCAATTGGCTGTTCAAAATCCAGGTAATTAAGACTCATAATGTTCCTGTTTTAGTCAAACTCCAGTTCCACCTGCTCCGACCCAATTAACGACCGCAAATCGTTGAGTAAACGATCGCTGGGCGAAATTCGCCACGCTGCACCAAAGCGTAGCTTCGCTCGCGCGTCGGCTCTCTGATAGTAGAGATGCACCGGAATTGTCCCTGAACGATGAGGTTCCAGGGACTGACGGAGTCGGTTTAATAGCTGGTCATCAATTTGCCTGTCCGTCAGCGAGATAGCAAGTCCACGCGCGTATTTTTCGCGCGCTTCGTCGATGTCCATGACTTCCCGGGCGGTCATTTTAAGCCCACCGCTGAAGTCATCAAAGCTGACCTGTCCGCTAACGATCAGGATACGGTCTTTCTCCAGCAGTTGCTGGTATTTATCTAACGCATCGGTAAATAACATGACTTCGAGACGACCAGAGCGATCGTCAAGTGTACAAATACCAATTCGGTTGCCGCGTTTGGTCACCATTACACGCGCCGCAATCACCAGACCTGCCGCGACGGTAATCTTACCACGATCGGTAGGATGCATATCTTTCAAACGCATCCCGCCAACGTAACGCTCAATTTCTTTTAAATACTGGTTAATGGGATGGCCGGTAAGATACAACCCAAGGGTTTCTCGCTCACCATCCAACTGCACCTGTTCTGGCCAGGGCGTAACGCTGGCATAAGACTGTTCGACCTGTTCAGGCTCGTCGGCCAGCACGCCAAACATATCCGCCTGGCCGATGGCTTCGGCTTTCGCATGTTGATCCGCCGCTTTCAGCGCATCGTTCAGCGCACTCATCAAGGCAGCACGATGCGGCCCCAGACGATCAAAAGCACCGGACATGATCAGCTTTTCCATGACCCGACGGTTGATCTTTTTGGTGTCGGTGCGCGCGCACAGATCGAACAGTTCACGGAAGTAACCGCCCTCATTACGCGCATCAATGATCGCTTCGATCGGGCCTTCACCCACGCCTTTAATCGCGCCAATGCCGTAAACGATCTCGCCTTCATCGTTCACGTGGAACTGATACAGCCCTGAGTTAATATCCGGCGGCAAGACTTTCAGCCCCATGCGCCAGCATTCGTCCACCAGGCCAACCACTTTTTCGGTGTTGTCCATATCGGCCGTCATTACCGCCGCCATAAACTCAGCCGGGTAATGCGCTTTCAGCCACAGCGTTTGGTAGGACACCAGCGCATAAGCAGCAGAATGCGATTTGTTAAAACCGTATCCAGCAAATTTCTCTACCAGATCGAAGATTTTCATCGACAGTTCACCGTCGATGCCCATCGTTTCCGCGCCGTCTTTAAATATTGAGCGCTGCTCAGCCATCTCTTCGGGTTTCTTTTTACCCATGGCGCGTCGCAGCATATCCGCCCCGCCAAGCGTATAGCCTGACAGGACCTGGGCGATCTGCATGACCTGTTCCTGGTAAAGGATGATGCCATAGGTTGGCTCAAGTACCGGCTTCAGGCTTTCATGCTGCCACTGGATATCAGGATAGGAGATGGCTTCACGACCATGCTTACGGTCGATAAAGTTATCCACCATGCCCGACTGCAACGGGCCAGGGCGGAACAGCGCCACCAGGGCGATCATATCTTCGAAGCAGTCAGGTTTCAGGCGCTTAATCAGATCTTTCATGCCGCGCGATTCAAGCTGGAAGACCGCCGTGGTCTCCGCGCGCTGCAGCATATCAAAGCTCTTTTTGTCTTCCAGCGGGATGGTGGCGATATCAATCGGCGGCAGACCCTGCTTTTCACGGCGCGGGTTAATCATCTTCAGCGCCCAGTCAATAATGGTGAGCGTGCGTAGTCCCAGGAAGTCGAACTTCACCAGACCGGCATATTCCACATCATTTTTATCGAACTGCGTAACCGGATACTGTCCGTTTTCGTCACAGTAAAGCGGCGCAAAATCGGTGATTTTCGTTGGCGCGATAACCACACCGCCGGCATGTTTACCGGCGTTGCGCGTTACCCCTTCCAGCTTGCGCGCCATATCGATCAGCGCTTTGACCTCTTCATCTGCCTCATAGATTTCCGGCAGTTGCGGTTCCGCAGCAAAGGCTTTTTCCAGCGTCATGCCGGGATCGGGCGGCACCAGTTTTGAAATACGATCGACGAAACCATAAGGATGGCCCAGTACGCGACCGACATCCCGAATCACCGCTTTCGCCGCCATCGTTCCGAAGGTGATGATCTGGGACACGGCTTCGCGGCCGTACATGTCGGCAACGTGTTCAATTACCTGGTCGCGTTTTTCCATGCAGAAATCGACGTCGAAGTCGGGCATGGAGACACGTTCCGGGTTCAGGAAGCGTTCGAACAGCAGGTCAAACTCCAGCGGATCAAGATCGGTGATCTTGAGTGCATAGGCCACCAACGATCCCGCACCTGAACCCCGTCCCGGACCGACCGGCACGCCATTGTCTTTGGACCACTGGATAAATTCCATCACGATCAGGAAGTAGCCCGGAAAACCCATCTGGTTGATGACGTTAAGCTCGACCTCAAGACGCTCGTCGTATTCTGGACGCTTCTCTGCGCGCTCGGCTTCGTCAGGGAACAGCATCGCCAGACGCTCTTCCAGCCCTTCCCGTGATTTCACCACCAGAAAGTCTTCGGTGGTCATATCGCCGGTAGGGAACTGAGGCAGGAAGTACTCACCCAGTCGTACCGTCACATTACAACGCTTAGCAATCTCTACGCTGTTTTCCAGCGCTTCCGGGATGTCTGCGAACAACTCACACATCTCTTCTTCACTGCGCATATATTGCTGAGGGCTGTAGTTGCGCGGACGCTTAGGATCGTCGAGCGTGTAACCATCATGAATGGCAACCCGGATCTCATGGGCATCGAAATCTTCTTCATTAATGAAGCAGACTTCGTTAGTGGCAACAACCGGGATTCCTTCTGCAATCGCCAGCTCAACCGCCGCATGCAGGTAGCTCTCTTCGTCAGGACGACCGGTACGGATCAACTCCAGGAAGTAGCGATCGGCAAAGTGTTGCTGGTAGAAAGCCAGGCAGTCCGAAACCAGGGTACTGTTACCGCGCAGCAGACTACGGCCCACATCCCCGCGTCGCCCGCCTGACAGCAGAATCAGTCCTTCCTGCAGTTCAGCCAGCCAGTCGCGATCGATAATGGGGCCGGCAATACCGTATCCCCGTTGGTAAGCACGAGAGATCAGCAGCGTCAGATTTTGATAGCCGGTGTTATTGGTCGCCAGCACGGTAATCTGGGTCAGTTCATCGCCCATTAACTCGCTGGCAACGTTAAAATCTGCCCCGATAATCGGTTTAACCCCTGCGCTATGCGCACCACCGTAAAATTTCACCAGACCGCAAAGGTTGGTGAAGTCGGTAATCGCAATGGCTGGCATACCCAGCGCAGCCGCTTTCTTAACCAACGGCCCGGTTTTCGCCAGACCGTCGACCATTGAATAGTCGCTGTGAACGCGCAGATGTATAAAACGAGGTTCGGCCATATCAGTTTCCGGTTAAAACAAGGTCGGATTAGCGCAGCGTGGTCAGGCTGCTCGCCAGCACGTCGGCATCAATCAGCGCATTGCGCACAGGCGCAAAGCTGCGCCGATGATGAGGTGTCGCACCGTACTGCGTTAACTTTTCCCTATGTAACGCCGTAGGATAACCTTTATGTTGCGCGAAACCATACTGGGGAAACAACAAATCCAGTTCTGCCATTTCGCGATCGCGCGTGACTTTGGCAATGATGGACGCGGCACTGATTTCGGCGACCAGGCTATCCCCTTTTACCACGGCCAGAGAAGGCATCGGTAACGCCGGGCAGCGATTGCCGTCAATCAGCACAAAGTCTGGCGTGAGCGGCAAGCCAGCCACCGCGCGCTGCATTGCCAGCATGGTGGCATGCAGGATATTAAGACGGTCGATCTCTTCTGGATCTGCGCGCCCCAGGCTCCAGGCGAGCGCTTTCTCTTTGATCTGATCAAACAGCGCCAGGCGGCGTTTTTCGGACAGTTTTTTGGAGTCCGCCAGGCCGGGGATCGGGTTGGCGGGATCGAGGATCACGGCGGCGGTCACCACCGCGCCCACTAATGGCCCGCGGCCCACTTCATCCACACCGGCAATGCACCGGGCAGCAGGATAGATAAAATCAGCCATTGGCGAGCTCCAGCACCGCATCTGCGGCTTGTTCATCGGCGTTCCAGCGAATCTGCTGATGCAGTTCGTAAAAAGTATGCAGCAGCGTTTCACGTTCGCTACTGGCGTGCAGCAACGGGTCCAGCGCGGCTGACAGCGCTTCAGGCTGACATTCATCCTGCAACAGCTCTTTGACCAACTCACGCCCGGCCAACAGGTTTGGCAACGAAACGTAGTCAGTCTTGACCAGTCGCTTAGCCAGCCAGAAGGTGAACGGCTTCATGCGGTAGCCGACAACCATCGGACATTTTGCCAGCATGCACTCAAGCGCGGCCGTGCCAGACGCCAGCAGTGCAGCATCACTGGCCACCATCGCTTCCCGTCCCTGTCCATCCAGCAAATGCATTGGCAGCTCAGGCGCAACCTCCGCTTTGATTTTTTCAAACTGCTCGCGGCGCTTAGCGTTTACCAGGGGCACAACAATTTCCAGCGACGGATAATGTTGGCGCAGCCGTTGCGCCGTTTTGAGGAAGTCTGCACTGAGCATTTCGACTTCGGCACCGCGACTGCCCGGCAGCAACGCGAGGCAGAGCGCATCCTCATCTATGCCCAGATGACGGCGCGCCGCTGATTTGTCGGGCTGTAGCGGCATGGCATCGGCCATCGTGTGCCCAATAAAGCGGCAGGGGACATTAAAACGGTCGTAAAACGCTTTTTCAAAAGGCAGAAACGCCAGCACCAGATCGGTGTTGCGACCAATTTTAAACACACGTTTTTGCCGCCAGGCCCAGACAGAGGGACTGACGTAATGAATGGTGCGAATACCTGCGCGTTTGAGGTTGCCTTCCAGCGTGATGTTAAAATCCGGCGCATCTATCCCAACAAATACGTCAGGTTTGAGCGAGATAAAGCGCTGGGTCAAATCGCGGCGAATCGTCAATAAACGCCGTAACCGCCCCAGCACCTCAACAATGCCCATTACCGCCAGTTCTTCCATCTCGTACCAGGCTTCACAGCCTTCGGCCTGCATCAACGGGCCAGCGACACCGACAAAGCGGGCATCAGGATGACGGGCTTTTAAAGCCCGAATCAGGCCTGCGCCAAGAATGTCGCCAGAGGTTTCTCCGGCGACCAGGGCTATCGTAAGGGGACGCGCTGACATGAATTAGCGAATTAATCCACGTGTTGAGCGGGCAAAGAAATCAAAGAAAGGCTGCACTTCGCTGTGCTGCTGAGCAATCGCTTCGATTTCCGGTTTGACTTCATCCAGCGTTCTGCCGCTGCGATAAAGTAACTTGTAGGCGTTGCGGATAGCGTGCAGTGCTTCTTTGCTGAAGCCACGGCGCTTCAGGCCTTCAATGTTGATACCGAATGGCGTGGCATGGTTGCCTTGCGCAATCACATACGGAGGGACATCCTGAACAACGCCTGAACAACCGCCGATCATGACATGTGAACCAATAGTGCACCACTGATGCACCGCCGTCATGCCGCCAATGATAGCGAAATCATCCACAGTGACATGCCCACCCAGGGTCGCGTTATTGGCAAAAATACAGCGGTTACCCACCACGCAGTCATGGGCGATATGGGCATTCACCATAAACAGGTTATCGCTACCAATGGTCGTGGTGTTAATACCCTGCGCCGTACCGCGATGAATCGTCACGCTTTCACGGATGCGATTACGGTCGCCAATATCAACCCGGGTAGGTTCACCCGCGTATTTCAAATCCTGATTCACTTCGCCAATCGATGCGAACTGATAGATCTGATTGTCTTTGCCGATACGCGTATGGCCATTCACGACCACGTGTGACTTGAGTACGGTTCCCTCACCAATCTCGACATTTGCCCCAATAAAACAGAAAGGGCCAATATGCACGCCGGGGCCAATAATTGCCCCGTCTTCGATCACTGAACTGGGATGGATGTTGGCGGTTGGATCAATCACGAATTATGCCTCCCGGCTACGGGCACACATCATGGTCGCTTCACAGACGATTTTACCATCGACAGTCGCTACGCCAGTAAAGCGAGTCAGACCGCGACGGGTTTTCTCGAAGGTCACTTCCATGATCATTTGATCGCCCGGTACAACCGGACGCTTGAAACGGGCATTATCAATGCCAGCAAAATAATAAAGCTCGCCTGGCTCCAGTTTACCTACGCTTTTGAATGCCAGAATGCCGGTGGCCTGAGCCATCGCTTCCAGAATCAGCACGCCGGGAAAAATCGGTTTACCAGGGAAATGTCCCTGGAAAAACGGTTCGTTAAAGGAGACGTTCTTCACGGCGCGCAGATATTTGTTTGCTTCAAAATCCAGCACGCGGTCTACCAGCAGAAACGGATAACGATGCGGCAGCAGCTCTAAAATCTCTTCAATTTGCAGAGTATGAGTTTCAGTAGTCAAAATACTCTTCCTGTCCTAAAAAATCTGATGACATCAATAACACGGCCTGCACCGATCATCATGATCGTTGGCAGGCCGCAAATAGGTTCCGTGGCGCCTGGCTTCCCTGCTTAACACTGTTATTATGAAAGCCGGTCAGTCATGGGATGGCGTTTAGTCGTCTTTACCGACTTTCCGCTCGATTGCTTTTAAGCGTTTGCTTATTTCATCGATATTCATCACCAACGCTGCAGTTTTGCGCCAGGTTTTGTTGGGCTGTAATGGAATCCCTGAGGAGTATACACCAGGTTCTGTTATCGGACGCATAACCATGCCCATGCCGGTTACGGTCACTTTGTCACAGATTTCCATATGGCCATTGATGACGCTGGCACCGCCAATCATACAATAACGACCAATTTTCAAACTACCCGCCATGATCACACCGCCAGCAACCGCAGTATTGTCGCCAATAACCACGTTGTGAGCAATCTGACACTGGTTGTCTATGATAACACCATTGCCGATCAGAGTGTTATCCAGAGCGCCACGATCGATGGTGGTACAGGCACCAATTTCTACCCGATCGCCAATCACCACGGAGCCCAACTGCGGTATTTTCACCCAGTTGCCGCGATCGTTAGCATAACCAAACCCATCCGAACCAATGACGGTACCGGACTGAATCAGACAATCCTGACCAATCTGCACCTCATGGTAAACCGAGACGTTAGCCCATAAACGCGAGCCCTTGCCGATACGGGTTTTTTTGCCGACGAAGCAGCCTGCGCCGATGACAACGTTATCACCGAGCTCAACATCGGACTCAATAACGGCATTCGCACCGACAGAGACATTTTCACCGAGTCTGGCGCTGGAATCGATTACGGCGCTGGGTGCAATATGCTGCGCCGGCTGCGGCGTCGTATCCAGCAACTGCGCCATGCGCGCATAGGTGAGATAAGGGTCTTTGACCACCAGCGCAGCGGTTTTACACCACTCCAGATCCGCTTCCGTCAGCACCACGGCTGATGCCTGAATCAGGGCGAGCTGCTCGCGGTAACGGCTGTTGGCAAGAAATGTGATTTGACCAGAGGTGGCGGATTGCATAGAAGCAATGCCGGAGATGACGATATCGCCATCTCCGTGCAATTCTGCATCCAACTGCTGGGCTAAATCAGCCAGTCGAATTGATGACATCGATTATTTAACCTGCTTTACAACATCATCGGTGATGTCTTTAACATCGGAACCCGAATACAGGACAGCCTGAGAATTCAGCACCAGGTCATAACCGCCGCTTTTGGCAACAGACTGAACCGCGGTCTGGATTTTTTCCAGTAACTTGTTACGTTCCTGAACCTGACGCGTCTGGTTGTCTTTTTCGAACGCATCCGCTTTCACCTGGAATGCATCACGCTCAGCGGTGATCTGCTTCTCTTTCTTGCTGCGCTCGCTGGCTTTCATGGTTGGCGCATTACGCTGCAGATCCTGCATTTCCTGCTGGATTTTATCGTGCTGAGAACGGAGTTCTGCCGCGCGGCCCTGGAACTCACTCTCGAGCTGTTTGGTGATGGTCGCGCGCTGAGGTGATTTCTGGAAAACCTGGCTCAGATCAACAGTTGCGACTTTGTCCGCCGCCTGTGCGCCAGCAGAAGCAGCCAATGCAACACCCAGAGTAACTGCACATAACAACTTTTTCACTATAAACTCCTTACCCTCAACATGTATGTTTGCAGCGTGGAGCATAGCAATGCGCCACGCCTGCAAGCTAATTTTTTCACATCCCTGTGTAGAGCATTACCAGGTTTTACCAATGTTAAACTGGAACTGCTCTGACTTATCTCCATCAACTTTCTTGATCGGCTGGGCGTAAGAGAATACCAACGGCCCCAGCGGCGACATCCACTGTAAAGATACACCGGTCGAAACGCGAATATTGTTCGGATCGCTGTAGTCAGGAATGCCAGCAGCACGCGTTTCCGCCGTGTTCTGCCATTTGGTATCCCAGACCGTACCTGCATCGACAAACAGCGAGGTACGAACTGAGTTAGCATATTTCTCACTCAGGAACGGGGTCGGCGTGATCAGCTCAAGGCTGGCAATCGCCATGGCGTTACCACCGATGGCATCACTCGACTTACAAATACCGTTCGGATCGCTCAGGTTACAGAATGAAGAGCCATCGTTCAGGTAAGCCGCTTTAGGACCAATGGTGTTGGACTGGAAACCACGCACGGTACTGGAGCCACCGGCATAGAAGTTCTCATAGAACGGCATCTCTTTACCGCTGAGTCCATCGCCATAACCAACACGACCACGGCCTAAGACAACCCAGGTATGATCTTTATTAATGGGAACATACTGCTGACTGTCTAAGGTCATTTTGTAGAACTGGTTGTCAGAACCCGGAATCGTGACCTTGCCGTTCAGGTTAGTACGGTTACCTGAGGTGGCAAAGAAACCACGGTCCAGCGTGTTGTATGTCCAGCCATAGTTAAAGGTGAAGTCATCCGCCGAGAAGTCACCATTGCTGTTCAACTGCTGTGGCTTACCAACCGAGTCGAGATAGCGCCACATCGCAACCTGCGGACGCATGTCTGACAGGTCGTTATGGACATAGCCCAGACCGACGCGCAGCGAGTTGTTCTCATTGATTGGGAAGCCCAATGTCCCGTCTGTACCATAACTTCTGTTGGTATAGCCGGAGAGATCCGCGTTACTGGCTTTAAAGTTGTTGTAGAACACCCGGCCGCCCAGACTCACACCGTCAACGGTGAAGTAAGGATCGGTCAGAGAGAATTCTGCATAGGTCTGATAATCGTTTTTGGTCCCGCTGATACCTACCGTATTACCGGTACCGAGCCAGTTATCCTGAGTTACGCCGACCTGGAAGCTGACGCCACTTTCCGTACCGTAGCCCACACCAAAGTTAAAGGTACCGGTGTTACGCTCTTTGACTTTATACACCACGTCAACCTGGTCAGGTGAACCTGGTACACGCTGCGTATCGACATCAACGGTTTCGAAATAACCCGTACGGTTCAGACGCTCTTTGCCCTGATCGACCAGGTCGCTGCCCAGCCAGGCACCTTCCATCTGGCGCATTTCACGACGTAAGACGGCATCTTTCGATGTGTCATTACCTTCGAAGCGCACTTTACGCACGTAGTAACGGTTGCCCGCATCGACGTTGATATGCAGCTTAACGGTTTTATCGGCATCGTTAATTTCAGGCTGCGTCACAACGCGGGGATAAGCGTAGCCATAGCGGCCCAGCAGCTTCTTGATATCATCTTCCATCGACGTGACTTTCGTGCCGTTATACAGCTCGCCCGCCGGTATTTTTGTCAGATGTTCGATTTCAGCCGAATGGCCCGCCATGCTGCCGTTGACGATAACGCCAGCAATCTTGTACTGATCGCCTTCGTTAATGTTAACGGTGATGTAGATGCCTTTCTTGTCCGGCGTCAGGCTGACCTGCGTCGAATCGATGTTGAAACGGGCATAACCGCGATCCAGATAGAAGCTGCGCAGGGTTTCAAGGTCACCCGCCAGTTTCTGCTTCTGATATTTACGGTCACCCACGACGTTCCACCACGGCACTTCGTCGCGCAACTGGAAGCGAGAAATCAACTCATCTGAGCTAAACGCTTTGTTACCTACAATGTTGATCTGCTGAATCTTTGCAGAAACACCTTCGGTAAACACCAGTTTCAAATCGACGCGGTTACGCGGCAGCGGCGTGACCACGGCTTTAACGCTGGCGGTATATTTGCCCACGCTGTAGTAGAAGTCCTCCAGTCCCTTCTCGATAGAAGAGATGGTGGTGCGGTCCAGCGCTTCGCCGACGCGCACGCCTGAGGCTTCAAGGTTTTGTTTGAGCTGATCGTCTTTAACCGCTTTGTTACCGCTAAAGGTAATGCTGGCGATGGTGGGACGTTCTTTGACCTGAACAATCAGCGTATTACCATCTCGCAGGACCTGAACATCCTCAAAGTTGCCAGTTGCGAACAGGGAGCGAATGGTATTTCTGACGTCATCGTCATTCACCGTATCGCCAACCCGAACTGGCATGCTCAGCAGAGCCGCGCCAACGGCGACTCGCTGCAGCCCTTCGAAATGAATGTCCTTCACCACGAAATCGTCTGCACCGTAAACGGTGGCGCTGCTAAACAGCAGCGACGCTATGAGCAACTTTTTCATCGCCATCGTTATTATGCGTTTTCCTAACACATCCCACGCAAGCTCGCGTTCCAGCGGTTACAAACGTGAGAAATCATTGAAAAGTGCAAGCCCCATTAACATCACCAGCAGTATTGAACCGATGCGGTAACTAAAGTCTTGAACTCGCTCGGACACCGGTCCACCTTTAATCTTTTCGATCGCAAGGAAGAGCAAGTGCCCACCATCTAAAACCGGTAGCGGGAACAGGTTGATAATTCCTAAGTTGACGCTAATCAACGCCAGGAACATCAGGTAGTAAATCATTCCGTACTCAGCTGACAAACCTGCACCTTGCGCAATCGAAATCGGGCCGCTCAGGTTGTTCAACTTCACATCACCGGTTATTAACTTGCCCAACATGGAAACGGTCAGCTTCATTAATTGCCAGGTTTTTACACTGGCTTCACCAATGGCTGAAAACGCACCATATTGTCTTACCGTTTTGTACTCGTCTGGCAATGGCACAACGCGGGGGATCACCCCTGCGAATCCTTGCGCTGTATTCCCAGGCTTCGCTTCCGGCGTCAGGGTTAACTGCACCGCTTCACCATTACGATCGACCTCAAGAGCGATGCTTTTTCCAGGGTTATCCCGAACCTGAGTGGCAAAAAGCTGCCATTGCGTTAATAACTGACCATCGACTTTAACGATCCTGTCGCCAGCTTGCAAACCGGCTTCACTGGCTGGCGAATTCTTTTGCACTTCAGCCAGGGTCGTTTCAATCTGCGGCCCACGAGGACGAATCCCCAGCGCCACGACCGGGTCCTGCTTATCAGGCTCGAACTGCCAGTTGCGCAAATCGACCTGCTTCTGCTGCGTCCCCTGCTCGCCAAACTGGCTCACCGTTAGCGTGGTGCTGGCATCACCGATTTTACCGATGAGCGCCATGCGGACAGCTTCCCAATCAGGCGTTTCGATACCGTCAACGGCCTTAAGTTCCGTACCGGGTGTAATTTGCGCTTCTGCCGCCACCGAACCGTTCAGAATTTCACCAACAACCGGTTTTATACCGGGCACGCCATGGATAAACACAACCCAATAGGCAAAGATAGCGAACAGGAAGTTGGCAATCGGGCCCGCAGCAATAATCGAAGCGCGCTGCCAGATGGCTTTATTGTTAAATGCCTGATGCCGAAGCTCAGCGGGCACGCTTTCAACCCGCTCATCCAGCATTTTGACGTAACCGCCAAGAGGAATAAGGGCGATGACAAATTCGGTACCGTGACGGTCGCGTCGTTGCCATAACGCTTTGCCAAACCCGATCGAAAAGCGCTCTACTTTCACACCGCAACGCCGCGCCACCCAAAAGTGACCAAATTCATGCACGGTGATGAGTACGCCCAGTGCAACGATAAATGCGGCAAAACTCCAGATTACGCTTAACATCGTTGTTTGCCCTTAGAGTGTCTGAAACACCAACAGCAATAAACAGGCAAATACCGGCACTGCTGCTGTCAGGCTGTCGATGCGGTCAAGAATACCGCCATGTCCCGGAATCAGGTTGCCGCTGTCTTTGATGCCGGCCTCGCGTTTAAACATGCTTTCAGTGAGATCGCCCAGTACCGATGCAAGGGTCGATATCACAGCACATATCACCAGTGTGCCGGTAGGAACGGAAAGCGGCGCAAAACTGGCAAACAGCACCGCAATCAACGCGGAAGAAACCAGTCCACCCAGAAAGCCTTCCCATGTTTTGCCCGGGGAGACTTTTGGCGCCAGTTTGTGTTTGCCAAACAGTTTGCCAAACATATAGGCACCCGAATCGGCGCCCCATACCAGAAACATGACAAACAGCAGCCACCATGCACCGGCAAAGTGATCGGCTTCGTAATGATATTGACGGAGCGCCATCATGCCCCAGAAGAAAGGGATAACCGTTAGCGCGCCAAACAACAGGCGCAATGGCCGGGAGCGACGCCATATTGCGGCAGAGGCAGGATAAAACAGAACCAGTAGTAACGCACCGATCCACCAGGCCAGCGAGGCCCACAGCCAGACAGCCACCTGCGGCAGATGCGCATTATGTTCGTAAGGAGGAAGGGTCAACAGCATCAGCGTCAGTACCAGACCGCATATCAGTGCCAGCCAGACACGTTGCTGACGAGATGCCATACCAGACAGCTGCCCCCATTCCCAGGCGGCAAGCATGCAGATAATGATCGTAATAATTGCAAAGCCAACAGGCGGTAACCAGAACAATGCAGCGATCACCAGCGGGATAAGAATCAGCGCGGTGATCAGACGAGACTTCAGCAAAGGTTACCCCCAGATTGCTCAGGCGCCGCCTGGTGCAGCGCCGCCAAAGCGTCGCTCCCGCAGAGAGAATGCATTCAGTGCACCTTCAAAAACGTGTTCATCAAAATCCGGCCAAAGCACATCAGTAAAATAGAATTCCGCATAGGCAATTTGCCACAACAGGAAGTTGCTAATCCGATGCTCTCCCCCGGTCCTTATCACTAAATCCACTGGCGCTAACTGGTTCATACACAGTTGAGACGTCAGACTCTCTTCGGTTATCTGGTCAGGGCGTAACAAGCCTTCCTGAACCTGCTCAGCCAACTTTTTAACGCCTTCGATAATATCCCAACGCCCGCCATAGTTAGCAGCAATGTTCAGCGTCAGTCGATCGTTATTCTCCGTCAGTGCTTCTGCACGACGGACACGTTCCTGAATACGCGGGCTGAAACGGCTGATATCACCAATGATGCGTAAGCGGACATTGTGCTTGTGCAGGCTTTTCACTTCGCTATCCAGCGCCCAGACAAACAGTTCCATCAAGGCAGTCACTTCCTGCGCTGGACGGCTCCAGTTTTCGCTACTAAAGGCGTAAAGCGTTAACGCTTCCAGATTATTGCTGACGGCAAAGCTTACGGCGCGGCGCACTGATTTCACGCCAGCTTTGTGACCGGAGATACGCAGTTTTCCCTGGTTCTTAGCCCAGCGGCCGTTGCCATCCATGATGATAGCGACGTGGCGTGGACCGGTTCCCTGTTGGTCATCGGTGTTGTTGTGATTTTCAGACGACATAACGCGTAATCAATTCCTTTCATCAGAAATGCTGTGGTTTCTGAATACATTGCGCCCGGTACAAATCCCGACATTGTCTGCCAGGCCACACCGAATTTGGTGACAGACCGTTAAACGCGAGCCAGCGACTATAACATTTTCACCTGAAGCGAACAAATAGCCTCAACGCAATCGTTGTTATACCGTGTAACGTGGCAACATTTCTGTCGCCGCCGCCCGCGCGATACGATCAATTTCGATGACAGCGTCTACAGAGTCCGGTTCCTGACACTGCTGGGCTGACAGCACCGCACTGTTTAACGCCGCAATATCCGTAAAGCGAATTCGCTGATTCAGGAAAGCCGCCACGGCTATCTCATTGGCCGCATTGAGCGTGGTGGTCGCCGCCTGTCCGGCTTCGCAGGCATCAATCGCCAGTTTCAGACAGGGATAACGGCCAAAATCAGGTTCTGAGAACGTCAGTGCCGACATGCGGGTAAAGTCCAGCGGTGTGACCCCAGCGTGAATTCGCGCTGGCCAGGCCATACTGTGGGCGATAGGTGTTCGCATGTCAGGCGAACCTAACTGTGCCAGCACGCTGCCATCGCAGTAACGCACCATGGAGTGGATCACCGATTGTGGGTGCAAAATCACTTCCATCTGCGCTGCGCTGGCATTAAACAGCCAACGAGCTTCAATGTATTCAAGACCTTTATTCATCATGGTGGCCGAATCAACAGAGATTTTACGCCCCATTGACCAGTTCGGATGTGCACAGGCCTGATCTGGCGACATGCTGCTCAGATCCGCTAAATTTGTGTCACGAAAAGGGCCACCCGATCCCGTAAGAATAATCGACTCAATGCCGTTATTCTGCAGGTCAGCGTAACCTAACTGATGCTGGATGGTAGCGGGCAAACTCTGAAAAATCGCATTGTGCTCGCTGTCTACCGGCAACAGCTGGGCATTGTGCTGGCGCACCGCCTCCATAAATAAACGGCCGCAGGTCACCAGTGATTCTTTGTTAGCCAGCAAGACGGTTTTACCCGCGCGAATCGCTGCCAATGTCGGTAATAACCCTGAGGCACCCACAATCGCCGCCATCACCTGGTCAACGTCATCTAATGCTGCCAGTTCACAGGCTGCCTGAACGCCGGAGAGCACTTCAGTGTTGATCTTTAATACTCTCAGTCGCTCACGTAGCGCGGCGGCGGACTCTTCATCTGCCATTGCCGCATAGCGCGGTTGGAACTGCACGCACTGCTCCGCCATTAGAGCCACATTTTTACCCGCCACCAGCGCCGTGACCTGGTAAAGCGTGGGATTGGCACTGACCACTGCCAGCGTACTGGTGCCTACCGAACCGGTAGAACCGAGCAGAGTTAATCGCTTCATAATGCTGTCCATGTAAAGGTAAAACGTGGGGCACAATGTAAAACGCCGCCAGAGGTGGCCTTCTGTCAGAAGGCCTCTCTGTACGGCGTTTTAATCGGTGATGATGGAATCAGAAGTCCATCAACTCCGTTTCTTTTTCGGCCAATGCCGCATCAACTTTCTTGATGTGCACATCGGTCATTTTCTGGATTTCGTCCTGCGCACGACGTTCGTCGTCTTCGCTGATTTCTTTATCTTTCAGCAACGCTTTGATTTTATCGTTGGCGTCGCGACGGACGTTACGTACGGATACACGTCCCTGCTCTGCTTCACCGCGTACGATTTTAATCAGATCTTTACGACGCTCTTCCGTCAGCGCAGGCAGTGGAACACGAATGTCCGCACCCGCTGAGTTCGGGTTAAGTCCAAGATCGGATGCCATAATCGCTTTTTCTACGGCCGGGCCGAGAGAGCGATCAAACACGTTGATTTTCAGCGTACGGGAGTCTTCAACGGTGACGGAAGCCAGCTGACGCAGTGGCGTCGGCGTGCCGTAATATTCAACGATAATGCCGTCGAGCAGTGAAGGTGAAGCACGACCTGTGCGTACCTTGCTGATAGTGGTTTTGAATGCTTCGAAGCATTTGTCCATGCGCGTGTCAGCATCTTTTTTAATGTCGTTAATCACGTTAAAACCCTTGGATTCGGTTTGACCTGGCCAGTTCCGGCATCACCGGAAGCGGGATCGATAATCATCGATAATCCTGACTGGTGCACGGTTAAACAATACCGCACTGACAGAATATACCTTATTTTATCTCGCCTCGGGTATTAATGCGTAATCAGGGTACCTTCTTTTTCACCCATCACTACGCGACGCAATGCGCCAGGCTTGTTCATGTTGAAAACGCGGATTGGCAGTTTGTGATCGCGCGCCAGCGTAAACGCGGCGAGATCCATCACTTTAAGCTCTTGATCCAGCACTTCCGCATAAGTCAGTTTTTCGTACAGGGTTGCATCGGGCTGCTTCACGGGGTCGGCCGAGTAAACACCGTCAACTTTGGTGGCTTTCAGCACCACATCCGCTTCGATTTCAATGCCACGCAAACAGGCAGCGGAATCCGTCGTAAAGAACGGGTTGCCGGTACCCGCAGAAAAGATGACAACGCGGTTGTTACGTAACAGGCTGATCGCTTCTGCCCAACTGTAGTTGTCACAAACGCCGTTCAGGGGAATGGCGGACATCAGACGGGCGTTCACGTACGCGCGGTGCAGTGCATCACGCATCGCCAGGCCGTTCATTACCGTCGCAAGCATCCCCATATGGTCGCCCACAACGCGGTTCATGCCTGCCTGTGCCAGACCGGCGCCACGGAACAGGTTACCGCCGCCAATCACAACGCCCACCTGGATACCCAGCTCGACCAGCTCTTTGACTTCCTGAGCCATGCGGTCAAGCACGCTCGCGTCGATACCAAAACCCTCTGCACCCTGGAGTGCTTCGCCGCTGAGTTTGAGCAGGATACGTTGATAAACAGGTTTTGCGTTGGTCGCCATGGTCAATTCTTCCTGGAAGATATGATGAATGAGAAGTAATTCCGATCAATCATCCGCTTAGAGCAAAAGAATTGCTATTGGGATGAAACTGAAAACGTATCTTTTGCCTGAGGCAGACAAAAAAGAACCGCCATCTGGCGGTTCTTTCAGATCATTAAGACTGTTTGGACATTGCTGCAACTTCAGCAGCAAAATCAGTCTCAACTTTTTCGATGCCTTCGCCCACTTCAAAGCGGATGAAGTTAATCACGTCAGCGCCCTGCTCTTTCAGCGCCTGGCCAACGGTTTTGCTTGGGTCGATAACGAATGCCTGACCTGTCAGAGAGACTTCGCCGGTGAATTTCTTCATACGGCCTTCAACCATCTTCTCAGCGATCTCTTTTGGCTTGCCAGACTGCATCGCGATGTCCAGCTGAACCTGGTATTCTTTATCAACGACGTCTGCAGAAACGTCTTCTGGCTTAACAAACTCAGGTTTGCTTGCCGCAACGTGCATGGCGATCTGTTTGATCAGATCGTCGTTAGCGCCTTTGGCAGAAACCAGAACGCCGATACGTGCGCCGTGCAGGTAGCTGCCCAGCTCTTCACCTTCCAGCAGTGCAACGCGACGAATGTTGATGTTCTCGCCGATTTTAGCTACCAGGGCAACACGCTCTTCTTCGAACTGTGCTTTCAGAACGTCAACGTCGGTGATGCGGTCAGCCGCAGCAGCGTCAAGAACTTTGTCAGCAAACGCCTGGAAACCGCCGTCTTTTGCAACGAAGTCAGTCTGGCAGTTAACTTCCAGAATCACACCGTAGTTACCAACGATTTTGGTTTTGATTACGCCATCAGCAGCAACGTTACCCGCTTTTTTCGCTGCTTTAATTGCGCCAGACTTACGCATGTTTTCAATCGCCAGCTCGATGTCGCCGCTCGCTTCAGTCAGCGCTTTTTTGCAGTCCATCATGCCTGCGCCAGTACGCTCACGCAGTTCTTTTACCAATGCAGCGGTAATTTCAGCCATTCCAGAATCCTCGGTTCGTACCTGAGCACAAGTGCGTCAGAAGGTACTTATTTGCGGAAAATTTACTCTGTCCCGCCGTCCTGAACAGGGGCGTAACAGACTTGGATAAAATAAAGGGGCCATGTTTGGCCCCTTACAGATCACATCTGAATGCTAAGGGCTCTTATGCAGAGCAAACCTTAATTAAGCGTTTTCTAAAGACGCTTCTTCAGCCTGCTCAGCCAGATCCTGAGAGCGGCCTTCGCGAACGGTGGTCGCAACGGCAGTCAGGTACAGGTTGATAGCACGGATCGCATCGTCGTTACCTGGGATAACGTAATCAACGCCATCTGGATCAGAGTTAGTATCAACGATAGCAAATACTGGGATACCCAGGTTGTTTGCTTCTTTGATTGCGATGTGTTCGTGGTCAGCATCGACAACAAACAGTGCATCCGGCAAACCGCCCATGTCTTTGATACCGCCCAGGCTGTTTTCCAGCTTGGCCAGCTCACGAGCGCGCATCAGCGCTTCTTTCTTGGTCAGTTTGTCGAAAGTGCCGTCCTGAGACTGAGTCTCAAGCTCTTTCAGACGTTTGATAGACTGACGAACGGTTTTCCAGTTGGTCAGCATGCCACCCAACCAGCGGTGGTTTACGAAGAACTGGTCGCAGCTCAGTGCAGACTCTTTGATCGCTTCGGCAGCAGCGCGCTTAGTACCAACGAACAGAATCTTACCTTTACGGGAAGAGATTTTGGTCAACTCAGCCAGAGCGTCGTTGAACATTGGTACAGTTTTCTCAAGGTTGATGATGTGAACTTTGTTACGCGCACCGAAAATGAATGGCTTCATTTTTGGGCACCAGTAACGGGTCTGGTGACCGAAGTGAACACCAGCCTTGAGCATATCGCGCATGGAAACAGTTGCCATGATTACTACCTCTAGTTTAATTGGGGTTGGGCCTCCATGTATCCCATACAACCGACCTCTTTCAAGGCACCCCGGCGTATGTGTCGATACATGTGTGTTTTATTTACACATAGTGAGATTGTTGCGTTTCCCGCTGACCTTAACGGCCATACAGAGAATCGTCGGCGCGCTTTATACCATAATCACGCTTTGGACGCCAATAAATGTTCGCTAACTGGCCGCGAAGCGTTCTCTGTTTGGCAGCCCTTTTGGCTTGCTGTTAACATGAGAGCACAGCTTTCATTATTGCTGAAAATTTCAGCAGCAGCGGAATAATTTAATGGCAATCACAATTAAAACCCCCGAAGAAATCGAAAAAATGCGCGTCGCAGGCCGCCTGGCCGCCGAAGTGCTTGAAATGATCGAACCGCATGTGCAGCCCGGCGTGACCACCGGTGAGCTTGACCGTCTCTGCCATGAACACATTACGCAGCAGCAACAGGCCATATCCGCTTGCCTGGGTTACCACGGTTTTCCCAAATCCGTCTGTATCTCTGTGAATGAAGTGGTTTGTCACGGTATTCCCAGTGACGATCGCCCGTTAAAAGATGGCGACATCGTGAATATCGACGTGACCGTCATTAAAGACGAGTACCACGGCGATACGTCGAAAATGTTTATTGTCGGCAAACCCACTATCCAGGGTGAGCGCCTGTGTCGTGTGACGCAGGAAAGCCTCTATTTGTCCTTACGCCTGGTAAAACCGGGTATTCGCCTGCGTGAGTTAGGCCGCGCTATCCAAAAATATGTCGAAGCGAATGACTTCTCGGTGGTGCGTGAATATTGCGGTCACGGCATTGGCAAAGGTTTCCATGAAGAGCCACAGGTGCTGCACTACGATGCCGATGACAGCGGGGTTATCCTGCAGGCGGGCATGACCTTTACCGTAGAGCCGATGGTGAATGCCGGTGACTATCGCATTCGTACCATGAAAGATGGCTGGACGGTGAAAACCAAAGATCGCAGCTTGTCGGCGCAGTATGAGCATACTATTGTGGTGACGGATAACGGCTGTGAGATTTTAACCCTGCGCAAAGACGACACCCTTCCCGCGGTGTTAGTTAACCAGGATTAATTCCACCACTGATGAAAAAGCCGGCGCTATGCCGGTTTTTTTATGGTTAACGATGAGAGCGTTGCATGAGCCTGTCGCAAGAAGTAAAAAACGGCCTGAAAGATTCGCCTGGCGAGTGGCAGGACGATCAGCTAACACGTGAAATAATCAAGCAGCGCCTTGAGGGCTTCCAGCAGCACCTGGCGGCGGCCTTTGACAGTGGTGAGGCTGTCGAAAGTCTGGTTTATGCCCGAACCCTGTATATCGATCGCCTCTTACGTCGTTTATGGCGTTTTTTTGGCTTCGACAGTATGAAATCCATCGCCCTTGTCGCCGTAGGAGGCTATGGCCGGGGTGAGCTTCATCCGCTCTCCGACATTGACGTCTTAATTCTCAGTCGTCAGCCGCTGAATGAAGAAGCCGCCCAGAGTGCCAGCGCACTGCTGACGCTGATGTGGGATCTCAAGCTGGAAGTGGGCCACAGCGTACGCAGCCTGGAAGAGTGCCTGCTGGAAGGTTTATCCGACCTGACGGTGGCAACCAATCTGATTGAAGCGCGGATGCTGACCGGCGATGTCGCCCTGTTTCTTGAACTGCAAAAAAATGTCTTCAGCGATGGCTTCTGGCCGTCATCTCGCTTTTTCGCCGCCAAAATAGACGAACAGCAAGAACGCCATAAGCGCTATCACGGCACCAGCTACAACCTGGAACCGGATATTAAAAGCAGTCCCGGCGGATTACGCGATATTCATACGTTGCAGTGGGTTGCACGGCGTCACTTTGGTGCCACAACACTTGACGAAATGGTGGGATTTGGCTTTCTGACCGAAGCCGAACGCAGCGAACTGAACGAGTGCCAGTCGTTTCTTTGGCGGATTCGTTTCGCGTTGCATTTGTCTCTGCCGCGTTACGATAACCGCCTGCTGTTTGATCGCCAACTGAGCGTTGCTCAGCGCCTTAATTATCAAGGCGAAGGCAACGAACCGGTCGAGCGCATGATGAAGGATTTTTATCGCGTCACGCGTCGTATCAGCGAACTGAACCAGATGCTGTTGCAGCTGTTCGATGAAGCCATTCTGGCGCTCTCCACTAACGAAAAACCCTGTGCCATTGATGATGACTTTCAGCTTCGGGGCAACCTGATCGATCTGCGTGATGAAACCCTGTTTGACCGCGAGCCCCAGGCGATTATGCGCATGTTCTACGTCATGGTGCGCAATCAAAATATCAAAGGCATCTACTCCACCACGCTGCGCCGCCTGCGTCATACTCGCCGCCACCTCAAGCAGCCGCTGTGCCAGTTGCCCGAAGCACGGCGCTTATTTATGTCGATCCTGCGTCATCCCGGTGCGGTCAGTCGCGCCCTGGTGCCCATGCATCGCCACAGTGTGCTCTGGGCTTATACGCCGCTCTGGGGCCAGATCGTCGGACAGATGCAATTTGACCTGTTCCACGCTTATACCGTCGATGAGCACACTATCCGGGTGTTACAGAAGCTGGAGAGTTTTGCCAACGAAGCGACGCGTCCACAGCATCCTTTATGCGTTGAGCTGTGGCCGCGCCTGCCCCAGCAGGAATTACTGCTCATGGCGGCGCTGCTGCACGATATCGCGAAAGGACGTAACGGCGATCACTCTGTTCTTGGTGCCGAGGACGCGTTGGCGTTCGCCGAGATGCACGGCCTTAACTCGCGTGAAACGCAACTTGTCGCCTGGCTGGTGCGCCATCATCTGTTAATGTCCGTGACGGCGCAGCGCCGCGACATTCAGGACCCCACGGTGATTCAGCAGTTCGCCGAGGTCATGCAGAACGAAAACCGACTGCGTTATCTGGTGTGCCTGACGGTCGCTGACATCTGCGCCACCAATGAGAGCTTATGGAACAGCTGGAAACAAAGTCTGCTGCGTGAACTGTTCTTTGCTACCGAAAAACAGCTACGCCGCGGTATGGAGAACAGCCCGGATCTGCGCGAGCGCGTGCGCCATCACCGTCTGCAGGCACTGGCACTGCTGCGGATGGACAACATTGATGAAGAGCGCTTACACCATATCTGGAACCGTTGTCGCGCCGACTACTTCCTGCGCCATACGCCCAATCAGATCGCCTGGCATGCCCGTCATTTACTGGTGCACGATCTTAATCACCCTCTGGTGCTGGTCAGCCCGCAGGCGACGCGCGGCGGCACCGAAATTTTTATCTGGAGTCCGGATCGTCCACACCTGTTTGCCGCCGTGGCAGGCGAACTGGATCGTCGCAATCTCAGCGTGCATGATGCGCAAATTTTTACCAGCCGCGATGGCATGGCGATGGACACGTTCATCGTGCTGGAGCCGGATGGCAGCCCGCTGTCGCCCGATCGTCATGCGCTGATCATTCAGGCGCTGGAGCAGGCGATTACCCAGTCAGAATGGGTGCCGCCGCGGACCCGTCGCCAGGCCGCCAGGCTGAAACACTTTAACGTGGATACCGAGGTGAATTTCCTGCCAACGCACACCGATCGTCGCAGTTATCTGGAGCTGGTGGCCCTGGATCAGCCGGGGTTACTGGCACGCGTGGGCGAAGTGTTTGCCGATCTTGGCGTCTCTCTGCATGGCGCACGTATCAGCACCATCGGGGAGCGAGTCGAGGATTTGTTCATTTTAGCGAATAGCGAACGCAAGGCACTGGACGAGGAAATGCGTCACACGTTGCAACAACGGTTGACAGAGGCCCTTAATCCAAACGATAAAGTGTGACCCGCTTCAATTTGTGAACATCAACTTTTTACCCGTGCCGGTCACTGGCTGGCACCACAAATGACAGATCAGGAAAAAATATGCAACAGTTACAGAGTGTTATTGAATCTGCCTTCGAACGTCGCGCTGATATCACCCCGACCAGTGTCGATACGGAAACTCGCGAAGCGATTAATCAGGTTATCGCTAAACTGGACAGCGGTGAGCTACGCGTTTCTGAAAAAATCGAGGGTGAATGGGTAACGCATCAGTGGCTGAAAAAGGCCGTTCTGCTCTCTTTCCGCATCAATGACAATCAGGTGATGGAAGGGGCTGAAACCCGTTTTTATGACAAAGTACCGATGAAGTTTGCCGACTGGGATGACGCGCGCTTTAAAGCAGCGGGCTTCCGCGTTGTACCGCCTGCTGCGGTACGCAAAGGTGCCTATATTGCGCGTAACACGGTGTTAATGCCTTCCTATGTAAATATCGGTGCCTATGTTGACGAAGGCTCCATGGTAGATACCTGGGCGACCGTCGGCTCCTGTGCGCAGATTGGTAAAAACGTGCATTTATCCGGTGGTGTAGGAATCGGTGGTGTCCTTGAGCCGCTGCAGGCCAACCCAACCATTATCGAAGATAACTGCTTTATTGGTGCACGTTCTGAAATTGTTGAAGGCGTCATCGTTGAAGAAGGCTCCGTCATTTCAATGGGCGTTTACATCGGTCAGAGTACCAAGATTTACGACCGCGAAACCGGAGAGATCCACTATGGTCGCGTACCTGCCGGTTCTGTCGTCGTCTCGGGTAATCTGCCGTCTAAAGATGGTAGCTACAGCCTCTACTGTGCAGTGATCGTGAAAAAGGTCGATGCGAAAACCCTGGCGAAAACCGGTATCAACGAACTGCTGCGCACTATCGACTAATTTGTCGGACTGTCGGACGGGCTGCACCAGACAGCCCGTCATCTTTTGTTTACAGCTGTTACGGGTAATGTTGTTTTTCTACGCGAACCAACAGGTGCGTTTACTTTTCATCCAGGTCATAATTCGCGCCAGTTAAATCCTGTTGCGCACTGATTCATGTTATTTATGTCTATAGTCATTAAGTCATGAACACTTCTGCGCGCTTATTCATTTGGTGGAAAAAACGTTATGTATGACAATATTAAGAGCTTAGGCATTAGTAACCCTGAGGATATCGATCGCTATAGCCTGCGTCAGGAAGCGAATAACGATATTTTGAAAATTTATTTCCGCAAAGATAAAGGTGAATTCTTCGCCAAAAGCGTGAAATTTAAATATCCTCGTCAGCGTAAAACCGTCGTTGCCGATAACGCCTCTCAGGGCTATCGTGAAGTGCAGGAAATCAGCCCGAACCTGCGTTATGTTATTGATGAACTGGATCAAATCTGTCAGCGCGACCAGGTTGAAGTCGATCTGAAACGTAAAATCCTCGATGACCTGCGTCATCTTGAAGGTGTGGTTTCTCATAAGATCGCGGAAATTGAATCCGATCTGGAAAAACTGACCCGCAACGGTCGTTAATTATTTCAGACAACGATAAGGCCAGCCGTATGCGGTGGAATTCACCTCACGCGGCTGGCCTTTTTTATTGTCACCCTGCCCGGTTAGTGCCTGAGCAACCACACGTCGCGCACCACCTCGGCAGGCGCATCACGCCATACCACGTGATTGATCCAGGATTGGTAACGTTCTGACTTGAGCGTGGTATCCGCCAACAGCAGCAAGGGAATTAACCGTTCGCTGTTACGTTCGCGCGTTTTCCACGGCCAGTGACGTGCCGGATCGCTGAAAGGCGCCATATAATCCAGCGCGGTCAGCAGTGAGCCGCCCTGTTTATTTTTATAATGCCAGAGATCGCCCTCTCCCCGCTGGGAAGCCAACGCCGCCATTGCGGTCAGCGCCTGTAAATTAAAGAAGCTGTAATGAAAAGAACGGGTTCGGGCCAGTTCAAGCGGTTGAGTTCCCTCACGCTGTATTTGCCCGTCAATCTTGCTTTTGGCCAGGGCAGTCATGTCTGCAATCACCGCACGGTTGTCCAGATAAGCGGCAATGCCGGCAACCTGAACACTGTACCAACTACCGTGGTTATTGGGCGCATTCCGCTCCTGTTGCGCCAGCTTGCTGGTCTGCAACCAGCTGAGATAGTCGCTGAACCAGCGATGCAACGCCGCCTCGTCGCTCCTCCGCCAGCCGGGCGACTGACGCAGCAATATCAGCGCATCAACCATGCGGGTTGCAAAATAGCGCCCGTCCAGAACGCCATCATGACGACCCGCGGTTCGACCCGGAATGCCCTGCGCGTAGTTCAGGTTTGGGTTCATACGACGGGCAGGATCGATAAACCAGTGGCGGATCATGGATTGTGCCTTGCTGGCGTAGCGCGCATCCCCTGAAAAGAACCATGCCAACGCCAGTGCCTGCACGTCTGCGCTAAATCGCGCCAGGCGCACGCCGTCGGTTTGGTCGTTTTTGGTATCAGGATTCACCTCACCATCCCGACGTATCCAGGGTAAACCCGTTTTCTGCCGGGCGTCCGGCCACCAGTAGGCGCTCAGGCTGAGATAGTCATGCCGCGAGCCGCTGGGTGGTATCAGACCTTTGTCCATGACGCTGGGGTCAGGCTGACTGAGCGCCTTATCCGCCTGACGTTGCAACTGACGCCAGGCCTGTTCGGTCAGTGCATCTGCCTGATGCTTCTGGAGTGCCTGTCGGGTTTTCACTAACGCGTCAGCAGACAGAAAAACCAGGTTGTCAGGCCGTGCCTGGCAGGTGAACGTGAATATCAGCAGGCAAAGTGTTAAAAACAGTGTACGCATCTGGGGTTCCTCCCGGTTACGGTGAACAGCCTCAGCCCTGCTCATCCAACTGTAATGCAATATACAGCAGTAACCGGTCGTCAAAATGGCCAATATTCAGTCCCGTCAATTCAGCAATGCGATTGAGGCGGTACTCCAGAGTATTACGGTGGATAAACAGCGCCCGCGACGTGGCACCGGGCTGCACGTTATTGCTGAACCAGGCGCTCAAAGTGCGCCGCAGTAAGCCGTTGCTGTCCATACTTTTCAGTTTTTCCAGCGGACGCGCCAGTTCGTTTGCCTGCCAGCCACCGCGCAAACTGTCCAGCAAGACCGGGAGCATCAGGTCCTGATAAAAGTAGCTGCGTACGTCTGGCATACGCTGCTTTCCCACCACCATGGTCGTGTGCGCGGTGCGATAAGAGCGGGCAATGCTGCCCGGGCCGGTGAAGAAGTTGCCCAGTGCAATACGCATTCGCAGATGACCGCTTTCGTTCATACGCTGCATGAGCTGTTCAACCCGCCGCCGGTGATCGTACTGGTCGTAACGTCCGTGTGCGTTTAGGGCGGGCTTCAGTACCACCATTTCGGTCAACGACACAATGGCTATCAGGTTATCCCTGACAGGCGTTGTCAGTAACGTTTGCAGCTGTTGTAACTCAGACATGGCGCTGTCCACGCCTAACTGCCCGCTGTCGACTTCGATAACCGCCACAACGCGGGGCTGATTAAGATCGATCCCCAGGCGCTGAGCCCATTCCGTCAGTTGCGGCGTCAGCTCATCACTGCGAATCAGGTTAAGCACCAGCTCTTCACGCAGGCGGCTGTCCTGAGCCAGCATATGTAACAGCCGTGCCTGCTCCAGCATCATCTCTGCCGCCATACAGACCAGCTCACCATAGTGACGGAGTGCACCCGGCTCGCCTGTCAGACCAATTACGCCAACGATCGCCCCGTCAATGCGCAGCGGAAGATTAATGCCCGGCCGCACGCCATGCAGATGCCTTGCCACGGCATCATCAATATCCACAATGCGTCCCTGAGACAACACCAACAGCGCGCCCTCATGCAACTCGCCAATGCGCTCCCTGTCGCCGCTGCCAATGATTCGTCCACGTGCGTCCATGACGTTGACATTACCATCAATGATTTTCATGGTGCGCGCGACAATTTCCTGCGCCAGCCGTGCGTCGAGATGACAGGTAGCCATCCTTTACTCCTGAGTCATATAAGAGGGAGAACAGGATAGCGGTGCGTCACGCGCAGAACATTATGCATTCGCCCATAGCCGCGGCGGCGTTAACAGAAATGCGGCAGGCATCACATTTGTGATTTGTGGCATAAAAAAGGCGGACCGAAGCCCGCCTGCTAAACACAAGACTGTGATTACTGCATCAGCAGATAAAGCGAGGTATCGCCGCGTTGCACGTTCAGCGCCAGTACCGGTGGTTTGGTATCCAGAATCTTACGCAGTTCCCCTAAGTTGGTTACCGGCTGCTGGTTGACGCCAAGAATCAGGTCGCCTTTTTTAAGGCCTACTCGTGCCGCAGCACTGCCTGCTTTTACGCTATCGACCCGAACCCCTTTCTCTTTGCCTGCGTTGTTGCTCAGATCCGCACCTTCAATGCCCGTGTAAATCGTCGCGGACTGCACTTTGTCCTGTGTGCTCTGCTGCAACTGCACAGAGACATCCAGTGGTTTACCGTCACGCAGCAGGCCCAGCTTCAGCGTAGTGCCCACCGGTAACGATCCCACTTCGGCACGCAGTGAGGCAAAGCTGGTCAATGGCTTGCCGTTCATGGAAACGATCACGTCTCCGGCTTTAATGCCGCCTTTTGCTGCGGCTGAATTTGGCACCACCTGGCTGACGAACGCGCCGCGTTGCGCATCGACTTTCATCGCTTTAGCCAGTTCAGAATTAAGCTCGGTCCCCATGATACCCAGCTCGCCGCGTTTCACCTGACCATATTCCACCATCTGGGCGGTCAGATTTTTCACCATGTTGCTTGGGATGGCAAAACCGATACCAATGTTGCCTCCGTCCGGAGCCAGAATAGCGGTATTAATACCGATCAGCTCTCCGTTGAGATTGACCAGGGCACCACCCGAGTTACCGCGGTTAATCGCGGCATCGGTCTGAATAAAGTTTTCATAGTTCTCAACGTTCAGACCACTACGTCCTAACGCGGAGACAATGCCCGATGTCACGGTTTCGCCCAGGCCATAGGGGTTACCGATCGCCACGGTATAATCGCCAACGCGTAAATTGTCGGAGTCAGCCATTTTGATCGCGGTCAGATTCTTCGCGCCTTCCAGTTGAATCAGTGCGATATCGGAGCTGGGGTCCTTGCCGATCACCTTAGCATCGTAGCTTCGGCCGTCGCTCAGTTTGACCTGGATTTTCGTCGCATCATTGACCACATGGTTATTGGTCACCACATAGCCTTTTTCTGCGTTAATAATGACGCCTGAACCCAACGCTTTAAATTTTTGTTGCTGCGTATCAGGACCGGCAGGCGCACCGCCGCCGCTGCCACCCGCGCCCTGACACAGGGGCGACCCCATGAACGGCGAACCGTCCTGGCAGAAAGGCGAATTATCGCCAAAAAATTGCTGGAACTGCTGTGGCATCCGCGGCGTTTTGACCGTGGTGCTTCCCTCAACGCTGATGCTTACAACCGAAGGCATCACCTTCTCCAGCATCGGGGCAAGGCTTGGCAACGGCTGGGTCGTGGAGGATGAAACGGAAGATGACGTTTCTGCAGCGAAAGCACTCACAGGGGTCAGTGCCATGCCAAGACTAAGCGCCAGGGCGCTTAACATTAACGAGGTTTTTTTCATTTTGGTATCTCACAATGATGGATATACTGACCATTGCTGTGGTCGAATGTTGAGATAAATGTTTTAGCGCGAAGTTCCTCTAAAAGTTTTAGGCAAAGGTAAAAATTTATTCGCGCTCTTTACAATTCTCGGCTTATTCCACCGCCATCAAACGACGGTACTCATCCCAGGCATAGAGATCGGTCATGCCACTGATGTAGTCCTGAATTAAGCGAAACCGATAATACCGCTCCCATAATAAACGCTCATATTTATGTTCAACAACCAGCGTGCGCATTTTATGCAAATAGGCTTTCCTGTGTTTTCCAGAAAGCTTATGAAACAGGCGCGTTTCAATCGGGTGATTGCGTAAAAAGTCTTCGTTTATCAGTGTGGTGAAAGCTTCATAATTTAATATCATCAGCGGCTGATATATTTCCAGCAAGCCTTTAATAACCCGGTAACCCTGGAGTTCCAACTGTTCAACCTCAGAGTGATTAAACACCTGCTGACGCGCAACGGTTTTAAATATTTGTAGTAAACGGCCCTCTTCACCCTCATCTTCTAATAACGCATGGTTGAATTTTCCATCAAAAATGGCGGGCAGGTTATCAATAAAACGCTTAACGGCATAGGTGACCAGAACATTCTGAACATTAACCCGGAGTGACATGAAGAATTGATCGCTACGGCTGCGGCGTTTTTTACTTCCCGCCTCGCGCCAGGCTTCGCCTACAGTGCGGCTGAACGCATCGTTATTATTTATCGGCCCCCAGGCTTTGCTGAGATATTCATACAAACTGTCTACATTGAAAATGGCTTTTTCGACGGCATCATCCAAATCGGCAATACAATATGAAATGTCATCAGCCGCTTCCATGATATAGGTCAGGGGGAAACGATGATGCTCCGTCAAATTGGTGGCCGCACGGAGGTCGCGGATATATTCCCGTTCAGAGAGATAGAAACCCGGTTTTTTCATTAAGACGCTAAATTCAGCCGGTTTCTCGCCCTGCCACCATGCCGGCGCGGTATATTTTAGAATACAGGCAACCTGGGAATAGCTCAGGTTAAGCTCCAGCAGCGTGTGCACCATGCGAATGGCCTGAGCATTGCCTTCAAAATGGCATAAATCCTGACGAATCATGGCGTTCATCTGGTCAAACGCATGGCGCTGCTCATCAGTTTCTACCCCAGCTACCAGCGGATCGACCAGCTCGGCAGCCAGATTATCTTCAAACCAGTCGTTAATGGCGGCTTCGCCGAAATGGCCAAACGGTGGATTACCCACATCATGTAGCAGGCACGCCATTTCGACCAGGCTTTCAAACGCCCCTTCCATGTCTTCCAGTCCATATTTTGCCAGTCCGCCCTGCGTTTTTAGCGTTTGCAGAATCTCTTTACTGATATATCGACCGGTTTGCTGCACTTCAAGCGAATGCGTCAGGCGGGAACGTACTGCGGCGTTACGCTCCAACGGGAATACCTGCGTTTTTTGTTGCAGTCGGCGAATAGCCGCCGAATTAATGATGCGTCCGCGATCGCTTTCAAAATGGCGGGTAATAAAATATTCGCCTTGCGGATCTTTACGGTTGCTATAAGGGCGAGTGAAGCTGATCTTCGTCCTGAAATTGATCGCTGCCATACATGTCCCCGTATTTTTTCGTGAAATAATCCCGTCATTGCCATGATAGACTATGCCCGATTTTTACATTCATTACATTAGCGAGACGCAAAATGAAAGCAGGCATCATTGGCGCAATGGAGCAGGAAGTTACCCTGCTGCGTGACAAAATTGAAAATCGCCAGACCCTGTCTCTGGCGGGTTGTGAAATTTACACAGGCACACTCAATGGTGTCGAGGTTGCGTTGCTGAAATCAGGCATCGGTAAAACCTCAGCCGCTCTCGGCACAACGCTGCTGCTGCAATTATGTAAACCCGATCTGGTTATTAACACCGGCTCCGCGGGCGGTTTAGCCCCTACGTTAACCGTGGGCGACATTGTGGTGTCTGAAGAAGTGCGCTATCACGATGCTGACGTCACGGCGTTTGGCTATGAACCAGGCCAGATGGCGGGTTGTCCTGCCGCCTTTACGGCTGATAGTAACCTGATTGCCGAGGCGGAAGCCTGCATAAAGCAGCTAAACCTGAACGCCGTACGCGGTCTGGTGGTCAGCGGCGATGCCTTTATCAATGGTTCAGAACCCCTGGCACGCATCCGTGCGACCTTCCCGCAGGCCATTGCGGTTGAAATGGAAGCGACCGCCATCGGCCACGTCTGCCATCAGTTCCAGGTGCCTTTTGTGGTCGTCAGGGCGATTTCCGACGTTGCCGATCAGGAATCCCACCTGAGCTTTGACGAGTTTCTAAGCGTCGCCGCCAGACAGTCATCATTGATGGTTGAAAATTTGCTGGCCCGTCTGGCTCGTGGCTAAACACCTGCTGTTTTGCTGGCTGCTGCTGTTGAGCAGCAGCCTGTTTGCTGCCCCGTCCCGCGTCATCACCCTTGCCCCACACCTGACTGAACTGGCCTTTGCCGCCGGGATTACCCCGATTGCGGTCAGCGCATGGTCCAGTTATCCCCCTGAGGCAAACAAAATTGAACAGGTTGCTAACTGGCAGGGCATTAATCTCGAACGTATTTTGCAGCTTAAACCCGATGTGGTACTCGCGTGGCGTGGCGGTAACCCGCAGCGTCAGGTGGATCAGCTGCGGCAGTTCGGTATTAACGTGGAATGGGTCGATGCTTCAACGCTGGATGACATGATTGATGCGCTGGCGGGATTAGCAACGTGGAGTCCGGACCCGCAACGCGCCGCGCAAGCCGCCGGGCAACTGCGAAAGCAGGAAGCCGCACTGCGACAGCGCTATAGCCAACAGCCCCCTGTCCCGGTCTTTCTGCAGTTTGGCTTTTCACCCATGTTTACCGCGGCTAAGGCGACGCTGCAGAACGACGTCATCAGGCTGTGCGGCGGGCAGAATATCTTTGCTGACAGTGCAGTCAGTTGGCCTCAGGTGAGTCGTGAACAGGTGCTGATGCGCCATCCTCAGGTCATCATTACCACCGGCGATGCCCAACAGGCGAGTCAGACTGCGCAATTCTGGCTGCCACAACTTAGCGTCAGAGTCATTGCCCTTAACGACGACTGGATCAGCCGCCCGGGGCCGCGCATCCTGTTAGCCGCAGATCAGCTTTGTAAAGCCCTGCATCCAGTTAAATAATGCTGCAGACTGGCGTGCGTAACGCTATAAATTAAAGAAATCACCCTTACTGCCGTTAATTTTAGATATGAGACACGTGCCACGTAAGCCCGATGTCCTTTTTAGCGCTCAGCGCTTTTTACTACACCAGGTATTTAAATATGACCAAAGCCCTGCTTCTGGCCATAGGGCTTGTGATCGCGCAACAGGCATTCGCGGGATCGACGACCGGCTCTATTAACGTCAGACTCGTCATCTATTCACGTTGTGAAGTTAACACTTCAGTGGGTCAATCTGTGCCGCAGGTTGAGTGTGGTCGTCAAATCAGCGCACAGCCGCGCGTGACGCAAACGGTGCTAAAACGCCAGGGGAGTAGGGGAACCAGCGATCGGCTGGTGACCATTGAATGGTAAACGAGGCCGCCGGGTGATGGCGGCTCGCTAATCAGATGCTAAATGACGACCCGCAGCCGCAGGTGGTTTTAGCATTGGGATTGGTCACGATAAAGCGCGATCCTTCCAGCCCTTCAGTGTAATCCACAGAACCGCCCACCAGATATTGCAGGCTCATGGGATCAACCACCAGCGAAACGCCCTGCTTCTCGATGGTCATATCGCCGTCATTCATTTGATCGTCGAAGGTAAAACCATACTGAAAACCGCTGCAACCACCACCAGTGATATACACACGCAGCTTCAGCGCCGGGTTATCTTCGTCAGCAATCAGATTCTTAACTTTGTTGGCTGCTGCGTCGGTAAACTGCAACGGCAGTGCTACTACTTCATCACTCATGTGTTACTCCGTAAACGCCCGGGTCAGAAAACGACCTCAATGTTGCTATTATCTGCCAGCGACCCGACGCAATCAAGCTCTCAGCTTCGCACTCTGTGCCGGATTCACCTGGTTAATTATAGCGGCCTTTCGTCTGCCGCCCCTCTTCCGTAGAATAGCCCGATATTTTATGAACTGCTGGAGCCGAAAATGAGTAAGTCTGAAGAACTGTTCGCTGAAGCACAACGCCTGATTCCCGGCGGTGTGAACTCGCCGGTACGTGCGTTTACCGGTGTGGGCGGCGTTCCGCTGTTCATTGAACATGCTGACGGTGCATATCTTTATGACGCCGATGGTAAAAAATACATCGATTATGTCGGTTCATGGGGCCCCATGGTGCTGGGACATAATAACGATGGCATCCGTAATGCCGTGATTGAGGCAGCCCAGCGCGGCCTGAGCTTTGGTGCGCCAACTGAGATGGAAGTCACCATGGCGCAGCTGGTGTGTAAGCTGGTTCCCAGCATGGAAATGGTGCGGATGGTGAACTCCGGTACCGAAGCCACCATGAGCGCGATTCGTCTGGCGCGGGGTTTTACCGGGCGCGACAAAATCATTAAATTTGAAGGTTGCTACCACGGTCATGCCGATCACCTGCTGGTGAAAGCCGGTTCCGGTGCCTTGACGCTGGGGCAACCTAATTCCCCTGGCGTGCCTGCCGATTTTGCAAAGCATACGCTGACCTGCACATACAACGATCTCGATTCGGTTCGCGCGGCGTTTGAACAGTATCCGCAGGCTATCGCTGCCATTATCGTCGAACCCGTTGCCGGGAATATGAACTGTATTCCGCCCCAACCCACGTTTTTACCGGGCCTGCGCGCGCTCTGTGATGAGTTTGGCGCGCTGCTGATTATCGATGAAGTAATGACAGGTTTCCGCGTTGCGCTGGGTGGCGCGCAGGCACATTACAACGTGAAACCGGATCTCACCTGCCTCGGCAAAATCATCGGTGGTGGCATGCCTGTCGGTGCCTTTGGTGGCCGTCGGGAGGTGATGAATGCACTGGCACCGACCGGCCCGGTTTATCAGGCAGGGACGCTGTCCGGTAACCCTGTCGCCATGGCTGCCGGTTATGCCTGCTTAACCCAGATTGCCCAGCCGGGCATGCATGACAAGCTGAACAGCCTGACGTCACAGTTAGCACAGGGACTGGTTGAGGCGGCAAAACAGGAAAATATTCCTGTCGTCGTGAATCAGGTTGGCGGCATGTTTGGCCTGTTCTTCACCGATGCCGCGAGCGTCACCTGCTATAAAGACGTGACGCAGTGCGATGTTGAACGCTTTAAGCGCTTCTTCCATTTGATGCTCGAAGAAGGCGTTTACTTTGCGCCCTCCGCCTTTGAGGCCGGCTTTATGTCGCTGGCGCACAGTGCAGAGGATATTCAGCACACCATCGATGCCGCGCGTCGCTGCTTTGCTAAGCTGTAAGGTGACAGACCGGCAAACGCCGGTCTTTTTTTCAACGTGAACGCCGCAACAACCAGATAAAATAGGGCGCGCCTAAAAAGGTTGCCATCAATCCTGCCGGAATCTGGTTTGGAAAAGCCACCATTCGCCCGCACCAGTCAGCAACCACCATTAAACCTGCCCCGAGCAACCCAGACAGTAACAGCTGCGGTAGCGCCCGCCGGAAGCCCAGCATGCGCGCCATGTGCGGTGCCATCAGTCCCACAAAGCTCAGAGGCCCAATCGTCAGCGTGGCGCAGGCTGTTAAGGCCGCAGCCAGCAGCAGCAGTGCCAGACGCGAGGCGGTGAGCGCCATTCCGGCCGAGCGCGCCGTCGCGCTGCCAAGCGGCAACAGCGTGAGCCAACGGCTGGCCAGCGGCGCTAATGACACCAGCACCACCGCACAGACAGCACTTTGCAGCGCCTGGGTGGCACTGACGTTATAAGTGGAGCCGGAGATCCAGGTCAGTAACCCCGACATCCGGGGATCGCCATTGGCCATCAACAGCATCAGAATGGTGACAAAGGCACTGTTTAACGCCATCCCGGCCAGCAGCATGCGTTCAGGGGAAAAACCGCCGCGACTGGCCACCAACATAATGATCGCCAGCGTCACCGCCGCGCCCAGCGCACCGGCGGGTAACAGGAATGCCAGCGCATTGCCGGGCACGAAGAACAACATCACGACTGCGCCGCAGGCCGCGCCGGAACTGATGCCCAAGACTTCAGGGCTGGCCATCGGGTTACCCGTGAGTCGCTGGATCAGGCTGCCGGCAACGCCAAGCATTAAGCCTACCTCCAGGGCCGCCAGCACACGCGGTGCGCGCCAGGGTAGCAGCTGCTGTAGCAGGTCACCGCTGGTCCAGATCCAGCCTTGCGCATCCCGTCCAAACGCCAGACACAGCCATGCCAGCATGCCTAACAGCGCTAAGCCGATCAGGCTCCAGCGCAGAAAGTGATGGCGTTCGACCGGAACCTTGTCGCCCTGATCCAGTGCGGGTGGAACGGAACCGGTTCGCAGACGCGGCAACAGCCACAGCAGAATCGGCACGCCCAGGAGCGCCGTCACCGTGCCGGTAGAAACCTCGCGCCAGTGCGTCGTAAGCCACAGGACGCAGGCATCAGCCAGCCACAGCAGCAATGCGCCAATCAGCGGGGCCAGTAGCATGCGGCTCAGCAAGCGGCGTCCACCGAGCAGCCTTGCCAGCAGCGGCGCGAACAAGCCGATAAAACCAATGATACCGGCGACGCTCACCAACTGTGCGCTAAGCAATATCGCCAGCACCAGAATCGCTAACCGGGTAGCGGACAGGGCCAGCCCGAGGTTTTTTGCCACGCCATCGTCCAGCCCCATGAGCGTCAGCGGCCTCAGCAGCGCCAGAGACAGTAACAGCGCCAGCATCAGTCGCGGCCAGAGCTGGGTAACACTGTCCCAGCTCATCTGGTTCAATGCGCCTGTGCTCCACAGAAACATATTTTGCAGTTGGTCGTGATTGAAGATGGCGAAGATCTGGTTAACAGCACCGCTGTAAAGACTGAGGACCAGCCCGGCCAGGATCAAGGTTACGGGTGACAGGCGTTTGCTCCAGGCCACGCTAAATACCAGCGCCCCCACCAGCAACGCACCACCCGAGGCGGCAAGCTGCTGGGTAACGACTCCGCCCGGCAGGTGCCACAACGTGGCGACGGTAATTCCCAGTTGTGCGCCGGATGAAACGCCTAATGTTCCCGGTTCCGCCAGAGGGTTACGCAGAACCTGCTGAAACAGCAGTCCCGCTAATCCCAGACCGGCCCCCACCAACAGCGCCAGCGCCCAGCGCGGCAGCAAACTGTAGTGAAACACCATCTGTTGCACATTCGTGGTATCAGGTGCCCACAGGGCCTGTGTCCATTGCCCCAGGGGCAACGCCTGCTGAAAGTTTATTGCGGTGAGCGCCAGCGCCAGTAAAAACAGTACGCCCAGCACGGTGACTGAGAAAAAACGATAGCGCATCAGACTTTCTCCAGCGCATGTTCCAGCACGCGTATAAAGTGCAAGGCAGAGAGTGTTGCCCCGTAATACCAGACCGCCGGTACGCGTTGAAAATGGCCGCTGTGGACAAAAGGCATTGCCTGCCACAGCGGGCTGCGTGACAGCTGCTGCATAACGGCCGCATTGTCATGATCGAAGCAGATGGTTTCCACGTCGTGAAACGCCGCCAGCCGCTCCAGGCCAATCACTGAACTTCCCCAGAAATTGGTTTCGCCCTGCCAGGCGTTCTGCAGACCAAGCAACGCCATGACCTCAAGGAATAAGCTGTTTTTACCGAAGGTGATGGCATGGCGACTGTCAAGCAGTGACATCAGCAGGATGGCACGTCCGGCATGCGGTGCCAGACGCTGGCGCGCCGCGGCGATTTCCTCGTCCATGCGTTGCAGGTGCGCGGCTGCCTGGGCTTCCCGCCCCAGCCTGGCGCCGAGGGCCTGCAGAGAGACACGCGCCCGGGAGAGCGGTTTACCGTCGCCGCCGTGCAGGTCAAACCCCATAATCGGCGCAATACGCTGGAGTTTTTCTTTAGGCGGTCCATAACCGTTTGAACAGAGAATCAGTGAGGGATGCATCTGGGTCATCAGTTCAAGGTTAGGCTCGGTACGCAGCCCAACATCCACCACGCCGGCAGGCAAGGCTGGCTGCCCAACCCAGATATTATAATTATGCACATCGGCGACCCCAAAGGGCTTAACGCCTAACGCCAGCAGCAGCTCGGTGGGTAACCACTCAAGCGCGATGATGCGATCGGGATCGGGATCGGGCTGCGCCGCCTGGAGTGAAAAGGGGCTCATCAGTGGCGATAACGCCATCGCCATCATCAGGCGACGGCGGAACAAATCGGGCATTATCGGGTCCTTAACACACAAAACTCACCGGCGCACCGCCGCCGGGATGGGGGAAGATCCCCATTGGAATACCGTAAATCGCCTGCAAAACGTCCGCCTGCATAATGTGGTCCGGCCCGCCTTCAGCGATAAGCGCGCCACCGCGTAATGCCACCAGATGGTCACAGTAACGGGCAGCCATATTGATATCGTGTAATACCGTAATAACGGTTAAGCCATGCTCCCGGCTCAGCGTCTGAATCAGGGCCAGCACATCAACCTGATGGGCGATATCCAGGGCGGAAGTGGGTTCATCCAGCAGCAGACAGCGGCTGTTTTGCGCCACCATCATCGCCAGCCAGGCACGTTGCCGTTCGCCGCCCGATAAGCTGTCTACCAGCCGTGAGGCAAAAGGCGTTAACCCCACGCGCGAAATCGCCTGCTCAACGCGGTCGCGGTCCTCCTGAGTGAAACGCCCCAGCGCCCCATGCCAGGGATAGCGCCCAATGGCCACCAGCTCGCGCACCGTCATGCCTTCTGCAGCCGGCAGTTGCTGAGGTAAATAGGCGACCTCACGGGCAAATACTTTGCTGTTCAGGCTCTCCACGGGCCGTTCATTCAGGAGCACCCGGCCTTCGCTGGCCGCGTGATGCCGCCCCAGCATTTTTAACAGCGTGGATTTTCCCGAACCATTGTGACCAATCAGCGCGGTTACTTTGCCTGGTGTAAAAGAGAGAGACAGCGGCTGGAGAAGCGTGCGACCGGGTACACGAAAGCTGGCATTATCCAGTTTGAAGGTCGTCTGTTGGTGCTGCGGAAGCTGCATGGTAATCCCTGTAAACGGGCGCCGAAGCGCCCTCATCGATCAGAACCGGAACGTGGCGGTGCCTACAATCTGCCGTTCTGCGCCCCAGTAGCACGCATATTCACGGTAACAACTGGCAACGTAGTCGCGGTTAAACAGGTTATTAACGTTAACGCCTACCGTTGATCCAGGCAAACCAAAACGTCCTAAATCATATTTCAGTGCAGCATCGACGGTGGTGTAACCCGCTACGCTAAAGTTCTGGTTGGCATCAGGACCGGTGCTATACAGCCCCTGACTTTCGCCCACGTAACGGACGCCCGCGCCGACCGTGACGCCTGACAGCGCGGTTTCGTGGAAGGTATAGTCGCTCCACAGTGACGCCATATGTTTGGGCACCTCAACCGGGGTTTTGCCCTGAAGCTGAGTATCTTTCGTATATTCGGCATCGGTATAGGTATAAGAGGCCGTCAGGTTAACGTTGGCGTTCAGCGCCGCTTTCGCTTCGAGTTCAACACCGCGGGAACGGATTTCGCCGCTCTGGATGCTGAAATTAGGACTGTTAGGATCAGCCGTTAAGTTTTTGGTCTTTGTCAGCTCATAAATCGCGGCCGTGACAACGACAGGGCGATCTTTTGGCACAAACTTTACGCCCGTTTCATACTGCTTAGCGCGCGAAGGGTCGAAAGGTTGACCACTTTGAGTCGTTCCGGATGTCGGAATGAAGGATTCGCTATAACTGAAATAAGGCGCGATACCATTATCGAACACATAGTTTAAGCCGCCACGCCAGGTAAACGCCTGGTCATGACTTTTAACTTCGGTACTGCTACTCCGATTAAAAGCAGAAGTCATTGCGTAATCATAGCGACTGCCCAATGTCAGTACCCAACGATCCCATTCCATCTGGTCTTGTGCATACAGGCCGGTTTGCTCCTGTTTGTTGAGATAGCGATACGGGGAAGGTGTGCCGATTAGCGCGTCATTGCCGTATTGCGGATTAACCGCATTCAACGGGAATGCTGAGCCAAAAGCCGCATTAATATCATTTCGCATGCGCTGATAATCAACGCCAAGCAGTAACGTATGATCAAGCTGGCCGGTGGCAAATTTAGCCTGAGCCTGATTATCTACCGCAAACTGATTCAGTTTCTCGTCTGAAGCCGCAGACCCGCGGGTGATTTGCTGAGTGGCTGCATCAAAGCCGTTACCATAAATACTGCGGTAATCCGTGGTTAATTCGGCATAACGCAGGTTCTGCCGTACCGTCCAGGTTTCATCAAAACGATGCTCAAAGCTGTAGCCCAGCATTTTGGTATTGCGTGAGATGCGGTTGCTCTTCTCGCCCTCATCAAAGTTGGTCGGCAGTTTGTACTGGCTGCCATCAGGCCGGGTGATCGGCACCACGGTCCCTTCACGCGGGAGCCAGCCGTAGTAGCCGGTATCCGGCTCGTTCTGGAAATAGGTCAGCAGATCAAGACGGGTGTTTTCATCTGGTCGCCAGCTGAATGAAGGCGCGATGGTATAACGCTTCTGCTTGTTATTCGCCTGCTGGGCATCCTGGCTACTGGCCAGGCCTGTCAGACGGTAGCTGTAAACGCCTGCGTCGTCTATTGCGCCGCCAAAGTCGAAACCGGTGGAGTAAAGATTATGGTTGCCCATCTGGAACTGGACTTCGCGCAGCGTTTCCTGAGTGGGACGCTTGCTGACTAAAGCGACGACACCGCCGGGATTGCTTTTACCGTACAGCACGGAAACCGGACCGCGCAGCAGTTCAGCCCGCTCCAGAAAATAGGGATCGATAGCGAATTCAGAGTAGTTGTCACCCTGCAGCTTCAGCCCATCGAGATACTGATTGGTATTGGTTTCGCTAAAACCGCGAATCGACAGCGCGTCAATGACCGCAGAACTGCCGCGGTTGCCGGTCAGTACGCCAGGCGTATAGTTAAATGCCTGCTTGACGCTGCTGACGCTGCGCATGTCCATTTCTTCACGCGTGACCACGGAAACCGACTGCGGGTTCTTTTCAATCGGCGTATCCGTTTTGGTGCCGGTGGCGCTGCGTTTCGCGGCGACGGTCGGTGCCGGGCCCCACGGACTTTCCTGCGCAACAGCGGCACCGCCGTTTGCTGAAACCACCACCGTTTGTTCGGCGAAGGCCAGGGGAGTTGCGCCACTGGATATCAGCGCAATCATCAGTGCCAAAGGACGAGGGGTAAACGACCCTGGTGTGAAACCAAAAGTGGTGGTGCGCGCAGTCATGAAGGTGTCTCTCAAATGGGGATGATTAAGCGAATCGAAACGATAATGATTATTATAACGGTTCGATAATATGCGAAGTGCAACAATCTCTGCAAGCAGAATTCCCTACTGTGGCGCTGTTTGTAGCCTGTTTACAGCGTATTTATCAGGCATAAAAAAAGGCACCGAAGTGCCTTCTTTTCACTGCTTTTGACCCGTTACTTGCCGAACATGTCTTTTATCCAACCTGCAACGCCATCGCTGTCTTTTTGCTCCTGCTGTTGCTGCTGTTGCAATTGCTGCTGTTGCTGCTGTTGCTGTTGCTGCTGCATTTGCTGAACCTGTTGCTGCTGTTGCTGACACAGTGCATTCGGGTCCAGTGCCCAAACCGGCAATGAGCGCCAGGTACTGCTGCCTGAGCCACAAACAAAGTTGCCCGCTGAGTCGATATTCATCATCGTCACGTCTTCCGGCGGCGTCAGTTGCAACGGCATCGGTGCCTGGTTATCAAGATAGCGACGGTAGATCTGCATCGCACCGCTGGCACCGTACAGCTTGGTCGGCTGGTTGTTATCACGCCCAACCCAGGTGATCGCCACTTCTTTACCATCGACACCGGCGAACCAGCTGTCTATCAGGTCGTTAGTGGTCCCTGTTTTGCCCGCCAGATGCGCATTAGGGAAGCGAGCGCCCAGGGCGCGTGCCGTACCGTGATCGGCAACCTGCTGCATCGTGTACAACGTTAAATAGGCAGCCTGCGCAGGCTCTACCCGTTGCGCCTGCGGGAAGCTCTGGTACAGCACCGTTCCGTCTTCGGCAATAACAGAACGCACCGCTGACAGGTCCGCACGATTCCCTCCGCTGGCAATCGACTGAAACGCCTGGGCCACTTCAATCGGCGTCAGGTTGAGTGCGCCCAGCAACATTGCCGGCACCGGGTTGAGCTGATCTTTAGGTACACCCAGTTTGGTCCAGGTATCCACCACCGCATTCAGCCCCAGCGTCATGCCAAGATTCACCGTCGGCACGTTCATGGAGTTGGTCAACGCATCCACCAGCATGACTTTGCCACTGAAGCGGCGGTCGTCATTCATGGGTTTCCAGATGCTGCCATTGGGCTGTTTCAGCGCAATAGGCTCATCGGCAATCCAGCTATTGAGTCGATATGTATTTGGCTGGCTCAGTGCGGTGAGATAGGTGGCCGGTTTTGCCAGTGAACCAATAGAACGACGGGCCTGTAACGCACGGTTATACCCGGCGAACTGCGGATCGGCCCCGCCGACCATCGCGCGGACTTCACCGCTGAAACGGTCAACGACCACCATCGCGGTTTCCAGATCTTTCAGACCGCGCTGTTTTTTCAGGGTTGGAATGCCGTCGATAACCGCTTTTTCAGCCGCATCCTGCGAGACCGGATCTAAGGTGGTGAAAATTTTCACCCCCGACAGATCTTTAACCTTGTCACCCAGTTTTGCCTGAAGTTCATTACGCACCATCTGCATAAACGCAGGCTGTGGCGTAATCACACCGCCTTTCGGCTGCACGCCTAACGGACGCGCCGACAGCATGTCATACAGTTCCTGGTCGATGACTTTCTGCTGCTGCAACAAGCGCAGCACCAGATTGCGTCTTTCCAGTGCCAGTTTCGGGTTACGCCATGGGTTATAGAGCGAAGCGCCTTTTACCATGCCGACCAGCATTGCCTGCTGATCCAGACTCAGCTCATCCACCGGACGGCCAAAGTAGTAAAGGCTGGCCAAAGGGAAACCACGAATCTGATCGTTACCTGCCTGACCGAGATACACTTCGTTAAGGTAAAGCTCCAGAATGCGATCTTTGCTGTAACGCGCGTCCATGATCACGGCCATATAGGCTTCACGCGCTTTACGCCACAGCGAACGCTCGTTGGTCAGGAACAGGTTTTTTACCAGCTGCTGAGTCAGCGTACTGCCACCCTGAACCGCCTTACCTGCCGTGATATTCGCGACAAAGGCACGGCCAATGGAGTACGGGCTGATACCATCATGCTCGTAAAAATGGCGATCCTCGGTGGCGATTAACGTATCGACCAGCAGATCCGGGAAGCCCGCACGGGGCACGAACAGGCGCTGTTCACCATTAGGCGACTGCAGCATGGTGATCAGACGCGGATCAAGACGGAAGAAACCAAAATCGCGCCCGGTTTCAACGTTTTTAATCTCGCTGAGTTCATCTTTGCTAAAGGTCATACGGGCATGAATCTGCCCCTCTTTGCTGTCCGGGAAATCAAATGGACGGCGCAACAGTTCGATAGTGTTGCCCTTAACCGAGAACTCACCCGGGCGCGTAATACGTGAAACTTCACGGTATTGCGTGCCTTCAAGCAGGGCGACCATTTCGCTTTTGTTGTAGGCCATGCCGGGTTCAAGGCTGACCATACGACCATATACGGTTGCGGGCAGTTGCCACACTTTACCGTCAATGCGGCTGCGAATTTCCGAGTCGAGGTATACGCCCCACGCGGCCATTACCACCACAAATACCAGGAACAGCTTAATTAACCATCCCAGCCAACGGCGTTTGCCGCGCGGCGGTTTTCCACCTTTACCTTTACGTGGCACCGGCGCTTCCTCCTCGTAGTCATCATCAAAATCGTCCTGAGCAACATCGTCATCGATGTCTCTGCGCCGCCCACGGCGGGCGCTGCTGCGCGGAGGCAGCGCTTTTCCTTTGCGCCCAATAGGTTCGCGATCGTTCCCAGACATTCGTTTTATTCTCCAGGCATAGCTTACGGCTGCGCCGCTACTCTAACTGCTTTCTTCACTGTCGCATGGCAGAACCCTCTGAATTAATCAGAGGTTCCACCCTGTGACGTCTTCTTTTTTGTCCGTCTTGTCGGCAAGGCGGAAGCCGGATCGTCAGGCCAGGGATGTTTGGGATAACGCCCTTTCATCTCTTTTTGCACGTCCTTATAGGCACCACGCCAGAAAGCGGCGAGGTCACGGGTAATCTGCAAGGGCCGCTGGGCGGGCGATAACAGCTCCAGTACCAGTGGAATGCGCCCTTCTGCCACGCTTGGGTTGCTGGCTTCGCCGAACATTTCCTGGATGCGCACCGCCAGTGCAGGCGGTTTATCTGCATCATAGCGAACAGGCAGCCGACTTCCGGTGGGCACAGTGTAATGAGTTGGCAGCACAGTATCCAGCCGCTGACGTTGTGACCATGTGAGCAAATGTAAGAGCGCGCTGACCAGATTCACCGCCTGTAAACTTTTCAGATCACGCACCGTGGTCATCTGGGGCAGAAGCCAGTGTTCAAGCGTCTCGATCAGGCTGGCGTCGTCAACCTCAGGCCAGTGTTCCTCTGGCAACCACTGGGCCGCACACTGGATGCGCAGACGCAACTGTTCTGCCTCCGGCGTCCAGCCCAACACCGATAGCCCTTTCTTGCCAATCCAGCGTAGCATTGCCGCCTGCAAGACTTTTGCGTCGGGACGGGCTAGCGGCTGGGTTTTCAGTATCAGTTCGCCAATCTGCTCGCGGCGCAACGTGCGTAACGTGCCCTTCTCCTCATCCCATTCCACCTCGGTGCGCTGTTCAATCAGCTGCGGACAGCGCTGCGTCAGTGCCTCGATATCAACGGGAATCGCCATCAGGATACGCGCGTCGGGCGCGCTGCTGCCCTGTAACAAGGTGGGGGCAATTAACCATTCATAACGCGTCAGCGCCTGCTGTTCGTCCAGCATCGCGCCCAGGCCGTTAGCTAACTGATAGCGGCCGCTGTTATCGCGGCGACGTGCCAGACGGTCGCTGAAGCCGGCGGTCAGCAGGGCGGCAAAATGGTCTTCGTCTGCCCGACCGCCCTTTACGCCGATGCGTTTTTGCCAGTGCTGTGCGCGGCGCTGCCACTGTGGCAATGGACGATAAAGCGCATCACGCAGATCGGCTCCGGCACTGCGAGGCGGATCTTCCAGAACCGCCACCAGCAAGGCCGCGCTGGCAACGGCGTCAGGGTCACTGCCTGCTGCACATAAAATAGCGCTGAGCCGGGCGTCGCTGCCCAGCTGCGCCATGCGTCGTCCCTGGGCATTGAGGTGGCCCTGCTCGTCCAGAGCCCCAAGCCGCACCAGCTGCTGCTGCGCCGCACGCAGGTGTTTTTCCGGCGGCAGATCTATCCACTGCAATTGTTCGATACGGGTACAGCCCCACTGCAGCAACTCCAGCCACAACGACGCGAGATCGCTGTGCAAAATTTCTGCTTCGCTTTGCGCGGGCGCGCGTGAGGCCTGTTCCTGTGGTGTCAGATGCAGACAAATACCGGGCATGACACGTCCGGCTCGTCCGGCTCGCTGGGTCATGGACGCCTGACTGATGCGCTGAGTCTGCAAGCGCGTAACGCCGCTGCGAGCGTCAAACTGGGCTTTTCGCTCCAGGGCGCTGTCCACGACCAGCCGGATGCCTTCAATGGTTAAGCTGGTTTCGGCAATGTTGGTCGCCAGCACCACTTTGCGGCGTCCGCTGGCGGCAGGCAGGATGGCCCGTTGCTGGGCCGCAAGAGGAAGTGCACCATACAGCGGCGTTAAATCCACGTCGTCGTCAACGCGCGTCTCCAGTTCCCGTTTTACCCGCTCAATTTCGGCGATGCCGGGCAGGAACAGGAGCAGCGAGCCCGTTTCGTCGCGCAGTAACTGTGCGACTTCACGCGCGACCGCATCGTCAAAACGCAAGGTCTGGCTCAGCGCCGTATAGCGCCGTTCAACCGGATAGCTGCGCCCTTCAGAGGTAATCAAAGGAGCGTCCGGCAACAGTGCTGCCAGCCGCGCATTATCAAGCGTCGCCGACATCAGCAGGATTTTTAGATCTTCACGTAACCCCTGTTGCACATCCAGTAGCAGCGCCAGCGCCAGATCGGCCTGCAGGCTCCGCTCATGAAATTCATCCAGGATAACCAGCGACACGCCCTCCAGCATCGCATCCTGTTGCAGCATTCGGGTCAGAATGCCTTCGGTCACCACTTCAAGCCGGGTCATTGGCCCTGTGCAGTTTTCGCCGCGCATACGGTAGCCCACCGTCACGCCCGGTTGTTCACCCAGCTGCTCGGCCAGACGTTGCGCCACGTTGCGCGCGGCTAAACGGCGCGGCTCCAGCATAATAATGCGTCCCGGCAGGGCCTTGTGCTGTAAAAGCTGAAGTGGCAGCCAGGTGGATTTACCTGCGCCCGTGGGCGCGGCCAGCAGGATGTTTGAGGCATCATTAAGCGCACTCAGAAGGTCAGGCAACACCGCGCTGACGGGTAAATCACTCACCGCAAACTCCGCGAATGGCTATGTTAAGATGGCGCGCATTGTAGCACTCATCCGTGAGGATTGCCGGAGACCGCCATGGCGTTACAACGCTTATTTTTTGCTATTACCCCGCCTGACACGCTGCAGCAGCAACTGGTGCACTGGCGGGCACAAACCTTTCATGCGGAGGCGGGCCGCCCGATTGCGGCGGCGAACCTTCACCTGACGCTGGCTTTTCTGGGCGATGTGTCGGCTGGAACGTCACAACAGTTGCAGGCCCTGGCATCACGCATAAACCAGCCAGCATTTGACGTTGCGTTAGACGATGCAGGCCACTGGCCGCGCCCCGGCGTCGTGTGGCTGGGTTGCCAGCGCCCCCCGCGTGGCTTGTTACAGCTGGCAAGCCTGCTGCGCGCTCAGGCCGCGCGACATGGCTGCGAACAACCGGCTCAGCCCTTTCATCCCCACGTCAGCCTGTTGCGTGCGGCGACCCAGCCTGTCGCCCTGCCGCCACGTGGCTTTCACTGGCAATTTACGGTCAGTCAGTTTTCCCTTTTTGCCTCAGAGTACGCGCAAGGCCGGACACGCTACCGCACGCTGGCCAGTTGGCCGTTACTCTCTTAATCAGGAGCCTTATGCTTTTTTCTCCCGCTCTTAAACCCGCGCGTCTTATTACTCGCTATAAGCGTTTTCTGGCCGATGTTGTGACGCCCGAAGGCGAAACGCTGACGATACATTGCGCGAATACCGGCGCAATGACCGGCTGTGCCACGCCGGGCGATACCGTGTGGTACTCCACGTCTGACAGCCTGACGCGCAAATACCCGCACAGTTGGGAAATGACCGAGACGCAGCAAGGCCACTGGATCTGTGTCAATACGCTGCGCGCCAATCAACTGGTGCGTGAAGCGCTGGACGAAAACCGACTTTTACCGCTGACCGGTTACGCGAAATGTCAGGCGGAAGTTAAATACGGCAGTGAAAAAAGCCGAATTGATTTCCTGCTCAAAGCAGAGGAGCGACCTGAGTGCTATATTGAGGTGAAATCCGTAACGCTTTTACAGGAAGGTAAAGGCTATTTTCCGGATGCGGTGACGATTCGAGGGCAGAAACACCTGCGTGAGCTGAGTAAGGCTGCCGCAGAAGGTCATCGGGCCGTTTTGTTGTTTGCCGTTCTGCACTCGGGGATTGAGGACGTTTCCCCGGCGCGTCACATTGATGCTGCTTACGCAGAACAACTGGTACAGGCGCAGCTGAGTGGCGTGGAGATTTTGGCTTACCGGGCAGAACTGTCATCAGCAGGAATGTTTCTGACGACCGCCATTGACGTAACATTGTAATATCATTGGCATCGTTCTGTGATATGACTATCTTCTGTCAGGGGCTAACTACGCTGTTCCTCACAGGCTTGTCAAGATGCGATCAGGAATAATTGCCAACCTTGACTGCTTCTGTTATTTATAGCGGCCTGTTTTTTCCCCGTTGGGGGATCGATGTACCCAAGAGAGGGTCATCATTAAGGTTAGCGTGTATGCGCTTACCGATGGCAATCAAAGGGTATAGTGCGTGTTATCCAGGAGAGAAACAACATGCAAGAAGGGCAAAACCGTAAAACATCGTCCCTGAGTATTCTCGCCATCGCTGGGGTGGAGCCTTATCAGGAGAAGCCAGGCGAAGAGTATATGAATGACGCGCAACTGGACCATTTTCGCAAGATTCTGGAAGCCTGGCGCAATCAATTGCGGGACGAAGTCGATCGCACCGTTACACACATGCAGGATGAAGCTGCAAACTTCCCGGACCCGGTTGACCGTGCCGCTCAGGAAGAAGAGTTCAGCCTGGAACTGCGTAACCGCGACCGCGAGCGTAAGTTAATTAAGAAGATCGAAAAAACGCTGAAGAAAGTCGAAGACGACGACTTCGGCTATTGCGATTCCTGTGGCGTCGAGATCGGTATCCGCCGTCTTGAAGCGCGTCCTACTGCCGATCTGTGCATCGACTGTAAGACACTGGCAGAAATTCGTGAGAAGCAAATGGCGGGCTAATGTTGCCGTCTGACTGCAGCCACACGGCGGGAAAAGGCCATCTTTTTCCGCCGTCTGGTTCATAATCCCTATGTCATTCTCATCCTGCGTTGGGCGCTTTGCGCCATCCCCTTCCGGTGAACTCCATTTCGGCTCCCTGATTGCTGCGTTAGGCAGTTACCTCAGCGCTCGCGCACAGCATGGTCGCTGGCTGGTGCGTATTGAAGATATCGATCCGCCTCGTGAAGTCGCGGGTGCCGCAACGCGGATTCTGCAACAGCTGGAGCATTACGGCCTGAACTGGGATGGTGAGGTGATGTGGCAGTCGCAGCGGCATGACGCCTATCGTGACGCACTTCAGTGGTTGAGAACGCAGCGTCAAAGTTATTTCTGCACCTGTTCGCGAAGCCGCATTCAGCAAACTGGCGGCTTTTACGATGGTCACTGTCGGGACCGGCAACATGGCCCCGATAAGGCAGCCCTGCGCCTGCGCCAGCATGCACCTGTCTATCGTTTTCAGGATCGGCTCAGGGGCGAGGTCGTCGCCGACAGGCGACTGGCTGAAGAAGATTTTATTATTCATCGTCGTGATGGGCTGTTTGCTTACAATCTGGCGGTGGTCGTGGACGATCATCATCAGGGCATCACAGAAATTGTGCGTGGGGCTGATTTAATTGAGCCAACGGTACGGCAGATTGCGCTTTATCAGCAATTCGGCTGGATGCCGCCGGACTATCTGCATTTGCCCCTGGCGATCACCGCTGATGGTCACAAACTTTCTAAACAAAATCATGCGCCCGCGCTGCCTGATGGGGATACACGTCCCTGCCTGGTACAGGCTTTACGCTTTCTGGGGCAGCCGGTTGGCGAAGGTTGGAAGGACAAAACGCAGGAGAAACTGCTGTCTGAGGCTGTGAAGCAGTGGAATATCGCTTTGATACCTCATGATAACGCCCTGATAACGGATGCATAGACAACAGCATTCTCAAATGATTCACAACAGGCTATGATTAGCCGCTGATTTTACCTACACCCTAATTGTCACTGTCGAGGTGTCCCATTTTTACCCGAGTAGCTAATTTTTGCCGGAAAGTCCTGAAGCGTGATGACGAGGAAGCACCAGCAGAGGTTGAACCTGAGAGTCATATGACCATCATTCCTCGTGAAAGCCACACCATCTCACGTAAAGACATCAGCGAAAATGCCCTCAAGGTGCTATATCGCCTGAATAAAGCCGGTTATGAAGCCTATCTTGTTGGCGGTGGCGTACGCGATTTGCTGCTGGGGCAGAAGCCGAAAGACTTCGACGTGACCACAAACGCCACGCCGGAGCAGATGCGTAAACTGTTCCGCAACTGCCGTCTGGTTGGTCGTCGTTTCCGTCTGGCGCACGTGATGTTTGGCCCGGAAGTGATCGAAGTGGCAACGTTCCGCGGTCATCATCAGATTGAAGAGACCACCGACGATCAGAACAACTCTCAGCGTGCCCAGAGCGGTATGCTGCTGCGCGACAACATTTTTGGCAACATCGAAGATGATGCCCAGCGTCGCGATCTGACCATCAACAGCCTCTATTACAGCGTGGCCGATTTTTCGGTGCGCGACTATGTTGGTGGGCTGAACGATCTGCAACAAGGCATCATTCGCCTGATTGGCGACCCGGAAACCCGTTATCGCGAAGATCCGGTGCGGATGCTGCGTGTCGCGCGTTTCGCTGCCAAACTGAATATGCGCATTGCGCCTGAAACGGCCGAGCCGATTCCACGCCTGGCGTCGTTGCTACGTGACGTGCCCGCCGCGCGCCTGTTTGAAGAGTCGCTAAAGCTGCTGCAGGCCGGCTATGGCTACAGTACCTGGCTTAAACTGTGTGAATACCAGTTATTTCAGCCGCTGTTCCCGACGCTGGCGCGTAACTTTACCGAGAACGGCGACAGCCACATGGAACGCATGCTGGCGCAGGTGCTGAAGAACACCGATAACCGGATTCAGAATGATATGCGGGTTAATCCGGCGTTTCTGTTTGCCGCGATGTTCTGGTATCCCCAGCTTGAAGCCGCGGAACGCATTGCGCAGGAAAGTGGCCTGACCTATTACGATGCCTTTGCCCTGGCAATGAACGATACGCTGGATGAAGCCTGCCGTGCGCTGGCGATCCCTAAACGCATCACATCGTTAATTCGTGATATCTGGCAGTTGCAGTTACGCATGTCTCGTCGCCATGGTAAGCGAGCCTGGAAGCTGATGGAGCATCCGAAGTTCCGCGCCGCTTACGACCTGCTTTCTTTGCGGGCTGAGGTAGAAAATAACCCGGAACTGCTGCGTCTGAGTAAGTGGTGGGGCGAGTTCCAGGTGGCCGCGCCGCCACAGCAGAAGACCATGCTGAATACGCTGGGAGACGATCCGGCACCACGCAGCCGCACGCGCCGCCCACGTCGCCGTTCAACGGCTCCGCGTCGTGATAACAATAGCGCGTCATGACACGTGTGTATCTGGCACTAGGCAGTAACCTTGCCGATCCGCTGCATCAGATTGATGCAGCGCTGTCAGCGCTGGATGCACTCCCTGATACACAGCGCGTGGCGACCTCCGCTTTTTACCGGACGCCGCCCTATGGCCCACCGGACCAGCCCGATTATCTCAATGCGGCCGTCGCTCTCGATACCGCGTTGTCTGCCGAGGCGCTGCTGGACCAGACGCAGCGCATTGAGCAGGAACACGGTCGCGTTCGCAAGGCCGAGCGCTGGGGACCACGCACGCTGGATATTGATATCATGTTGTTTGGTACAGCCAGCCTCAACAGCGACCGTCTCACCGTGCCGCATTATGATTTGCTTAATCGCGCATTTATGCTGGTTCCGTTGCTGGAGATTGCCCCCGATCTGAGCCTGCCAGACGGTCGGTCGCTCAAACCAATCCTGGCCCAGTTGGACCGTTCCAGCATCCGACCATGGCACAGCTAAGCACCTAATCACACTTCATGGATTCCGCTCTGCAACACTATCCAGTAAAATGCGCCAATCTGAATTTCTGAGTTGAGAGCACCATGAAACCCACCACCATTTCTCACCTGCGTCAGTGGAAAGAAAGCGGCAAAAAATTCGCCACCCTGACCGCCTACGAGTTTAGTTTTGCCCGACTGTTTGCCGATGAAGGCATTCAGGTCCTGCTGGTGGGCGATTCACTTGGAATGACCGTGCAAGGCCATGACTCAACGTTGCCCGTTACGGTAAATGACATTGCCTACCATACCGCTGCAGTGCGCCGTGGCGCGCCTCAGTCGCTTTTGCTGGCTGACCTGCCCTTTATGAGTTATGCCACGCCTCAGCAAACCTTTGATAACGCGGCGCAGTTGATGCGCGCCGGTGCCAATATGGTGAAACTGGAAGGCGGCGCATGGCTGGCGGAGAGCGTACGAATGCTGACGGAGCGCGCCGTTCCGGTTTGCGGGCATCTGGGATTAACGCCGCAGTCCGTGAATATTTTTGGTGGCTATAAAGTGCAGGGCCGCGATGAAGCGGGCGCAGAGCAGCTTCTGGCTGATGCCCTGGCCCTGGAGGCGGCGGGTGCACAGCTGCTTGTGCTGGAGTGCGTCCCTGTTGCGCTGGCACAGCGCGTGACCCAGGCACTGGCGATTCCGGTTATTGGTATCGGCGCAGGAAATGTCACTGACGGTCAGATACTGGTCATGCATGACGCCCTGGGCATCACTGGCGGACATGTTCCCAAATTTGCTAAAAATTTCCTGGCGGAGACGGGCGATATTCGGGCGGCCATTCGCCAATATATTGCCGAAGTTGAAGCAGGACGCTACCCCGCCGTGGAACACAGTTTCCAGTAATTCAGGAGAATTGCCGTGCTGATCATCGAAACTCTGCCCATGTTACGCCGCGACGTTCGTCGCTGGCGCGAGCAAGGTAAACGCATCGCGTTGGTGCCGACTATGGGCAATCTGCACGAAGGACATTTGACGCTGGTCGACGAGGCACGTGAACGGGGTGATATCGTGATCGTGTCCATATTCGTTAACCCCATGCAGTTTGATCGTCCTGACGATTTGGCCCGCTATCCGCGCACGCTTCAGGAGGATTGCGAAAAGCTGAACCGCCATGCGGTCGATGTGGTGTTTGCCCCCTCACCTGCGGAGGTTTATCCTCAGGGATTGGCCAATCAGACGTTTGTGGACGTCCCGGTGTTGTCATCGCTGCTGGAAGGCGCGAGTCGTCCCGGCCATTTTCGCGGCGTCGCGACCATCGTCAGTAAATTATTCAATCTGGTTCAGCCCGATATTGCCTGCTTCGGTGAGAAAGATTTTCAGCAGTTAGCCATCATTCGTAAAATGGTGGCGGATATGGGTTTCGACATTGAGATTATTGGTGTGCCCACGGTGCGCGCCAAAGACGGTCTGGCACTCAGTTCACGCAATGGTTATCTCACTGACGATGAACGCAAGTTGGCCCCCGCGCTGAGCCAGGTGATGAATGAGATGGCAGCCCGACTGGCTAATGGCGAGCGGCAGATTGACGATATTATTGATGCCGCGAATCTGTCGCTGCAGGAAAAAGGCTTTCGCCCGGACGGTCTGGCAATCTGTGATGCAGAAACGCTACAGCCTCTGACGGTGGACAGTCAGCGTGCCGTGGTTTTAATGGCGGCCTGGCTGGGGAACGCACGGCTGATCGATAATCAACAGGTCGACCTCACGCAGTAAAGGCTGCGGGTTGCAGGTCGTATTTTTGGCTGTTTAACAAGGTTTCTGACTATGATTCGCACGGTTTTACAAGGCAAATTGCATCGCGTGAAAGTGACGCAGGCGGACCTGAACTATGAAGGCTCCTGCGCCATCGATCAGGATTTCCTTGATGCTTCTGGCATCCTGCAATATGAAGCCATTGATATTTATAATGTTACCAACGGTCAGCGTTTCTCCACCTATGCCATCGCGGCCGAACGTGGCTCGAAAATCATTTCGGTAAACGGTGCAGCGGCTCGCTGTGCCTGCGAAGGCGATATCCTGATTATTTGCTCCTATGTGCAGGTCGATGATGCACAAGCCCGCCAGTGGCAGCCCAACGTGGCCTACTTTGAAGGGGATAATCAGATGAAGCGCCTCGCAAAAGCGCTGCCGGTACAGCTGGCATAGGTCAGTTGTGACTAGTCCTGGCATAGGTTGACACTTTTTTATCTTTTAAAACGCCTGATGTACCTCATCAGGCGTTTTATATTTTAATGACAGATGAGGACGCTGGCTGTTATAGATCCTGACTGACTCACTGA
>Ga0308167_1000513_pt1 | contig 65248 bp, 53 predicted proteins | sample PhyCR1_2_FD_202138 | JGI IMG/M metagenome (GOLD analysis project Ga0308167, IMG submission 202138) | Phyllosphere microbial communities from UC Gill Tract Community Farm, Albany, California, United States - DLSLRC.R1 | ecosystem: Host-associated > Plants > Phyllosphere > Unclassified | place... | reverse complement strand
TTCCGTCGTCTTCGCATTCGCTTCGAGCGTCGAGCCGACATTCACGAGGCATTCCTTAAACTTGGTTGCGCGCTCGTCTGCTGGAACATCTTCAGACGTGCCGAGCAGTCTTTTTGAAACGGCCTCTAAGTAATAATCGATGATGGCCGATGTCACCGCATCGGCGTCATTGTCATCGCAAGGGTTGTCGGCTTGTAAATGAAACAGATCGGATTCATCGCGCTTTTCGCGATCACCGCATTGGCCGAGCTTGTCGGTTGCTATCTTCCCTGGCTGGTTCTTAAACAGGGGCGCAGCACGGCATTGCTGGTGCCGGCCGCCGTCTCGCTGGTGGCCTTTGCCTGGCTGTTGACGCTCCATCCGAGCGCCTCTGGTCGCATCTATGCTGCGTATGGCGGGATGTATATCGCCATGGCATTGGTGTGGCTGCGGTACGTCGATGGCGTCGCGCTGACGCGTTTCGACCTGCTTGGCGCCGTGCTCAGCCTGGCTGGCATGGCGGTCATCGCGTTCCAGCCGGTCGCGCGATAACGGCCACTGTCCCGGCAGGCGACAGGTGCAACGACCTTGTCCCCGATTTATCGGCGCATCTTGCCTCGCCGCTGCCCGCATGGCCGGGGTGGCTGCGCTGACACGAAACAAGCGCCTTTTTCATACCGGTCGACCTACTCACCCGTTACGGGCCTGGACACTCACCTCGTCCAGCGCGGCGAGCACATCGTGGCAAGCCCCCATCGTGTGATAGTCGGTCTTGCCCGGCGGGCTTTTTTCGTCGCTGTATTTTGTGTTGTCACGTCGCAAGATGCGATACCACGCACCATAGGTGTGATCGATGAAATGCTCCCAGCAATACGCCCAGAGGCGGTCATAATCATCCCAATAACGCTGCTCGCCTGTGCGGCGTGCCAGACGTGCCGCTGCCGCGAATGCCTCGGCCTGGACCCAGAAGTATTTATCGTTGTCGCAGATCGTCCCATCAGGTGCCATGCCGAACAGGATGCCATCGTGTTGCGTATCCCAGCCGGGGACCATGGCAGCGTCATACAGTTCACGTGCCCGTGGCAGCATCCACATGGTTTGCGGTGTCAACTCGGGTATCGCATTAACGCGACGTTCCAGTTGTAACAATATCTTCGTCCATTCGACCTGATGCCCTAACTGGAAACCCCACGGACGGAAAAGGTTCGCCGGATCGTTCTTGTTGTATTCCCAGTCGACATGCCAGTCACTATCGAAATGTTCCCAGATCAGATCATTCGTTAACGCGGCTTGGCGAATGCAAATATTTTCCGCAAGTAACAGGGCGCGGATCAGATAGTGCCGTTCCTTCGTGGCATCGTAGGCGGCCATCAGCGCTTCGGTCATATGCATGTTCGCGTTCTGGCCGCGATAGGGCTGCAGATGCCAATCACCGTCGGCCTCGTCGGCATAGAGCTGGTGCGTGGAATCCCAGAAATGGGTATTGACCAGTGCGTACGTTTCAGCAATCAACGGCGTGGCTTCTTGAATGCCGGCGAATGAAGCATGGGCGTATGCAAGCAGAACAAACGCATGCCCATATGCATGACGGGTCGCATCGACCTCCGTTTTCATCGGCTGCGCGCCGCTTGTTCCCGGGCGCCACTTCATCGTCCAATCATACCCGCCACGCACGGGGTCCCGGTGTACATCGCGGACGAAGCGCATTGCATGTAGTGCACGGGCCTGATCCGCTTTGTCGCCAAATGCGCGATATGCGGTCGCGTAATTGAAGACGAACCGGCAACTGCTCACGAGATGCCGTGTCTCCGCGTCGAAAACGGTCCGGTCGTCTCGAAACGCATGGTGGAAACCGCCGGAAGCGTCGTATCCGTGCGGTGCATAGAACCCTAACGTATCTCTGATGTGGGCACGTAGAAAGGGCGGGGCGCGAAAATCCGGCATGGTATGTCGTCTCCTGATTGGGCGGTGAGCCCATTGTTTTCCGAAACATTATTGCATGACCCGAAATTGGAGGGTGCTGACAACCAACATTGCCAGTTTCCAGGTGCACCATGCACAGTAGTAATAGCACACCATCCGCCGTCCGGTGTTTGCAGTAACAACCCTGCAACATTGCAATGGCTGGGACGTCAATCGCCAAAAATGCAATGCGTGGCGACTCAATATTATTGAGAGCAACTTTTTGCTATCGCGATTTCAATATATATATAAGGAATACGAAATGCATACTGATATGACGCCATGCCGTAAAGTTGATACGCCTTTTTCGAGAATGCTTCGTGATCCAGCGCATGGGTGCGGGGCGGCACGGACTGTCTTGGGTCCCGTGTGGCCGATGATGGCTTGCATTGTCTTTGGTCTGACGGCATGCGGTGAGAAGCAGGCAACCGGTCCCGCATCTTCCGCCAGTCCGGCATCGAATGCCAGTGCCGCCGACGGGAAAGGGTCGGCTGACCATAAGGCCTCTGCTCCCGCGAGCGGAGCAGACCCGCTCGGGATGCAGGCGATGGGCGATCGTGGCACCGAGGTACTCGACAAGGCGGCAAAAGGGGTCGCATCGCTGACGGACGGGGGGGCTGCCATGCTTGGCCGCATTGCTATCAAGCTGCGTGACGAAGATGCACGGGCCAGTGGTGGCAAATCGGGCGAGATGGCGCAACAACAAGGTGCCGCCACCGCATCGGATGCCGCTGCGCGCGCCCAGGATGCGGCCACCACCGCACGAGATGCGGCTACGCGTGCCGCTGCCGCGTCGTCTGCTGTCGGGGCGCACGTGGCCGGGGCCTCTTCAGATGCCGCGGCCCGCGTGACTGGCGGCGCGTCGGATGTTGCGGCGCATGTGGCCGGTGCGCCGCACGCGGCAACGCATATGAGCGGAGCGTCCTCGGATGCCACGGCGCGCGTTCCTGGTGTCGCGTCAGACACGCAGGCGCGTGTCACCCGCACCCCGTCTGATGCGGCGGCGCATGCGGCCCAGGTCGCTAGCGCGCCTCGCGATTCGCGTGGCGAGGATCCGCGCGGGGAGCGTGCGCCAGACACGTCGTCGGCAACGCGCAATGGCGCGGAACAACGTACGCCGGAAACGATATCAATCCCGTTCCTGCATGGCAAAAGCACGCTATCACCGGAAACAGCACCGCTTATCGATGTCATTGTCAATGCATTGAAGAACAAGCAGGCGGCACATGCGGTGTTGTGCGGTCATGCGGACAATAGTGGCACGGCCGAGTATAACCGCGCCCTGACGTTGGAGCGGGCTCGGGCGGTTCGTGATCGGTTGGTGGCGCGCGGTATCGATCCCTCGAAGTTGAGCATTCGTAGCCGGTTTGATACGACGGAAGCCATCGGGCGCGATGCGTTCTCGGAGCGACGTGTTGACGTCATCCTGACGGTTCAAGATGCGTGACGGTGTGCGGAATTGCCACCTCAGGCATGCATCACTGCAATGACTGGCCCTTCATTTCTGGCACGAGAAACCAAGTTGCCAACATGTCGAGCACATAAATGGCGGCCAGCATGGCAATGGCCGTCTGAAAGGAGTAGGCGCTGGCAATGGCACCGATGACCAGCGGTCCAAAGCCGCCTACCGCACGTCCGGCATTCCACAGGACGTTTTGCGCAGTCGCGCGTGCGATTGTCGGATAGCCTTCCGACATCAGCGTGCCGTAGCCGCCAAGCATGCCATTTACAAAGGCGCCCATGACGATGCCGGCGCACAGGATGGCGCCGGGCGCACTCAGGGTAGCGTAGACGCAGACCATGATCGCCGCGCCCGCCTGGAACAGCAAAAAGCTCGGGCGGCGACCGATGCGATCGGCCAATTGTCCGAAGACCCAGATGCCGGCCATCATGCCCACGACGGTAGCCGAGGTCCACAATCCTGACTTCATCAGCGACAGGCCAAGCGTTTTCGACAAATAGCTGGGCAGCCAGATCGATATCCCGTAATAGCCGAAATTCTGGACCGAGCACAGTATCAGGCAACCGACGCTCAGCTTTGTGGTGCGGGCATCGGCGAATAACAGTCCGAAGGTCGCGCCCCATGCGAGTGGGGCGCCGGGGCTTTGCCTGGCGTCGACAAACGCCTCCGGCTCGTGCAACGTTTTACGCATGAGCCATGCCGCTAATGCCGGCAGAACGCCGACGACGAACATGCCACGCCAGCCGATCAGCGGTAGCAGCAACGGGGTCAGCAGCGCCGCGGCGAGCACGCCCGCCTGCCAGCCCAGCCCGACGTAAGCCGATGCGCGGGCGCGCTTGCTGGCAGGCCAACATTCGGCGACCAGCGCCATTCCTATCCCGAATTCCCCACCCAGGCCCAGTCCGGCGACGGTTCGGTAGACCAGAAGCGCGCCGTAGCTGTGGGCAAAAGCACACAAACCGGTGAAGATCGCGAACAGGAAGATAGTCCATGTCAGCACGCGCGCCCGGCCGAAGCGGTCGCTCAGCGCGCCGAAAAGCATGCCGCCGACGACCGAACCGATCAGGGTCCAGGTGACGATCGCGCCTGTTTGGCCTGCGGTCAGGTGCAAAGCCGAACCGATGGCGGGCAACATGAATCCCAAAATGAGAAGGTCGAAGCCATCCATCGCATAACCGGCGGCGGCGCCAAATAACGCGCGACGTGCGTAAGGAGTCACCTCGTCATGGGAGAGTGTTACAGAGGAGCGGATCATCAGGGCAAAAATCGACAGTAGGCTGAGAGGAGCGGAAAGATACGCGTCTCATAATTTACTGTCGAGCCTGACATGCCGTACGTGGCGCACGGCACACGCACGGCAGTCGCGGGCGCTGCGCCCGCGTGAGATCACATCAACGCGTGGTCGATGCGATCGACATCGAGGAAATGGCTGTTCGTGTGATTGCGCGCGGCGGATGCAGCATGCGCGACAAGATGCTTTTCATCGCATGCCAGGGGCACGGCGCCAGGCGTGGGTGTGCCAGGCATCACGTCCTCGATACGATCAGTATCCGTTGCCGCGGCAGCGGACATGGCATCTATCAGCGCCTGGTCGCCCAGGGTACTTCCATCGCGCATCGATGTTGCATCACGCAGCAATGATGTGGCGAATGCGTCGACCACCGTATCAGAGGCGGGAATGCCGGAATAGCGATCTGTGAATGTCTCGGCTTTCGCAGCCAGCAACAACAGCGCCGCGGACTCGCGTCCCGCGTCGCGCGCGCCAATCCGGCAGCGTGCCGCGAATTCATGGATATCGGTAAAACGGACCTTCGTGTATTGCAGCCACGCACTTGCCAATTGCAGGTTCATCTCGCATTCCACCACACGACTAAAAAAGTAGACTACCGCCAAGAAGATTGATTCGCAACAGAAAATCGTCCATGAGTGGCGTGTATTTACAACTGCTGCCGATCACCATCAAACGGTTTTCGCCACACCGTCCATCACTACGTGCACGCGTCGTATGTACCGTTGGATTTTAGGGGTTAACCCTTAAAATGTTGACATTGTGAACCACTACGCATCTTGGCCTGCTGAACTATTCAACTGATATCAAAACAGCGCAACGGCATGCAAAAACGGGACAATGCCTACCGATACCACATGCCCGATGCATCTCAAAAAAATATGCCGCCCGCACTTCAAAATGCCGGCGGCGTGGCGCGCGTCGATCTACCCCAGCCATTGCCGAATGAGTAGTTGCCTATTCAGCGCGGCGGCATTCCGCCCAGCGTGGATAGCATCAGCAAGTTTGCCAGATCAATCAGGTCGAACACTGGGCATCCGCATACCTTCTCGATACGATCCCGGTAAGGTCCCATATTCGTACATTCGAGCAGGATCGCGCCAATATGCGGCGCTTTTTCCATCAGTGCTTGCGCCCCCGCCACCACATCGCGGGCGACGTCGTCCATATTTCCCGTCGCTTGATTACCGATGATGACACGGGCGAATTCGCTATCCGGTGCAATGCCTTGCATGGGGGTGGTTGGATCGACGCCGACGGCGCGCAGATGATCCGCACTCAATGATGTGGCGGACGCTGTCAAGATGCCTACCGACACATGCGCGCCAAGCAGCGTTCGCAGCATCGGCACCAGCAGCAATGCCGACGTGCCCATGGGAATGCTTACCGCGTCCGCCAGCCGTTGTTGATGCAGCGCCAGGAATCCGCAGCTCGTAATGATCGCGCGGCATCCTGCGTCTTGAAGGGCGCGCGCGGCGCTGCAAAAATGATCGACGAGGCCGACGGCACGGTCATGAACAACCCGCGCGGGCGTGGCGTGTTCCACGCGCCGCAGTATCACGGGATAGCGATAACTTGCGGGATTGCCCACATCGCCCAGTGGGCGAGGGAACTGCGTGTCCAGCATCAGGATGCCAAGCGGCTTGGGCGACATGGTTCGAACAGGAGTGGAATAAGAACGCAGGATGATGGCACGCGCAGGCAGGCGCGTGGTGTACGGTGACGATGCTACCGGCTTTCCCTACAGTCCGCCAACATCCATTGGCTGCAGTATGCTGAAAAGTGCATTGATATTGCTGCGCCGTCCTGGCAAGCAGGTTTTCAAAGAAGGAGTGTCTTTGATGGGTTCAATCAATAACGTCACATCTCCGCGGCGCGACGCCGGCACGTCCGCTCCACCCGCGCCGGCAGCATTGGAACCGGCGCCACCCTGCACGCTCGTCATCTTTGGCGCTCACGGCGACCTGACGAAGCGGTTGTTGACGCCCGCGCTGTACAACCTGATTGGCAGCAATGCGCTGGACAAAGGGTTCAAGGTGATCGGCGTGGATCGCGTGCCTGGGAGCGATGCGTCATGGCGCGAAGAACTTGGCCAGACGATGCAAACCTTCACGAAAGACCCGAACGCCGAGTTCTACACGCCGCGGATCGATGCTGCGCTGTGGGGAGATCTGTCGAACCGCCTGCACTATCTGCAGGCCGATTTCACGGATCTGGACGCATTGCGGAAACTGGGTGAGCAGATAGACGGCAACGCTGTGTTCTACCTCGCCGTGGCCTCACGCTTTTTCTCGACGGTCGTGGAAAACCTTGGCAAGGTTGGACTGACCCGGGAAAGCGCGGGCGCGTTCCGTCGCGTTGTGATCGAAAAGCCGTTTGGTTCGGACTTGGCCAGCGCCCGCGAGTTGAATACGAAGATCCTCGGCGTACTTGATGAGCATCAGGTTTATCGAATCGACCATTTTCTCGGTAAAGAGACGGTACAGAACATCCTCGCGCTCCGTTTTGCGAACGGTATGTTCGAGCCGCTGTGGCGTGGTCAGTATATTGATCATGTTCAGATCACCGCCGCGGAAACGGTGGGTGTGGAGGGGCGTGGTGCATTCTACGAACCCACCGGCGCGCTGCGCGACATGGTGCCGAACCATCTGTTCCAATTGTTGGCGATGGTAGCCATGGAGCCGCCGAATTCGTTCTCGGCGGAGACCGTGCGTAACGCAAAGGAGCAACTGTTCGAGGCGATTCGTCCGGTGACACCGGAAAATGCGGTGCGAGGACAGTATGCCTCTGGCACCGTCGATGGCCGTCCCGTGAAGGCTTATCGTGAAAGTCAGGGCGTCGCACCAGACAGCAATACCGAGACCTACGTTGCGTTGAAACTGGAGATCGATAACTGGCGTTGGTCCGGCGTGCCGTTTTACATGCGTACCGGGAAGTCGATGCTGGGTCGGCGCACGGAGGTCGTCGTGCGCTTCAAGTCCGCTCCCTACGCGATGTTCCAGGATGAGCCGGTAGAGGCGTTGACGCCGAATGACCTCGTCCTGAACATTCAGCCGGTGCAGGGGTTGACATTGAACATCAGTGCAAAGGTACCCGGCCAGAAAATGGATCTCGCGGGTGTGGAAATGAAGTTCCGCTACGAAGACGCATTCAGCGAAACACCAAACGTGGGCTACGAGACATTGCTATATGACTGCCTGTGCGGGGACGCCACGCTGTTCCAGCGCGCCGACAATATCGAGGCGGCATGGCGGGTCGTGGATCCGGCCATCAAAGCGTGGGCGACCGACAAGAGCGGTCCGCAATTGTACGCCGCCGGGTCCGAGGGGCCGAGTGCGTCTGACGAACTGCTTGCCCGCGATGGACGTCAATGGGCGTCATTGACGCGGCCGGCGAAGTGAGTGAAAAGGTCATGCACGGCATCGTCGTGCCTGGCCGGCAAGATGCACCTCATGGGCCCGCAGTGATCACCGTCATCGGGTCACTGCGAACGCGGGTGTCCGTGTCGATGTTCCCCGGCGCATGCCTGGTGGGTACGATGCGAAGGATGCTCCGCGAGCAGCTTGCGGGTGACGCCGTTGGTCCATCCAAACCCATCCTGCAATGGATATTCGCCCCCTCCGCCCCCTCCAACGACATCATGCGGATCACTAACGTTATCTGCATGCAGCGCGTACTTTTCCACCAATTTGCTTTCCCGTCGATAGAGTGCGCCCACCGTATCCAGCCAGCGATGGGCGATATCCTGCGCGAGTTCACGCTGGTTGTAGCGGCGTAATCCTTTTATCGCAAGCCATTGCAGCGGCGCCCAGCCGTTGGCACGATCCCATTGTTGCGGGCTGTCGCGCTCGGTGGTCATCAGTCCACCGGGCGCCAACAGCTTGACGGACATGGCTTGCGCTACTTGATGTGCTTGCTGCTGCGTCGCTAGGCCCACGTACAGCGGGGTAGCGGCGGCGGCCGTCAATTCTTCGCGCGGCTTCCCGAGTTTCCAGTCGTAGTCCACGTAAGCGCTCGTCAAGTCGCTCCACAGGTAACGGTCTACGGCAACGCGGCGTGCCTCCGCCAAACCACGAAAACGTTCCTGGCCTGCTTCGTCACCACTTGCCCCGCTAAGACGCGATATCTGTGTTTCCAGCTTGTATAGGAAACTGTTGAGGTCCACCGGCAGAATAGCGGTCGTGCGGATCGTCGAAAGATCGTCAGGGTCGGCCAGCCAACGCGAACTGAAATCCCAGCCGGACGCGGCGCCGGCGCGCAGGTCGCGAAACAATTCCGATTTGAACGTCTCTGGTGTCACGACGGCGCCACTTGCCTCGGTCCGCACCGTGCCGTGGGCGCTGATATCCTTGATCACACCGGCTAGGCGTCCTGCTTCGATATCCTCGAGAAACCCCTCATCCCGCGGCGTGTCGCGTTCATCCCAATATCGATTCAGCAATGCCCCGTCTTCCATTCGCACGACGTGGCGATAGGCATTGCCCGGTAGCGTGTCCTCGGCGCCTTCCATCCAGAAGGCGTGTTCGCGCAATAACTGGGGCAGGAAATGCACGGCGCGTTTCAGGCCGTGCTCCTCGAAAAGATCCACCATTAACGCGAACACCGGCGGTTGCGAACGGCTTAGGTAGTAGCTGCGGTTGCCATTGGGTATATGGCCATAGGCATCAATTAGGAAAGCGAAATTATCGGCCATGTTGCGTAACAATCCGTGCCGCCCGCTTTCCGCCATGCCAAGCATCGTGAAGTAAGAATCCCAATAGTACATTTCACCGAAACGACCACCTGGCACGACATAGTCGAAGGGCACCGGCAGCAACGAGCCATTCGCGGGGTGGGAGTCCGGGGTGCGGGTCAGGACATCCCACAGCGCATCGATATGCGCCCCGATGGGTTGAGCGGGGTCCGAGACGTAATGACTGTTGTGTACCGGTTCCGTGATGAAATGGTCGGCAACGAAAGCGCGCAGGTCGAAGCCCGGCAACGCGTGATTCTCCCGGTACCGTGCGACGATCGATTGCGGATCACGTAACGGCTGGCAATCGACGAACGTCTTGCTGTCGGGAAAGACGCGCGACTGCTGTATGGCGACAAACATTTCCTGGTAGCGATCGGCGGGCGTTCGTCCGTCCGCCGCCACGACATGTTCGACGCCGGGAGCTTTCCCTCCTTGCGCAAGTACTTTTGTGGAGCGATGCGTCATCTTCCTGCCTCCTTATTGCGTCTAAAGCACGTCGCTTCACTCTAGCAGAGATGCGCCGCCGCCGGGACCGCGTGCGGGGGTAGACCTTGCGGCCAGATGGATTTCATTGGTAAGCGCAATGAAGGGTCACTGACAGTACGATGAAACATCACGCTGTTTCCACCGTGACGCAGGAAGCATCGGCTGGTGCGACCGTTGCGGCATTGTTCAGGCCGGCATGATCAACGCGTGATCTGCAATGCAATGGAAGAATGCACATCCACGTTGGCGCTTTCGAAAAATCGTTGGGTGAGGGCGCCCAGTGGCGTGTCAGGCGCATGGTCGTATGGCGCCGGTTGTTTTTTGGGTCAGCGTTGGCATGGACACTACGCCATGTATCGGCGGATACTGTCACTGCTCGACGCTTTTTTTCTTTTTTCAGCACGCTTTTCCTGTTCTTTATGCAAGCCTCTTCCCTGGTACGTATCCGTCCCTTCAAGCCTTCCGATGAACAGGCGGTCCTTCATGTCATTTTGCGGATTCAACGCGAGGAGTTCGGCGTTCCGATCACGGTGGACGAGCAGCCCGACCTGCGCGCCATTCCAACGTTCTACCAGCAGGGATGCGGTAACTTCTGGGTGGCGGAGGTCGAAGACGACGTGCGTGGCGCGATGGTGGTCGGCACGATCGGCCTGAAGGACATTGGCGCGGGGCAGGCGGCGTTACGCAAGATGTTCGTTTCAGCGCCGTATCGTGGGCGCACGTTCGGTGTGGCCCATGCCCTGTTGGCGCATCTGCTGCAAAGCGCGCGTGAGCGGGGCGTGGCGGAAATATTCCTCGGCACCACCGCCATGTTTCTGGCCGCGCATCGTTTTTACGAGAAACACGGCTTTGTCCAGACGGACGCCGATGCGTTGCCAGACCGTTTTCCGCGGATGGCCGTGGATTCGCGTTTTTATCGTCTGCAACTGGATTGACCCCTGCTTGCCGCCAGGGTGCAGGGTGTGCCATTGAAAGCGGTACGCGATCCAACGGCGTCGAACGCTTCGGAATGGACTACGCGGCAGTGATCAATTCGCCCCCCGCCGTGCGGCGAGGGGGATCGTCATAACGGATCTAGCGTTTCGCCAGATCCAGTGCATTGGTCATATCGCCCATGGCGGGGAAACCATTCGCGCGCAGCGCATCGTCCCTTTCCTTCAGGCCATCGAGTACGTCGAGGCCGAACGTGCGGGTGATCAGACGCAGGATCGAGCCCGTGTCGTATTGCGTGTGATCGACAAAGCCGCGTTTTGCCAGCGGCGAGATCACCAAGGCCGGGATGCGCGTGCCAGGACCCCAGCGGTCCCCCTTCGGCGGGGCGACATGATCCCACCACCCGCCGTTTTCGTCGACGGTGATGACGATGACCATGTCCTTCCATTGCGGACTATTGCGCAGCACATTGACGATGTGCGAGATATGCCGGTCGCCGGACGACACGTCGGCATAGCCGGCGTGCAGGTTCAGATTGCCTTGCGGCTTGTAGAACGTCACGGCGGGTAACGTGCCTGCCTGCGCGTCAGCGAGGAAATGATTCGTCGACGTTGCATCGCCCAGCCCGCCATCACGCAGATGTTCGCGACGTGACGCGGTATTCGGGCCGAGGTTCTCGAAATAGTTCAACGGTTGGTGGTGCCATTGGAAATTCGGGATGACCGGCGTGCCGTTGGTGATGTTCTTGCCCTGCGCATCGATGGCTTGCTGAAAGGCGCCGGAATACCACGCCCATGACACGCCTTTCTTGTCGAGCTTGTCGCCAATGTGTTCATGATGCTGCGGCGGACACACCTTGGCATTGGCCGGATTGGTCATGTCCGCTATCCCGTTCGCGTCGAGCTTGACATCCGGCGGGGTGGGGATATAGGGCGGCAACATCGTGTTGACGCCATAGCTGAGTTTCGATCCGTCAGCCAGCGTTTCTTCCGGGGTCAGCGCGCTCGGACCAAATTTCGGGATGCCATTCATTGCGCTGGCGGGCGATTCAGGCAACGGCTTGAGATTCGGGTCGCGCGGATCACCGCTGACAGTGGTGGCAATCGTGGACTTGCCGATGCGCGACGCCGCATTCGGATAGCGTGGCGGCGTGGCGGCCACCAGATACTGGTGATTCAGGAAGGACCCGCCGAATGCGCCCTGGAAGAAGTTGTCGCACAGCACGAACTCGGTCGCCAGGTTCCACAACTGCAGGCTATAGCTGGTATTGGTGTAGTAGCCCATTGGAAAGCCGCCAGAATCGGCCCAGGCCACGAACATATTGTTCTTGCCGCCATTGATCTGCATCTGATTCTGGTAGAACACATGCCACAGGTCGTGCGTGACGATAGACAACGGCAGCGCTTCGCCTTGCGGTCCTTGTAGTGGGAATGGCGCATTGGGCAGGTCGGTTTGATATTGTTCGCCGGCCTTGTAGGTGATGCCGTCCGCGACCTGGTCTTTCGGCGCCCAGCCATCGGGGACGACGGGCAGCTTTGGCAGCACCGTCACGCCGTCGCGATCCAACTGCCGATATGCCGATGGTGGCACCGCCGACAATGGCGATTGCAGACCAGGAAAATCCGCGAACAGGTTGTTGAAGCTGCGATTTTCCGCGTAGATCACCACGACGTGCTTGACACGTTCACGCAGCAGCTTGTCGACCGTATGCGCCGGCAGCGGCGCGGACCGATGCGTGTCTCCATGCTGCGCGGCGACGGACTCCCCATTGGCCAGCACGCCGCCGAGCCCCATCGCTGTCAGACCACCCAAAAAACGCCGGCGCCCTTCTTTCTGGATGCTTCCTTCGGCGTTGCCTGTCGAGGCAGATGCGGTGTCCGCGGTGGTGGAGGACAGCGTAGGGTCTTGCGGGGTTTGCGACGGCGGCACAGGCTTCGACATGAGACGATTCCTTCTCGGATGGATTGAGGGGGCTTGGGGGGCGTGCTCAAGACTTCGCGAAGGCACGCGGAGCACCGGGACGCCCGATCGCGGGCGATACGACACGTCGATATGCTTACACAATCGCGCGTATCATCGGATCGTAATATGACAGTGTGATGACGTCATAAACCGGACACACGGGGTCGTCGGACGTTGCGCGCGCGTTCGATGCTAGCCGATGCGCATTCAACGCGGCGGTGCCGGCGCGGTGGAGCCGCGTTCGAGCCATTCGGGTTCGATATCATGACCCGGCAAAACGTTGTCCTTGCTGTTGGCCGCGCTCCCCCCGCCGCCCGTCGCGGCGGCCTGCATCATGGCCAGCAAGCGCTCGGCTGCAAGACGGCCGATGCGGTGCGTGTCGACCCGCATCGTCGTCAGCGGGGGGTGTGCCTCTGCCGCAAGTGCGAGGTCATCGAAGCCGGTTACCGACAGGTCCTCGGGTACAACGAGGCCGTTCGCGGCCGCCTCGCGCAAGACTCCCAGCGCAAGCATGTCATTGCCGCAGACGATCGCGGTCGGACGGCGGACCGATGGCGCCGCTTTGTGGGCTCGGCGTGCCCCGGAGGTCGTGGCAGGCGAACGCGTGGACCGTTCGAGCAAGGGCTGATCGAGGCCCATGATCGCGCGCAGGCTGTCGCGGCCGAACGCGAGGGTGGCCGGGCCTTCCCGTCGATGTTCCGGCGCGATGAGCAGGCCATGCCGCTGCAAAGCGGCCTGTAATCCCCGCTGCCGGGCTTGTACCCGGTCGTTATCATCGGCGGGCTGGAACACCGTGCCAAAGGTCCGATGGCCTAATCCCACCAGCTTGTCGACAATCCGCTCATACGCGGCGGCATTGTCGAAGCCGACGCATACATGAGGGCTGTCGCGCCGATAAGCGTACGTGACGACATAGGGCACGCGATAGCGCCGCAGGGCCTCGAACACCTCGGGCGGATGGGCTTCACCAACCAGCGCCATCGCTTCCACGCCGCGTGCAAGCATCGCTTGGACCTGTGTCAGTGCCTGGGCGGGGTCGTAGTTCGAGCAGCCGAGGAAGAGCGTGATACCGTGCTCGGCGAACGCGGCTTGCATGCCGCTCACTTGCGAGGCGAACACGTGATCGTCCAGCGTCGGGATGATGATGCCGGCGATATGCGTGCGGGTGGAGGCCAGCGCACGTCCGGCCGCATGCGGAATCCAGTTCAACGCTTTGGCGGCAGCTTCGACACGTATGCGGACTGCCGCCGAGACTTTGCCTGGATCGTTATAGACGCGCGAGACCGTCGCCGTGGATACGCCGGCATGCCGTGCAACATCTTCCAGCACACTGCGCCCATTGCCTCGCCGCGTACGCGCGGTCTTGCCGGTTTTCGGCGTAGAGACGGGAGGCTGGTCGGCAGGGTCGGAAACGGGCATCGATGCGGCGATAGGTAAGGGGTCAAGCGCGCTTGGCAATGCGGGCGCGGAAATGTTCGGTTCCGTCGACAATCTTGTCGAGGATCGCATCCAACGCCCAGAATCGTTCGCGCACATCGAAGTCGATCACGCGGCACCGGATGGAGGAGAACGTGCCGATACGTTGATGGTACATCTTTGCGAGCGCCGGATAGCCGAGCGATTCCGAGACCGCGCATAGCACCAGGAACGTCGAGAGTTCATCGGCTAGCGCGGGGTCTTCGTCACCGTGGTTTCGAAGCCAGTTGTAGAGGTCCGGGTGGAAATTCGTGAACACGCCGTTGAAGCCGCCCGAGCCGGCGCGCATCGCATCCCGTGCGATCGCCGCGTTGGCGTTCAAGATCTGCAGCGTCGAGCCTTCCGCCAGTTTCACGCGGCGCTTCACGGTGTCCAGGTCGCAGCTCACATCCTTCAGCATGATGAAGCGGCCGGTGTCGATGCAGAAACGCAGTTCTTCATCCGTCAGCAGACGGCGGTAGGGGGCCGGGCATTCGTACAGGCCCAGCGGCATGTCGGCCGGCAACCGATCCAGCAGGTATTGCAGATTCGACAGAAATGCATCCGTACCTTTTTGTTCCGGATCGAGGCGGTTCGTCACGAGGACGATGCCGTCCGCTCCCGTCTTGGCCGCGACCAGCAGTTCCTCGACCTGTTTTTCCAGATCGTTGCTGATATGCCCGGATACCACCACCGGCACCCTGCCGGCAACCTTGTCAACGACATGCTTGCCCAGCGCGCCACGTTCTTCCAATGTCAGCTTCAGCATTTCGCTGGATTGACAGACCGCGAACAGCGCGTCGGAACCGTTCGCCAGGTACCACTCGACCAGGCGGTCCAGCCCCTGATAATCGATCGTGCCGTCTTCATGGAACGGCGTCAGCATCACGGGCACGATACCCTTGACGACAGTGGAAATTCCCGTGGATGCGGTGGAAGCAGAGGACATCGATAGCACCTTGTCTTGAACGTGAAACAAAAACGGTATGAGAAATGGGAGCGTTGCTGATCAGCCTTCGACGATCGGCTTGCGCACCAGGATCAGATAGCTCATGGCGCCAACGAAAGCGATACCGGCGGCGGTCAACAGCGCTGGAACGAACGACCAGTGTCCGGCGATGACGCCCGTCAGGATCGGGGCCAGCGCTCCGCCCAAAAAGCCGCCGAAGTTCTGCAATGACCCGAGCGATGCGATCCTGCTTGGCGGGGCCGCTGCCGTCGCCAGCGCCCACGAACTCGCCGACGCTGCGTTCGCGAGGAAAATCACGACGGAGATGCAGGCGAGCGCGACGGTATTGCTTTGCACCAGGGCCGCCGGGATCGTGAATGCCACCATGCCCAGCATGGCTAAGACCACCGCATTGCGGCGGGCGATGACCGGTTGTGCGGTCTTGCTGGTGACCAGATCGGAAAACCATCCCGCGCACAATGATCCCAGAAAGCCGCAAAAAAACGGCACCGACGCGGCGATACCGGTGCGGGCCAGGCTCATATGGCGCTCGGACGTCAGGTAGGCCGGCAACCAGGTCAGGTAGACCCAGTTCAAATAGACGGAGCCGAAATAGCCAATCAGCATTCCCCAGGTAGTGGCGTGACGGAACAGGCCGAGCCAGTCATCCAACGACATCGCCGGACGTGCCGTCGTGGCGGATTGATCCGCGTCCTGTTCGAGGTAGGCCAATTCGTCGGCGTTCATCCGGGACCTGTCCGGATTCCGGTAGATCGCCAGCCAGACAATGGCGGCGACGAGTCCCGCCGCACCGGTGATGATGAATGCCCAACGCCAGTGGAACGATGTCAGCAGAACCGACAGACATAACGGCGCCAGGGCCGAGCCCAGTGGCGAGGCCGAATTGAAGATACCGGTGGGTTTGCCGCGGGCGCGCAGCGGGAACCAGTCGCTGACCACGCGTGCGGCGGAAGGGAATTGCGGGGCTTCCCCGATCCCCAGGACGATACGCGCGACGATGAACCAGCCGAATGTGCCGACGATGCCGCCTGCCGCTTGTGCAAGCGACCAGACGATCAAGCCCAGGCCCAGCAATGTGCGCGCGCCGATGCGGTCGACAAGCCAACCTACCGGTAATTGGAAGATGGCATACGTCCACGAGAAAGCGGAAAGCAAAAAGCCCATCTGCGTCAGCGACAGTCCCATGTCGTCGCGAATCAGCGAGTTCGCGACCGACAGCACGCCTCGATCGAGGTAATTGATGATGCCGCTGATCATCAGCAGTGTCAGCGCGATGACCTGCGTGCGGCGGATACGTGCCGGAGCCGGCAACCCACCATTCCGTGCGGACTGTGATGCATAAGCGGACGGACTGACCTTTGTGACTTCCGGGGCGGTCGACGACGGTGTGGTGGCGCCATGGGCCAGGCTGGCCGCGCTCGGTTTTGATTGCATTGAACCCTCTCTGTATCAGTAATCCGTCGGGCGGCCTGTCCGCCTTCGCCTTACGCCATGAAATCGAATCAATCGAGACCGATCGTTGCAGGGCGCCGTCGCGTGAAGCCGCCGCGCCTCCGTGAGGCGCATCTTTGTCCCAAAAATCGTCACGGCACGCGGGTCAGTCCGCTTGGGCGAGCACTTCGGCGCGCGTGGGAATGGACGTCTGCGCGCCGTGACGCGTGACGCTGATTGCCGCCGCGCGTTGGCCGAACGCGATCGCGTCGGCAATTTCCTGTCCTGCCGCAAGGGCCGCGGCAAAGCCGCCGGCGAAGGTGTCGCCCGCGGCAGTCGAGTCGACAGCCTTTACTTTGTGTGCCGGTACGTACCCGCGCGACGCATCGTCGGCGCGGCCGTTGCCGTCACCTGCACCCGGATGTCTTCTTGTTTGCCAGTAGACGCCATTTGCGCCCAACGTCACGATCACGCAGCGCGCGCCCTGTTCGAGCAACGCGGCGGCGGCGCGCTCGGCATCTTGCGTCGTACGTACCGGAACGCCGGACAGCAGTTCAGCCTCGGTCTCGTTGACCACCAGGTAGTCCACCTGCGCGAGCAGTGCTCCCGGCAGCGGCCGCGCTGGCGCCGGGTTCAGCAACACCGGTGTGTGCTGGCGGACCGCACTCGCAATGGCGTGCGTGACCGTATCGAGCGGCGTTTCCAACTGGCAGATCAGCATGTCCGCTGCCGCGATTGTTGCCGCCGCACGGTCGACATCGGCGCGCGTGAGCGCGTCGTTGGCGCCGCCGACGATGACGATGCTGTTGGCACCGTCCTCCGCGACGCTGATGACGGCGATCCCGCTGCTGCCGGGAACGGTGCGAACAAGGCGGGTATCGATGCCATCGGCTTGCAGGCCGTCGCGCAATGTCGTGCCGAATGCATCTTCACCCACGCAGCCGATCATCGCCACCGCCGCGCCAAGTCGCGCCGCGGCCACGGCCTGGTTCGCGCCCTTGCCGCCCGGAACGGTTTCGAAGCCGGTGCCGGCCAACGTTTCACCGGGTACGGGCAGCCGTGGGGCACGGACCACCAGATCCATGTTGGCGCTGCCTACCACGACGATCGACGGGTTCTTCGGGAAAACGGTGGGGGTGACCGGGCTCAAGACGCATGCTCCTTCGTCAAGACACCTTCTTGGTGTCGGTATGTTAGCGCTTACATCGTTGCTTGCATTTCTGCTCTGCAACAGTGTTAGCGCTTACATTTTCCGCTGAAAGCGATTGCAAACGCAAGTAGTGGAAGCGAGAAAGGGGTAAACCCTTGAGCGTTCAAGGTATGACGGTCTCCCGTCGATAGCGTTTCTCTGCGCGCCGCGCGGAAGGCGTGCGCGGCAATGCCATGTCGACGAAGACCTTTCTGCTATTTGCCGTGGCGTGGCAATCTGTCAAGCCTAGGGCAGTGTGATCGTGAGGCTGGCTTGCTGTGGGCCGACCTTGACCAAATCCGAATACGGCGCCAACGCCTGCAGTGTTGCATTTCGCAAATAGCTCTGCAGACCAAGCAATGCGACGATACCAATCAGCAGGAAAACCGCCGCGAAGCTCCATAGCGGCGCTTCCCGCTTCAGGGTGTGTTCGATTTGATCGGGCAACGCCCAGTGCGGCGCGAATGCCGCACGCTTGCCTTTCATGTTCGCAATCTCGTCACCAATCCGAGCGGTCAGGTACGCGAGCTTTTCCGGGCCTTCCAGCAGATACTTTCCTTGGAAGCCCAGCAAGAGGCACATATGGAACACTTCCAGGCTTTGCAGGCGCGCGATGCCTTGCGCGCGGCAGTCCTCCAGATAACGGAAGAAGTTCTCCCCCGCCAGTTGCTCGCCGAACAGGAGGAGTTGTAGCGGCCGTCGTTCCCATTCGTCGCGGATAGAGAAAGTGGATGCGAGCACGGACTCATCGATGGCCGCGCAGAAAGCGAACTTGGACATGAAGATATCCTCGGCCGCCACATTCATCTTCTTTGCGCCACGCTCGAAATCGTTGAGGAACTGCTGGATGCGATCCAGGAAGTTCGCGACGTTTTCTGGCTCCCGGCCGCGCTTGAGCAGGAAGAGCATGAAGAATCCGTCGTACAACAGATCCAGAAGTGACTTGACTTCATAGGCCGGCGGCGCGGCATTCGTCGGATGCACGGGGTTGGGGGCGTGGTCGCCAAACAGCGAAGGGGCTTGACTCATGATGTGACCGCGATTAATTCGATACGGAGGTTATTGATGCCCGCTGGCGCGTAGATCATCAGTGACTGCGCTTGCAGCATGCGCTCGAACAGCATGCCGCGCGTATCCAGCGAGAAATAGCAGACGCCCGGACGCACCGGGATGGCCGGTGGAACCTGCGGGGTATAGCTCAGGCGCAGACCCGGCATGGCGGACTGCACGAGCTTGTCGACGTCGTCCGGCGCGCCAAGCTTGAAACGTGCCGGTACCGCTTCGACCAATTCGACGTTCGGCATGTCCGCCGAGACCGCCAGAAAGAACGTGGTCTTCTCGTCGATCTTGCCGGAGTCGATGCGGCCCAGGTGAAACGACGGTCGAACCTGTTCCAGCGGAATGATGAAGTACCGCTCCGAGATAACGGTGTCGAGCAATTCACGCAGCATCGCGTCAAGTCGCGCGAAGCCTGTACCAGGCTCGTCATGCTTATACGGAGGTAGATCCGCCAGCGTATAGTTTTTCGAGAACGTCATCAGTTGACCGGTGACGCGCAATAATTCCTGGAAGAGCCGCTCCGGATGCATCGCCGGATGCTGATGCAGGTGCGCGAGCGTCGCGAACGCTGCGTTGGCGGTATGCAGCAGCCAGAACGAGGCGATGTCGCCCGAGCGAAATTCGATGATGTTCTTGCTCGGTTCGCGGTGAAAACCATACAGCGCATTAACTTTGGCCTGCAGCGCATCGATCAGGCGGCGCAAGCGATTCATCAACAACGGCGAGGCCTCGATGGTGAGACTGGGCGGCACGAAATTTTCGTCCAATTCCCAGCCTGATGTCGCGGTGCGCCGCACCCGTACCAAGGGCACCGCCAGGAACTGGTCGCGCGGCTCGTGTTGCGCCACCAGCCGCACGGCCTTTTTCAGGACGGTCACATCAGCCTCCACCGCATCGGTGTAGAGGTCCGCCGCCATCTGCGTTTCGGCCACGAAACGGGCAGTGAATCCTTGCTCGTCGGCATCGGCGCTATTACGACCGGCATCACGCGTCGGATGCATGGCGAGATAGAAGACGACCTCGTCCGTGCCTTCCGCCATCGTGTCGAGCGCGACTGACGGCGGTAGCGCGTCGGCCTGGGGCGCCGCATACAATTCGCCGTCGGGGAAGACCAGTGACAGTTGGGAGAGACGCAGCACATTGCTGCCCAGCGCATCCAGGTCGACGCGCAATGTCCGAACGCCCCAGTTGTAAGGCTGGAGCGCCTGGGTGGCCTCGAACAGCCGCGCTTCATGATACGCATCCTGTTTCTGGAAGTGCTGGGGGCGGAGGAACAATCCTTCACCCCATAAAACTTTGTCTGAATAACTCATTTGATTCCCCGCTACGCCACGTCAATGTTTTTACCCGTTTGCAATCCGGAGATTCTCGGTGGGGTAGTGAATGAGGCGGACATTTTTACGTGAATCCGCATCGTACATGATTAAAATCGGTCGATATTTCCGTTCATTACTATTCACTTTTCCTATTTGGAAATGAATGATTGCTATTGGCAATTCACCATGGAAAGCATATTAAGCGATTGCTGGGCTGCGCTATCCGATGCGACAATTGGTGTCCCCGCCGTGACAGTCATTGCACAGGCATGCATGCCAATCAAAATGCCGGATTTTTCAGATTTCTTTGGATCGAACACTAATCGCCACCGTTGTGTCGCCGGTTGGCGAAATAGTGCAACCACACCAAAAGCGCCGGCTTCGTACGGTACCTTCTCAGTTGATGTATAGCGCTGCCCCGGAATAAGGGTTACTTCACGCACTTGTATCAGGTCTTGACCGAGAACCTGCTTTTCTTTATCGGGATCGAGAAACGTATCGAATGGCGCTTGCTGGAAACTGGTAGGGTCTTTCAGCGCATATAACCGCACTACAAGCGCAACCCCACGCTTCGATGTGCCGGCATTCAGATTCGTACCGGCATCCAATGTCAATGTGATCTGCCGGGGCGGCTTCTGTGAGTCAGGTACCGGCGGCTTGCCGATGCCTACCGCCTGCAGGGCCGCCGATCCAGCCGTGCCAATTAAGCCAACGCCGGCCGCGCAGCCGCCAAGCGCGATAGCACAGGCTACGCCAAGCGTTATGCGTAGCCACCGCTTTTCCCCCCAGTGCGCCATGTTTCGACGTACCGTTTTCTCTCTTGCCATCATTCTTTTCGCTTTTCTTTGCACGCTCATCGGTCACGGAGACCCGCGCGTGATGTCATAACCAGGTCGATCGGCGATATATCCGCTACGGTTCGGTATCGCGCCGTCCGCAACGCTACTTATTGCTGGCGACGTCCAACAACGATTGCTTGTGCCATATCCCGGAATTTATTCTTTCGATAACCTTTCAATGTAGAGTTGTCTAGTCACTTTCTTCTCGATTTTTCATGTTTCGACATCAAAGATTCATCGTCGGATAAAGAAGGCCTCAGGCGCCGTGCATTCGTTTTGCGTATGATGATGCTAGTCACTAAAAATACACCAAAAACAACGAAATGCGGTGGGGGATGAGTCTGTCCACCTCCTGTCGGCCCGTTGTCAGTCATCAGAATGGCCTGTACTATAATAGCCGTTATTTTACAAAGTGCGCTTTAAAACTGTCGAACGAATGTGTGCCAGACGGCTTTACTCAGTCTGATGGCTTTCGGGGTATGAAAAGACAGGGATATAGCGTGCAACGAGACAAGTTGTACGGGACAAACTTCTTTTTCGGCGGAACATGACCATCCAACGTTATATACAAAAAGCCGCATTTGCCATGGCCGTCTGTGCCGTGATGGCAGGTTGCGCATCGACCCAGAAGACGCAACCTCTGACGGGCGATGCCTATAACAAGAAGCTGAGTGACGCGGATGCGCTCTGGAAGTCCGGCGACACCGACAAGGCGATTCCGTTGTATCAGGAGTTGGCGAAGAACGACCCGACCCGTGAAGAGCCGTGGTCGCGCATCGCGCAGATCCAGTTCTCGCAAGCGCATTACGGTCAGGCGATCGTTGCGGCGCAGGAAGCGCTGCAACGGGACGACAGTGATCGACAGGCGCGCAGCGTCCTCGCGGTCAGCGGTTTGCGTGTTGCCACGCAGTCGCTAGAGGAATTGCGCAAGGACAGCGCGCTGGTCGGCGATGCCACCACCGACGCGCGCATTCTCGCGCAGCAATTGCGGGACACGCTTGGCGAAGCCACGCTGTTCCCGGATGAGGTCAAGGATGACAAGCCGAAGTCGAAGAAGGTCGTGCGCCGCCGTACCCCCGCGCGCAAGGCAACGACCCCGGCCGACAACGCCGCGCCCGCTGCCAATGCGGCAGGCGATTCGTCGGGCGGTGGATCCAGCAACCCGTTCGGCGCGCTGAAGTAAGGCATCACGTGCGGCACCCCGCGGTGAAGCGCCGGTCTGCGTGCGCTTCACTACGCCGTTCGGCGCGAACCCTTCGGGGCAACACGCAGACCAGGAGAACAGACGATGGCGAAGAAAGAAAGTGTGCAGAAGCGGCTGCAGAAAGTCCGTCCTCCGCGCGTGCAACTGTCATATGAAGTCGAGCGCGGTGACGCGATCGAGATCAAGGAGCTACCGTTCGTCGTCGGCGTGGTGGCGGATTTGGCGGGGCAATCCGAAGTCGAGCAGCCGAAGCTGCGTGATCGGAAGTTCGTCAACATCGATCGCGACAACTTCGACGACGTCATGAAGGCGGTGGAACCGCGCGCGGCTTTCCAGGTCGAGAACCGCCTCAGCGACGCGGGAGGGAAGTTCGGCGTGGACTTGAAGTTCAAATCGATCGACGACTTTTCGCCGGATGCGGTCGTGCAGCAGATCGAGCCATTGCGCAAGTTGATCGAGGCACGATCGAAGCTTGCCGACCTGCGCAACAAGATGGCGGGCAACGACAAGTTGGAAGACCTGTTGAGCGACGTGTTGCACAACACCGAGCAATTGCAGGCGTTGGGTCGTCAACCATCGACTGATGTCACCGGCAGGAAGGGCGAGGACGACGCGTCCTGAGCCTCACGTTGCGGCTACGCGCGGTCACATGGCGCGTACTACCCCTCGACCGCATCACGTCGACGAACTTTAAAGCGATCAACAGAGCGATCCGATGAATCAACCTTCCGCAGCGGCCTTGCAGGCCGCAGACAACCAGACCGAGGCGGCCGAAAGTTCGCTGCTCGACCAGATCGTCGCGCAAAGCAAAGTCGCGAAATCGGATACCGAGCACGCGCGGGCGAAGGACCTGATCGGTGAACTCGTGAACCAGGTGCTGGACGGTACCGTGGTCGTGTCGGACAACCTGTCGGCAACGATCGACGCGCGGGTTGCCGAACTTGACAGCCTGATTTCCGCCCAGCTCAGTTCCGTGATGCATTCCCCCGAATTCCAGAAGCTCGAGAGCACCTGGCGCGGACTGCATTACCTGGTCCACGAGAGCAATACCGGATCGACAATCAAGATCAAGGCCTTGTCCGCGACCAAGCGCGAACTGGTCCGCGATTTCAAGGCCGCGATCGAGTTTGACCAGAGTGCCTTGTTCAAGAAAGTCTACGAAGAGGAGTTCGGCACGTTCGGGGGCGCCCCGTTCGGCGCGCTGATCGGGGATTTCGAGATTTCGCGCCAGCCGGAGGACATGTTCTTCATCGACCAGATGTCGCATATCGCTGCCGCGGCGCATGCACCGTTCATCGGATCGGCGGCGCCGGAATTACTGGGTCTGGAGACGTTCTCCGATTTGGGAAAGCCGCGCGATCTCGGCAAGGTATTCGATACCGTCGAATACACGAAGTGGAAGTCGTTCCGGGATTCCGAAGACTCGCGCTATGTTGGCCTGACGCTGCCACGCTTTCTCGGGCGCCTGCCGTTCAATCCAAAGGATGGGGACGTTGCGGAGACATTCAACTTTGTCGAGGAAGTGGACGGCACCGACCATAGCCGTTACCTCTGGTGCAATGCGGCATGGGCGTTTGGCGCGCGTCTGACGTCGGCATTCGACGACTTTGGCTGGTGCGCCGCCATCCGCGGTGTAGAGGGAGGCGGGCTGGTGGAGGATTTGCCAACCCACACATTCAAGACCGACGATGGTGAAGTGGCGCTGAAGTGCCCGACCGAGATCGCGATCACGGACCGGCGAGAAAAGGAACTCAGCGACCTGGGTTTCATCCCCCTCGTGCATTGCAAGAACACGGACTATGCCGCATTTTTCGCGGCCCAGTCCGTGCAGAAAGCAAAAAAATACAACACGGACAGTGCGAATGCCAACGCGGTGCTTTCCGCGCAGTTGCAATACATCTTCTCCGTATCGCGGATCGCGCATTACCTGAAGGCGATGATGCGGGACAAGATCGGCAGCTTTGCATCCGCACAGAATGTAGAACAATTTCTGAACCGCTGGATTTCGCAATACGTGCTGCTCGACGACAACGCGTCGCAAGAGCAGAAGGCGCAATTCCCGCTGCGTGAAGCGTCGATCCAGGTTTCGGAAATTCCCGGCAAGCCCGGTTCATACCGGTCGGTTGCGTTCCTGCGCCCGCACTTCCAGCTTGACGAGTTGTCGATCTCGTTACGGCTGGTTGCTGACCTGCCGAAGCCGTCGAATGGCTAGCGATGGTGACCTTTTACATTTTTAAACTATCCGAGGACGATCACAGATGAAGGACATTTACCTGAAATTCGGCAGCCCGGCGCTCAAGGGTGAGTCGCAAGACAAGGACCATGCAAACTGGATCGAGATCAGCTCGTGGAGCCAATCGATCACGCAACCGCGTTCGGCCGTTGCGTCGACGGCGGGCGGTCATACGTCCGAGCGTTGCGAGCACGGCGATATGGTCTTTACGAAGGATATCGACGTTGTCAGCCCGTTGATGTACCAACACGCTTCGGGCGGCACGACGTTCGACGAAGTCACGGTCGACTTCATGCGGGCGGACGGTGACGGCGCACGCGTCAAGTACCTGGAAGTGAAGCTGAAATATGTGATCATCTCGAGCATCGCGTCTTCTGTTCAAAGTGCGTCGTCGTCAACGGCGACCACCAGCGCCAGCACTGCCGATACGACGCTGCCGAGCGAAACCTTCACACTGAAGTACGCCGCGGCACAATGGAAGTACACGCAGCAGAAGATTGGCGGTAGCCAGGGCGGTAACGCGCAGGGTGCGTGGAGCTTGACGAAGAACGACAAGACCTACGCAGCGTAAGCGAGCGGGAGTGGCATGAAGCGTTTCGAACCCAGTCTGCTCGACAAGCTGTTCGATGATGACGTACGGCGCAGTGCCGCGTCATCGGCCTTACGAACACTTTCTGTCGAGGAATTGAAAGCCACGGTAGCACGCGATGTGGAGGCGTTGCTGAACACGCGTACGCCGTTGTCCGAGGCGGATCTCGAAACGCTTCCCGAATGCAAGCAGTCGGTCTTGACCTATGGCTTGCAGGATTTTTCGGGTTTGAGCCTCGCGAGCTATTACGATCGCACGTTCATCTGCGAGGCGATCCAGCAGGCGATTGCATGGCACGAACCGCGTTTGCAAGAAGTCAAAGTATCGTTGGAACTCAAGGAACAAGCCACCAGCGCGCTGTATTTCGCCATTCAGGCGTTGCTGGTGGTACACCCGGCCGAAGAGCCGGTCAGCTTCGACGCCATGCTGCACCCGTCCACGCTGCGTTATTCGGTTAGCCGCGCGCGCGGTGCCGATGGCCGACAACGGTAAAAGTATCGGCAGGCGGACGCGCGGCGATGGACAACCACACATGGGACGCAGATAAGGGGCCTCATGGAAGATCTGCTTCCGTATTACGAGCGGGAACTCTCGTATCTACGACGCTATTCGCGGGACTTCGCACAACGTTATCCGAAGATCGCGGCACGGCTCGCGATGTCCGGCGAGCACAGCGAGGACCCGCACGTCGAGCGAATGATCCAATCGTTCGCGCTGCTGGGCGCACGGATCAACAAGAAGCTCGACGACGACTATCCCGAATTCACCGAAGCGCTGCTTGAGGTGATGCATCCGCATTACCTGCGGCCGTTTCCGTCGTGCTCGATCGCACAATTGGACGCGGGAGAGGCGTTGCTGCAATTGACCGCGCCGGTCACGATCCCGCGTGGCACGTCGTTGCAGACGCGCCCGGTGCGCAGCGCGCCCTGCACGTTCCGTACCGCGTACGATGTCACGCTCGCGCCGGTGACGATTAGCAATGTCCGGTATTCGCCGATTGCCAGCGCCCCGTCCGCGGTCGTGCTGCCGGCCAATGCCACCGGCCTGATATCGATCACGCTACGATCCACGTCCGTCCCGTTCCGCCTTGGGGATATGCCGTTGCCGAGATTGCGTGCCCATATCCAGGGTGAGCAATCGCTGGTGTCGGCATTGGCCGATGCGATGTTGCTGAACGTGACGGCCGCGTATGTCGAGGCCGATGGCAATTTTCGCTGGAAGAAGCTGCCCCGGACGCCATTGTCTCAGGTCGGGCACGGCGAAGATGAATCATTGATTGAGACACCACCGCGTTCGCATCCTGCCTATCGGCTGTTGACCGAGTACTTCGCGTTCCCGGAGAAATTCGACTACATCGATATCGACATGCGTGCGCTGACGCAAACGGGCGGGCGGGCGCAGCAACTGACCCTGCATCTGGTATTGAAGGACCTGCGCGGGGATTCTCACGCCGCGCGGTTGTTGGAGTCCGTGACGCGCGACCATCTGCAACTGTTCTGCACGCCGGTGGTCAACTTGTTTCCCTTGCATGGTGAACCTATCCGGATCAATCACACGGCGCTGAGTTATCCCGTGGTGCCCGATTCGCGGCGTGCAGCAGGCACCGATGTGTATTCGATCGACACGGTCAACCTGGTGCGCCAGACCGCGAACGGCGAATCGATTGTCGAATACCGGCCGTTTTATTCGTTGCGTCACGGCGAGTCGAACGATCAATCGGGCCATTATTGGTTCGCCCGTCGGGATGACTGGGTGGCGAGCAAGAACCCGGGCTATGAAACCGAAATCTCGATCGTTGATATCGACTTCGATCCCGCCGTGCCGGCGACCGATACCTTGAGCCTGGAGTTGACCTGCACGAATCGCGACTTGCCCTCGATGCTCGCGTTCGGCTTGAGCGAGGGGGATCTGTTCCTGGAAGGAACATCGATCATCCAGCGTATCGTCATGCTGCGACGGGCCACGCCGAGCCGGCGTTTCGAGCGGGGCCGCGCCGCACACTGGCGTCTGATTTCACACCTGGCGATGAACCAGGTGTCGTTGACGCAGACCGGCCCAGGCCCACTGCGCGAGATGCTGCGCCTATACGACTTGCCGCGTACTGCCGTATCGGCACGACATATCGATGGCATTGCCGATGTGACGCAACAGGCAGTCGTGCATTGGATGCCCGGTAAGCCCTTTGCCACGTTCGTTCGCGGAATCGAGATCACGTTGACGATCGACGAGGATTTTTTCGTCGGTGCGAGTCTGCATACTTTTGTTGGCGTCATGGACGCGTTTTTCGCGACCTATGTGCACTTGAACAGCTTCACCTTGCTGGTGGTGAAATCGAAACGGACCGGCGAGGAGATTGCGCGATGTCAGCCCCGAAGCGGCGAATCAGTCCTGGTGTAGTCGAGCAACTGCTCGAAGCACCGCATCGCTTTGGGTTTTTCCAGGCGGTGCGTGTGCTCGAGCGTTGGTTCCTGCGCCGGGCAGAGCAGGACCTTATCGCCGGCCGTACGGCCCGCGCCGCCGCCAGCCCTTCATTGCGTGATCATCCCGATGGCGTCGCGGTCCGTGGCGGCGCATTGCAAGCAGACATCCCGCCCTCCGGCGCTGCCATGGTGAACGTGCACGATGACCGGAAGGAGCATGAAAATCGTGAGATGCGGCGCCGTGCGCTGACAGCACAGATGTCGTTTCGCACAACGTTGTCGCTCAGGTTCCCGCCTAGTGAGATCGAGCAGCTTCAGGCCTACGACATCGATGGCAACCTGTTGCATGACCCCGCGTCTCAACGCGCGGCGATCGCTACTGGCCGCCTTGATCATGTCGCGCTGACACCGGCCTTCTTTGGCCTGCTTGGTGTACAAGGCGCGTTGCCGCTGCACTATACCGAACAGATCGCCGAGCGCGAGACGCTGGGGCGTGACCGCGCCGCACGTGAATACCTGAACATCTTCTCGAACCGCGCGACCGCGCTGTTCTACGGGGCATGGAAGAAATACCGCCTGGCGCTGCACTACGAAGTGGATCGCGATGAGCGGTACAAGCCTTATCTGCTGGCCCTGGGTGGCGTGGCGCCGCGCATGCAGCGCACACTGCGCGACACGGTTGCGGCAGAAGATCCGTTGACCCCTCACTTCGATGAGGCCGTCGCGGGCTACGCCGCAGCCGTACGGCAGCGGCCGATGTCGGCGGCCTATCTGCAGCGGGTGCTTGGCGATTACTTCGGCGTGGCGATCAACGTCGCGCAGTTCGTCGGCAAGTGGTATTCGGTGCCCCCTGAGCAATGGACGCGGCTCGGCATGCACAACGCAACCCTGGGCGCTACGGCCTTGTCAGGTGAACGTGTATGGCAGCGTGATATGTGCGCGCGGCTCGTGATTGGACCGATGACTTTGGCGCAATACCGAACATTCCTTCGTGGCCGGCCCAGTGCGCTGGCATTGACGCGACTGCTGCAACTGACGGTGGGCGTGCTGTTCGAGTTCGAAGTGCAGTTGGTGCTGCACAAGGACGCGGTACGGCCGGGTTGCCTGGGGAGCGCGGGTAGCTTGGGGCAAGATGCTTTCATGATGTCGCGTCCGGCCCGGGACCATCGTCATGATGCGCGATATGCGCTCCAGGTCATTGACCACGCGTGATTTTTTTTTGACGATATTAAGAAGAAGCAGGCTCACGACTATGCGCACACCGTTGAAGGTCTTGATCGGAAAACTCGATGCCACTACTCGCGCGGCGGCCGAGAAAGCCGCCAGTGAATGTCTGGCGCGCGGACACTTCGAGGTGGATCTCGAACATTTGTTTATCGCATTGCTCGACGATCCGCGCTCCGATGTCAGCGTCATCATGAAAGCATGCGGCGTCGCGCCGGACGCGCTGCGAGCCGACTTCGAGCGTAGCCTTGAGGAACTGCGCACCGGCAATACACGCACGCCGGTTTTCTCCGAGCAGTTGCCCAGGCTGTTCGAACAAGGCTGGCTGATTGCCTCGCTTGATGGTCATAGCGCGCGCATCCGGTCCGGCCACTTGCTGTTGGCGTTACTGACCGCCACGGATCTGCTTCAGATCGCGCAGCGTATGTCGCCGCGTTTCGGCAAGGTGCGATTGGAGGATTTGAAGCATCGCTTCGATGACATCACGGCTGGCTCGTCGGAAGTGCCTGTCAATGCGGCAGAGCAAGAGACGGAAGGTGAGGCCGGCCCGGTGGCGAGCGCATCGCCTGGCGCACCCGGGGCGGCAAAGTCGAAGACACCGGCGTTGGATACCTATACCAACGACCTTACCGCGCAAGCGCGGGCCGGTAAGATCGATCCGGTGATTGGTCGCGATGCCGAGATCCGGCAGGTCATCGACATCTTGATGCGGCGGCGGCAGAACAATCCGATTCTGACTGGCGAAGCGGGCGTGGGGAAAACCGCGGTGGTCGAGGGACTGGCATTGCGTATCGTGAGCGAGGACGTGCCGCAACCACTGAAGGGCGTGGCGCTACGCGTGCTGGATATGGGGCTGCTGCAGGCCGGTGCCAGCGTGAAGGGCGAGTTTGAAAATCGTTTGAAGCAGGTTATCGACGAAATCAAGAAGAGCCTGCAACCGATCATCTTGTTCATCGACGAGGCGCATACGATCATCGGGGCCGGCGGTCAGGCGGGGCAGAACGATGCCGCCAACTTGCTGAAGCCGGCGCTTGCGCGAGGGGAGCTACGCACGGTGGCGGCCACCACCTGGAGCGAGTACAAGAAGTATTTCGAGAAAGATGCGGCGCTGGCGCGGCGTTTTCAGGTGGTGAAGGTCGAGGAGCCGGACGAAACCCTGGCCGCGGCAATGCTGCGCGGCATGGCGCCATTGATGGAAAAGCATTTCAACGTTCGCGTGCTGGATGAAGCCATCGTCGAAGCGGTGCGCCTGTCGCATCGCTATATCACGTCGCGACAGTTGCCGGACAAGGCGGTGAGCGTGCTGGATACCGCGTGCGCCAAAGTCGCACTCGCGCAGAACGCGACGCCGGCACCCATCGAGGACACGCGCAAACGTATCGAGCGAACCGACACCGCGATTGCCGTGCTGGAACGTGAGCAGCGCGACGAACCGGTGAATGTCGAGCGGGACGGACGGCTGACGACGTTGCGCGCGCAACGCGATGAGGATGCCGCGGCATTGGACGTCCTGGACGCACAATATGCGCAGGAGAAGGCACTCGTTGCCCGCGTCGCCGCCTTGCGCCAGGCGCTGGCCGAGGCGCAGGAGCCGGCGGCATTGCAAGCGGAGCTGGCGAGGGTGATCACAGAGCTTGAACAGGCGCAGCAACATCAGCCGATGCTGCCGTTGCAGGTGGATGCGCATGTGGTGGCCGGTATCGTTGCGGCCTGGACGGGCATTCCGTTGGGCCGCATGGTGCGCGATGAGATTGATACTATCTTGCAACTGCAGGACCTGCTGGGCGCTCGCGTGATCGGACAGGACCACGCGCTTGGTGCGGTGGCTCAGCGCGTGAAAACGGCCAGTGCGAGTCTGGAAGACCCGAACAAGCCACGGGGCGTCTTCCTTTTCGTCGGACCGTCGGGCGTGGGCAAGACGGAGACCGCGCTGGCGTTGGCCGACATCCTCTATGGCGGCGAGCGCAAGATGATTACGATCAATATGAGTGAGTATCAGGAGGCGCATAGCGTGTCCGGCCTGAAGGGATCGCCGCCCGGTTATGTCGGTTATGGTGAGGGAGGCGTACTGACCGAGGCTGTGCGACGCAATCCGTATTCAGTCGTGCTGCTCGATGAAATCGAGAAAGCGCATCCGGACGTGCTGGAAATGTTCTTCCAGGTTTTCGACAAAGGTTTCATGGACGATGCGGAAGGACGTGAAATCGACTTCCGCAATACGATCATCATCCTGACATCGAACGTGGGCTCATCGACGGTGATGCAACGGTGCCTGAACCAGCCGCCGGAAGCGCTACCTGATCCGGACGAATTGGCCGAGGCTTTACGCGGTGCGCTCCACAAGGCGTTCAAACCGGCTTTCCTGGGGCGAATGAAGGTGATTCCGTATTATCCGATTTCGGATACGGTGCTTGGCGAGATCATCGAATTGAAGCTGGCCCGCATCCAGGCGCGTGTGCAAGCGAACCACCATGCGGTGTTCGAATGGGACGAAGCGCTCGTCGACGCGGTGTTGGCGCGGTGTACGGAAGTGGACTCGGGTGCGCGGAACGTCGATCACATCTTGAACGGCACCCTGTTGCCTGAGATCGCGCAGCAGGTGCTGGAGCGCGTCGCGGATGGCACGCCGATCCGCCGGATCGCCGTGAGCGCGGGCGAAGGCGATGTCTTTGCCTACACCGTCGAGTAAGCCGAACGAAGAGAACGCGTTGAGTGAGCCGAACCAAGTGGAAATGATACCGCCCGAAGCCGTCCAGGCCTTGCTGCAACCCATTGCCGAGGGCATGCCCGCAGGCGAGGACCTGCTGTTTTCCAACGATTTCGACGTGATACAGGAGGCGCGCCGTTTCGAAGACCCGTCACTGGATCAGGGTGAATGGGTGACCGATGTCAAGGAGGCCAACTGGGATCTCGTCATCGCGCGTGGCACCGCCTTGCTGTCCACGCAGACGAAGGACCTGCGTCTCGCGGTCTGGCTGACGGAGGCATGGGGCATCAAGGAAGGTCTACCGGGCCTGACGAAAGGATATGCGCTGCTCAACGGCCTTTGCACGGAATTCTGGGACACGTTTTATCCGTTGCCGGAGGACGGGGATCAGGATTACCGGCTGGGCAATGTCGGCTGGCTGTCTGGCCGGACCGCTGAGTTGCTGCGGGGCGTACCGTTGACGCAGGGTGGTGGCGGATATGGCGCATTGGATTGGGAGGTGGCGGCCAATCTGATCCAGGCAGTGAAGCGGGACCCGGACAACGCCGACGACATCTTGCGCGGCAAGATTACGATCGACATATTCGACGCCGCGCGCCGGACGACGAAGCCGTCGTTCTACACGCAAGTGTTACGTGAGCTGGCGGCGTTCGAGCAGGCGTTCAAGGCGCTGGAGGCGACGCTGGATGCAAAGGCGGGCGACGATGCACCCAGTTTCCGGCAGGTAAAAGAGGCGTATGACACGGTGCGCCGTCTGGCCGAGCGTTTCGCGAAGGATGCGGGCATTGACCCCGCTGGTGCCTTGGAAGGCGCGACAGCGGCGGCCGGTACGGCGCATCAGCCACCACAAACGGGCATGCCGCCACCAACGGGCGGCGCTTATGAACGGATCGAGCCACAGTTCGACCAATCGGAGGCGGACATCATGGGGCAACTCAGTGTTGTGTCGGGCGGCAGCGCCGGGAACGGTATGTCGAATGGCGGTACGTCCAGCGGCATGGCCGGGCCGATCGCCACGCGTGCGCAGGCGATTACCCGTTTGCGCGAGGTGGCGGCGTTTTTCCGGCGCACGGAGCCGCATAGTCCGGCGGCGTATATGGCGGAAAAGGCCGCGATATGGGCCGACATGCCGTTGCATGAATGGCTCAATGCCGTGGTGAAGGACGGCGCGTCTTTGGAACAACTGAATGACTTGCTAGGGGTGAAGCGCATCGACGAGTGAAGGCACCGCGCGCATCGTTCGGCGGCCGGACATGCTAAACGCGCATTCCCTCCCGTTGTCTCAATGCGCTGCATCCGCATGCTGGCGTGGGTGGTAGAGAGGTGACCGCCGTATGCTTCAAGACCGTACGTCTTCACCCCAGAAGTCCCGGATGGCGGCAATTCCATGAGCGCCGGCGGCAAGCGCCTCGTCGAGCGACGCGATACGCATGCCGCCCAGCGCGTACACCGGAATGGACGTCAGCGCCGCGATTTCCCGGAAGCGAGGCCAGCCCAATGGTTCCGCATCGACATGTGTTTTTGTGGCCAAGACCGGTGAAATGGTCAGCAGGTCGGCGCCGAGCGTGTTCGCATGTATTACTTGATGCGTGTCATGGCACGCCGCTGAAACAAGAAAATCGGATGGCAGCGGTCTGCTCGCGCAATGCATCAAGCGCGCGCTCGTCAGATGTACCCCGTCGGCGTGCAGTGAACGCGCCAGCTCGGGCGGAGCATTCAATAGTAGACGAGCACCATGACGACGACAGCATATCCGCGCTTCCCGGGCGAGCCAGGCATATTGCGCTGGTGTCACCGTCTTCGCGCGTAATTGCACCAAGGTAATCCCACCGGCAAGCGCCGTTTCCAGATGATCGATGAAAGTCGACAGGGGCGCGTCAGGTGCGGTCTCCGGGGTAATAAGGTAACGCCGTGGCAATGGGGCGGACAATGTCATGGGATAAAATTGGCGCGATACCGTTACCTTACACACTTTCTATCGAGGAGGGCGCGCGCGGCGACCCTTCCGGCACGGCGCCTTACGTTCCCGCGCGGAACTCTATGCGACGATTCCGCGCGCGCCCCTCCGCGGTATCATTTGGCGCAATCGGTTGATCCGGGCCAACGCCGCTGCTGTCCATCTGCTGCGCGGGGATGCCCCGTCCCACCAGATACCCCTTCACGGCATCGGCTCGCGCTTGTGACAGCGCGATATTCGAGCGCCGATCACCGGTGTTGTCGGTATGGCCGATAATCGCCACACGCGTGCCCTGCATCGTCGACAGGGCAGTCGCCATCTGATCCAGGATCGCCTTGCCTTCCGGCGCCAGCACGGAACTACCGATCTCGAATTCGATCGTACGATTCGCCAGTGTCCGGTCTAGCAGGTTCTGCTGCTGTTGCGGCGCGGCCACCCGCAGTCCGTTGCGGATAGTGAACGTTGGATTCAACGCGACGGCCATTTCGCTGGCAACTTGCTGGCGCTGCGCTTCGTTGCCTACCTCTCCGCGGATATCGATCTGCGTGCCGTCGATCTTCAACTGCCCGCGATGCACGGTCTTCAGGTTCGGCGCCAATAACTTCTGTACATTGCCTGACCAGTTCGCAGGCGTGGATACATTGCCCACGGTGATCTGATCCTGTACGTTATCGGCGCCGTACAAGGCCTGTACGCGTGCCAGCACGGCCGCCTTTGTCGCGTCATCGGGAACGATACCACCCACCACGACCTGCCCTGGCCGCGTGGCGCCGCCGGGGCCCGATGCGGCACCATTCACCGTCGTCGTAACGGGTGCGGTCGATGTGACGGCTGCCGCACCGCGACCGTTGTTTCGGCTGATGGACCCGGCGCCGCCGTTGCCACCGTCGAGCACGGTGGCTTGCGCGTTGTCACCGCCGATCCGATTCACCACGACATTGCCACTGCTATCGTCGGCGAGTGCGGGTGTGCCAATGATCGTCGTGCCCAGTAGTATTCCGCTCGACATCGTCAGCGCCAATAACGTGTTACGCGTCTTTGGCGGTGTGTGTAAACGCTTCGAACCCATCCACTATTCCCCGGTAAAGACTTCGCGGAACGTATCCACGGCGACGCGCAACGACAGTTGCGGTTGGTCCAGATAACTGACGAGTTTGGTCAGTGACGAATCGGCTCGCGCCTGATCGTCCACCCATTCCGGATCGTCGATGTCGATGTTCTGCGTCATGTAGGCTTGCGGATCGAACACGCTGTGCAAGGTGCGTGCGGAGCCGCCATCCAGACCGATGATCAGACGGTCGCGGCCCTGAATCCTCGTCATGACGATGGCCACCTCGAAGTCCGCGCGGGACACGAACGGCGCGCATAATTCCAGCCACAGTACCGCCACCAGACTCCGATACAACGGGTCCGTCGGCAGTGGCAGGGACAAGCCCTTTTCCACGCGTGGCGTGGTATTGCCAATCAACGGCTTCAGCAGGATGCCAAGCGCCAGCAGCGTGCGGCGCGGATTGACCGCCGCGCCACCGGAAGCCGCTTTCAGCATGGTCGTCAGTCCTTCGAGCGTCTGGTGATCGAGGAAATCGTCGAACGTGCCATCGTGCGGACTGCCCGGTCCCGTCACGTCGACGGTGACCAACGTATCGGCCAGGTTCTGCAGCGCACCCGCGGGATCTTGCGGGCCTAGCAACGGCGTCATGTGGGCCTCGGCGCGTGCCCAGAGCCGGGCGAGGGCCAGCGGACTGCGCGTCTGGAAGTGCATCGGATGTTGCACTTCGAACGCCGCGGCGACGATAAATGGAAAACGTCGCTGCGATGCGTCGCCGCTGGCGGCCAGATGCCCCGCGACCGCGATCTTGCTATGTGAGCCCAGGAACGCGAAGTGCAGTGGCGCGATGGTGTCGTAGACCAGCTTCCAGCGTGGATCCTCGGCCATCATCTCCATGGTTCGCGACAGCCACTGGTCCAGCGTGTTCAGCAGTTGCGGGTTTCGCGCGCTGCGTACGAAATCGCCACGCGACGGCAACTTGCCGAAGTACTCCAGGTGTTGCTGGATCGCTTTGCTCATGGGTTACCTCCCGCGGATGCACCGTTGCCCGGCGCCGCCAGCGCCCCTGAACCGCTCGCTGTCGATACGACGCCGCTGCCAGGGTTTGCCGGTGCGCCGATCCGTGCGCCTGGCACCGGCATCGTCACGATACTGGCCGGGAGCGTCAGGCCGAGCAAGCTCTGACCTCCCGCGCCTGATTTACCCCCGGCGCTGTCGCCGCTTTGCGCACTGCTGATGATGCGCATCCGGGCGGTCACCGTCACATTGCCCTGAGTCCATGCCAGATCGAACGTGCCGTCGGCTTTTCGTTTCGGATGACCGGCATCCAGCAGTTTCTCGAGCCCATAGTTGCCAGGTTGGTTAAACAGTTCGATGGTCCGGCCGTCATACGAGGTCGCCGTCAACTGCGCGCCCGGCTGACCATTCGGATTCGGCCAAACGAAGTTCGTCCATTGCGGCGGCGTATTCCGATAACGCAATACCTGACTGTCGATCGTGATGGCGTATTCGGTCGTGCCCGGGCTCGGCTCCGGCAGGATCTGGAATACCGTCTGGGGTTGCTGCGCGGCTGCACCGCCGGATGCCGCGCCACCGGCGAGCGGCGCCACCCAGCGACCGAACCCGGCGATGAAATCAGGCGCCAACTGCAGCCCCATGTCACCCCAGGTCCGCGGGCTCAAGACATCACCGCGCCGGACTACCAGCGGTCCCAACGTGCCGGAGACGAAGGTCGAGATCGTGCCGTTCGGACCGAACACCTGACCGATCTCGGCCGGGGCGGCTTCTACCTTGCCGTTCGCGTCGAACGGATATTTGGTGGCCAGGCTGGTCTGGAACGGCTGGTAGATCTGCGCCGCCCAGATCTTGTTGATCTCGCCACTGGTTGCACGCGTAATCACCGCATACCCTTCCTGCAGCGGGCGTACCAACAGCGGCCGCAGTGCATTGCGCTGGTCCTCGCCGAGCCCGTTCAGCATCTGCTCGTCGACGTACGTCAGGGCGTCCGAGAGTTCCGAACCATTGCCATCCAGGGTCTGCTGCATCAAGAGCTTCGCGCCCGGTCCGGGCTCCCCCTGGTTCTTCAACGTATTGAAGCGTGAACGCACCTTGCTCAGGCGATCCATATACGTGCGCAGCATCGAGCCTTCCTGCCGTTGCATCACGATACGGCCCAGGCCGGTGAATGCCGTGCCCACGGGACCGATCGGCATGGCCACCGGCTTGCCGTTGATGTCGATGTTCGCCGTATCCGGCACGTTGCTGCTGTTGAACAGGTTCTTGAACCAGTTGATGACGCCGGTCTTCGCTCGCGTGATGCCGGTGTTCAGCAGCGACGGGTTGTCCCACGACGTCTGTTCATATGCAGTCTCCAGCAGCTTGCGGATCGGGGAGTCCTGCGGATCACCAAGGCGGTCGAGTGCATTCGTCGCTTGCACGAAGGTGCCGAACTCCCGCACCGAGATGCCGTTCATGAATTGCTGCCATTGCCTTGCGTACTCGGCCTTGTACATGCCGACCAGCGCCTTCTGGATCTGTTCGGGACTGCCATCCAGCGTCAGGTCATTGCTGTCGGTGCTGTCCAATACCCAGTCCTTCGCCTGCAATTCCTTTGTCGCCGCGTCGCGGATGGCCGGTTGTACATAATCGAACCAGGCTTCGCGTGTGAACGTGCCGGGAATCGCATAGCTGCCCGCCACCAGCTTGCCATCGTCGGGCCCAAGGATACGGGCGACCGTCATCGGCGCATAACGGGTGGATGCACGCGCCTTGATCTCCTCATACACACGCTCGCGTGCCGGCATGCCGCTGACCACGCGTCGCAGATCGGCGCGCGTCTGGTCGACCAGCGCGAGGTTCTCCTCGATCATCGGCCAGTCGTCGTCATTGACCCGCGACAGGTAGAACGTGATCATGCGTTCCGCGCTGCGGATCATCTGGTCGCGTGGCATCGCCCCGCGATTGGTTTCCAGCCAGCCCCGCCAGAAACGGGCCAATTGATCCGTCAGATGCGCGATTTCCACATGACGCTTGTCGCCGAGCATCAGATACGTCTTGAGCGCGTTATAGGCATCCTGCACGTTCGTCGGCGATGCATCGGCATAGAGGCCGTTGCTCGGTGGCGCGCCATTGGGCGTGATCGCATTTCTGCGCGTGGCCTGCAGCGCCGAGGGCGCGTTGGCCTGCGCATTGACTTCGCCGGGTGCGTGATTCAATGGCGATAAATCGCTCGCATGCGCGTTGACATCGCTCAAGAAGGCCGCGAGGTTCGCGGAGACCGGTGACAGCAACAACTGCTTGATACCGTAGTAGTACTCGTCAAGGAGCCGTTGTTCCAGACGATCGCCTTGGTAAAGCCCGAATGACAGCGACAGCGGCCGATTCTGGCGGAACTGTTCCAACTGCTGGATACGGTCTTCGAGGATGTCCATGCCCTCGAGTCGAGATTGCAGGTCCGTATGTTCACTCTGCAGACGCGCGACCTTGTCGAGATCCGCTTGCACGTTGCGGGTCAGTTGCTGGTTATTGAGCGTCGACCAGGTCCAGACGCCCAGCATCAACGCCAGCGCCGTCACCAGGCTGAAGAACGTCAGGTAGCGTGCCCGTGTTTTCAACGGGCTGGCATATTGCCGTACGGTCTTGCGATCGGCAAACACCACTTTCGAGAAAAAATCGCGCAGGAAGAAGCCGTGCTTGCTCAGGGTCGTCGACGCGTTCGGCAACGGGTTGCCGCCTAGCGCGAAGCGCCGCGCGATTCGTTCCGACGCCGCGCTGTTGGCCACGCCTTCCTGCAATGCGCTACTGAAGTAGAACCCGCGGAACACGGGTTGGTACTGAAAGGGATTCGTTTCGAACAACGTTGCCAGGAAGGACCGCAGCGACGCCTTGATTGCCGAGAATTCCAACGGGAAGCTCAATTGGCCAGGTGCCAGCGTGCCGTTACGACTCAACGCGATCTGCGCGATGCTGATGTCCTTCAAGCCGTCGTGCAGTTCGTCGAAACGCTTGTCGAATTGCGCCACGGCGTCCACTTTCTCGCTCGGCTCGTACGGGAAGCTCGAGCCCCATACCCGTTCGAATTCAGTGCGGTCGCCACCGCCGAAGAATTCGGTGAAACCGGTGATCAGGTCCGCCTTCGTGAACATCACGTAGACGGGTGCGAAAACTTCCAGTTTTTCTGTCAGTTCCTGGACGCGTTGGCGCAGGTTCTTTGCCAATTCAATGGCGAACTCCGGTTTGCTGCCGGTCAGTTCGGCGATACTCGCGGTGACGATGATGCCGTTGATCGGCGCCCGTGGCCGGTACTTCTTCAACAGGCCGAGGAAACCGAGCCATTCGCTGCGATCTTCTTCATGCACGGCATAGCGGCCGGCGGTGTCCAGCAGGATGCCCTCGGTCGTGAAGAACCAGTCGCAGTTTCGCGTACCCCCTACGCCGTGAATCGCGGCACTGTTTTCACCGGCGAGCGGGAATTGCAGGCCGGAGTTCAGGATAGCCGAGCTTTTGCCTGCCGATGGATTGCCGATGACGATGTACCAGGGCAATTCGTACAGTGCGCGGCTACCGCTCATCTGCCCGATTTTTGACGTCTTGATCGTCCGGACCGCTTGCGCGAGACGGCTACGCAGACCGTCGAGTTCCGCCTGGCGTGCCGGATCGGCGCCGGGTGCCGGTTGCGCCGTTTCCACCTGCTGCTCCAGCGCTTTATTGAGCCGTGCACCCGAGCGGTGCGCCTTCAGATACTTGAAGAGCCGGATCAGCAGCCACAGGAGCAAGAGCATGCCGAAGACGGCGACCGCCCAGACAAGGCGTATGCGTAAGGCGGTCGCGCCCAGGAACAGGAAGCCGACCAGCGCCAGCGCACCAATGATCGACAACGTACGGGTATGGGTCAGTATGCGAAGCAAGCGTTGCATGAAAAGAGGCGATCCTGTTCTTGGATGTCTTACGGGCCAATAGAGGCGGAAGGTGTCGCACCATTCGCATCGGGGTACGGCACTTTCGGCGGATCAGGCGGCTAAGGGTTGCACATGCGTTTGTGAATCGGCTGGTATGTTGGGGTGGGTCGGCGTGCCGCTGGAAGCGGACTGTTCGGATGTGTCCGGGGGCGATGCAATGCGCCGGTCGGTGGGGGGGACACCAGCACGCGTCACGAGCATCGCCAGGGCTTGCCGCTCGGAAAGCGTCATTGCGAGCGCTGGATGACCATGCTCGGCGGTGTCGGCGGCGGCCAGCGCGACACTCAGCAATGCGCCGGCCGCACCGGTCTCGCCGCACGCGCCACGGATGGCGAAGCAGTCGCGCCGTGCCGCCAGATGCGCGACTGCCTGCGCCCAGAACTGGGACATCTTTATCGATTCGGGCCCAGTAGCGCCGACATCGGAAAACAGCGCGCCCATCGTCTCGGCGGACGTGGCCGATGCACGCAATGTCTCGTGCGTCAGCGCTTCCCAACTTGGTGGCGGGCGGTTGCCATCGTGATTGTCGTTGCCTTCGGTCTCGGCATCGCGCGTGGGAAGGACATCATGCTCGGCAAACCCGGGCGCGCTGATGATCACGTCGGGCTCGTCGAGATACGGGTGCGCAGTGCCTGATGGCCTGCTTGCTCCCGGCTCGCGCGACGGCATTTCCCCAGGCAAGCGATCCGGCCCGGCCGATGCCGCATGTACCTCCGGCATCGCGCCTAGAACGATCGCAACGGCCGCTTCGCCTGCCGTCGCCGTCTCGCTTCCGGGGGCATCGTATATCGACGAATGCGTCGCGGCGATGATGACCACGGCCGGCGGCATGGTGTGTCCGATGCCATGCGATGCGGCGTCGTGAACCGGAGGCGGTGTGCGGTGCAGCCGGTCGATCGCATGCGCGACGACGCGATAGGCATCGTCGCTGCTGGTAGCGGTGCTGGCGTGGATCTGCATCGCGACCGTCGAGGCAACACCATGCTGGGCGGCGACCTCTTCGTGCATCTGCTGGAGTGCCCGGATGGTCTGCTGCGTCAGCGCGGATGACCAATCCGCTGGCGCGATGGCGATAAGTTCGAATGCGAACGACCGGACCGGACGCACTGTATCGGAATGCGAGGTTGCCGCAAGGCTATCGGCACATGCTTGATGCAGTTGCAGGAACGCGTCCCGGCAGACGTCGAGCAGCAAGGTGACCGCGCGCAGCGTACCGTCCGCCAGGGAGGGCGGCAGGCCGCCAAGGGAAGCGCCACCGGCTTCCAGGCGCAGGCGCGTATCGGCCAGCGCCGTCGACGGCAGATCCGATATACGAGCGACACGGCGCGGATACCCGGCCTGGTTTAGCAGCGTGGGATCGAGCGGCGCCGTTTTGCCCTGCTTCAACTGGGCCTTGATCAGTCCTGCCTTGGTCCCGAGCGGGCTACGCATGATGGCATGGCGGAACGCCGCGGATGGCGCCGGTCGTGGCGTGACCTTGTTGCCGGAGGTCTCGGGTTGGGGTGCCGTATCGATGCTGCCTCCCTGCGGCGCCGCGCCGGGTGTTTGCAACGTGTGCTTGATGCTGCCGATCATGCGGCCCAGGAGCGTGTAGGCAATGACGATGACCGACGGCATGAGCACGAGGTAGTCGGTGATGTCGCGCGTCGATGGCACGCGATTGCCATGCTTCCACCACGCGATCACGGCCATCCAGACCAGCGCGAAAACCGCGAAGATCGACAGCAACGTTTTGAGGATCTGTTTGATGGGGAGCGTCTGCATGGCGCTTAACCCCGCAGGCGCGCGACGCGGCTGATGACACGGCACGACACGCCGACGGCGAAGCGCCGTGTCGTGCCTTGATGCGTTCTCCATCCCCGCCTGCGAACGGCGCCGCGTGCGCCGCTACGGTCTGGCCGGTCCCCGAGGGCGATGCGTGGCCGTATCATGCTTTGTTATTCTCTACAGTCGTCTACAAAATGGCAACACTGGCAGTGCGGGGGCGTGACGTCCGTCGATGCCCCGGCCGACCGGCCTACTCCAACGGATTCAAAGGTTTTGATACCCCCATCTTGAATCCTGGTTTGTGATACTCGACGTGTCCGTAATCATGGAACGACCAGTCCCCGCCCCAGACCAGTCCCACCTCCGCGGCAGTCTTGCCGTATAACGCATACCCCCGCATGGCCCACGGATCTTTTTCCGAGATCACGACCTTGCCATCGCGCAAGAAGGCGTTATCCGCTGCTAACCCATATTGGTGATAACTGCGATTCGCCCCTGCCTGTGTCACCTGATTCCCCGATGACGCCAGGCTGGCTTGTCGATCAGGGCTGCGATAGCCCTCCAGCAACACCATCTGATAGCCATATCGCTCCGCCATCAACTTGTAGACCAGTAACAACCGCGTCCGGAAGTCCGCATCCAGCAGGCTCCAATCGCGGCTGGCATTGCGAATTTGCGGCCGGATCTGCTCTACTTCCCGCGTCGTGAAGACTTCCGGCGGCGGCGCCGGCGGCGGTACCAATTGTTCTCCGTGCAACAAGGCATCAATCTTCGCATCGGACACGTCTGTCGTGTCCGAAAACTGGAATATCTGCTGTTTGCCACGGAGGGATAATGCAATTAATGGCGGCGTGGCGAGTGTTCCTATCGAAATGAGTAGTAACAAACGACGGCGAACTAGCATATCCCGGAATCGAGCCGATGTCGATGCAGCCGCACGCGCCGAATGCGTTAAGCCTTTTTCCCCATGGGACGCAACAGTACCAAGTGTGCCGGTAATACGTCGAAATGCCCGTGCGGTATGTTCTACCGCCTGCGCACGTGCATCGGGAAGAAATACCAGAATAGCAATGCCCACCGCGGCAAGAAAATAACCCGACAAAGCGAAAAAAATCACGATCTTAGATGCTTTCGAAAGGAGGTGTTACACATGGTGTGGCGAAGCATTTCTAATCCTGAGCGATGTGCATTAAAATCCTCCGACATGTTCGCATGCCGCCGTGCCTTATGAAAAGATTGCCAGACGTCTTAGCGACCGCATGCATGCTATTTGTCGTATTTTTTATGAAAGCGTGAACGGAGCGATGATCGACGTTCCATGGTTCTTGGTAAATGGATAGGCAAATGCGCGGTGAGGGTTAGAAGGCTGTCGTAAAATATGGATTAGAAAGGTCGGTCTGCATCACGCGTATACGCTCATATGGTTGCTTAGACATATGACGTGAAAATTGGATTGATCGGTTGTGCATGCGTCGCCATTGCGCCGGTATTGATGAACGAAAAGAATCGAAGAGAGAGGATGAGCGACGGAAACGGAGTAACGCCGCCCAAGCAGCCGCCGAGTCTGGTTGGCGGAGCCGCATCATCGTCCACCGCACCGAAGCCGGCTGGCGCGGAGCCCCGTATTCTGGCGGGTCTGGACGGGAAAGGGGCGAAGGCGGTCAAAGGCGGGGCCAAGGCCGCGCCGGTAGGGCCACGTGGCGCGCGTAAGGGGACCTGGATCGGCGTCGTCGCGTTACTGGCATTGGTCGTGGTGGCGGGCGGTGTGTGGCGCTCGCAGCAGCGTGTGAATCGTGACGAACCGCTCACCGATGCACGCGTGTCTTCCGGTACAGCGGATGGCTCGGCCGTGCGGGCGCAGCAGGGCGAGGAGCATCCGCCCCCTTCAGGCACCGCACGGATGCAAGGGACCAATAACGCAGCGGGGGGGAGTCCGCCGCCGACTCAGTCGGCAACGATCGTCAATGACACGTCGGGACAACCTGCAACTGATTCGAGAGTGACGCCGCCTGCATTGGCGGCACAGCAGGAAGATCCCGTAAAGGCGCTGGCCGAGAAAAACGATACGCCTGATAAGCGGCGTGAAACGACAGCCCCTTCGGGTGCGGCCGATGCCAAGGCAAAGCGCGCCGAAAAGAAAATGACGCGGCATGAGCGCTTGCTCGCGGAGCGGGAGGAGCGGGCGCGGGAACGGGCGAACGATCGCACGCAAGCGGCGCCAGCCGCAAAGAGTGAGGACCCGGATGCCGATATTCTCGCGGCGCTCTTCAAGCACACGAATGCGACCGATGCGAAGGGCTCGCCTGTTGCGACATCGAAAGGCGCGGTGTCGGCCAAGTCGCACGGGTCGGCAAAACCTGTCGCGGGCAGCCTTGCCGCGAAGGTGGAGGCGTGCCGCAGCAAGGGTTTCTTTAACGGTGAGGTGTGTCGCTGGCAGGTCTGTAACGGTCACTGGGGGAGCGATCCGGCTTGTCCTGGTAATCCGCAACCATCGGCTGCCACGTCCGCGCATTGATTCGGTGAGACGACGCCCACGGGCTCCGGCGAGGGCCGGATGCGCGGGCATCTTTAACCGGTACAGGCCTGTGCCTGATCGCGAAAATGCCATTGCGCGTATCGTGCATGTACTTTGGCATCGAAACGCCTGGCGATGCCCATCGTCAGGTTGGTCCGGGGATATGTCATGAAGTCTGGCAACAGGGTAAAGTGACTGACAGCGTGCCTTTGCGGGACGAGATTGCTGGTCGATCGTCATTCCTCGCGGACGCCATCACGCGTTTCCGGCCTACCTGTTTGATCGCTACCGAATTGCTGCTCATGATTGAAATCCGTGACGAAACGCCCGTATACGGGCCGCCGGACCGTTGTGAAGGGTGTCATTCACCCGAGGCCGTACCCATCGAGATGGCCTTTGCCTTCCAGCCGATCGTCGATCTGACGACGGGGACGGCCTATGCGCATGAGGCGCTGGTCCGAGGGCCTCACGGAGAGCCGGCGGAATCCGTTCTGTTGCAGATACGCGACGAGAATCGCTACCAGTTCGACCAGCAGTGCCGCACGAACGCCATTGCGCAGGCGGCGGCCTTGGGCATGCAAAGTTTCCTGTCGATCAATTTCATGCCGAACGCGGTCTATCAACCGGCGGCGTGCATTCGCAGCACGTTCGAGGCGGCTAAGAAGCATGGTTTTCCACTGGAGCGGGTTATTTTTGAGACGGTGGAGGCCGAGAACGTCATCAGCCGTCGTCATCTCGTCGAGATCTTCCGCGCGTATCAATCGTTTGGTTTTCAAACAGCCATCGATGATTTTGGTGCCGGTTATTCGGGGCTGACCCTGCTCGCCGATTTTCAGCCGGATCTCATCAAGCTCGACATGGCGCTCGTGCGGCATATCGATCAGGATACTGTCAGGCAACGGATTGTTTGCGGGGTGCTGCAAATATGCCGCGACCTGGGGGTTCGGGTCATTGCCGAAGGTATCGAAACGGCGGGCGAGCGGGACTTCCTGGCGCGTCACGGCGTGACCCTGATGCAGGGCTTCCTGTTCGCGAAGCCGGCGTTCAATGCCATTCCGGAAATCGCGAATGTGTCGTAGTACACCGATCTCCTGAAACCGAACGGTCACGCGCCGTTATCCCCTTTCGTGCCGGGAAACGACGGGGGCAGCAGGTGACCGATCTTGTTCGAATCCGACAGGATCGGTGCCGTTTCAGACTCGGCCTCTTCTGGCGCCGATACGCGGAAAGCCCGCTACCACGAACGCTCTACCGCATGGATACCGGCCAGCTCACAGGCCGCCTCCCAGACATCGCAACGCGCGCGAGCGGCTCCGAATACCTGTACGCACAGCGTGGCGCCGTCCAGCAGCATCACGAGAATGGGCGCCACGTCCTGCGCTTTTTGCGGGTCGATGATATCGGAGAGGATATCGGCGATAAAGCAGGTCAAATGCGACTTCTGTTCGACATTGATTCGATGGATCTGCGTTCCCTTGTCGGAGAACTCGTACGCCGCGTGGGCGAACATCGATCCGGTGAATCCCTCACTGTTGAACCAGTCACGGTGCCAGTCGAATACGCGCTTCAGGCGTTCCACCGGCTCCTGGACAGCCGTTACATAGCGTTCGAGCGATTCGGCATCGCGGTATTGGCAGGTTTTCAAGACGGCCACCACCAGATCGCCCTTGGACGGGAAATGGCGATACATCGTCATCTTCGACACTTTGGATTCAGCGATGATCCAGTCGATGCCGACTGCATGATAGCCATGCTTGCCGAACAGCGTCGTCGCTGCTCGCAATATCTGTTCTCGTTTTTCTGGCACGGAGAACCTACTTGGTCAGGACGGTTGGAAGGAAAATGTCGATCATGCACGGGTACGGCATGAACCAGGCCGGAACCCTGAGGCGCCGGCACGGCGTGGCGTGTGGAAGTCTTGTTATAGGCTACATTGTCGAACGGCGTTACAGCCCGTTCCTTGTTTTAACCGGCGAAATTTAAGAAAATTCATTGCCCGGTATTTCGATTATAGGGAAAGTTTTGGCATTCGGCAGGAGGCATCTAAAAAAGCGGTCGTGGCATGGCGAGACGCATTGGTCGGCTGCCGGATAAGAAGAGTCGTGGACGGTTGTGGAACGGTGCCTGCACGGTGTAAAGGCCGATCGATGCAGGCGTCGTGAAGTGCCAGGGTACCTGTGCGCCAAATCCTGTCGTGGGTGTGGCAAACGCGGTGTTTTGTGGGAGCGTGATGGATAATCGAGGCGGTGTGATCCACGCCACCCATCGCCTTCGTTGTTTTTTTAATCGTGAAAGCGATAACGGGATTCCTGCCTGATGACTGACGTATCGCGGCACTTGCCTACTTCCGATCCTACCGGTGCGTCTGTCACGACACCGGACATCGTGGCACGCCACGCGCTTGCATGTACGCTGGCGCGTTCGGCGGGACGCCTCGCGCTGGCCTTCTTCCGGGAGCGTGACACATTGCAGATAGAGCACAAGGGTCTGCAAGACGTGGTCAGTCGCGCCGATCGTGATGTGGAGCAATTCATCCGCGCCGGTATTGCGAACGCCTTCCCCGACGATGCATTCCTGGGTGAGGAAAGTGCGTCCGAACAGAGAGCGGCCGTTTCCTCCTTGGGCCATGTCGCGGGCGGTCAGGCTGACAAAGCCGCACCCGATGCCGGCGCGGGTGTCGAGATGGGACAGGACGGCCTGACTGGCGCCAGCCAAAGCGCGCTCTGGGTAGTCGATCCGATCGACGGAACGACCTGTTTCTTGCAGGGCATGCCGGTCTGGTGCATCTCGATCGGCGTGGTCATCGATGGCGTGCCGCGCATCGGCGCGGTCTACGATCCCAACACTGATGAGCTCTTCCACGCGATGGACGGTGCGGGTGCCTGGCTTTCGACAACCGGCCCGAACGGCGTGCCCGTCGAGAAACGTTTACTGGCGCATCACGCGGCGTCGTTTCGCGACGGGCCGCTCGGCCTGGGCTATTCGCACAAAGTGCCGGCCTCGACAGTCGTGCCGTTTCTGGACACGTTGTTGGCTGAAGGCGGCATGTTCATTCGTAACGGGTCCGGGGCGCTGATGATCGCTTATGTTGCGGCGGGCCGGTTGATCGGCTATTACGAGCCTTTCATGCATCCCTGGGACTGCATGGCGGGCCTTGTGCTTGTACGGGAAGCCCGGGGTATCGCGGAGGATTTCCTTGCCGGTGACGGCTTGCGTCGCGGCAATCGGGTGATCGTCGCGGGCCCACGGTTGTTCACATCGCTGTGGCAGGCAGTTGATCGGACGTCGGGGATCGTGGCACGTTGATGGCCGCATCGACCATCCGTATCTCGCGTATCGGTTGTGCGAATGCAATGCCGAACGCCGCGAGCCCATCGACGATGGCGAGGTTCAGCGCCTGTTGGCAATCCATGTAGGTCGCATAGTCGGGGCGCGTCACGTAGTAGACGACTTCGAATTCCAGGCCGCGCTCGGCAAAGGCGGCGAAATGGACACGATCACAGCGCGTGTGCGGAATCTGTGCAAATGCCTGCTCCACCATGGCGGGTACCGCGCGCAGACCTGTGGCGGGTGTCGCGTAGGCCAGACCGAAGCGGAAAACGATGCGTCGTGTCTGCATGCGCTGGAAGTTGTGGATTTGCTGGCGGAGCAACTCGGTATTGCCGCAAATGATTTCTTCACCGCGCAAGCTGCGGATGCGCGTGGTCTTCATGCCCACCTGTTCGATGGTGCCACTGACATCGCCGAACGCGATGAAGTCCCTAATGCGAAACGGCTTGTCCAGGCCGATCGCGAGCGAAGCGAACAGGTCGCTCAGCACACCATGCACGGCAAAGCCGATCGCGGCCGCGCCAATGCTCAGGCTTGCGACAAAGGCGGTGATGTTCACGCCACCCTGTGCCATCAGGGAAAGCAGGAAAAGCGCCCACATCACGGTGCGCACGGACCAGGCAAGCACGCGGACGATGACGGGGTTGATGCCGTCGTCGCTGTCGAGGCCGATCGATGGTTGTGGCGTGACGGGTGCGGTCCGCGCGCCGTCAGGTCCAAGGGTCTGTGAATCGGTTGCCCTCGCCGCCGCCTGCGCCGCGGCGAGGGCAAGTGCGGCGCGCTGCGTTCGATGCCGTTCGAGGTAGCGATGGCTTAAAAGACCCACCGCGCGACTGGCCCATAGCGCGCATTGCAACAGCATAACGGTCTGCCATCCGCGCTGCGCCCAGGTCAGCACCCCGTTGGCGATGTCGCCCTGTGATGTGGCCACGGCGCTCAGCCCGGTCAGCACGGCAACCGCCATCATCATCGGTCTCCGCGTATCGTCCAGCAAGGCGACGACGATGTCCGTCAGTGACAACCGCGCCTTTGGTTCGCTCGTGTCGGCCATCGGCGCCCCATCTGTTTCATGTGGCCCGTCTTCCCGTGCCGTCCTTGACGCCGCGGCAGACAATTTGCACATGGCCCAGCGTCGCAAGCCGTCGAGCACGGGATAAGTAACGGCGGCAATGATTACCGCACTGGTCCATTGAAGCGGCGTGAGGCCGCAGAACGTGACGGTGGTAAGCCAGGAGGGAGGTGTCAGGGTTGACATGTGCCGATAAAGACGCGAACGTGAGGTGCGTTGCCGGGCAAGGCAATGGCATTGCCCGGCAGTTGCGGAACGTCAGTGTAAGGGCTGTGGCATCTCTAAAAAACCGGTGGATTTGTCGGATGCCGATGGCTTGATGAAAGGACAGTGAAACAACGTGATGGATAAAGAATACGACGCGCTCACCTTGCTGAAGGCGGAAGCACCGCCGATGCCACGGGGGCCTGCGGACGTGCGCCCAAGCGGGATGCCGGACCGTATCTACGGTGCATTGCTCGGTCAGATTCTAGATGGCATCTACCCGCAGGGCAGCCGTCTTCCCTCGGAACACCAACTGGCGGACGCATTCCAGACGTCGCGGCCGACAGTGCGCGAAGCGCTGGCGCGATTGCGCGCCGATGGCATTATTCAGACGCGTCACGGTTCCGGTACAACAGTGGCGCATCGTCCGGACCCGGATGTGCGCCGTTTCGCGCCGCTGGAGACGTTGTCGGATATTCGCCGTTGCTACGACTTCCGGATCGTCGCCGAAGCAGGGGCTGCGGCCCTGGCGGCAACTGATGCCGGCGAGATGGAGCGTGAGGGAGTGCATCAGGCGAATCACGCATTGATGCGGGTGATCGAGACTGGCGGAATCGGCGCCGACGAGGATTTCGCTTTTCATGCCGCCATTGCACGAGCATCGATGAATCCCTATTTCGTCACCGTGTTGGGCTTTTTGCATGAGCAAGTGCTGTTCAGCATGAACCTGTCGCGTAACCTGTCGTTGATCAAGACGGCGGCGCGGCGTCGCGAAGTGCAGGCGGAGCATGCGGAAATCGTGGCCGCAATCGATGCACGAGATGCCGAGGCTGCGTCTGTTGCAATGCGCCATCACCTTGAACACGCCGTTGTCCGCATGTTCGGCACCTAGACGGCCTTTGCCGGCACCAGGCAAAATGCGCTACAGTGCGGATAGGTAAAGTTGTTTGACAACTTGGTCGTCACGTCTGATACCGCCCGCGCGGTGCCGGTGCGACGTCCTTGGCCCGCCTGGAGTGACGATGCGAACCGATGCGTTTCTTCCCGAGGAATTGGGCGCGACCGTGATGGCGGTGCCCCCGCTGGCGCGTCGCGCGGATTTCTCCCTGGACCCGGTGCAGAACCGGCGCTTGATGGCGCACATCGCGCAGGGCGGTGTGCGCACCTTGCTGTATGGCGGCAACGCCAACCTCTACCACGTGCCCATCAGCGAATACGGGACGCTGCTTGATATGCTGGCGGAGCAGTCCGATGCGGGGATGCGTGTGATTCCGTCCATCGGCGCCGATTACGGCAAGATGCGCGATCAGGCGCGAATGCTCCGGGAACGGGACTATCGCACCGCGATGGTACTGCCGATGGCGGGTTTTACCACTCCGTCGGGGGTCTACGACGGGTTGTCGCATATTGCCGAGCTGGCAGGTTTCCCGCTGACGTTGTATATCAAGCACGAAGCGTATCTGGACCTGGATACGCTGGCGCGGCTCGTCGAGCAAGGTGTGCTGGCGGCCGTGAAATACGCGATTGTCCGCGAGCAGCCGGAAAACGACCCGTATTTGCGCGCCTTGATCGATCGCCTTGCCGGATCGGCGGGCCTCGAAAAGCTGGTCAGCGGCATGGGCGAGCGTCCGGCGATTACTCATGTCAACGCGTATGGCCTGGCGGCGTGGACGACCGGTTCCGGCTGTATCGCGCCGCGTGCCGTGATGCGTCTGTTCGACGCGGTCAAGGCGAACAGGCTCGACGAGGCCTACGCACTGCATGCCCGTTTCATGCCGCTGGAGACGTTGCGTGACCGGATATCGCTGATCCGGGTGCTGCACGACGCGGTCACGGTCAGCGGCATCGCCGACATGGGGCCGATGCTGCCGCTGCTCTCCAACACCGACGCGGCGGACATGCCGGCTGTCCGTGAGGCGACGCGGACGCTGCTCGAATTCGAGCAGTCTCTCACCTGAGCACGCTCGGTTCGCGGCTTCCTTGGACGCGCATCGCCTGCCCGACTTTGACGACGTGATCGATGTCACTGCCTTGGTGACCGCACACAACGCCGCCGCATGGCCGTTGCGCCCGCGCTTCGGCAGCGCGGCGATACAGCTGCATGACTTGTTCGTTTGCCACAGGCTGTCACAATGGCGATTTTTGCTTGGTGTAAGGTAATCGAAACTACAGCACCGGGTATCGCCATTGGATCGGCCGGTACAAACTGAAAGCACCGGGGGCGAACCTCTGGGAACAAGCGTCTTGATGGGCGTGTGACAAGTCAATGCAATGCAGGAGAGCAGGTTGAGGCAGCCGGTAGACGACTCGCGGCATGATCGCCACGAGGACGAAGAGGATCATGCAGGGCAACCCGAGGGAGCGGCGGCGTCGCGAGCAGGCGGTAATGGCGTATCGCCGCTCGTTGAACACGCGTCCGGTGCGCTATCGCAAGAAGGGATTGCGATAACGCCACTCGAAAAGCAACCGGACGCGACCCGCCGGTCTTTGGTTGGGCGTGCGGTGTTCGGTGTACCGCTCACACTTGCTGGCGCGGGATGGACCGCGCGTGCGGCGGCGGACGCGATAGAGGCGGGCGATACGTCCGCCAGGCAGTCCCGGTCGGCATCGGCCGACGCCACGCCGGGCGAGGCAACTGTTGTGGCGCTATGGCCGGCAGGACGCATCCCCGGTGTACGAGATGCCGCGCGGTTGGCCGCGATGGGTGCGGAGCGCGTCAGTGCAAGCGGCGCGGTGCGTAACGTCTCGCAACCGCGGTTGCGTGTCTATCTGGCCGATCCGGCGCGGCGCACTGGCATGGCGGTCCTGGTAATTGCCGGAGGCGGCTATGCCCAGATCGAATGCGGCCATGAGAGTACCCCCGCGTGCCGTTGGTTGCAGTCGATCGGTATCACCGCGTGTGAGCTGATCTATCGACTGCCGCGGCCGGGCTGGGATCGCCTGGCGCCGTTGCAGGATGGGCAACGGGCCATGCGCGTCATTCGCGCCAACGCCCAGGCCTGGCATGTCGATCCAAGCCGTGTCGGAGTGATGGGGTTTTCAGCCGGCGGCCATTTGGCGGGGACGACCGCCGTCACACCCGGCATCGCGCGCTATGCGCCGATGGATGCGGTGGACGCGCTGCCATCCGGGGCGATGTTTGCAGCCCTGATATACCCGGTATTGACGCTGATGCCGCCGTTCGATCGTACCCGCACGCGACGATCGCTGCTCGGTCGCGACGACGGGGGTGACGTCCCGGCCTTACCCGCGCATGCCGACGGGCATGCCAACCGACGCGGCCATCCAAGCGTGGCAAACAGCGACATCCCCGATGCGGCGCAGAGCGAGGCAGCCGCGGCGTTGTCGGTCGATCGGCATGTGGATGCCAACACGCCGCCGATCTTTCTCGCGCAGGCGACCGACGATCCGATTGCTCCGGTGGACAACAGTCTGCTGATGTACGCCGCAATGCGCGCGGCCGGTCGCCCCGTGGATATGCATCTGTTCCAGTCGGGTGGCCATGGCTGGAGCCTGGGGCGACCCGGCACCGAACAGACGCTATGGCCGGCGTTGTTCGAGCGCTGGCTTGCGCTGATCAAGGTTTAGGCCGGCCCATTGGTCGACTCAGGCGGCGCGCCGGTCGGCGCCAATGGCGCCAGGCGCAGCCGTGTGAAATGCGAGACGAAAGGCGTGAATGCCATGAATCCCTTCACGGCCTCGAATTCCGGCGTGTCATAGACCCAGTCGCCTGCGATCGTATAGACCGCCGCGTAGGCCGGGCCGTCGTCGATGGCCTTGTAGCGGCTGCCCGTCAACCAGCCTGGGCACGACAGGATCGCGGGCAGATGCACTTCGTCATACCAGCGATTGAACGCCGCTTCCTGTTCAGGCGCGATATCGACGCGGACGATATGGATGTACGGACCCGCGGCATTGGCGGGCAGGCGATCGACGGGAAACTTCACTGTGTCTGCTCCACTGGTTTTGGCTTGACCCGCGGAAACTTCAGCGTGGCTTCGGCCTTCAGGACTTCCGTGCCTTCCTCGTTTGTCGCGCTGGCGTGCCACACGGCGGTCCGTGTCTCCGATTGCATCGCTGCGATCCAGACGCGAAAGCGTAGCGTATCGCCGTAGAATACCGGTCCGGTAAACCAGAAACGATCCTCGATCGATACCCCCAAGGTGCCAACCAACTCTGCCGTCAACACGCTGGTACAGATACCGGCCACCAGAATGCCCGGTGCCAGACGCCGGCCGAATCGGGTCTTGCCGGCATACCCTTCATCGATATGCACCGGCCCGAAATCACCGGTGGCCGCTTCATACAAGGCACCATCGGCTTCGGTGATGGTCTTGCACAGGGAGACCTCGTCGCCGACGTGCAGCGTGTCGAATGGTTTGATGTCGTACATCGCGTTCCCCTGATCAACCGACCAGCGGCAGCATGGCCGCCGTGCCGCCAATCACTTGCCTGCCGCCGTCTTCGGTGTCGATCACGCAACGCACGTCGAACGTCAGCGCGGTTGCGGCGACCCCGGTCACCGTGGCAATGGCCTCGATCGTGCTGCCCACGACCACCGGCGCGTCGAATGCCAGGTCGAGCTTGCCAAGGCGCCAGGCCTTGCCGGCTATTCGGTTCAGGCACGTCGATGCCAGGGCCAGCACAGCCATCTCGAAACTCAGCATATTTGTAAAGCCCGCTTCACGCGCGGCGGCGGCATCGACGTGCAGCGGTGCGAGGTTACCGCTTATCCCCGTGAAGAACGCTTGTTCGGCCACGGTCATCGTCTTGCGGAACGACATCGTCGCTCCGGCTTTCAGGGTCGTTTCGTTTTGCATCGCAGGAAGGCATGTGTCAGTGAATGAGGCGCGACAAGTCAGGCATGCCGAACGGGCACGGACCGGCTTGCGCACAATGGCGCCGCGCGTGCCTACAACGTCAGGCCGCGCTTGATCACGCTGCGCGCGATCAGCATGCGATGGATTTCCGATGTGCCGTCGTAGATACGCGTTACGCGGCTGTCGCGATAAATGCGCTCCAGCGGCATTTCCTTTGTGAAGCCCATGCCGCCGAATACCTGGATGCCGCGATCCGCCACGCGACCGATCATCTCCGAGGAATACAGCTTCACCATGGATACCTTGTCGCGCACGTCACGGCCTTGGTCCAATTCCCACGCGGTGTTCATCACCATCATCCGCGTGGCGAAAATTTCCGTGGCGGAGTCCGCGATCATCTGCTGCACCATCTGAAAGTCGCCGATGGGCTGGCCGAACTGCTTGCGCTCGGCGGCATGGTTGCGCATCAGCTCCAGCACGCGCTGCGCCATGCCGCAGGCGCGCGCGCCGATGTGGCCAAGGCGGATGCCGGCCACGCTATCCATGATCAACTTGAAGCCGCTGCCCAGCGTGCCGAGGATCTTGTCCTTCGGGATGCGGCAGTTTTCAAATACCAGTTCCGCATGACCATAGCCACGATGGCCCATCATCGGCTGCTTGCCGGTCACGTGGAAGCCGGGCGTGCCCTTGTCCACCAGGAACAGCGTGATGCCGCCGCGGGCCCGCTTTTCCTTATCCGTCAGCGCCATGACGATAACGTAATCGGCAATGTCGCCGTCGCTGATGAAATGCTTGCGGCCATTGATGATGAAGTCGTCACCGTCCTCGGTGGCAACCGTCGAGATCGACGCCGCATCGGAACCGGCGCCGGGCTCCGTGATCGCCATCGCGCAGATCTTCTCGCCACGCACGGTGGGCAACAGGTATGCGTCGCGTTGCGCGCCGTCGCAGGCCAGCAGCATCGGATACACCTGACCGAAGATACGGCGGATCAGTGCGTCGGACGTCTTGCCCAGTTCTTCCTCCACAAAGCACATGTCGACATGCGACAAGCCGCCGCCGCCTACGTCCTCCGGCATGTTCATGGCGAACAGACCCAGCGACATCGCCTTGTCGCGGACGACCCGCAAGGTGTCCGCCGGGATCACGCCGGTATGTTCGGTTTCCGCTTCCAGCGGCTGCACTTCGTTGGTCACGAACTTGCGGACCGTATCCACCAGCATCTGGGTTTCGGAGGAAAGGGAAAAATCGATCATGTCAGTCTTCGTGGTAAGCAGGTTCAGGCAGGCGCGGCGGCGCGGATCACGCCGCGTGCGATCAGGTCGTCGATGTCGTTTTGCGCGTAGCCCAGTTCGGTCAGAATCTCCATCGATTGCGCGCCCAGCGGCTGCGGCGCGCGCGCGACACCGGGCGCTTGCCCGTCGAAGCGCGCCGGGTGCATGACAAAGGTCACCGGCTTGCCTTCCACGCCTTCCACGGTCTGGAATGTTTCCAAGTGCGTCAACTGCGGATCGGCCTGCAGGTCGTCGTAGTCCTGCACGGGGCCGTGCCACACGTCGGAATCGGCCAGCTGCGCGAGCCACTGCGCGGTGGTCCTGGTCTTCAATCGCGCGCTGACGAGGTGGACAATCTCTTCACGGCGCGTGTAGCCGGCATCATCGGGAATATGGGCGAGGGCGGGTTCTTCCAATGCGCTTGCCAGCGCTTGTGGCGTCGCCATCGAAATGGCGAGGTGACCGTCAGCCGTGGCGTGAATGCCGTACGCGCCGCCGCTGAACCAGCTTGCCAGGCCCGCCGGTCCGCGCGGCGAATCACTGCGTGCGCCATTCAGCCAGGCCGTCAACGATTCGGCTTGCAGATCGATCGCCGCTTGCAGGAGGCTCACTTCCACCAGGCGGCCTTCCCCGGTGCGCTCGCGGTTGAACAGTGCCGCCAGAATGCTCATCACGTAGATCACGGCGGCATGCTGATCCACCACTACCGGGCCGACCGCGGTGGGGGGACCATCAGCGCGGCCCGTGCGCGCGGCCAGGCCGGAAAGCGCCTGCAACAGCAGATCCTGGCCAGGCTTGGCCGCGTAGGGGCCCGAGCCGCCATAACCGCTGGCGCTGGCGTAGATCAGGCGTGGGTTGATCGCCTTCAGCGCGTCATGGCCGAGGCCCAGACGGCCCATGGCGCCAGGCCGGAAGTTTTCCATCAGCACGTCGGCGTCCTTGACCAGCCGTTGCGTCAGCGCACGGCCTTCGGCGCTCTTCATGTCGACCGACAGGCTGCGCTTGTTGCGGCCGGTGGTCAGCAAGTTGACGCTCTGCGTGCCGACGAAGTGATCCGCCACCGCCCAGTTGCGATGAAACGCCCCATCGATGGGCTCGACGGCGATCACGTCCGCGCCCAGATCCGCGAGCATTTGCGCGGCCATCGGGCCGGCATGGAAGTGGTTGAAGCTGATGACACGGACGCCGTCGAGGAGTTTCAGCATGATGTTCCGATTGGTTTGCATACGTCTGACATGGCCCGTCTGCGGCATGGCGGCGTTTGATGCCGGCAGCGCTGGCAGACGGGTTGTTGACGCTATTCAGCATAGCAATCGGAAAAAGCGCGGCGGGCGTATCGCACTATTAAATGCATGGCGCCGACTATAAGCGAGCCTCATGATTGCCCCCCGCGCGAGAGGGGAGGGTGTACGCGACAGGAAACGTTGCGTACACCGCCGCGCGTTGCAGGGGGATGCGCGGCACTGTGTGTTGCCGCACCCTCAATGGCCGCCGCCGATTGCCCGTCGGCGTCGGCCAGCCAGTGAGGTGGCGCCGATAAAGGGTGGTTAGTCCGGCAGATGCGATTGCGCGCGTAGCGTGCCGACGACTTCGCGCGCGTGTTTGACGAAGCTTTCGGTCAAGCGCTGGCGGGGTCGATCTTTCGGCAACAGCGCGCACAGCGAGATGGGCATGCCTGAACGGAACGGACGAACGACGATGCTGCCTGGTGGCTGACTCAGTGCCGACAGTTCATCGGTCAGCGACACGCCCAGTCCCTCCGCCACCAGGCGACAGGCCACATTGGAGAAACGCACTTCGATATCCGGTACGAAATAATCGCCGTCGGCCTCGAACGCTCGCTCCACCAGCAAGCCCAGGGGACTGCGGGCCGGCGCGCCGATCAACCGGCGGCCGCGCAGCGCGGCGGGCGTGACGATGTCGCATTTCTCCAACGGGTCGCCCGGCGGTGCTGCGCAGACGATCCGTAATTCGCCGAGCGATTCGTTGATCAAGCCCGGCCGCGTGGGTGGCATCATTGACAGGCCGAGATCGGCCATGCCGGAATCGAGACTCTCCAATATCGCATCCACGCGCATGGTTTCCAGATGGACCTTGACCTTCGGATGATCGACGGCAAACCGCGCGAGTGTCTTTGGCACGAGCCATTCCGACAACTCCGCGGTGGCAAACACGCGAATCACGCCCGCGCGGCCGGTTCGCAGGTCCCAGGCCTTTTGTTGGATAGCTTGATGCACGAGGAACAACGGCTCGGCGTCGTCGAACAGCATCTTCGCTTCCGAGGTGGGAATCAGGCGGTTACTGATGCGGTCGAACAGCGGAAAGCCGAGCTTGGCCTCCGCCAGGCGGATCGCATTGCTGACGGCAGGCTGCGACATGCCGAGTTCGGTGGCGGCTCCCGTGGTTGTCCGGTAGCGCATGACCGCGCGCAGTACCTCGAGTTGTCGCAGATTGATCAGGACACGTGCGCTGGGTGGATTGCCGCCCGCGTCATCCTGCCTTGACTGACCATTACCCCTGCCACTTTGTGCATTGGACCGGTATTCCGTTGCCATCCTTTCCCTTAGTTCAATTTTCCACGGCGTTGCAAATCCGGCACAGCCCCATCCGGGCCAATGCGGTGCCCGCTTGCATGCCGTCAGCGCGATTCCACGCTTGCCTCGCGCGCGACCGCCAATGAAGCAGTGCCACATCGGCCCATGCAATACGCTCGATTGCCGTTCGCGCGTAGGGTTGCCAGTCTCTTCCCGGCAATGCGCGCGGACATGCCATTCTGACAAGATCCCCTGTCGAAGCTATAACTATCGATTATAGTCGGCCGTTTTTTTTTCACTGGCGCGTCGGGATGGCGCGCCGCTAATGTCTCAATACCGCAGCCGCCTAGTCATTTACACGCCTGGCGACACACCGTTGGCGACGGCTGGCCGGTATCCCGTGTTCGCTTGCGGCATAAGCGGTCACCACACCGCATCCTGGAGAGACCATGTTTTCACGCCGCCATATTGCGCCCACCGTCGCGACCATGCTCGCGACCGCTTTGACTTCGTGCGTCGCCATGGCGGTGCTGGCCACATCCGCGCAGGCCGCGTGCATCGCGGTTCCCGCCGGTGACCTGGTGAGCAGCGGCCATCTGCAACTGTCGATCAATCCGACATTGCCACCGCTGCAGTTCGTCGACGAGACAGGCAAGATGAAGGGCATGAACGTCGATCTGGCCGAGGAGATCGGCAAGCGGCTGTGCCTGAAGGTCGACCTGCTGCGCATGGATTTCCCGGCGATGGTGCCAGCGTTGAATGCGGGCCGTTTCGATGGGATCAACACCGGTATGTTCTGGACCGAAGCCCGTTCCAAGTCGATGTACACGGTGCCGTATGCAATGTCGACGATCGACGTGATCGCCGATCCGTCGCAGAAAGCGACGCTGAACGACGTCAAGGGCCTGGCGGGCCACTCGGTGGGCGTCGAGGCCGATTCCTACCAGGAAAAGTGGCTGCGTGAGCGCGCGAAGGAAATTACCGACGCGGGCGGCAAGCCCTTGGACATCCACGCATTCCCGACGGCAAGCGACATGCTGGCGGCATTGCGCGCGGGCCAGTTTGATTTCGCGGCACTGCCCAGCTACACCGGCGCGGCCGTGGTGAAGTCCAAGCGGGCGAAACTTGTGCTCGGCGGTCAAGGTGGCACGCCTACGACGATGGCATTCCGCAAGAAGGCCGTGGCCGAAGCGGTGGCGAAGGCGATGGACGACATGATGCAGGACGGCTCGTATGCGAAGCTGATGGACCGCTATGGCATGACGAAGATCAACACACCGCATATCACGCTGGTGGGTTCCGGTCCGGCGTGAGTGTCGCCCTCGTGGCCGCCGCCCGGCGAATGCAGGCCAGGTTCGAGGTTCCCGAGGCGTTCGGCGCGGCGGCCATTTTCTATCTGTTATCGACAACCTACCGCCCGGTGCTTTGTGCAACGCTGGTTGTAAGCCTACCTTCGGGGCCGAGCATTCGGCCGCCGGTGATCGAGAAATAAGGAATGACGATGACGACGCTTTCCCTGACGGGTGTGGTGGTCGCGACCGTACTGCCGTTTGACGCGGGCCAGGAAATCGATTGGGCATCCTATGCGCGCGTGGTCCGTTATTGCGTGATGGCCGACGGCATCTCCGCCGTGCTGGTCAATGGTCATGCCGGTGAGGGTGGCGCGCTGACGCCCGACGAACGCGACGCAGTGATCCGCGCCACGCGCAAGACGATGCACGACGGCGGCCAACAGGCCAAGCCGTTGATTGCAGGCATCATCGCGCAGAGTACCCGCGAGGCGGTGCTGGAGGCGCGGCTTGCGAAGGCGGCCGGCGCGGATGCATTGACGATTTTCCCGCCGGCATCGTTTGGCGGAGCACGTACCGAGATGGTCGTGTCGTATGTGCGCGCCATCATCGCCGCGGCCGACCTGCCGGTGGCGATTTTCCAATATCCGCTCGCGTCCGGTTATGGCTATTCGACGCAGACCCTGATCGAACTGGCCAAGTTGCCGCGCGTGATCGCGATCAAGGAGGGCAGCGACACGATGCGCGCGTATGAAGAGAACCGTGCGGCCATCAAGGCCGAACGGACCGATCTAAGTGTGTTGGCATCCAACTTCGATTGGTTCCTCGCGCAACTGGCCGTGGGCGCGGATGGCATCCTGTCCGGATTGGCGGCATTGGTGCCCGATGATCTGGTGGCGTTATGGCGCGCGGGTGCGGCGAACGACCTGCCCGCGATGCGTGCCGCCAGCAACAAGATGCTGCCGCTGGTGCGCGCGATCTACGCATTGCCGCGCAATGAAATGTATGCCCGCATCAAGGTCGCATTGGCGATGATGCACGTGATAGCGTCCCCGATGGCGCGCGAGCCCTTTGTGCCGGTGCCTGACGTGGTCAGCGCCCGCATTCGCGCGGCGTTGATCCAGATGGGGCTGTTGGATGCCGAGGGTCGACCGGTGGTATCGCTGATCACGTCGCTCGATGACGGGGCAACATTGCCCGCCGAATAATGCGCATGGCGTGATACAGCGGTGACCGCATTTTCCGCCGCTAGCGCCGCGCTTTACGCAGCCTTGAGGCGAACGCGCATGGACCTTTTCTGAAACGCGCCAACCGATCCAAAAAAGCATCTCCTTCTGGCTGCGCCTGTAGACCGGAACCGCCGTCCGAAAGGGCGACTGCGCGGGACCGTCTCGGATCGTTTTTGAATGAACGCACCAATCCTGTGCGATCATCCACAGGTATAGTGTAAAAAATCGAAAGCGCGCCGCGGGTCAGACCTGCGGTGCGCCGTCCCTCTTTACTGTCCAGTGTGTCAATTCAGCATGCAAAATCCGGCGCTTGTCGAGCAATATGGTCCGCGCGAATCGATGGAATACGACGTGGTGGTGGTAGGCGGTGGTCCCGCCGGCTTGTCCACGGCGATTCGTCTGAAACAACGCGCCGCGGAAAAAGGCACCGACATCAGCGTCTGCGTGCTTGAGAAGGGTTCCGAACCCGGCGCGCATATCCTGTCGGGCGCGGTGATGGACCCGCGTGGGTTGGACGAGCTGATACCCGACTGGAAGGCGCAGGGCGCGCCGTTGAACGTGCCGGTCACCGAGGATACATTCCTGTTCCTGACCAAGGACGGGGCGCGATCGGTGCCGGCATGGCTGCTGCCGGACAATTTCAAGAATCACGGCAACTATGTTGTCAGCCTTGCCAATGTCACGCGCTGGCTGGCGCAGCAGGCCGAAACGCTGGGGGTTGAAGTGTTCGCCGGCTTTCCGGCTGCCGAGGTCCTGTATGACGCCAATGGCGCGGTGCGTGGCGTGGCGACTGGCAATATGGGCGTCGGCAAGGACGGGCAGCCCACCGCGAATTTCCAGCTTGGCATGGAATTGCTGGCCAAGTACACGGTGTTTGCCGAAGGCTCGCGCGGCAATCTCGGGCGTGAACTGATTGCGCATTTCGATCTGGCGAAAGATGCGGATCCTCAGGTGCATGGCCTTGGTATCAAGGAAGTCTGGGAAATCGATCCGTCCAGGCACAAGGCGGGACGGGTGATGCATACGGCCGGCTGGCCGCTCGACACCGATACTTACGGCGGCTCCTTCTTGTACCACCTGGATAATAACCAGGTGGTCGTCGGTTTTGTCGTGGGATTGGGATATAGCAATCCCTATCTGTCGCCGTTCGAAGAATTCCAGCGCTACAAGACCCATCCGGCGATCCGTCAGATCCTGGAAGGGGGTAAGCGCTTGTCGTATGGCGCGCGGGCGATTACGGCGGGCGGCCTGATGTCGTTGCCGAAGTTGGTCTTCCCGGGAGGCGCCCTGGTTGGCTGCGATGCGGGTTTCCTGAACGCATCGCGGATCAAGGGCAGCCATGCGGCGATCAAGTCGGGCATGATGGCAGCCGACGCGATCTACGACGCGATCTACGACGCGGTTACCGCGGGCACGGTGCCGGATGGCGTCAACGCACCACGTCGCGCGGCTGAACTGGCGGCCTACCCGGCTGCGTTCGATGCGTCGTGGTTGAAGCAGGAACTGCATCGCGCCAGGAATTTCAAGCAGTGGATGAGCAAGGGGCTGTATCTGGGCACGCTGATGGTGGGCATCGAGCAGAAGCTGCTCGGCGGCAACGTGCCATGGACACTGCATCACAAGCATGCCGATCACGAGACGCTGAAGCCGGCTTCGGAATGCACGCCGATCACCTATCCTAAGCCGGATGGCGTGTTGACGTTCGATCGATTATCGTCGGTCTTCCTGTCGAATACGAACCACGAGGAAAACCAGCCGGCGCATTTGACGTTAAAGGACCCAAGCGTGCCAGTGAAGGTGAATCTGGCGCAGTATGCGGGGCCGGAATCGCGCTTCTGTCCGGCGGGCGTCTATGAGTTTGCCAAGGACGAGGGCGGGGCGGAACGATTGGTGATCAATGCACAGAACTGCGTGCACTGCAAAACCTGCGACATTAAAGACCCGACACAGAATATCGTCTGGGTCACCCCGGAAGGTGGGGGCGGGCCGAATTACGGCGCGATGTGATCGGGGAGATGTCAGGGCTGGTGCGGGGTCATACCGGTTGATCGAACACCCCGGCCTCGTCCAGCAATGAGATCAATTCGTCCGGATAAATTGTCGCAGTTGTCGTCGATAAGTCCTCCCGGCTCCACCATCTGTGATCCGCCATCACTTCTCTCTCCATGATGGTCCAGCCATCACGTGAGATTGTCTCCGAGGTCGTGTTCACGACGAAATATTGCTCGACCGCAAGCACCTGCTCGCCATCGGGCAACTGCAAGGGAAATTGACGCTCTCCTACCGGTGTAGATAACGTTGTCTTCTGGATGCCGGTTTCCTCTTGCAACTCTCTTATTGCGGCGTCGGTGAACGTTTCACCTTGCTCGACGCCACCGCCTGGCGTTGCCCAATAGACCTTATCTGCGAGCGCGCCAGTACGGTGTTCGAAACGGAATAGCAGCACGCGCCGCTTTGGCGTGGTGATCAGTAGTCTGGCTGATGGTCGTTCTCGCATGGGTTGATTCGGCGTTGGGTGCATGGAAGTAACGGTCACGATGCAATACGTACGGCGAAGCTAAAAAGGGGGTGGGCGCTCCGAATCTTCTACTGCCTTTAATAGGGCAGTTTTACGTGCGAATCAACAGCCATCGTCCTGGGAAAGATCGATCCTTTGACGCGTCCGGTACCGGCGCAACGCCACGTCAAGGCACACTTCGCAAAAACGCGCGTACGTTCCGATTCATGCGCCGGTTCGCGTCTCAATGACGATACTTTAGATGCCCACTGCTCCGGTTTTTCGCTACGGAACGATGCCCTGCGGTTATCCACGGTGTAGCGTTTTCAGTCAGCCGCCGCCAGATCGCCGCGTAACCCGGCGTTGCGGGCAAGCCTATTCAGCGGTCCGCCCGCTTTTATATATGAATACGTGATGCCTTAGCGCTACAGAACAAGATCATACCGATGGATAATAGTCACTACGGCGATTTTCGAGCAACGCATGCCTGGTCTAACGTTCCAGACCAATGGGCGCACGTTTCCGGTCAGGGAAACAATACGGCTAATCCTTCCCCTCCCGCAAACGGACAAAATCCGGTAGCCCATTCGATCAATCCGAACTTGCAGGCGCTTCGGACAATGCAACCGCATGTTGCGTCCTCTTCCCCTCCTCTTTCCGCGGCGTCACGCAGCCGTAGTTCGCGATTGATCTTCCAGGGATACACGGATCCAGTGCTGCGACACAGCTTTTCGACGCTCCGGAAAAGCGTTCCGTGGTTTCCCATGCAAGCGCGCGATGTTCGCATATCAACGCCCGCGTCGATCGAAGGCGGATCGGCGGGTATATGTGAATGGGACGATCAACACTACCGGCGCACAGGAACAGCCAAAATATCGATCCGCGTAAAAGTCGAGCCGGGTAAGCCGCTGACGCCCGAGTATCTGGCATCCGTTCTATACGTCTTTGCTCATGAATTGGGAGATCATGCGTTGGGTTACGCGGTATCGCTATCGCAAGGCAAACTGCCGCTTCCCGAAATGGTCGATCACAAAAAGGTATTTTCGCCGAGCGACGAAACGAACGCCTGGCATCAGGTTGTGAAATCCAACTTGAGACACATCGATGTCCCTCATACCGGGTTTCCTGATGCGCAGGCGAAGACACGTTACGTACATGCGTTAAAAGTCGCTTTTCTAAAAGAGTATGCGACCGACGTGGAGAATCATTGCATCATGGATTACAACGGACGTGACGACGAAGATGACGATCGTTACATCTACGCCCGGGGCGATGACGACCTCTTCGATAAGGGAATGGCGTGGGCGCAAACCTTGAAAGCAAAAGCAGCTTATCCTGACGATCCATTCTGGACAACGGGTATCGCGACCGATACGCACGCCTCGCAGCATATCCAATCTGGTACGGAGCAGCATGCTCACCGCGCTTTTATGAATGCTCCTGGCTATTCGTCAGGCGAAGAAGCTGCGGCAGAAAGTAATCCGATGCGCACCACGGTTGATGATCTACATGAAGCGATTGACTACGTCGAGACGATGGACGATCGAGACAGAGACAGCCGCTATTAGATGGTGCGATGGCTTTCCGTGTACGCCCTGACGAGATGGGCGGTCATCCAGCACCAAACCGAAAATTTTTAAACCTCGAAGCTGAACATGTTTTCTTTGCACGCACCCATCATTTCGACTATATTGGAAATATGGAAGAGAAAGATGTCATCCGCGCTCTGGCAGCGCTAGCTCACGATTTACGATTGCGCGTGTTCCGCATGCTGATCGTGGCCGGGCCAGATGGGCTTACACCAGGCACCATGGCGGCGCAATGCGAGGTGCCAAACGCGACACTCTCCTTTCACCTAAGGGAACTGGTGCACGCGGGGCTGGTCACGCAGGAACGCCACGGGCGAAGCCTGATCTATCGTGCTGCGTATAACCAAATGAATTTGGTTCTCGGTTTCTTGACCGAGAATTGCTGCCAAGGGCAACCCTGCCTGGTGTCGGACGCAAATTCGTGCCTATGCTAAAGGAGCGCTGCCATGAGACGGTTCTAACGGCAAGGTGGTGATATCGCAGCTAGTACCGCGCTCTATTCGAAGCGATTTGCCGCAGAGCTTTTTTCATCGATTTCGCAATGAATGCCCCACACACCACCGCTGCGCGCAGCATCTCGTCAAAGCCAGCTATCGGTTTCTTCGAGCGCTACCTCACCGTCTGGGTCGTGCTCTGTATCGTCGCGGGGATCCTATTTGGCCAGATGCGCCCTGACGTTTTTCAGGCAATCGGCCGCATGGAGTACGCCCAGGTCAATCTGCCGGTCGGCCTGCTGATCTGGGTGATGATCATACCCATGCTTTTGAGGGTTGACGTTCGCTCGTTGCATGAAGTGCGCCAACACATCAGGGGCATTGGCGTCACGCTCGTGATCAACTGGCTTGTCAAGCCGTTCACGATGGCGTTCCTTGCGTGGATCTTCATTAAGCAACTATTCGCGCCGATACTGCCCTCCGCACAGCTCGACAGCTATGTGGCCGGACTGATCTTGCTGGCCGCCGCGCCTTGTACGGCGATGGTGTTCGTCTGGAGCCGTCTGACGGGCGGTGATCCGCTTTTCACGCTCTCACAAGTTACGCTTAACGACAGCATCATGGTGTTCGCGTTCGCACCGCTCGTTGGTCTGTTGCTTGGCATCTCTTCCATCACGGTGCCTTGGGCAACGCTGCTTACTTCGGTCGCGCTCTACATCGTCATTCCCGTGATCCTCGCGCAGATCTTGCGCAAAACATTGCTCTCGCGCGGCGAGACTACCTTCGAAGCGGCAATGGCAAAGATCGGCCCATGGTCGATCACTGCGCTGCTTGCCACGCTGGTGCTGCTATTTGCTTTCCAAGGCGAGGCCATTCTGAAGCAGCCGCTTGTGATGGCGATGCTTGCCGTGCCCATCCTGATCCAGGTGCTCTTCAACTCGGCGCTGGCGTACTGGCTCAATCGCGCGGTCGGCGAGAAGCACAACATCGCGTGTCCGTCCGCACTGATTGGCGCATCGAACTTCTTCGAGCTGGCTGTCGCGACCGCAATCGGCTTGTTCGGTTTCAACTCCGGCGCAGCACTCGCGACGGTCGTTGGCGTGCTGATCGAAGTGCCGGTGATGCTGCTCTTGGTACGTGTCGCCAACCGGTCGAAGCGCTGGTATGAAGCGCGCCGGATTTTGAGGAGGCTCCAATCTTTGAGAGAATGGAGCTATGAACAAGAAAGCGAAGTTTTCCCCTGAAGTTCGCGACCGGGCCGTGCGTTTGGTGCGCGAGCAGCGTGGCGAGC
>Ga0308167_1000512_pt1 | contig 65253 bp, 57 predicted proteins | sample PhyCR1_2_FD_202138 | JGI IMG/M metagenome (GOLD analysis project Ga0308167, IMG submission 202138) | Phyllosphere microbial communities from UC Gill Tract Community Farm, Albany, California, United States - DLSLRC.R1 | ecosystem: Host-associated > Plants > Phyllosphere > Unclassified | place... | reverse complement strand
CGCTATCATGCGCGCTGACTCTGTTAGACTTGTGCGCCCGATCGCGCCACGGTAAGGAATCCCGATGTTGTGGTTTAAAAATATGATGGTTTATCGTCTGAATCGTGACATTCCGTTGTCCGCAGATGAGATGGAAAAACAGCTCGACGCCTTCACTTTTTCGCCGTGTGGCAGTCAGGATATGAGCAAAACCGGCTGGGTACCGCCGATGGGCAACCGCAGCGATGCGCTGACCCATGAAAACAACGGTCAGATCGTGATTTGCGCCCGCAAAGAAGAGAAAATGCTGCCGTCACCGGTAGTAAAACAGGCGCTGGAAGCGAAAATCGACAAGCTGGAAGCGGAACAGAGCCGCAAGCTGAAGAAGACCGAAAAAGATTCGCTGAAAGATGAAGTGCTGCACAGCCTGCTGCCGCGTGCGTTCAGCCGCTTTAGCCAGACCTGGTTGTGGATCGACACGGTGAACAACCTGATTATGGTTGACTGCGCCAGCGCCAAAAAGGCGGAAGATACGCTGGCACTGCTGCGCAAAAGTCTTGGCTCATTACCGGTGGTGCCCCTGACGCTGGAAAGCCCGATTGAACTGACCCTGACCGAATGGGTACGTTCTGGCGAGGTGCCCGCCGGTTTCGCCCTGATGGATGAAGCGGAGCTGAAAGCGCTGCTGGAAGATGGCGGCGTGATCCGCTGCAAGAAACAGGATCTGGTCTGCGATGAGATCGCCAATCACATCGAAGCGGGCAAGCTGGTAACCAAACTGGCGCTGGACTGGCAGGAGCGCATTCAGTTTATGCTGGCCGATGACGGTTCAATCAAGCGCCTGAAGTTCAGTGACACGCTGCGCGACCAGAACGATGATATTGATCGGGAGGATTTTGCCCAGCGTTTTGACGCCGACTTTATTCTGATGACCAGCGAACTGGCTGCGCTGACCAGCAACCTGGTGGAAGCGTTAGGCGGCGAAGCCCAGCGTTAAACCGGCTGATACAGGGTGAATACTTTTGCCCTGTAGTTTTGTTTTTCTTTGCCGATAAGGATATTTTCGGCAAAGGATTTCCGCTTATGTCCCGCTATTTTCATCACGCCGCATTGATCGGCGCGCTTTCGTTGTTCCCGTTCAGTACGCTTAGCCAGGCGACTTCTCATTCTGTTGATCCCTTAAATACCGGACGTTTCGATGCGATTCGCATCAATGAGCGCCTCAATATGATGGTGGCGCTCAGCGGTAAACAGGGCGGCAGTATGCAGGTCTGGCAGGCTTATGACTGCAAAAAACCCTACGCTGAAGCACTTTATCGCCATATTGTTGATGCAGAAGGAAAACCGCAGGGCCGGTTTTATGGCAAAGAGTTTGGTCATTATCAGGCGCCGCAGCCAGGTCCAAATCAGGATCCTGAGACATTAAAAAGGATCTGCTCGTTACCTGAACAGGCCGTCGTCTGGGAGAAGATTCAGGCTACCGATCGCTATGGTGCCACCCTGCTGATTGATACCGCCAACTTGAAGCGGGTAGCGGATAACCTCATCGTGCGTGTTGGCACCGATTATGCGGCCATCGATTTCGACCCCCCGTACGATGCGCCCTACAGCTTTAAGGCCGAAACTTACCGCTACAACTGTAAAACCGGTTCGTCCGATCCGCTTACTGCACTGGATATTGATGACAAAGGTTATGTGACTGATTCACTGGAAGGGCGCGAAATTGAACGGCGTAAAGCCGCCTTTACCTTAACGCCGTTGTTAGAAAAACATTTTGCTCAGCTATGTAAACTCTCCGATTTATCTACCTTCCATGCACTGGGCCGCTTTATTCCTGCGACACAGAAGCCACTCAGTGCCTCTGCGCACCCGACATTACCGGATCTGAGCAGTAACCCGGCATCGCTACTGGCAGCCTTTCCGCTCGCCCCTGCGCTGTTGAATCAGGCAAAAGCCCTGGTTCATCCCTGGGCAACACCCCGTTTTCGTCAGATCAGTTGGGTTGAGAAGAATCAGTCCGGCAGCACGCGGGTGCAAATGGTCGTGGATAATAATGGCTTTATTCGGAAGCTGGAAGATTATGGCATCTGGAAAGTCCAGCGTCTCTCTATCGCCAACGATACACAACTGGCATTTACGATGTCGATCTCAAGCCATCCAGTTCGTCTTAAACAGCTCAATACCACACTGCGCTACCCGCTACATATCGGACAGCAGTATCAAAACAGGGCAATCAGTGAAGGTGCCGTTGATACCCGCAGTGACAGTCATCGGTCCGAAAGCTGTGAAGTCTCTAAAGGGGGGGATGCGCACCAGATCAACGCCGCTTTTAGCGGCAATTATTTACGCGTTGATTGTAAGATTGAAACAGATGAGCAGCCCGTTATAGAGGTACATAACGCCTGGCTAGAGGATCTGCGGATTATGGCCCCTCTCAGCGCCAAAATCGGTGATAAGCCGCTGGCACCCATTACGCTGGTCGATGTGAAGATTGTACCCTGAAAGAAAATGGCCGCTGCGCGGCCATTTTTTTATCCTTTCAGGTAGCGACAGAGATAAGAACTGGGTTCGCCAACCTGTAAGTGAAATTCGCTGTGGCCCGGCACGTTAAACACCGAACCCGCCTCAAACCATTGCCACTCGGTTTCACCCGGCAGCAGTACCTTCAGCGAGCCGCTCACCACGGTCATCTCTTCCGGCTGACCGGTACCAAAGGTATATTCGCCTTCAGCCATCACGCCCACGCTGGCACGGCCGGTGCTCGCACTGTCAAAACCGATGGATTTAACTTTTCCGTCAAAATACTCACTAATGTTGAGCATAATACTTCCCCACAGCACATTAAGGTGTCTGGCAGTGTAGAAGGGAACTCGCTGATCTGTCACGCGAAATGATGGTCGTTTGTGATCTCTCCCGTCAGCCCAGCAGTTCCGCCGCCAGCCTGGCCACCAGCTGATTCGAGAGCAATACCGGTACGCCGAGCCGTGACTGCAGCGCAGCCCGATGCTGCTGGTGATAGCCAAAACAGTCCAGCACCACCAGGCCGACATCGGCAGCCTGTAGCGTGCGGGCCGCCGCCGCGAAGGTTGCCTCATCGGCCTGATAGGGGCTGGCGACGGCGTAATGGGCTGGCGCGGGCAGTAACTGCCACTTCGCCGCCTGTTCCACCACCTGCTCCTCAACCGGCACCACAATCCCGACCCGCTGCTGATGGACCATCGCGCAGATCAGCGGCGGGATGATGCGGTCCGGCTCCAGCAGCAGCGCGCGCCGGGTGTGTAAGGTGCCAAATTCCCCGGTACAGAGCAGCAGAATAGTGTCGTAACCCGCCTGCTCCAGGGCGCTGATTTTGCGCTGCAATCCCTGCTCCACCTTTGGCGCCGCCAGCCGTACCTGCTCACCGCTCTGCAGCCGGGAAACCAGAATCTTCTCGCCCGCCGCCGGACCATACTGCGCCGCGATATCGGCCGCGCTTAATCCATCCAGCAGGCCGGCATGATCGGTCATGGCGTCTGGCAGATGCGGGCGCAGCAGCGGCAGAATGTCGCTGCGCGGTGACTGACCGATGGTCAGAGTGACCAGGGATTTAGCCATTTCAGTGATTCCGCTGGCGCAGATGTCCCAGGCTGCCGTACAGCGCAATCAGCCTGGCATATTCCTCCGCATCGTAAAAATGGCAGCGCTCGCGACCAAACTCTTTCGCCACTTCCACCGCAAATTTCGCCGCAGCGGCAATATCCACCTCATGACTGGCACCGGTACCGCAGCCCGGCACCACCGATTCTGCGGTGATCGCCACACCCACCACCGGCACGTCGGTAGCGGTCGACGGTTGCAGAATGCTGTTCAGATGGTAGATGCCATTACCGTAAGGGGTGATGTCCTGGGTGGTGATGGGAAAAGTGACGGCAGGACGCCCGGTGGTCATCTCCATGATGCGCAACAGATCCTCAGAGACCCGCAGGATGTAACCCTCTTTTACCGTGGGCGAGAGCGCAAAGCCCTTGTGGTTGATGATGCGGTTACCTTTGGTGGTATCGATGGAGAGAATCGCATCCACGCCTGCGACCACTTCGTTATCATTCATGGTGACATCGTCAATCGGCGAATCCATGAAGTCGACTGGCTGATGCGGCCGGGTGGGCGCATCCGGACAGATGTGGGTGGTGACAATCACGTCACCCGCCAGCCGATCGCCTTTGCTCTGCATCTGCGCCAGCTTGAGCGCACTGGCGATCGCCGCCACGGCACCGTCCGCATCTGACACCATGCCGATACGCCCAGGCCGGGCACCGATGCCACCAAGACGACCAATGATGCCCAGCGTGGGTGCCGTCCCCCCGCTGGCTTTGCCCTGCGCGCCGGGAATGGCGATGCGGACAAAATCGGTCCGGCCTTTGGGGCCGGAAACCCGCTTCACGCTGGCCTGCACTTCCGGGTACGCGGCGAAGAGATCCACTACCTGCTGCCCGTCAATCAGGGCGCTATCCAGTAACTCAAAGACCTGTAAGGTCTGCTGTAAACTCATGGTTAATCCTTAGCTATTTCTTACTGCTGCTGGCAAACAGTGAATTAAAGAAGCTGTACAGGGCATCACCGGCAATAAACCCCGCCGCCATCACTTCCATTGGCGATCGGCCACGGTCGCCCCAGACGCGAATGATCACGATACGCAGCGCGATGCCTACCACCACCGCCCAGCCGGCCATGGCGTTATTGATCAGTAAACCGGTGGCTAACAGCACACCCATCTGACGTTTCGGCCCGCCGATCAGCTGAATGATCGCGCCTGGGATCGCCCAGATCAGCAGGTTGCCGGCGATGCCCGGCTCTGCGCCAGCCTGAATGGTTTTGGCATAGACCCGCGCCACTGGCGGCAGCAGGTTGTCGGTGAAAAACAGCGTGTGGGCATACCAGACCAGCGGAATCGACACCAGGAAGGCGATCATCGCGGCGATCAGCTGGATACGGCGGCCCCACAGCTCCTGCTGCATATCCGCGCCATTGCCACGCAGGATAAAGCCCGCTTTAAGGTCGTACCCCATGTCAGCAAAGGCCGGTCCGGTGGCGGCGGTAAAGCCGCACAGCAAACAGAGTGCCAGCGGCGGAAAGCCGATCAGGATGCCGATAATCAGGGTGATCAGCGCCACCGCAAACGCCGGGAACCAGCCGGAATGCATGGCGGCAATGCCGACAATCAGTTCGTGAACAAAGGCGGCAAAGGCGGCATAAAGAATAAACAGCAGCAGCATCGCCAGCCCCATTTCACTCCATAATCCGCCCGCCAGCGCCAGCAGTGCCGAGATAAGGATGTAGCCGACGCTACCCAGTCCCAGCGCCCGCTGCACCTCATTACCATTACGGCTGACCACCAGCGCATCGTTTTTGCGGCTGCGGATCACCATCACCACCTGAATCAGCGCCACCAGACCGGCGCCGACCATCACGCCATGCGGAATGTAGAGCGCGTTAATATCAATACCGGCCACCGGCTGGGCATAGGCCCGGAGCAGGAAGCCAATACCCAGCATTGACAGCGCCCAGATGTTGCCGATAAAAGCCGTGCCGAAAGCGGACATCGGAATCTTCATCATCGCGCCGACGATGCCACCCACAATGCCCATCACCAGCAGCCACGCCTGACGTCCGCCTTTATCGCCCGCCTTAATCGCTTCCGCCGCCGCAACGCCCGGTGGCCAGGCATTACTGGCCGGGAAGACACGGGTATCGAACAGCCGATAGAGCAGCCAGGCATCCAGCAGCATGGCCGCGCTAACACCACAGAACAGCGGCAGCACCAGCTGCGGTTCACCCAGCGCCCAGGGCACCGCAATCGGCATCAGCAAGCTATTTGCTGCACCAAAGGTGGCCGAGGAGATGGCGGTCTGCGCCAGGTTCTGAATTTCAATTGAGCGATAGCGGCGAAAAGCCTGTAGCGGAATCCGCGCCAGCAACATGGCAAACAGCGCGCCGATAATGGAGGTATTGGGTGTCACCCCAATGGTGGTGATCAGCTGAATACCAATAATGGCACCCGCGATTGAAAGAAAAATTAAAACCAGCGCAACGCCAGCGTGCTTAATCGGATTGACCCGTTCCATATATTCCCACCCCTCCCTACCCAGACGAAATGAAAGAACGTATTGCCAGCCAGCTGGCTTACGTCGTTTTTATATTTCACCGATCGGACACGCTGCGGTAGCCAGCGACAGGCGCGCGCAGCCCAGGCACTAAGCCGTAAAGAGACATGGGGAGACGCGCACAGCAACCGGTGCTGCGCAAAGAGTGGCGATCAGATTGAAAGAAAAAGGCCCGAAGGCCTTTGTTTTTCCCTGGTGTGGCGAAATATTACGCCGATAAAATCGTTGTGAAGTTACGCGCCATATTTTTCGGCCATCTCTGCAGCCGTTGCGCGTAATGCTTCAAGCAGGTCTGACGGGTAACCCGGCTCAGTCTCCTGCGACAGAAACGAGAGGCAGAGCGCCACCGTTTCGCCATGATGTTTGTTATGCACGCAGACCGACAGCGAGCTGATGCCGGGCAGCGTCTCATTGCGCGCCAGTGACCAGCCGTGCTGACGCACTTCAGCTAATCTGGCACACAGCGCGTCGGGCGTTTGCGGTGAGTTCGCGGGGACCCCCTGCCAGTTATCAAGATAACGCGCCTGAACGTCTTCATCACTCAGCTGCGCTAACAGCGCCCGGCCGGTTGACGTTGCGGCCGCAGGCATACGGCTGCCCGGCGGCGTCACCATCTGGGTGAAATGGCGACCGTGAAACATACGCATCACTAATACTTCGCGTCCGGCCAGCTTTGAGACATAGCCCATACAGCCAGTGCTTTCAGCCAGTCTGACCATGGCCGCGGAGACGCTATCCACCAGCGGTGCCGAGAGGTAATGTCCGGCTGCGGCTAACAGGACGCGACCAATGTGATAGCAGCGCGTTTCGGCATCCCGTTCCAGCAGGCCCTGACTCTCCATCGTTGCCAGCAGACGCGAAACGGTGCTTTTCGGCAGTATCAGTGCCTCAACCACTTCACTAAATGTCAGCCCGGCATGTCCCTGTGTCACGCCTTTGCGCTGGAACAGCCTGAGGACGGCGGCGGCATTTTCGAGTGTGGTCATGTTGCGAGTTCCAATATATGGAACTAAGTTCCTGATTCGGTAAGTTGAAAATAAAGGGTTGCGCTGAATCGGTCAAGAGGCAATTTTAACCTGGGCAGATTAGCAGGCAGACAAAATGGAGCAGCAGGAATGATTAGCGGGGCTTTATCTGGGGGGAATCTGTTGAGGCAGAACAGAATAGAGCGCAAAAGGCATTCAGCAGAAAATTTGCGCAATTTTTGAAATGATGTCGGCTGGCGTCCCTGCCAGCGGCAACGTTTTACTCTTTTTCCACGTCTTCGTAACGCAGTTTGGCGTCACGCGCTTCCTCTTCCGTTTCGTGCTCACTGATTAATGAATTTGGTTTGGGATGGTCAGCACGTAATTCATACGATGTGACTTTGTTAGCTTCGGTGCCCTTTTCAACCGGCACAATTCGCGCTTCGCGTGGGTACGGTGGTCTTGTCGGCATACTGTGTCCCTCTTAGCTGAATCACATTCCACAAGACAGGCCGATGCCTGTCAGACGCTAAGTATAGACAACCGCACTGTAAGCGGGATCAAAGCGGGAAAAATCTGAGGGTTAGCTGGCACGCGCCAGCGATAGCGAGCGCAGAATTTCGTCAACCACACCCTCGGGTCTCTGCATGGCATTGACCTGATGATGAGACGCCGACCGGTATAAGTGGGTGCGCTCACGCAATATTTCTTCCATCTCATCGGCAATCGGGCGACCGGTTAAGGTGGGGCGCTGCGCCGTTTCCGGCTGACTCTCCAGCCGATCTGCCAGCACTTCAGGTGACGCGCTGAGCCAGATGACACGGCCCTGCTCCTGCATAAAGCGGCAGTTCTCTTCGGCCAGTACCATGCCGCCGCCAGTCGCAATCACCGTCAACGGCGCGGTGACCGCCCTCAGCGACTCGGTTTCGCGTGCGCGGAATCCTTCCCAGCCTTCAGCAGCAACAATTTCCGCCACACTGCGCTGCGTAGTGAGTTGCAGATGATGATCGGTATCGCAAAAGGCGTAGCCCAACGCCTGCGACAACGCTTTGCCGACAGTGGTTTTGCCGCAACCGCGTGCGCCAATCAAAAAGATGGGTAGAGACATCAGGGCCGTTCCTCCGCCTTGCCGCATGCCGCGGCTGGATATTTCGCTCAATAATGCGACGCATGATAACTGGATTTCTTTTTTGCCTCTACCCATCAAGCATGATTTGCGCAGCCAGACCCGACAACTTCAGATAATTCCTTTATTTTCAAAGTGAAATGCATGCACGTTTTGTGCATGGCTGGCGCGTGGTTACGCCCGCAACATTTGCTTACCGCCACAATTTTACTTTGCAGCCTGGCACCCCCATATACTGAATACAGTCGCAACAGGAGAGTCATCATGCAACGCGAAGAACAACAACTGATTGAAGGGCTGTTCAGCCGTCTGAAACAGGCAGAAAGCCAGACCGTGGCACGCGATGCCGCCGCCGAACAACTGATTAACCAGCATCTGCAGGCGCAGCCGGGCGCGCCCTATTACATGGCGCAGGCGATTCTGATTCAGGAAGCCGCGCTGAAAAAACTCAATGAGCGGGTAAGCGAGCTGGAGAACCGACTGGCGCAACAGCAGCAGCCGGCCCAGAGCAGCGGGGGCTTTCTGTCGGGCTTATTTGGCAGCGGATCACGCCAGCAGCCGCCTGCGCAACAGCAGTCTCCGGCATGGAACAGTGCGCCGCAGCAGGCGGCACAACCACCGCAATATGCCAGCGCGCCTGCGGCACGCGGTACCGGTTTCCTCGGCGGTGCGCTGCAAACCGCCGTGGGCGTCGCGGGTGGGGTGGTAATGGCGGATATGCTGACCAGCATGTTTCACCACTCCCAGCCGGAAGAGATTGTGAACATCATTAACGAGCCGCCGCTGCCGGATGTTAATGACAACCTCAACACCTTTAATGGTGGTGGCGAGGATACCTCATTCCTCGATCAGAATGCTGGCTGGGATAACGGCTTCGCCGATAACAGCGATCTCAACGATTTTGGCGGTAACGATTTCGACGACGATAACTTCGTCTAAGCTCAGCGTTTTTGCTGTCTGAGCCAGCTGTCCAGTTCGTTAGCAAACTGCTGGCGGTCACGCGGATTCATCGCCGCGGGGCCGCCGGTCTGTACGCCACTTGCCCGCAGGGTATCCATAAAATCACGCATTGTCAGCCGTTCACGGATGGTGGCCGGTGAATAGCGTTCACCGCGCGGATTCAGCGCCGCCGCACCCTTTTCAATCACTTCGGCCGCCAGCGGAATGTCCGCTGTGATCACCAGATCACCCGGCTGCGCCCGCCGGACAATTTCGTTATCCGCCACATCAAACCCCGCCGGCACTTGCAAAGTACGCAGATAAGGCGAAGAGGGTACGCGCAGAAACTGGTTCGCAACAAAGGTCACGGTGGTTGCGGTGCGGTCCGCAGCACGGTAGAGCACCTCTTTGATCACATTCGGACAGGCGTCGGCATCGACCCAGATAGCCATCATGGTTCCTTCTTATCAGAGAATGCTTCGATCTTGCCGGACTCATCCGCAATGGCAAATTTTATTTGCAGCGCGATGCCCGGCCTGCGTGCGGCTGACTTGTTATTCAGACTGGCTGAAGTAAGCTAGCCCGTTCAGAACAGCGAATAATGACTAAGGAGATGGCGATGCTGGCAAAGAAAATCGGGTTTATTGGCGGTGGCAACATGGCAAAAGCGATTATTGGCGGACTGGTAGACAGTGGCAAAATCGCGCCTTCTGATATCTCTGTTTACGATCGTAAAGCCGGTACCAACCAGGCGATGGCTGAACAGTATGGCATTAACGCCGCCGAGAGCGCCGAGGCGATGGCGCGTGACGTCGATATCCTGTTTGGCGCAGTCAAACCCAACGTCATCCTTAAAGTGCTGAAAGATCTGGCGGGCAACCTGAAGAAAGAGGCGCTGGTGGTGTCGATTGCCGCTGGCGTAACGCTGGATTCGCTCTCTTCAGTGTTGGGTTATGATCGCAAAATTATCCGGGCGATGCCGAACACCCCATCACTGGTGGGCGAAGGCATGACCTCTGTCACCCCTAACGCGCTGGTTGAGCAGAGTGAGACGGATGAGGTGGTGGCGATTTTTGAAAGCTTCGGCAAAGCCGCTGTGGTGGACGAGTATCTGATTCATTCAGTGGTTGGCGTCAGCGGTTCTGCGCCTGCCTACGTGTTTATGTTTATTGAAGCGATGGCTGATGCAGCCGTGGCGGGCGGGATGCCGCGCGCCCAGGCCTATCAGTTTGCGGCGCAGGCGGTAAAAGGCGCGGCGCAGATGGTATTAGCTACCGGCAAGCATCCGGCAGAGCTGAAGGATATGGTTTGTTCGCCTGGCGGAACCACCATTGAAGCGGTGAAGGTACTGGAAGAGAAAGGACTGCGTTCGGCGGTTATCGAAGCGATGCAGCAGTGCATGGCGAAATCAGAAAAGCTGAGCCGCAGCTAACGTCGCAGTTCATGCCGCAGAAGCAGAGCAGGCCCGCGCCTGCTCTGCGCTTTTCCGCAACATGGATTAGCGTTGCGCCTGATAAAGCGCGACCGCCTGCGCCAGCGTCATCGGTTGCTGCATCCGCTCAATCAGTTTAGCGGTCAGGGTGTAAAGTCCACATGAGCAGACCGCAGCCAGCTTCCCGTGCTGACCATACAACGCGATAAAGGTTTTATCTTCCAGCGATCCCAGCAGCTGGTATTCATCCCATTCGGCAGCATGGCCCAGATATTCATAGCGCGTGCCATATTGGGTGGTCCAGAAGAACGGTACCCGATCGTAAGCCACCGCCTGATCGAGCATATTGCGCGCTGCCGTCTGTCCCTGCTGGTGCGCCACGCGATAGTGCTCAATGCGCAGCGGCCCCTGCGCCGACGGCCAGGTGGCAATATCGCCCGCTACCCAGATGTTTTCTGTCACCCGCAACTGCGCATCGGTCTGCAGACTGCCATCCTCCGCCAGCGGTAAGTCGTGGATGAATGGGGTTGCCGGTTTTACCCCGGTAGCAAACAGCACGACATCCGCAGCCAGTTGCTGCCCGGTTTTTAGCCGCACGCCGGTGACATGTTTGTCGCCCTGTAACGCTTCGATCTCCCCTTCAACCCATTTGACGCCATTTTCCTGATGCAACTGATAAAAATAGCGGCCAATCTGTTCGCCGAACTGTTTTACAAACGGCAGCGGCTGACGGGCAATGACCGTGACGTCGATACCCCGGTTACGCAGCGCCGAAGCCATTTCGGTGCCGATAAAACTGTTGCCGATAATCACGATTTGCTGGCTGGCATCTACCGCCTGCAGAAGCGCCTCGGTCTGGTCTTTACTGCGTAGCAGATGCACGCCGGTCAGATCGTTGCCCGGCAGGTCAGGACGAACCGGCGTGGCACCACTGGCGATCAACAGTTTGTCGAACGGCAGTGACTCACCCGTGTCGAAAATCAGCCGCTGCTGCTGGCTGTCGAGGCGGGTGACGGTGGCGCTGATGCGCTCAACGTGATCCATCACATCCTCTTTCAGCAACTGCGGAACCTCGCTGATATCCATTTTGCCGGAGGGAACAAATTTGGTTAGCGTAGTCCGATCGTAAGGGGCATCCTGCTCACGTTCGACCAGCACCACCCGGCCCTTAAAGCCGTCATGACGCAAACGCCACAACGCGGCGCTGCCGGCCGCGCCGCCCCCCAGCACCACGAAGACCGGCGCGCTTGCCCCGCTGCCGATCGGTGCAGCAGGCGACATCGCTTTAGGATTCACCAGCACGTTGCCGTTTTCAATTCGCAGCGGATACTGTTTCAGGTCGGCTAACGCTAGCGGTTCGCACATTCTGCCATCCGCCAGATTAAACGCCGCCTTATGCCACGGGCAGACCAGACGGTCGCCGCAGATAGCGCCCTGTTCAAGCGGTGCACCAGCATGAGGACATTTCGCCTGGAAGGCACGCACGCTTTCACCGTCACGGATCAGCAACACTTCTACCTCACCCAGCTTTTTTTTAACCGGCTGACGCTGCGGCAACTCATTCAGGGCAACGGTAAATTGATAGTTCACGACATGGCTCCTTTTGCGTTCTGGTTATCGGATGCGCAGCAAAAAACCACCCGCCGCGCAAACCCCTACAAACAGTAAGTGTGGCAAAGGAATCGTGATGCTCATGTCGGAATGTTAACGAGGCGGTTATTTACCTGTTTTATCGGGTGTTTTAATTGGAAGGGACGGAGAGGAAAAGACGGCCACCCCGGTGGCCGGCAGGCATTAGCTTTTTTTCAGGCACTGGCTCATAAAGGTCTTACGGGCATCGCCCGCCAGCTTCTTATTCCCGGCTTCGCTGTTACAGGTTTTCATTTTCATCTGCTGGGGCGACATGCCCGACATTTTACTGTCTTTCTTCAGGCAGTCGCTCATAAAACTTTTACGGGCGTCGCCTTTAAGGTCTTGTGAGCTGGCATGTTGATTACACATCGCCATTTTTTGCTGCTGCGGCGTTTTTTCCGCCGCATGGATCATTCCGCTGACCAGCAGGCCCGCCATGACCATTGCCATTAAACCGCTCTTCATTGCCTCTTCTCCACCATGGGTTACCCGCCTTAAGTCTGGCAGTGAATAAGCAAAGCGGGGGGATTTCAGGCAGAACTGCCGCCAGGATCGCAAATGATTCCACCCCACCTTGCGCTGCCGTCATTATATACGGGGATATTTGAGCAATTTATTGATGTAGTTACGCAGCAACAGAGCATTTTCATCGCTGGCGTCAGCGGCAGTATCCATCGCAGTTTCAATACTGGTGGTGATCGCCTGATGCTGCTGCGGGTCCAGCTTACGCAGCAGTGCGGTAACCACGATTTCCAGTGCCTCAATCTGAGCGACCTGTTCTTTTGACGCTTCCTCTTTTTCAGCCAGTTTAACCAGTAGTTCAGCAATCAGGTTTTTCATGCTGCGACCTCAGCGGAGAAGAAAAGCAGAAATTAGCATCCGCGAAGCAAAAAAAAAAGAGGGTAACCGCCTTTTTTTCAGTCAGTTAACCCTCTTTTTATGCTTTGTTATGGCGCCCGTTCGGGTTGTTCCTGCAGGCGAAACGTTTTGCCGGCGACGTGTACCGCTGCGTAACGCTTCGCCCGCCTGAAACCGCCCGCTAAGCGTTAACGCGGATCGACAAAACCGCGACCCGGTCCACCACCATGTCCTCCCCAGCCACCACCACCGCCCGGAGGAGGAAAAATACATCCGCTCAGCGCGGTCACTACTGCCACAACGGCAGCCAGCTTAACCATTCGTACCATATCAACCTCAGGGTGAAGAAACCGGGCTGAGTGTAGGGAGCGGCCAGCAGGCCGACAAGTGAGAATCTTCCGTATCGGGCGACTATTCATCTTTGCTGACCAGACTTAACGTTTTACTGGCAGTAAGACGTCACAATCTCAACATCCGGCTGACTTTCCAGCCCAGCGTGATCCGTTTATTTTGTTCAAAACGTTAAGGCGGACTCTTTACAGCCTGGCTTTTTTTGCGCATTGTGAGCGCATTACATTTTCAGGAATAGATCATGACTCAGGCTGCTTTTCACGACGTTCTTTCCCGCCGCGACTGGGAAAACCCGGTCATCACCGCGCTGCATCGGCTCGATACGCATCCGCCGTTCGCCAGCTGGCGCGACGAAATGGCTGCGCGCGACGATCACCCTTCGCCATCGCAAAAGAGCCTCAACGGTCAGTGGAAATTCAGCTATTTTTCGCGGCCTGAGGCGGTTCCGGCCAGTTGGTTACTGCAGGATCTGCCGGATGCGGCCACGCTGCCGGTGCCGTCGAACTGGCAGATGCAGGGTTATGACGCGCCGATTTATACCAATGTGCAATACCCCATCCCGGTCAATCCACCCTATGTACCGCAGGACAATCCGACCGGCTGTTACTCGCTCACATTCATCACCGACGCGCAGTGGCAGGCCAGCGGCCAGACCCGCATTATCTTTGACGGGGTTAACTCGGCCTTTCATCTATGGTGCAACGGCCACTGGGTCGGCTATTCGCAGGATAGCCGTTTACCGGCTGAATTTGATTTAACGGCGCATCTGCTGCCCGGCAATAACCGTCTGGCGGTGATGGTGCTGCGCTGGAGCGATGGCAGCTATCTGGAAGATCAGGATATGTGGCGAATGAGCGGCATCTTCCGCGATGTCACCCTGCTGCATAAGCCCGCGGCGCAACTGGCTGACGTTCAGATAGAAACCCGACTGAGTCCGGAGTTCTCCAGTGCCGAGCTGCGGGCGGAAGTGAAGGTCACGCTGCCCGCCGTCACAACGGCTAAATATCAGCTGCGCCTGACGCTGTGGCAGGGTGAACAGCAGATAGGCCAGCGCCAGCAGCCGCTCGGCAGCGCGATTATTGACGAGCGCGGCCACTACCCGGAACGCGCGCTGTTGCGTCTGCGGGTGGAGCAGCCCAGTTTGTGGAGTGCTGAAACGCCCCACCTCTACCGCGCCACGCTAGCGCTGCTGGATGAAAACCAGCAGCTGATAGAGGTGGAAGCCTGGGACGTCGGCTTTCGTCAGGTCACTATCGATAACGGCCTGCTGTGCCTGAACGGCAAACCGCTGTTAATCCGCGGTGTTAACCGTCATGAGCACCATCCTGAGCGGGGTCAGGTGATGGATGAAGCGACGATGCGGCGCGACATCATGCTGATGAAACAGCACAATTTTAATGCGGTGCGCTGTTCACATTATCCAAACCATCCGCTGTGGTACCGGTTATGCGATCGTTACGGTCTGTACGTGGTGGATGAAGCCAATATCGAAACCCACGGTATGCAGCCGATGAACCGGCTTGCGGACGATCCCCGCTGGTTTGCCGCCTTTAGCGAACGCGTCACCCGGATGGTGCAGCGCGATCGTAACCATTGCAGCATCATCATCTGGTCGCTGGGGAATGAGTCAGGACACGGCAGCACCCATGATGCGCTCTATCGCTGGGTCAAAAGTGCCGATCCGACCCGCCCGGTGCAATATGAAGGCGGCGGTGCCGATACCGCCGCCACCGACATTATTTGTCCGATGTATGCCCGGGTGGATCAGGATCAACCCTTCCCTGCCGTGCCGAAATGGTCGCTGAAAAAATGGATTGGTCTGCCGGGCGAAACCCGCCCGCTGATCCTGTGCGAATACGCCCACGCGATGGGCAACAGTTTTGGCGGTTTCGCGAAATACTGGCAGGCCTTTCGTCAGTTTCCACGCTTACAGGGCGGCTTTGTCTGGGACTGGGTCGATCAGAGCCTGACCCGCTATGACCTGCAGGGAGAGCCCTGGCAGGCTTACGGCGGCGACTTTGGCGATCAACCTAACGATCGCCAGTTCTGCATGAACGGGCTGGTATTTGCCGATCGCACACCACATCCGGCGCTGTCTGAAGCGCAACGCGCTCAGCAGTTTTACCAGTTTGAGGTCGATGCAACCGATCCATTTAGCTTTACTGTCAGCAGCGATTATCTGTTCCGTCGCAGTGACAATGAACGTCTGCGCTGGCGCATCGAGCAGGCAGGCGACGTAGTGGCAGAAGGTGAAGTGCGGCTGGACCTCGCTGCGCAGGGCCGGCAGCGCATCAGCCTGACACCGCCCGCTGCGCTACAGGGCGAATGCTGGCTCAATCTGGCGGTTCATCAGATTGAAGCCACCGACTGGAGCCCGGCAGACTGGCGCGTCGCGTGGCATCAATGGCCGCTGCCCTCGGCGCTGCTTCTGCCGTCGCAGCCTGCCGCGGCAGAGACACCCACGTTGCAGGAGATTGACGATGAGATTGTCGTGACCCATCAACAGCAGCGCTGGTGCTTCTCACGCCAGAGCGGTGAACTGATGCAGTGGTTTGTAAACGATCGGCCGACGCTGCTGTCACCGCTGCGTGACTGCTTTATCCGGGCACCGCTGGATAATGATATCGGCACCAGCGAAGCCGAACGCATCGATCCCAATGCCTGGGCTGAGCGCTGGAAAGCCGCGGGATATGATCAGATGCGCAGCAGCCTGATCGCACTGGAAGCCAGTAAACTGCCGCAGGCGGTGGAGATCGGGACGCTGCATGGCTGGTACGCCAATGACCAGCTGGCCTTTATCAGCCGTAAGCGCTATCGGTTTACGCCTCAGGGCGAGCTGCAGATCACTCTGTCGGTTGAACAGTCACGCGGCTTACCGCCGCCAGCGCGTATCGGTTTACGCTGTCAGCTGGCAACGATACCGCAGCAGGTCAGCTGGCTGGGGCTGGGGCCGCATGAAAACTACCCCGATCGTCAGCTCGCCGCGCAGTTCTCGCGCTGGCAACAGCCGCTGGCGCAGCTCTTTACGCCGTATGTGTTTCCGGGTGAAAACGGATTGCGTGGCGGGACTCGCCAGCTCGACAGCGGCAGCTGGCAGGTGAAGGGAGATTTTGCCTTCTCCCTCAGCCGCTTCAGCCTGGAGCAGTTGCGTGAGACCTCACATCGTCACCTGCTACAGCCCGAAGCGGGCTGCTGGCTGCATCTGGATCTGCATCATATGGGCGTGGGCGGTGATGATTCCTGGAGTCCGAGCGTCAGTCCTGAGTTTTTGCTGACTCAGCAGCGCTGGCAGGCGGAGCTGACGATTTGCCAGCCGACGTCGGCAACGGCGTTTTCGGACGCCGGTAAAAGCGCTTAAGAAATACCACGTTAATCAGTACTACCACGGCGGTGGCGAAAAAGACCCAGCGGAACCCCGCCACCGCCGATACCGCTGCACCGAGCAGCGGACCGGCAACGTTGCCCAGATACATAAACGACTGGTTATAACCAAAGATACGGCCGGTGATGTTGTCGCGTGAATGGCGCACCAGTAACGCCTGCACCGCCGGCATCATGGCGCCATCGGCGAATCCCAGCAGAAAACGCAACACCCCAAGTTGGGTGGCGCTGGTGACAAACGACATGGCAACAAACAGCAGCAGCGAGATCACCATCGTGGCCAGCAGAATACGCTGGGTACCGATGCGATCGCCTAATCGTCCCAGCCGGGGTGCGGCCAGTAGCGCTGAAACCCCGGGCAATGCGGCGATCACCCCGCTGAGGAAAGCGATATTTTCTGCAGTCGGTGCCAGTTCACGCACAAACAACGTCAGGATCGGGTTCACCGATCCGTTGCACATCTGGATCACCATGGTGGTGAAAAACAGGCATATCATCAGTTTCGGGTTATCCAGAGAACGGAACACCTCGCGCCCGCTGAGCTTATCTTTCTTGTTGACCGGGGTATAACCGGTCTCTTTAATCAGAAACAGCGTGACCAGGAAACTGACCATCAGCAATACGGCAGTGACAATAAAAACCGTCCGTAATCCGACCCAGTCTGCCAGCAGACCGCCCAGCATCGGACCGAGGATCACCCCGCCAATCTGACCGGTCGAGACGCAGCTCAGCGCCCAGCCGCTGCGATCACGCGGCACCTGCGCCGCCACCAGCGCCATCGCATTGGGAATGTAGCCGGAAGTCAGCCCCATCAGCGCGCGCAGCAGTAGCAGTTGCCACGCTTCGGTGACAAACGCCTGTAGCAGGATGACCACGCCCATACCAAAAGCGGCACGCAGCAGCATCAGTTTACGGCCTTTACGATCTGCCAGGCTGCCCCACAGCGGTGCAACTGCCGCCGAGATCACGAAGGTAATACTGAAGGTCAGACCCGACCAGAGGCTGAGCGACTCGCCGCCGGTAACGCCAAGCTGTTCAAGGTAGAGCGGTAAAAACGGAATGATCTGGCTGATCGCCAGGCCAGTAAAAAAACAGCCAAACCAGACCGAAATCAGGTTAATTTTCCAGGGTTCTATTACGCGTGGCATGAGCGGATGGCTTGCAGAAGAGAGAAGCTAAAGTCTACCGCGTGGTTGCCGTGGCTGACCGGCAAAACATGTTACAGCCGGTAAAACGCGGTTTTACGCTGCGATTCCGCCAGCAACCCGGTACAAATTTTCCCTGAACAGGGCTTCGCAGCAGCTTCCTGTGGCTGAACCGGCCGCGTAGCGAAGCGGTGAATCTCAGTATGAAAAAATATTTCAGCCTGTTACTGACAATTATCGCGCTCGGTTCTATGTTTAAAAAATCGCCAGTTGCGTGCGATGCGCCGATCATTCTGGCAGCGCAGAAGCCTTAAAATGAGGGTACCCAGCGTCAGTAAAATTTGAGGTGGCCCGACTCAATCGATAAACCGAGCCCTTATGCCCGTGTGTAGGGGATGTGTTGTTGTTTTAGCGGAGGTAGTGAATGAGAGTGCAACCTAACAGCGCCAGCCGAGCTATCACCGACTATTTCAATAGCCCGGACTGGCGGGTGCCACCCGAGTCTGACCTGCTGGCGGTGATTCTGCGTGAACTGATGGAGACGGGTCAGCCCGCTACCACGAAAGCGATTGTTGCGCGGGTGATCGATAAACTGGAAGTCGAAGGCGATGAGACGCGACTGCAGAATTACCGCACCCTGCTGGCGCAGCTGATCGAAACCCAGCCAGAAGCGTAGCGGTTTACCTGGCCCAGCGCAGTCGATCCGCCTCGCTGACGCTGGCGCGTCCGCTGCTGCGCTGAAACAGGCAGAGCTCCCGCCCACGCTTATTTTTCATCTGCGGCTGCGGATAGCGGCCTTCCAGCAGCAGTGCGCTGTATCCCACGCTGTCGTCATAGTCTATCGGTTCACCCAGTACCTTGACTTTGCTCAGAGTACTGGCGTTGATGCAGGCCTGCGTCATGACCTGACGGCTCTGTTGCCAGGCCTTGTCACTGGCGGCCTGCGCCAGCGTAGTGCTGAGCAATAAAGCGGGCAGTAATACCCTCATCGTCCGTTTCATTTCTGCTCCTCTGTCAACTTTGATCAACGCGAAAAAAAATTCCCGCCGCAGCGGGAATAAAAAGACGAGCATTGTCTATCGGGAGTGACGAGGAAGTCTCTTAAACGCCGCACTATCCTCGCCTGCCGTTGTGACAACGCTATGACAACACGTCTTATTTTCCGCTATCCGCAATAAACCCGACTGATGTTACCGCTCTTATCGGCCAGGAAGTTAAGCCGGCTGAGGCTGAAATCCATAGTGACGGCCGAGTGATACGGAATAGCCCGCACCTTCTGATCGAAATGCTGGCCCTGAAGCGACGTTAACGGTTTACCGACATAATTCTGATACTGAGAGGCGCCACAGCGGTCCGCTTCCGGGTCCTGCGGCGCGCTGGCGGTGTCGGGTTTGCTGGCAGACTGACAGGCGGTTAATGTCAACAGACCCAGTACAAGCAGCGCTTTTCCATAATGTTTCACGTTTGATCTCCTGTTGGACGTGTAAACCCTGCCCCAAGAGTAGCAAAGCGTGCACGCTGAGCTGAACCCTAAAAAAGTAAAGTTATACGCGCTGAGCAGAAAATCACGCCGGACCGCCGGCCAGTTTTTAAGATTAATCGCACATAGTGCGCAAAAAGAACCCGCGCAAAGGCTACAATATTTTAAGAGTATTCCTAGCTACTGAGAGGTGTAATCATGGAACTTATTATCTTTATCGTCTGTGCCATGCTGATGACCGCCGTGGCTGTCAAAGTTCGTTAAGCCTGATCGGACGGACTTTGCGTGGTTCTTTCCAGAAGCGTACTGAATGCGGCCAGCGGCATCGGTTTACCGAGGAAGTATCCTTGCCCTTCTTCACACGACAGCAGCTTGAGCTGATTCAGCTGCGCTTCTGTCTCAATGCCCTCTGCGGTAATGGTTAATGCAAAGGCGCGCGCCAGAGCAATAATTCCGGCGACAACCGATTGTGCCTGTTGTGACTCGGGGAAATCTTTCATCCACGAGCGGTCAATCTTCAGGCCGTTGAACGGGAATGTTTTAAGGTAACCGAGCGCAGCATAGCCAGTGCCAAAGTCATCCACCGTCAGCCTCACCCCCAGCGAACGCAGACTCTGCATCACTTCCAGCGCATGCTGCGGATGTTCAAAGGTCACGTTTTCGGTAATTTCCAGCTCCAGCCGCGTGGCGGGCAAGCCACTTTTTGCCAGCGTATCCGCCACCCGCTGCACCAGGTCACTGGTGCGAAACTCCATCGGGGAAATATTAACCGAGACGTAGCGGTCGCCGCCCCACGCCAGCGCATCTTCACAGGCGCGCATCAATACCCAGTCGCTGATGGTGGCAATCAGTCCGCTCTCTTCCGCCAGCGGAATAAAACGATCCGGCGTGATCCACTGATCGGGCGCGATCTGCCAGCGGATCAACGCTTCAGCACCGGCCAGCTGTCCGCTCAGCAGCTGATAACGCGGCTGGTAGTGCAGGCGAAATTCGTTGTTCTTCAGCGCTTTCTCAATCCGTTGTGCCATATCACGCTTACTGTTGCGCTGGCTGGCCATCTCATTGGCGTACCACACCCACTGATTGCGCCCGGCTTCCCGCGCCTCATTCAGCGCGATGTCTGACATGCGCAGCAGCGCTTCCGGATGGCTGGCATCCTGCGGCGCACAGGCGATACCGAGACTGGCTGTCAGATAGTGAACGTGCTGGCCGGTGGTGACAGGCTGCTGGACGTCATGCACCAGTTGGGCGCAGCGCGCATCGACCTTGTCACGGTTGCCTTCACGTAGCACCAGCACAAACTCATCGCCGCCCAGCCGGGCCGCCAGCTCATGCGGCCCGATGCAGCGTTTCAGGCGCTGCGCCATCTGATTCAGCACCCCATCGCCCGCCGCATGGCCCCAGGTTTCGTTGATTGGCCGGAACTGATCCAGGTCGAGGCTGATAATGGTCAGCGGATGGCTGTCGTCGGCCAGCTCAAGATGATGGGTAAGGAACTCCTGTAGCTGAACGCGGTTAGGCAATCCGGTTAACACGTCGTGGCGTGACAGGAATTGAATACGTGCTTCCGCTTCCATGCCCTGGGTAATGTCGGAGACCGTGCCGCGAAAACCGATGCAGCGCCGATCGTGCCAGACGGTTTTCGCCACCAGCTGGCCGATGCGCCGGTCACCGTGTGCCGACATAAACTGGCAGCGCAGCGGCATCTGTTGCGGCTCCTGCTCCTGGCGCAGCAGCCAGGTAACCAGCGAATGGCTGGGATGCGTCAGTAAGTGATCGATGTGACGTCCAAGCCACTGTGAGATTTCATGGCCGGTCACGGTGTGAAAACGCGCCGAGAGATAGATTAGCCGGCCCTCTTCATCAGTCTCCCAGATCCAGTCCGAGGCAGCTTCAGCCAGATCGCGGAAGCGTGCCTCGCTGTTTGCCAGCTCCTGCTGACTGACCGCCAGCATGGCAAAACGTCGATCGGAAAGTATGGCGTTATACAGCGCGTGGCGGCTGACGCGACGGGTAATTAAGGCGATGATAATCGCCATTATCACCAGCAGCGGCAGCAGAAACCAGATCAGCCCCATGCCCGGCATTTTTGGCGTCCAGCGCAGCACCAGCGGCGTGCTGCCGGTGATTGGCTGCAACATGCGCGGTTCGCGTTCGGCATCCAGCGCGCTGTTGGCCAGTCGTGGCCCGCGCACATCCAGCGCCGCACCCAGCTCTTCCAGCTTGGCAGGGGTAAACAGGCTCACAAACACCATGATCGAAGGTGGGCCCGCTTTCAGCGGCAGCGCAGCCATTTTCCCCCGACTGATTGGCGCAGCAACCACAATAGCCGCCTGGCGATTAATGATGGCGTTACGGGTCAAAGCGGCGTTATTGAGCTGACGTGCTGCCGCGATCATCCCCTGCGTCTGATAACCCAGCCAGGTTTCCAGCGGCGTATCCGTCAGCTGACCATTAATTACCGCGTAGCTGGTGCGTCCGTGACCGTCGACGACGAACACGCCTTCATAGTGATACTCCTCATACAGCCCTGGTCCAAAGTTCTCTTCGTCATAGGCCCAGACTTTATTCACTGTAAGATGCAGATTACGCCAGGCTTCGCCCCAGAATGCATAGTCCCGGATATCGGTCACCATCGCGTCCTGACGGATTTTCCACGTCTGTTGCATCAGCAGCTTATCGTGCTCAATCGATGCACTGTTCTGACGTTGCGCGATGGTCAGTACCATCAGCATCGACAGTAACAGCACGCCGAACAGCAGCAGCGAAAGCGTGCGCAGGCTGCGCCGCGTAAAGCGGACAGTGCGATCTTCGGCTGCATGCGCAAAAGAAGGTGACGGCGGTGCCGGGGGGTAAAAAGTCATTAAGCCTACTCACTACACGACATAAAGTCCGTTGGGGAGAGCCGGCCCGTGACATACAACGCCGGGCCGGCCAGATTAGTTTCCTCAGTTATCGGCCCGTGACGTCGGGTGTTTAGTCTGCGGTTAAAATTTAACGGCTAAATATTGTCTTATTGGCTGACTCGACAGCGATCAGGCGCATTGCTACTATGCGCTAACCTTCGCTGGCTGGGTCGTCTATGAATACCAATTCCGACAGAGTGACACTGACGCTGTTCTACGTCGGCAGCTTTGTGGTCTATTACCTCGTCACCATGCTGATCACGCTGTTCCCGAATTACGGCGTGCTGCGTAATGACGGCCTGCTGGTGCCGGTGCTCTGTCTGTTCGAATTTGCCGTGATCTACCCTCTTTACCGCTTCTACTGCCAGCGCCGGACCGATTTGCCGCTGGGTGAACTACGCCCGTTACAGACCCTGCTGTTCACCGGCGCGCTGTTTGTGCTGATGGCGGCACAGATGCAGTTTATGCAGCCGGAAGGCTGGCTGGTGATGCAGGCACAGCAGGGACGTAACTCGTTGCTGATTTTGCTGTTGACGGCAGTGCTACTGGCACCAGTCTTCGAAGAAGTGCTGTTTCGCGGCTTTCTGTTACAGGCTTTTTTGCTGTGGGCGCCACGCAGCCGCTTCGCCTGCATGATGCTGACCTCGCTGCTGTTCGCGGTGATGCATACGCAATATGTTCACTGGCAGACCATTATCGCCCTGACGCTGTTTTCGCTGCTGCTCTGCTATGCGCGCTTACGCAGTAATAGCCTGGCGCTACCGATCTTCCTCCACACGCTTAACAACCTGATCGCTCTGTTGCCCGCCTGGTATTTCGCTAGCTGATCGGCCCCTTTCGCCTGCCCGGCTCGTGGCTATAGCTCGGGCGGGTAATGCTGCACCGACGCGTTTGACTATACTGGATCAAAAAAAGGGATAAAAAGCACCGCAGTCCGGACCACCAGACCGTGCAAAGGAGTCGATCTATGTTGATAGGATTTGTGTTGTTAGTGAGCGCGTGCGGCTACGATGCCTGTGAGGCGTTACCGGTTTCTGAGCACATTTTTCCGACCAAAAGCGCCTGTGAAACCATGGCAAACCGTATTCATAAAGTCAGGCCCAATGTGGTCCTGCTGTGCGGTGAAGTGCATCGTTAAATCAGGGCCAGCTGCAATAAACCCGGCTGTAACGTTGCAAGCTGACGCTTTAGCGTACAAAATATGAACTGTTGTTACCTATTACCGTTGTGAATCCCATGAAAACATCACGTCCCCGTCGTCCAAACGGACGCTGGGTTTATTACATTTTGTATGATGGCATTCTGTGGCCCTGCCCCGTTCGCTGGGAATGGGAAAGCGGCTACGGCGGCTGGTTGCCGTTTTACTATACGCCTACCTTTGAGTTTGTGGTGGGCGATCCACGCAAAGCGTATCGCATTGCGCGCAGCGACGTGCGCGTCCGGCGTGAGGATGCCTGCGTCTGATGCTACGGCAGCCATGAGGCGGTCAGCAGAAAATGAATCGCTTCCAGCACGATAATTACCATTAATAAAATGCCCAGGGTATGACGCCCCATCCGTCTTATCCGGTCAGGCCCAAATCATCGCCGCCCAGCGGATCAGCAGCAATCCGCCACAAATGCAAAACAGCACCAGCACCATCTTCCAGTGTTTTCTGGCTGCCCGATATCTCGTCACATCGGTTTCCTCCCTGTCAGAAAGCGAAGATGCGCCACAAGGCGCATCTGTTTCGGTCAACTGCAGGACCGGTACTGCCAGCATAACGCCCAGACCGCGAAAAGGCGACCCGTCGTTGGCATCAGTTATTCAGGGTGTAATCCAGCGTGATTTCCGCATTCAGCACCTGAGAAACCGGGCAGCCCGCTTTGGCTTTATTGATGATCTCATCAAATGTCGACTCATCAATGCCAGGCAGAGAAATGGTGCTGGTCAGCGCCACTTTAGTGATGGCGAAGCCGTCACCTTTCTTGTCCAGCGAAACATCTGCCGTCGTGTCGATGCTTTCTGGCGGATGACCCGCCTGACCCAGCATCAGCGATAACGCCATGGAGAAACAGGCCGCATGCGCCGCGCCAATCAGCTCTTCCGGATTGGTCCCTTTGGCGTCTTCGAAACGGGTGTTGAAACCATACGGTTGCTGGTTCAGCACGCCGCTCTCTGTGCTGACGGTGCCTTTGCCCTTGATATCGCCTTCCCAGTGCGCCGAACCTTTCTTATGAATGGTCATGTCATTCCTCCTGTTGGTAAAGAAGCTAAGTATAGACAACGCCTCCGTTTTCGCCGGTTAACTTACCGCGCGCGGCCGCGTCGGGTTGCTCTGCGGATTCAGCACCGCCTCGGCCTGCACCAGCGAATCGCGGGTGATCTCGCTGATTGATTTCGCTCCGGTCAGGGTCATGGCGACCCGCATCTCTTTCTCGATCAGGTTCAGCAGATTTTCAACGCCTCGCTGGCCGTGGGTCGCCAGCGCATAGATAAAGGCCCGTCCCAGCAACACGCTGTCTGCGCCGAGCGCAATCATCCTTACCACATCCAGTCCGTTTCGGATGCCGCTGTCGGCCAGAATAGTGATGTCGCCTTTCACCGCATCGGCAATCGCCGGCAGCGCGCGCGCCGACGACAGCACGCCATCCAGCTGTCGCCCGCCATGATTGGAAACCACGATACCATCAGCGCCAAAACGCACCGCATCCCGCGCATCCTCCGGATCGAGAATGCCTTTGATCACCATCGGGCCGTCCCAGAATTCACGGATCCACTCCAGATCTTTCCAGCTGATAGAGGGATCGAAGTTGTTCGCCAGCCAGCCGATGTAATCTTCCAGCCCGGTCGGTTTGCCCAGATAGGCCGAAATATTCCCCAGATCATGTGGCCGTCCCTGCAGACCGACATCCAGTGCCCACTGCGGATGGGTGACCGCCTGCCAGTAGCGGCGCAGCGCCGCATGATTGCCGCTCATGCCGGAGTGCGCATCGCGATAGCGCGCCCCAGGCGTCGGCATATCCACGGTAAACACCAGCGTGGAGCAGCCGGCCGCTTTGGCGCGCTCCAGTGCGTTGCGCATAAAACCGCGATCGCGCAGCACGTAAAGCTGGAACCACATCGGACGATTGATCTGCGGCGCGACCTCTTCTATCGGGCAGACTGACACCGTCGACAGGGTAAAGGGAATGCCTTTCAGCGCCGCCGCGCGTGCCGCCTGCACTTCGCCACGGCGGGCATACATGCCGCACAGGCCGACCGGTGCCAGCGCCACCGGCATAGAGAGCGTCTCATTGAACAGGGTCGTTTCCAGGCTCAGTTCAGACATGTTCTTCAGAATGCGCTGACGCAGCGCCACGTCAGAGAGATCCTCTACATTGCGGCGCAGCGTGTGCTCGGCATAGGCCCCGCCATCAAGGTAGTGAAACAGGAAAGGCGGCAGGATGCGTTGCGCGGCGGCGCGATAGTCACTGGCAGCGGAGATAATCATCAATCAGATTCCTTACGGTTACGTGATTCAGTGTCCGGTAAGCGGGTGATACGCGCCTGGCGCGCCTCATCCTCATGCAGATTTTTCATCGTGGTGTGAACAAAGCCCAGGTGCTGCATTGCGGCCTGGCGTGCGGCTTCGGCATCACCGGCCAGAATGGCGTCCAGCAGCGCCTGATGCTGTTCGGTCAGCCGGGCAAAAATCGCGGGCTGGATATACATCCGCTGACGGCTCTGCATCACCGAGGATTGCAGCAGTTCGAAAAAACCGCGCATGGTTTGCAGCAGCACCAGATTGTGAGACGCCTCAGCAATTGCCAGGTGAAAGCGCACGTCAGCCTGCGCGGCAAGGTCGGGATCGTCACTCTCTTTCAGCTTTAGCGTGGCGTCAAAGGCGTACTGCAGCCGCTCGCGATCCGCCTCCGTGGCGCGCAGCGCAGCATGCCAGGCGGTGCTGGCTTCAATCGCATGTCGCGCCTCCAGAATGTCGTAGCGGTAGTCAGGGTCGTCACGCAGTAACTGACGAATCGGTTCCACGATGCGCTGTTCTGACCAGGGTTCCAGCTGCTGCCGGACCCAGGTGCCACCGCCGCGACGGCTGATCAGCATACCGCTGCTGATCAGCTGCTGTAACGCTTCACGCAGCGAAGAACGCGATACGCCGAGTTCAGCCGCGAGTGTCCGCTCGGCAGGCAAGCGCATACCCGGCGTCAGTTGATGTTCAGTGATATACGCACGAAGGCGCATCACCAGCGGATCGGCAACGGTTGTCATGGAATCATCCAGGGGAAGACGTACGCCTGCAGCGTGGTAATCACGCCGACCATACAGGTGAAGATCAGGCTGTGTTTAACGGTAAAGCGGAACAGGTCAGACTCTTTGCCGACCAGCCCGACCGCCGCACAGGCGATGGCGATCGACTGCGGCGAGATCATCTTACCGGTGACGCCGCCGGTGGTGTTGGCCGCCACCAGCAGTACGTCCGACACGCCAATCTGTTGCGCGGTGGTGGCCTGCAGCGCGGCGAACAGGGCATTCGAGGAGGTATCCGAGCCGGTGAGAAATACCCCGAGCCAGCCGAGGAACGGCGAGAAAAAGGTAAACGCGTGTCCGGTGTGCGCCAGCGCTAACGCCAGCGTCGCTGACAGTCCAGAGTAGTTAGAGATAAAGGCGAAGGCCAGCACCATGCCAATCGAGTAGATCGGCAGCGCCAGCTCTTTCAGCGTTTCACCAAAGGTCTGCAGCGCGGCTCTGGGTTTCATCTTCAGGTAAAGGACGGCCACGATCGCTGCAATCAAAATCGCGGTGCCGGTGGCGGAGAAGAGATCGAACTTAAAGATGGCCGGATAAGGCGTGGCACTGCCGACCACCGGTGGCATACGTGCCACCCACTCGTTAAGCAACGGCACCGGCACATTGAGCACCCAGTCCGCCAGCGCGCCGCCTTTGGCGAACAGCGCTTTAAACGGCGGGATGCTCCACAGCGTCACGGTGGCGGTGAGAAACAGGAACGGCATCCAGGCGCGCACCACCTGTCCCAGCCGATATTTTTGCTGGGGTATAGATGAATCGACCGGCGCGGCATCCTCATTATCAAAGCGGAAAATGCGCACCGGCTTCCAGACGCGCAGAAACAACGTCAGCGAAATCAGCGAGGCGAGTGACGAGATAATATCCGGCAGTTCCGGGCCGAGGAAGTTGGAGCTGAGGAACTGGGCGATGGCAAATGACCCGCCCGCCACCAGCACCGCTGGCCAGGTTTCTTTGACGCCGCGCCAGCCATCCATGATCGCCATAATCCAGAACAGCACAATCAGGGTCAGCAAGGGTAACTGCCGTCCGGCCATCTGCCCGATGGCGAAGCTGTCGAGCCCGGTAACCTGACCGGCAACAATAATCGGAATGCCCATTGCACCAAAGGCGACCGGCGCGGTATTGACAATCAGGCACAACCCGGCGGCATACAGCGGATTAAAACCCAGTCCGACCAACAGCGCGGCGGTGATCGCCACCGGTGCGCCGAAGCCTGCAGCGCCCTCAAGGAATGCGCCGAACGAAAAGCCGACGATCAGCATCTGCAGCCGCTGATCCGGGGTAATCGACAGAATAGAGGCGCGGATAATATCGAACTGACCGGTTTTGACCGAAATTTTATAGACAAATACCGCCGCCACAATGATCCAGGCGATCGGCCACAGACCATAGAGAAAGCCGTAACCCACAGACGCCAGCGCCTGCGCCACTGGCATCTGATAGAGAAACAGTGCCACCAGCAGCGCCAGTACCACGGTAATGCTGGCTGCCAGATAGCCTTTCATTCTGAGCTTTATCAGCGCAAAGAAGAAAAACAGAATTGGAATCAGCGCTACCAGGCTTGAAAGCCAGATATTGCCTAACGGATCGTAATTTTGTTGCCATACCTGCATGCCGCTATCTCCAGAGGAAGAAGAAATGTGGTGTGCGTCCAACAGGGTGCCGCACACCATCAGCCCGCCATCTGTTTGGTCAGACCAAAATCAGTGTGGCGCACCTTATAGCGACAGATAGTTAATGCTTTGTTAACTTATGGCAATAAATGTGACCTCTATTTTCCCGATATGTGAACCACAGAAAAATTTTTCCTTAATTGGTAGGACCAGTCTCAGCCCTGCTGCTGCGAAAATGCTCGCGGATAGCTGCGTGGATGAAACCGCAGGTTCAGCACGAGCAATAACAGCGTCACCGTGGTCTGTAATAGCCAGACGCTGGTGAAATCATGGGTCAGCGTGTGAAGCTGTCCGGCGATAAACGGCATACTGCCGGCAATGATAAAACCGATACCCTGCATAAACGCGACCAGCCGCGCGCCCGCCTGCGGCTGCGCCAGATGATCCAGCGCCAGAACCAGAGCCAGCGGGAACGCGCCGCCAAGCCCGACACCGGCAATGCCCGCCCAGAGCCACGGCGCTGCCTGCGGTGCCAGCAGGAAACCGAGCATCCCGCACAGCTGCAGTGCCAGGGTCAGCAACAGCAGCGGCCGGCGATCGCTGCCGCGTGCCAGCAGCGGCAGCAGCAGTGCGCCTGCCACCTGACAACCGATCATCATGCCCAGCAGCGAGCCGCCGGCTTGCGCGCTCCAGCCCAGCTGATGATAGAAATCCGGCAGCCAGGCGACGCAGATCGCATAGCCGCCGTTCACCAGCCCGAAGCTCAGCGCCAGCGTCCAGGCGCGGGTTTTACGCCATAACGCAGGCAGCACCACCGCCGCCGCTTTTGCCGGTGGTGCGGTCGGAATAAACAGCCACAGCAGCAGCGCCAGCACCACCGGCAGCGTCCAGCTGCTCAGCGCGCTCTGCCAGCCGAAATGCGCATTCAGCCACGGCGTCAGCGCCGCGCCGATCCCGCCGCCTCCCATTAGCGCGCCCGCCCACAGGCCGGTCACCGGGGCGCTGTGACGGCTGAAGCGCTGACGGATCAGACCCGGCATCGCCATCTGCACTACGCCAATCCCCGCTCCGCCCGGTATCGTGCTGAGCACCAGCCAGCGGCCGTCGCTGACAAACAGTCGGCTCACCAGCGCCAGCAGCAGCAGAAACAACCCGCCCAGTAAAAGGTTACGCACCGAAAATCGCTGCATTAGCCGGCCGCTGGTCAGCGCAATCGCGCCCATCATCATCATCGGCACCGCAGGCAACAGCGACGCCGCCAGTGGCGACAGGCCAATGTTCTGTCGCAGCTGCTCCAGCAGCGGGCTGACCGAGGTCATCAGTGGTCGCATGTTTAGTCCGGCCAGCACCAGCGCCGCCAGCAGCAGCTTATTTTCTCTGTTCATCTGAAATCCGCAGAATTAAAAGTTGCCAGCCTGACACGCATCGCTACTATCTGGAAATGAAATATGACTCTGTCAGGTAGTGGGAAAATGAATCGTCAGCCGATGTTTACGCCGCAGCAACTGCTGAGCTTTGTCGCAGTGTGTGAAACGGCCAGCTTTACCCGCGCCGCTGAGCGGGTGCATCTGTCGCAATCCACAGTCAGTCAGCAGGTGCGGCGGCTGGAAGAGATGGTGGGTAAAGCGTTGCTGGTGCGCTCATCACATCAGGTTCAGATCACCGAAGAGGGTGAAAAATTGCTGGGCTATGCCCGCCGGATTATCGCCCTGAACGGTGAAGCGCACGACGTGCTGAGCGATCAATGGCGCGAGGGCGTGCTACGTCTCGGCGTGCCAGAGGATTTCGCCGCACCGACCGCGGGCCTGCTGGCGCATTTCAGTCGCGCCCATCCTCAGCTGCGGCTGGATGTAATGAGCGGGATGCAGGTGGAGCTGCGGCGGGCCTGGCAGCGTGAAGAGCTGGATATCATGCTGATCAAACAGACCTATGGCGAGCGGCCGCTGGCGTCGCGTCCGGAACCGCTGCTGTGGCTCGACAGCGCCGCGTCCCCCTGCTTTGAGCAGACGCCAGTGCCGCTGGTGCTGTTTCCGCAGCTGGGATTGTACCGCGATGAGGTCTGCCAGACGCTCGACGCGCTGGGCCGCGGCTGGCGCATCAGTTACAGCAGTGCCAGTCTGGTGGCGCTTGCTGCCGCCAGCGCCGAGGGGCTCGGTCTGACACTGCTGCCCGCCAGCTGTCGCCTGCCGCAGCATCGGGTGCTGGGCAGCGAACAGGGACTGCCGGTGATCGATAGCTTCGAGCTGGCGCTGTTCTGCCGTCAGCCGCAGGATCCGTTGCAGCGTGAACTGGCTGAGGCGCTGATGGCATTTGGTCAGTTACGCTGGCAGTGAAATTTCGAATAGCCAGCAGTGGAAAATAGCGCAGCAAGCCGGGCTGCTGTTTGTCAGATTAAGATCTTATTCATTTTGCAGGAGCCTCTGATGCCCTCTTCCCCTTCTCCGAGCCGTCGTGACTTTCTCGGCCAGAGCGTACGCTGGACTGCGGCCGGTGGTTTACTGGCCGCGGGCATGAGTCAGGTCAGCGTGGCGGCCAGTGCTGTATCCACTGCCCCTGATCGCTCCGCTGCCCTGCCGCAGCAGGATCACTACCTGCTGCGTAATGTGCGGCTGGAAGAAGGATTTGAACGTGAGGGCGATGAAGTTATTGCCACCCGGACTGCGCTGTATGATATCAGCGTGCGTGACGGAAAAATCGATCGGCTGCAACCGGCAGGCCGGGGCGACAGCATGTTACCGACGTGGGATGCCCAGGGTACGCTGCTGCTGCCTTCGACTCAGGATATGCACATCCATCTTGATAAGACCTTTTATGGTGGACCGTGGCAGGCGCCGCGTCCGCGTCAGGGCAAAACCATCATGGATATGATCGCCCGGGAACAGGTGCTGATCCCACAGTTGCTGCCTCATTCCCAGGCACGAGCCGAGGGCCTGATTGCGCTGCTACACGCCAAAGGCACTACCCGCGCCCGCAGCCACTGCAATATCGATCCGGTCAGCGGCCTGCAAAGCCTCGATCACCTGCAGGCCGCGCTGGGGAATCACCCCGATTTTCCCTGCGAAATCGTGGCGTTTCCTCAGCACGGATTGCTGCATTCTCAGGTCGATGGCCTGATGCGCGAGGCGATGCAGCGCGGCGTACAGTATGTGGGCGGGCTGGATCCCACTAATGTGGATGGCGCGATGGAAAAGTCACTGGATGCGATGTTCCTGATTGCACTCGACTATCAGCGCGGCGTGGATATTCACCTGCATGAAACGTCCACAGCAGGCGTGGCAGCGATTCAGTACATGATCGATACCGTGGCCCGTAACCCGGCACTGAAGGGCAAAGTAACGCTGAGTCACGGCTTTGCGCTGGCGACGCTGGAGGGCAGCGCATTGAACAGGATGATTGAAGCGCTGGCTGAGCAACAGTTCAGCATCGCCTCAACCCTGCCGATCGGCAAACTCACTATGCCGATTCCACAGTTGCAGGCCGCGGGCATTAAGGTCATGACCGGCACCGACAGTGTTATCGATCACTGGTCACCATTTGGCACCGGCAGCATGCTGGAGAAAGCGAATCTGTATGCGCAGCTTTATCGGGGGTCAGATGAATTTTCGCTGTCACGGACGCTGGCAATCGCAACCGATGGTCAACTGCCGCTGTCGGCTAAAGGGGAGCGTCAGTGGCCGAATTCGGGTGATGAGGCCAGCATGATGCTGGTGGCGGCAAGCTGTTCTGCAGAAGCCGTAGCCCGCATTTCACCGGTCGTCGCAACCTTCTCTCGCGGCAAACCGGTATTTATGCTGACCTCCGCCTGAAACAACAGAGCCCCCGGATCGGAGGCTCTGCATTTACCTGAATGGGCCAAACCGTCAGGCGGTTTTAGCCCATTTACTGTTCGACATTAATTCCATTGCCAGCGCATATAAGCGACGATCTTCCTGATCACAGGGCTCATCTTCCGCATAACAGCCGATCATAGAAGCGATCTTATCGGCTGATAAGCTCTCTCCATGAACGTGCAGTGTCAGTACGGCGCGGCCTACTATTTTAAGCACATTCTCATGTGGTCCCTGGATGCTATTACTCAATGAAAATACCCTCTACCGGTCGTTGTACCAGGAATATGGCGCGCTAAATATAAAGCAATTAGCTCCTGATTTTTATCGGCATTAAGGGCGATATCTTTTAATGATTAATTCTTTTGCTGTAGTCAGCATTAAGGAGTTATCTGATTAACAATGAAATATTTTTTTAAAAACGCCGAGTTATAAACTAATGTCTGGCCTTAATGAATAAACGCAGCGGCAGGTCGTTCTTTCACCTGCGACAAAGTATTAAAAAAAAACACCAATTTTAACGCAACTTCGGTTAATTCTTAGTCACTCCTCAATAAATTGTTTCATACTGCTAACCTCAAGGTTACCGTTGCTGTCAGGCGTGCTTTCTGCCAGACTTGCGCGCGCAATACTGCCCTCCACTTTCAGCCTCAGAGGCCGCGCCCGTGACCGCTTTTTCTACCCTCAATTCGCTTCCCGACAGCCAGCTCGATAACCTGCGCGAGATAGGCTATACCAGCATGACGCCGGTTCAGGCCGCCACGCTGCCCGCCATTTTGCAGGGTCGTGACGTGCGCGCGCAGGCAAAAACCGGCAGCGGGAAAACCGCCGCCTTTGGTATTGGCTTACTGCACCATATCGACAGCGCCCGGTTTCAGACCCAGGCACTGATTCTCTGCCCGACCCGTGAACTGGCGGATCAGGTCGGCAATGTGCTGCGTCAGCTGGCACGCTTCACCCGTAACATTAAAGTTCTGACTCTGTGTGGCGGCCAGCCGATGAGCGCCCAGCGTGATTCGCTGGTGCATCCGCCGCATATTGTGGTGGGTACGCCGGGTCGTATTCTCGATCACATCAAACGTGAAAACCTGAAACTGGAAAATCTGCGCACTTTGGTGCTGGATGAAGCTGACCGGATGCTGGAGATGGGTTTCCTCGACGATATGGAAACCATTATTGAGGCGACGCCAGCGTCACGCCAGACGCTGCTTTTTTCCGCCACCTGGCCCGAGGGCATTACCGCCATCAGCAGCCGCTTCCAGCGAGATGCGCTGAGCGTGGTGACGGAAGAGGTTAGCGAACTGCCGTCGATTGAACAGCAGTTCATTGAGGCCAGCCACGGTGAAAAATTATCGTTGCTGATCGCCTTGCTGAGCGAGCGCCAGCCTGCGTCATGCGTGGTGTTCTGTAATACCCGCCGTGAATGCGATGAGATTGCTGCGGCGCTGAATGCGCGTGATATCAGTGCGCTGCCGCTGCATGGCGATCTTGAGCAGCGCGATCGTGAGCGCGTACTTATTCGCTTCGCCAATGGCAGTGGCCGGGTACTGGTAGCGACCGACGTGGCCGCGCGCGGACTCGATATTAAATCGCTGGCAATGGTGGTGAACTATCAGCTAGCCTGGGACCCGGAAGTGCATCTGCACCGCATTGGCCGCACCGCACGCGCTGGCGAGCACGGCGTCGCGGTCAGCCTGGTTGCGGCCGATGAGATGGCGCGCGCCCATGCGCTGGAAGATTTTCTGCAACAGAAGCTGCCGTGGATTGCCGCCAGCACGCTGAAAAAAGGCAACAGTAAACCCCTGCCTGCCGCAATGATGACCCTGTGCATTGATGGTGGCCGCAAAGCCAAGATCCGTCCGGGCGATATCCTCGGCGCACTGACCGGTGAAGCGGGTTATCGTGCTGACCAGATCGGTAAGATTGTGCTGACGCCGACCCACGCCTACGTCGCGATTGACGCGGCTCAGGCTAAAGGCGCACTGGTGAAACTCAAGCAGGGAAAAATCAAAGGGAAAACCTGCCGGGCGATTCTGCTGAAGGATTAAGTATCAGGGGCGAGGCGATTGCCTCGCCCTGTTTGCTGTTACGGCTCGTCGATCTGTGTGACGTGCAGTGTGGTTTTGTCCCCTTTACCCTGCACCTTGCCGCTAACGCGCACCTTATCCTCAGCGGTGTAGGTTTTACCATCGAAGGTTTTCTTCGGCGCAATAATTGGTAATGTGCCGGTATTATCGCGGAACTGATAGGTATCGCCCTGCTGTTTTTTCACGATGTAGCCTTCCAGCGTCACATAACCCCCCGGGCGGAAATCACGAATCTGGTCGATGTGTGTCTGGCCGGTATCTTCCGAACCTTTATAACCTGCATCCTGTTTGTGTTGCGACGGCGGTGCTTCGCCCGCTTTGTATCCCCCCTCTTCGGCATACACGCCCGCACTCATTACCACCAACAGTGACGCTAAAATTACTTTTTTCATTTCACACTCCTTTATTGGAAAGGTGTCCATGTTGAACCTTCACCGTTAAGCCTGGCACAATAATTGGCGTCCGTTTTATTTCACCCTTCTGTTCTCACCTTTTTCCTTTTGCTGCCGATAACCTGTTCACACCCTATTTCACCAGCTGCGTTAATGCAGAGGCAACGATGGATAATTTTCAAAAAGAGATTGATGAGAGAGCAAACCTCGCGTTATCGAACAAATTTGAACTGCTGCTGTTTCGCTTAGGCTCCGATCAGCTGAAAGGCAAGTCCGAACTGTTTGGCATTAACGTGTTCAAGCTGCGTGAAATTGTACCGATGCCCGCCATCACCAAAGCCGCCGGTATGCGTTCACCGCTGCTGGGTATGGCCAGCATTCGCGGTCAGTTCATCCCGGTTATCGACCTGCCAGCGGTCGCCGGTTGCGTGCCAGAAACCGGCCTGAATCTGCTGCTGGTCACCGAGTATGCGCGTAATACTCAGGCGTTTGCCGTGGAGTCAGTTGAGAATATTGTGCGTCTCGACTGGAACCAGGTGCATACCGCAGAAGCTGGTATCGGTGGCCGCAACATTACCAGTATCGCCTGCCTCAATACTGACCAGCAGAGTAACGATCTGGCGATGGTGCTGGATGTTGAACAAATTCTGTATGACATCATTCCTTCCGTTCGCGGTGTTGAACCGGAAGCAACCAGAGCGCGTGAATTTAACTATCGACCCGGCGCCGTCGCCATTGTGGCGGAAGATTCCAAAGTGGCGCGTCAGCTGCTGGAACAGGGCCTGAAGAGCATGGGGATTCCGTCACTGATGTTTAACACCGGCTTGGAAGCGTGGGAAAAACTCAAGCTGATGAGCCAGGAAGCGCAGGCTGCCGGCGAGTCGATTCACGATAAAATCGCCTTTGTCCTGACCGACCTGGAAATGCCGGAAATGGATGGCTTCACGCTGACCCGAAACATCAAGCGTGACGGGATGCTGAAACGTTTGCCAGTGGTGATCCACTCTTCACTCTCTGGCAGCGCCAATGAAGATCACGTACGTAAAGTGGGTGCCGACGGTTATGTCGCCAAATTCGAATTAAACGAACTCTCTGACGTGATTTTTAACGTTCTCGAAGCAGCTCGCTAAGCGAATGCAGGCCGATGCGTTCACGGTCGGTCTGCTGCCCTTGCCTGTTTCGCACTGTGTTTTTACTTAGCCAGGAATCTTATCCATGCACAGCGAAACCTTACCCGTTACTTCCCGTCACAATATGCTGCGTGGCCGACTGCGTCAGCTTGCCTGGGTTTCCGCCGTGATCCTCAGCCTGATGTTCTGGGTCGGCCTCTACTTTTTAGTCTTTTAATTTCATTCATCCCTTAGGGTTCAGGCTGCCAGTTTTATGACTGTCAGCCCAGCCAGGCACATCCGGCTTTCCTCTTTTATCGGAGCCGTTTCGTTAAACACAATTAATCCATGCGATTATTCGTGCGCTTTCCCCTGCCTGTTACTTCAAAAAAATTAAAGGTAAAGCTTAACGCTCCGATAACAGTGTGCGCGAGATCATCTTTTTTCCCGCGACACAATGCGGGTTAAAGGATGTGCAACGCGCACAACAGCAAGGAACCTGATTGCTGATAACACAGTGAAAAATAATAAAACGGGGAAAGAATATGGTCAGTATCAAGAATATGAAGGTGGGTATGCGGCTCGCCGCAGCCTTCGGTATTGTTGTGACGTTACTGATTGTTATTGGTGTAACATCCATAACGAAAATTAACAGCATTAACACCGCTATTGCATCGATCGTGGACGATCGTTACGTAAAAGTGCGACTGGCATTTGATGTGCGCGATGGTGTCAACGATCAGATCAAATACCTGCGCGGCATTGTGATCGACACTAACCGACCGGAAATGAACGTGAAACGTTACGGTCAGCTGGACGAAGCGACTCAGCGGACTAACGCCGCCATGAAAAAGATCGCTGATATTCAGGTTACCGCGGTCGGTAAGAAAAAAATTGCCGGTCTGCTGGCCTCTGCCGACGCGTTCGAAAAGGTCAAAGCGGAGCTGATCACCCTGGTAAAAACCGGTGATTTTAATGCTGCCAGTACCTATGTACTCAAGTCGATGACCGCGACTCAGAACAAATTCCTCGATGATGCTGTCGCGTTTGCCAATTCTCAGGATTCACAACTGCGCAGCGAAGGACAGAGCATTGTAGCGAATGGTCAGTCAGCGATTTCCATCACGCTGATTTTCTCTGCGCTGGCGATCCTGGCCTCCATTTTGCTGGGCATTTTCCTGACGCGCTCGATTGTGCGCCCGCTGGTTGCTGCGGTGGATGTGGCCGAACGCGTTGCTGCTGGCGATCTGAGTTCAAAAATTCAGATGACGTCACGCGATGAGACCGGTGTGCTGATGCAGGCGCTGCAACGAATGAACGATAACCTGCTCTCTATTGTGACCGAAGTACGTACCGGTTCCGATACCATTGCGGTGGCGTCGAACCAGATTTCCAGCGGCAACCTTGATCTCTCAACCCGCACCGAGCAGCAGGCCAGTTCGCTGGAAGAGACCGCCTCGGCGATGGAGCAGATGACCTCAACGGTTAAGCACAACGCCGATAACGCCCGAGAAGCTAACCAGCTGGTGGCGAGCACCTCCAGCGTGGCACGCGAAGGTGGCGTGGTCATGGAGCAGGTGATCGAGAAGATGGAGGCCATTGCCCTGTCGTCGAAGAAAATTGTCGATATTATCAGCGTGATCGATTCCATCGCCTTCCAGACCAACATTCTGTCACTCAACGCCGCCGTCGAAGCAGCGCGTGCCGGTGAACAGGGACGGGGTTTTGCGGTAGTTGCCTCTGAAGTGCGCAATCTGGCGCAGCGTTCGGCCTCTGCCGCCAAAGAGATCAAAGTGCTGATTGAGGATTCAGTGGCGAAGGTGGATGAAGGCAGCAAGCTGGTGACCCATGCGGGATCAACTATTGGCGAAGTGGTCAACAGCGTACAAAGTGTGGCGAACATCATGAGTGAAATCACTATCGCCAGCAGCGAGCAGAGCAGCGGCATCAGTGAGATCAATATGGCGATTACCCAGATGGAAGCGGTGACGCAGCAGAACGCCGCGCTGGTGCAGGAAGCGTCAGCGGCCTCCCAGGCGTTGCAGGATCAGGCTGAGCGGATGGCGCAGGCGATGAGCGTGTTTAAGGTAGGACAGCTTTCGCTGAACGCCGCACACAATGCCTGACAGCGTATCTGATAAGTAGCGAAGTGGCTCCAGCGGCCTGCTACGGCGGGCCGTGACGGTGTTGTCCTGCTGGTATTACGGACGAGTTAGCGTCTGAGCCTGACTTAATCTCTGGTGAATTGAGAAACGAGGACGTCAGAACGTTCGCCAGCGACAGGCGAGTCCATAGATAAGGAACGGAATGGCGGGAACATCAGAGGAAGCAGAAGCAGAAGCAGAATGACAGAAACAAAAAAGGCTGCCAGAGGCAGCCTTTCATTACAGTCAATGCAACAACGCTATAAAGCTCAGTTAGCCTTAAATCAGAAAGCGCGAGGCTGGTTCTGAAGTGCAATCCTCGCCGCGTTCACCTGAACAACGACAGATTTGCAGAAAATGCATTTCGCTCCATGCGGATTGGCTCTTGTAACATCAAAGTGTGATGTACGAAACTGTGAGCCATTACAGTGAGGACATTTAAATGTAATTTTCAGTCCTTAGAGACCAACAACGTTCGCAGCAGCTGGGCCTTTGGCGCCATTTTCTACTGTAAACTCAACTTGTTGACCTTCATCTAATGAACGGAAATCAGTGCCCTGGATTGCAGAGAAGTGTACGAATACATCTTTGCTGCCGTCCTGAGGAGAGATGAAACCGAAGCCTTTCTCTGCGTTAAACCACTTAACGGTACCGCGAATTTTGTTAGACATGCTTAAATCCTTAATATATCGAGCCTTCCGGCATAATGGCCTGAGAACAGATTTTAATCAGAACGTAAGAGAAGACTCAAAAAGAAGGGATGTCTCGCGACAAACTTAGAGATGAGAACTGCTTTGGATACTTACTTTGATAGTGTCTGTTAATCAAACCGACGATTCATTAAGCCACACTTCGCCGGGTGACGCAAGCAGCAATTCAAATTAATCGTCAGTAACCCTTAATTGAATCGCCGCCAGCGTGGTCGCAAAGGGCCCGCAGGCGCCTCAGTGTGGGGTGCCACCATTCAATCGGTTAAACAGAATGCTGCGCATCTCTGCAGAATCGATCGGATTAAGGTTCATCCAGCTGAGCGTCTGGCGGTCGCTTTTCATATCGTACTCAGAGAAGAGACCATGAATATCCCCGTTTTCAGGTGAATAAAGGATGGCAATAGATTGCACCGGGCAGTTATGTGGCTTGCAACCCGATAGAGCCAGATACTTTACTCCTTTAATCACCACCTCATCGGCCGGAAAACTGGTCCCGCCATTTCTGACCCATGAAGGTAACCTGTAGTCAGCAATCAGCCTGTTATAAGCCGCCCCACTCTCTTTGGCCTGAATAAAATCAAACAGGTAAGGCTTGTCAGCTGCATTGGCAAGAAATGACCCCATCGTCAGGGCAGCAGCCAGCATAATTTTTTTCATCTCCGTTTCCTCGTTCAGGATGCTTCAGACGTCGGACGATGGTCGTCCGGTACATCACTGCATCACTCCATCAGCGCCACGGGCTGAGAGCCAGCACGGGCGGTTGGGCTGAATATATCATCTGGCTGCAATTTTCATGGCCTCCTTAATAGAAGCTGGAGAACGGCTGTTGACGATCGGTTGTAGGGGATAAAAGTGAAGATACGCCATTAAAGGATATTGCTGAAATTAAAACGGACTGTATGAGCACGGTAACCAGTACAATATAAATGGCTGGATGCATAGCAACTCATGCTATAAAACCTGTGCTGGAAAATACTTTTGTGTCATTTTTTTGAAATGACAAAAGCAGTGCCATTAAGGGTACTGCTTATCTGCTCACTTTAGTTATTACGCTGCTCACCCATCTCCTGCAACCTCCAAAGCAAAGCCAACACGAGCCGTGGTGCGGCTTTGTATTCATCATAACTTTCATGCTCCAACACGGATTTCACCGCATCCAGCAGTCTGTAAGATGGTCCGTTCTCCTCAAATAACTGATCTCTGATTTTTTTAACATCTATAGTGACCAAGCGGCCTCCACCTTGCATTTGTTGCGAAATTTCCTGCAAAGCATCCGCCCAGTAAGGTTGGCTTCCCCATCATTCACTACGATTCAGTTCCATTTTCACGCCAGGTAAAGGAAAATAGGGATTACGTGAAGAAATGACGCATTTATCTCCCACCCAATCAATATTATCATTTCCTTCAACCCAGATAGGCAGCCTCGAGTGATCCTCTGGGGAACTGCTCATGTTTTCCCACTCTACAGTTGGGATCATGTCACCCTTTTCAAGAAAGCCAATGAGTTCTGATAACCAGCCCGCATACTCCCAGTCACGCCCTCTCCCAGCGAGTGCAATATCTGGAAAACGTGTGATAAATTTTTCAGCCAAAGCACGGGCATCATTACCTTCAGCATCTTCCCAACTAAAATAATTACCCGCTCCGGTAATTGCCACTAAGCCATCTGAAAGTTTACCCGCCGGAATCGCAATACCGTTGTCGGCAAAATAGTCTCGTGGAGCGATCGCGAATCTAAAACCCTGAGCATTAAAGTAAGGCATCCCCCTGAGGTGTTGATAGCCCAGACGATGCAGTTCTGAAAGCATCCGCAGAGAGCGTTGTGCTTTACGTATCCACTCAAATGTAGATTTCATCATCTATCCTGTATGATTGCTGCATGTTGTTTTGCAGTGTCGACTCTCCGTTCGTACTCTTCGCTCGTAATGTTTTCATAACAACAGTCTGCCTCATCCCTACGGTAGCGGTTACAGCCATAAAAAGCGCCGCCGTCTTTATTTTTACGCTTAACCATGGTGCCGAGACCGCAGCGCCGACAGACAATTTCTATTTCCTGACAGTCAGGATTTGCGCATATTCTTTGCATGCCATTGTGCATAACCATCGGCGAACTGCATTGCTTGCAGGCACTGGCCATATAATCACAGGCAGGCGAGTGGGAGCAGACATAAAATTTCTTATCATAGCGACTTATTTTGCTCGTTAAGGAACCGGACTCACAATCTGGACAACTCCATTGGCCGACTTCAAGAGAATCACTTTTCGTAATGAGCTGTTTACCCATTTTTGCAATTTCCTCAACAAAAGCGGAAGTATTCTGGCTATCAAAGATCATAAATACATAGTGTCGGGCACGGGTAACGGCGACATAAAATAACCGACGCTCTTCAGCAAACAAATATGGCTCTTGCTCCGGGAGGAGAAGGTCTATCAATTCATCATTTTCTTTTGCTGATGGAAAACTCCCTTTCTCAAGGCCCAGCAGGAGCACGTAATTTGCCTCCAGGCCTTTACTGGCATGCGCCGTCTGGTATTGAATATCCAGGAGTGGAAATTCGGCCATTAGTGTCTTTACGTCAAGTTCCTTAAGGTCTCGCATATTTTCCAGACGATAGCGGCCGATAAGCATGACGGGAGCCCGACGGGCACTATTAAGCCTCAACTCCCGATTTTGACAACGTGTAAGCGCTCTCTTGATTTGCTGACGATAAGCCTCAGCTTTTCTTTGGTTACGGTCGGGCAGATTAATACCGGGTATTTTTTCCTGAATATCGAGCAGTTGTACTGCTGCATTTTCCACCTGTGCGTGGGTAGTAATCTCTTTCTTCAACTGCGCCGGATTTCGGGTAACAAAGGTAGAGCTAAGCTCATGTATGCGATTGTTAAAACGATAACTCTTGTCCAGAGGTAACATTTTTGCCGGCGAAAATTGATGGTCGAAGCGAGTAAAAAAGCGGAGATCTGAGCCATTGAAACGGTAAATGGCTTGCCAGTCATCCCCTACCGCAAACAGACGCATGTTATCCCGCGTTGCCAGTAATGCTTTTAATAGCTTACCTCGTCCACCCGAAAGATCCTGAAACTCATCAACCAGAACATAGTCATAGCGATGATGAAATTGCCCTTCCTGAAGTGCAGTTGTTGCTTCCGCGATCATATCGCTGAAGTCCATTTCTTGTTGCGCTTTGAGATGGGCTTCATAGGCATCATAGACGGGTTTAAATAGCGCAATAAACGCCTGAGTGCGCCCCATATCTATACGTTGGGGTGACGCCAGGAGATCTGAAAAAGAAAATTGCCCTTCCTTGAAAAGGCTAAGGAAACGAAGCATCAAATCGATAAAGCCTTGCCACGGCGATGAACCGGAGCTTTTAAGCTCATCCAGAAGCGTGTCTGTATCACGTAAACGCTGTGGCTCTCCCACTCGATTAAGTATATCGAGGATATTTTCCTCAAGCGTTCCTTCACTCAATTGGTAACTGTATAACTCTTCCAGTCGGGTATTGTGCTGTTGATGCAGTTTCCGCTTCCAGGCTAATCCTTCAAGATATACGGCCTGATCAACAAAGGGGGCCGTTCTCATCTCTCGATCTACGCCAAGGTATTCAATATAGGTCTTACTACCTGGCAAGTAGAAGTCAGGCTTATACTGGCGGCGTTCTATGGTTGCTGTATTAACCTCATAATTCGCTTCATAAGCAAAGGGGACCGAATACAAATAGAGATAGTTGGCAACCCGTAACTCGCCGACACTTTTAACCCATTGCCCAGTCAGGGTGATCAAGCGGCAGCTTTGGAGAAACTCATGATATTCTTCAATGGCATTGAAATCATATTCACAACGGCCAGGTGTACTGTAACAAACAAAATATTTAACTAGCTGGGTTTTATAATCATCGCTGAGACTTATTTCTGCTTCTAATTTTGCTTCAATAAAATCTCGCAACTCATTACCTTGCTCAGCAAAACGCGTAAGCGAACGCTTGACGCCAACGCTCTGAGCAACGATACGATTGCCAAAGGCATGAAAGGTTGTCGCTTTTAACTTGTCACCGCTTTCGGGTAATCGTTCAGAGATACGTTCAGCCATTTCCCGCGCAGCTTTATTACCGAAGGCCAGCATTAAGATGTTTTCAGGCTTAGCCAGACCAGCCTGCAAAAGATACCCAGCTTTACCAATCAGTGTCGACGTTTTCCCTGTCCCTGCCCCGGCAACCACCAGAGTATGATCTTCATCAGTAACACAGGCTTTACGCTGAGGAGCACTCAGCGGTTGCGATTCGATATGATCAAAGAAAGTGTGATACGACGATAAGAGTTTTGGGATGACCTGCTCGTTGAAGTGATTCCTTCCCGACTCTGAAACATCGGCCATCGATAGCTTGAGCGCCAACTGTGCAATGGGATTATCGCCTTCACGAGCAATAAAATCCGCGTCAATGGCAAGGTCCTGCAAACGTTGCTTGACCAGTACGAGCTGTGATAAAGCACGCCATTCCCACGAAGAAAAATAGTGCTCACCTTTCTGATAACGTCTGACGACCTCAAGTAACTCTCGCCACTCAGCACTGTGCTGAAAAATATCCAGAGCTGCACGCTGTATCTTTTGCACAAGCGTTTCGAGCTGCTGAAAATCAAATCCCTTTAACCGGTATGCCCCGCTATCCGTACCTATTGCGATATCAGAAAACAACCATTTACGATTTATCCTAATATTTTTAATATCATCGATAGGCAATTGCACACTCACACCACGGTGTTTGAATGCCAGCTGGCCCGGGGAGAGCGTTATTGTATTTGTACGTCGGCGCAACAGGCCCCACAGATCATAAAAAGAATGAGTGCTGAGGTTATGTTGGTTTTGTAACTCTGGGGGCGATATGTTCATTCTTTATGAAAAAATCACAAATTTTGGATCGGGAAAAGGATAACTACAGAACATGGAACATTCGGTATTACCGTCGGGTTATTCATCATGACTCCTAAGCCCATTCAATTGAAGCTACGTTCACTTTTCAGGTTTGATGGAGGGCGATATTCAGCCCTCTAAATCTAACTGAAGGGTGAAGGTGTCAGGCTGTCCAGCTGTACGACACCACTTCCGCCTGCTTCAGAATCAGCTCTACCGCTCCCTGTGTTTTATCAGGCGGATATTTGTATTTACGCAGCGTCTGCCGCACCAGAATACGGAGCCGCGCACGCACACTTTCACGTACCTGCCAGTCTACGGTGGTGGACTGCCGCAATTTCAACGTCACTTCGATAGCCAGCTTGCGCAGCGTTTCATCGCCCAGCTCACGCACGGCGCTTTCGTTCTCCGCCAGCGCATCATAAAAAGCGATTTCATCCGGGTTAAGGCCCAGTGCATCATCGCGCGCCATTGCTTGCTGGAACGCCTTTGCCATCTGGATCAGCTCTTCAATTACCTGCGCGGTTTCAATTGCCCGATTATTGTATTTCAGCAGCACGGCTTTCAGACGATCTGAGTATTTCTTCTGCTGTACCACGTTACTGCCAGAGCGAGCATGGATTCCATCGTTGAGCAATTTTTCCAGCAACTCAACCGCCAGGTTGCGCTGCGGCATCTCCCGCACTTCTTCCAGGAACTCATCAGACAGTAAGCCTATATTCGGCTTATCCAGCCCGGCCAGAGCAAACACATCCTCGACGCCAGTAGCAACAACGGCATTATCGAGGATCTTGCTCAACAGGGAGTTTTTCTCTGACTGGCTAAATTTCGCCTTTGGATCGAGTTTAATAAGCCCGACTCTGACTGCAGAAAGAAAAGCGAACTCCTTCTGTAAGGGTTCAGCTTCATCAAGAGTATTACACAATGACCAGGCTTTACTCATTGCCAGCGAAACGTCGAGATAACGTTTTTTACCGTCATCAAGACCCAGAATGTAGTTCACTGCGTCGCGCAAAAACGCCAGCGGATCGCGGGAGAAGCCGGTGTAATCAAAGCCGGGCTTGCCCGCCGAGGGAGCAAACATCCCATGGATGATATCGATTTTTTCCAGTAACACAGCAAACGCTTCTCTGGCATCGACAGTTGTCTGCCCTTTACCTTTAGAGTCGGTGTAGGTTTTTAGCGCCTGCTTCAGTTCGTTGGCGATGCCGATGTAATCCACCACTACTCCACCCGGCTTATCCCGGAACACACGGTTAACGCGCGCAATCGCCTGCATCAGGTTATGGCCGCGCATCGGTTTGTCGATATACATGGTATGGCAACACGGTGCATCAAACCCTGTCAGCCACATATCGCGGACTATCACCAGCTTCAGCGGATCGTTCAAATCCTTGAACCGGGCTTCAAGACGCTTTTTGGTCTGCTTGTTGTAGATATGCGGCTGGAGAGCTTTATCATCAGACGCTGAACCGGTCATGATGACCTTGATCGCGCCTTGTTCGACATCCGCACTGTGCCAGTCCGGGCGCATCTCTGTGATGGCGTTGTAGAGCTTCACGCAGATATCACGGCTCATGGCGACAATCATCGCTTTGCCGTTCATGGCAGCGTTGCGCATTTCAAAATGCTGAACCAGATCGGCGGCAACCTGTTTGATTCGCGGTTCAGAACCCACCAGCTTTTCCAGCCGGCTCCAGTCGCCTTTGGTTTTCTCCTGCTGGCCCGTCTCTTCATCTTCCACCAGTTCATCCACCTGGTCGGAGAGCGTTTCCAGCTCCTCATGATTAAGGTCGAGTTTTGCCAGCCGGGACTCGTAGTAGATAGGTACCGTAGCGCCGTCATCGACCGCATCCTGGATGTCGTAAATAGAGACGTAATCACCGAACACGGCGCGGGTGTCTTTATCTTCAGAGGCAACCGGCGTCCCGGTAAAGCCCATAAACGACGCATTCGGCACCGCATCGCGCATGTGTCTGGCGTAGCCGTATTTATAGACGCCAGTTTGTCTGTCCAGCGTGGCGCTCAGCCCGTACTGACTGCGGTGCGCTTCATCGGAAATCACCACGATATTGCTGCGTTGATTAAGTGCGGGATGGCTCTGCTCGTTGTCCAGCGGCGCAAACTTCTGCACGGTGGTAAAGATAATGCCTCCGGATTCACGGGCATTGAGCAGCTCGCGCAATTCGTCGCGGTCGTTAGCCTGTAAAGGCGTTTGCTTCAGCAAATCCTGTGCCTGGCAGAACGTCGCGTAGAGCTGCCCGTCGAGATCGTTACGGTCAGTTACCACCACGATGGTCGGATTGTTCATCTCCGCCTGTTGCAGCAACTTTCCGGCATAGCAACACATAGAGATACTTTTGCCGGATCCCTGGGTATGCCACACCACACCCGCTTTTTTACTGCCGGGGGTAATGTTGCTGCGCAGCGGCAGATGTTTGCCGGTAGACGCCACAATCGTGGCCGCGACGGCTTCACGCACCGCGTGAAATTGGTGATAGGCGGCAATCTTCTTGATCAGCCGTTTGCCGTCAGACTCAAACAAAACAAAGTAGCGGATGTAATCAAGCAGAAGTTCGCGGTTAAAGAAGCCCCTGACGACGGTTTGCAACTGCCAGTCAAACTGAGGTTTATCATCTTCGTTAGCCACAGTTTTCCACGGCAAAAAGCGCTCTTCATCAGCGGTCAGGGAGCCGATACGCGCATTCTGCCCATCGCTCACCACCAGCGCTTCGTTGCAGATAAACAGGTCGCTGAGTTCATTTTTATAGGTCTGTAGCTGGTTAAACGCGGCCCAGATATCGGCATTGGCATCAATGGGGCTTTTCAGTTCAATCACCGCGAACGGCAGGCCGTTGATATAGCCAATAATATCCGGACGACGAATCTGTTTAATTCCCTGAATGGCGACCTGATTCACCACCATAAAGCGGTTGTTGGCTGTACAGTTAAAATCCACCAGCAACGCTTTGTCGTGAATTGTCTTATCTTCACGTTTGTACTCAACGGGTACGCCGTCGAGCAGAAGATGGTGGAAGGATTTATTGCTGACGATCAGATCCGGGCTTTGGGCATGGGCAATACGCAGTATCACCTCTTCCAGCACGGCAACCGGGAGATGTGGATTAATTTTTTGCAGCTGTTCCAGCATTACCGGGCGCAAAAACACATCATGGAATGAGGCACGTAGCGGGTTATCGCCGTCCGGCGCAATATCCGGCCCGTGCAACACTTCCCAGCCCTGTTCAGCAAACCATTGCAGGCACTGCTGTTCTAAATCGTCTTCACTCAGCATCAGGCTTCCTTAGTATCAGGCTCTTCAGTTTCATCCGGCGCGTTGGATACTTCCTTGAGCGCCATATTCAGCGGTGCAATAAACGGTTCTATAGCTTTTTCAAATGCGCTCATATTTTTCAGCAGCCAATCAGTGATTTCCGGCCAGTTAGTCTGATCAAAACTGGACACTGGTTTTGCAAAACTAATTCGGCACGATTTTTTACCCGGTAGCGGCTGCCAGAAAAGTGCATGACCGAATGTATTTTCGATTGACTGTCGACGCTCATACAGCCAGTCGAATGCGAAGGTATTACTCTCAGCTGAGAATTTGGCAATCCAAAGCTCTACGCGAATCTCTTTTTTACTGAAAATCAGGTTATAAGAAATACCGCTGATACCTGAACCAGCGCTTAGCCAATGGTCTGTTGAGGGGCTGATATTGTTATAAAGCGAGCAGGGGCTGTGCCTTAATCTCTCCAGCATCTGCGTCCAGAAGGCTTTACGCATGTGATGACGAGATTTCATTTCTCCACTGGTCGATTGCTCTTCCGCTTCTTTCTGCGCCATACCAATCATGTAAGACTCCGCTTCCGGCGTTGGGATCACCTGACGGATATCAACAAACACATCGTCGTTAAAGCGGTACGGCGTAACCTTGAAGCACTGTGCCCGGATACCAAACTGCATCAGCCAAAGCGCAGTATTAGTGACTTCTTTGCGGAAATTGGCGGCAACCATCATCACGCGTTGAGTACGGATCTGGTTGATTAACACTTCATCCAGGCTTTCATATTCCAGAAACTCCGCCATCACTTCTGCCGCTGGGCGAGTTTCATCCGGCTGTTCTTTATCGAGGTAACGCTGGAAAATTTCAATAATCTGTTCTTTGCGAAGATTAGCGCAATAGCCTGCGTATTTCAGCGCCTGCCAGACGACGTCGCGCCCGGAATCATCAAGCTTGTTCTCGATGATGACCAGATTGCCTTTTTTATCGATAGCCAGCAGGTCAAGGCGCTCTTTGGTGTCGTCAAAGCCAGCGAACTCTTTCTGAATAATCAGCAGTTCATCGTCACTTTCACGGGTCAGCGCCTGTGGATTTTGCGCCAGCCATTCCTGCAAATGGTAGCGCTCGGTAAAGCCGAGGCTGCTAAAAGAGACTTCCTGCAGGGAATGCAGGCTGTTAGTGGACGTATCGACCTTATACATTTTCCGTCTCACTTACGGCCCGCTCAGCTTCTGGGAGAGTGATTTCGCCGGAGAGGAGTTTGGGGAGAAGGGTGTCGCGGAGTTGGGTTAACGATTTATTCTGTGCATTATTAACTTCAATGAACGAATAATATTTACCAACAGCCCTAGAGAAAGCGCTTGAAATTTTATTATCAGGGAGTACGCACTGCCAGTCCATTATCGCTTTTTTATCACCACGAGGCATTTTCACGCCTTTAGAGGTCAGCATCATGAAATTAAAAAAAGCCTCTTGATAAAGAAGGTTGTAAACATATTCTACAGTGACTGAGTTTCGCGCCTCAAAGGCTAGTACATCCGCCGAACGTCCTCCCCTGAATCGAGCCAACCAAATTTTCTTAAAATAAGGTCGGATATTGGAAATTAGAACGTGCCCATATTTAAAGTCAGGGACGCTATTTACTGAGGGCAGTGAAGAGGCTGTAGAAATTCCAGCTCGATTTTCCAACATATTTTCAGTAGAAATATATGTATCAGGCGTTAGAGAAGAAACGTCGATTTTTCCGTTGGCAAAAGTAGCAATGCTACTCAATGGTCCATGGCGCCACCCCTCAGGAATCTCCCCCAACTCACTTTCCTGCATCGAAGCCGGAAACAGCTCTGCCGTGGCTTTTAACTCAGCATATTGCTCAGGATATGCACGCTCAAAAACCACCAGTGCATCAGCATCTTTCCCGGAGATCGCCGTCATGGCGGTAAGCGTTGCGTCTTCCTGAGAACCACCCGCTTCCAACACCGCCATTTTGGCTTTTACCGGTTCAAAATCGACAAACCAGCTTTTGAACAGGGCTTGTGCCATTTGTTCGAGAGTTTGGTTAATTTGGTTAGCAATGGCTATTTTATCGTTAATACTATCAATAACATTAACAATATATTTTCTCTGCGTATAAGTTCCCCACGGTATAGCATAGGAGAAAATATCGGACAAAGTAATACTTGCTTGATTTGCACTTCCTTGAGCTTTTGATATTAGGTGATCAGAAAACTCCTTAGTTTTAAGTGCAATATATAAATATTTTTGATTAACTAAGTTATCATCATTTACCCGAAGTCTAACAGTATTTTGATTCAATAGGGCACCTGACAACGGACAAGGAACTCGTACAACCTTGCCTACTATAGAATCTGGGTTTTGAGGCCATGAACCAACCGTTGCAACAATTACATCATATTCATTCAACTGTACCACTTTGGTACTACTTGCTACTTCATGTGAAACATATCTTAAGTCATCAGTTGAAATAGAGTCCCAGGTAAAATTACTTACGCGCACAACGGGGACACCAGAAGGAATGTAATCCTTTGATTTGAAGGCAAAGCCTTTTTTATGTGTTATTAAACAACTTAGTTCTGTTCTTGATAATTCAGAGCTCATAACCCAACCCCCCCAGATTTGCCTTAATCTGTGCTTCCAGCTTCGCGCTCTCTTCCAGTTGGTCTTTTAGCTGTGCCGTCAACCGTGCCATCTTCTCGGCAAACGGTTCATCATCTTCGTCTTGCTCGGCGGCACCAACGTAGCGCCCTGGGGTCAGCACAAAGTCGTTTTTCTGGATATCTTCCAGCGTCGCCGAGAAGCAGAACCCGGCTTCGTCTTCGTAGTCTTTAACCGTCTGCCAGGCGTGGAAGGTATCGGCAATTCTGGCGATATCCTCGCGGGTAAAGTCTCGCAGAACACGATCTTTCATAAAGCCAATCTGACGCGCGTCGATAAACAGCACTTCACCTTTACGGTGTGCTTTGCCGTTGCCGCCAGATTTGTCTTTGGTCAGGAACCAGATACAGGCCGGGATTTGGGTGTTGGTAAAGAGCTGGCCCGGCAGCGCCACCATGCACTCGACCAAATCGGCTTCGATCAGGTTGCGGCGGATCTCGCCTTCATTGTTGGTGTTGGAACTCATTGAGCCGTTGGCCAGCAGCAGCGCCATCGAACCTTTTGGCGCGAGGTGGTGGATCATATGCTGCATCCACGCAAAGTTGGCGTTGCCCTGAGGCGGCGTGCCGTATTTCCAGCGCACGTCGTTTTCCAGCTTCGCGTTCCACCACTCTTTCATATTGAACGGCGGGTTAGCCATCACGAAGTCGGCACGCAGATCCGGATGCTGGTCGTCCAGCAGGGTATCGGCGTTTTTACTGCCGAAGTTAAAGTCGATGCCACGGATCGCCATATTCATCGCCGCCAGCTTCCAGGTGGTCGGGTTCGACTCCTGGCCGTAAACAGAGATATTGCGCTTCTGCTCGGCGGCGTTGTACTGCTTCTCGCCCGCGTGCTCTTCGATAAAACGGTCGCTGGAAACAAAGAACCCACCGGAGCCCATCGCCGGGTCATATACGCGCCCGTTATAGGGCTGGAGCATTTCGACAATCAGGGTAACGATGCTTTTTGGCGTATAGTACTGGCCGCCCTGCTTGCCTTCTGCCAGCGCGAACTGACCAAGGAAATATTCATACACGTGGCCGAGAATATCTTTGCTCTTTAAACTGAGCTTCTGGCCATTGTATTCCGGGTTGCTGAAGTTAGCGTCAGAGAAGATGTTAATCAGCCCGGTCAGCACCTCGTTACCCAGCTGGTACTGGCTGATGCGGTTCAGAATACCTTTCAGCTTCGGGTTAGTTTTTTCAATTTCATCCAGCGCGTTATCGACCAGCCAGGAGACGGAGCGCAGCCTGACATCCTGCCCGGTGGTTTCATCCACCCACAGCACCGTACCGGTTGGCAACATGGCTTTGTTTTTCAGCGTTTCCCAGCGTGCGGCTTTCGGTACCCAGAAGACGTTTTTCTCGGTGTAGTAATCCTCGACCTCTAGCTCCTCCTGAATCGCCTGGGCGTAGTCTTCGTCAGAGTCGTAATTATCCCGTGACATGGCATAAATGTTGTCAGGGTTGCCGACATCGCGGAACAGGGTGAGCAGCTCCTGCTGACGGGCCTCAAAGGCATCGGAAACATACTTCAGGAAGATGAGCCCCAGCACCACATGCTTGTAGTTGGCCGCATCCATGTTAGAGCGCAGCTTGTCAGCGGCTTTCCAGAATTTATTGTCCAGCTCAGTCAGAAAAAGTTGTTCAGCGTTGTTCATAAAAATCCTTGAGGCAGCTCGCAGCAAAATCGCAAACATGCCCTGTTGCAAATACAGTTTTGGAATGCAGTTTGCAAAAGGATACCCGGAACGACAATGATTACAAACGGCACCGCATAAAGAAGTTTGCATTTGAGAGGTGAATAATAGGAAACTAAACCGCCGTTCCGTATGCGACTTCAGCCCTTGTGACTTGCAACCCAGCTCATTCTTTGAGCATCCAGGCCAGTCCTGTGGCATCGAAACGATAAATTTGAAGAATGTTAAAAGTGGGTAGCCGCGCGTCGATTTTGATTAAAGGTAATCAAAATGTTGCCGATGGTTATCCTGTCGTCTTTTTTTATCTAACAGGTAAAACTATGTCCTGGCTTAATTCCATTTTATTGGCGCTAACATCTGTGCAACCTTATATGGTGCCACTAACTGTCATCAGTCTGGTCTTTGTTTCTTTTATCTGTTTTATGATCTTTTATCTTTTCAAATCAGTTGTGATTGTTAAACGTCTGAAAAAATATACTCAGTCAGTTAATAACGTTGAAAACAATGAACCTGAAGATCAACTTCAGCATCTGAAAAGTTTATTTGTACAGCCCGAGCTAAAACATGCCTGGAACGAGTTTGCGGAATCTCTGCATCCGCAATATGAGCTGGTCGGCAGTGAAGAAAAAATTGTCAAAATTCGCGCTACTGCCCCAAGCGCCAGCTTTTTCTCTGAGCAGCAGCTGGTGGATATTCCACTCAACACCGAGTTTTTTAAGCATCTTCCCGGCATACTTACTGGCATGGGGATTATCGGGACATTCTATGGACTAATGATTGGCCTGAATCACTTTGACCCCAGCACGCCGGAGCAGGTCACCAGCAGCGTCAATAACCTGCTGCATGATGTGCTATACGCCTTCCTCGGCTCTGCCGTCGCGATTTTCGCTTCCATTTTAGTCACCTGGCTGGAGAAGTTCTCTCTGGCGAAATGCTACAAACATCTGGAAAAGTTTACCGCTTCCATCGACAAGCTCTATATCAGCGGCGTAGGTGAGGAATATCTCGCCTCACTGGTCAAGTCCAGCAACGAAAGCGCCACTCAGGCGCGTCATCTGAAAGAGAGTCTGGTCACCGATCTTCGCGATATGCTGCTGCACCTCGCCGAGAGCCAGAAAGTCGAAAATGAACGCCTGGCGAATACATTAAGCAACACCTACCGCGAATCAGGTGCCCAGTTTGCCGACCAGGTGAGTGGCGCAATTGAACATAGCCTGAAATCACCGCTGGATAAAATTGCGGGTGCCGTTCAGACCGCTAGCGGCGATCAAAGCGGCATGGTGCAGAATATGCTGCAGGATGTGCTGACGGCATTTATGGCGAAGCTGGATACCACCTTTGGCCAGCAGTTTACCAACCTCAACGAGATGATGGGGCAAACCGTCGGTGCGATCCAGACGATGCAGAGCGGGTTCTCTGCTCTGCTACAGGATATGCGCCAGGTCAGCGACGATTCCCGCCAGGGAAGCGCACAGCTGATTGAACAGTTGTTATCTGAAATGAAGTCGGGTCAGCAGGCTATGCAGGCGGGCATGAATGACATGCTCACCAGCTTACAGTCCTCTGTCGCCAGAATTGGTGCCGAAGGCGAAGGGGCCGGCGAACGCATGGCCCGCCAGCTTGAGAAAATGTTTGCCGACAGCGAAGCGCGTGAAAAAGCCCAGGCAGAACATATGTCCGCCTTTATTGAAGCCATTCAGAATTCAGTGCAGCAGGGCCAAAGTGCCACAATGGAAAAAATGGCGGCGTCTGTCGAAGCACTCGGCGAGCAATTGGGCAGCCTGTTTGGTCAGATCGATCAGGGTCAGCAACAGCTATCCGCCAACCAGCAAGCCAGCCAGCAGTCCCTGCATGAACAGACACAACGGGTGATGAGTGAAGTAGACGATCAGATTAAACAGCTGATTGAAACCGTCGCCAGTCAGCATCAGGGCACGACGGAAACACTTACTAAATTAGCAGAACAAACTAACCGACAGATTCAGGATATGCAGAACGGGGCGGACAAAATGCGTGTTGCCGCCGAACGCTTTGAGCACGCAGGCGAACGGGTGTCGGAAGCGAATCACCTTACTGCTGACGTACTGAATAAAGCACAATCGGCGGGTTCGTCGCTCTCCCTTGCCACCAGCGAACTGACCTCGATAGTAGCCGATTACAAAAACAACAGGGAAGCCGTCAGCAAATCAATCGCTATGCTGGAGTTGCTGGCAGCAAATACCCAGTCTGAACAAACCACCCGCAGCCAGTTCATCACGGATCTCAGGCAGCACAGCGAACGCTTACAGAGCTATAACCGTGAAGCGCAGACATTCATGGAAAATGTCAGTGACGTGCTCGGTAAAGGTTTTGAAGACTTCTCAGAGGGTGTTTCTCGCAGTCTGGATAAAACACTGGGCAAACTGGACGTCGAAATGGCGAAAGCCTCTACTCTGCTTGCAGGCTCTGTCGAACAGATCGGAGAAAGCGTCAGCGAACTAGATGATGTGCTATCACGTGTGCGTGCCTAAGGGGTTAACAGCTGATGTTTGGAAATGCATTTAGCGTTAAAAAGCGCCGCGGTGATGAAGCTGAGAAACCCTTCTGGATCTCCTATGCGGACCTGATGACGGCCATGATGGTGTTATTTTTGGTGGTCATGGTGGCGTCATTGAGTTCTGTCACACAGCGCATTCAACGTGCGGAGCAAGGGGAGAAAGTCAGGGGACAGGATATCGCCAGATTATGTGAACGCCTGGAGCTTCATGCCCGCAATGTGAACAAAACCATCGTGGTGGATTGTCATGATAACCGTATCAGCTTTGGCGAGGCTGGTCGTTTCGATCACAACCGATTTTTCCTGAATGCCGAAGGGCAAAAAGCCTTGCAGGATGTCGTTCCCCTGGTGCTGGATGCAGCCGACAGTGAAGAAGGCAAGAAGTGGTTTAAGCAAATCGTCATTGAGGGTTTTACCGATACTGATGGTTCGTATCTTTACAACTTACATCTCTCCCTTCAGCGCTCTGAATGGGTTATGTGCAGTTTGCTTGATAGTCGCAGTCCTCTGCAAAGCAGCATTTCTGCTGAGCAGCAGATCCAGATTCGTAAGCTTTTCCTTGCGGGTGGCGTCTCGTTTAATAACGCGAAAGAGAGCAAAGAAGCCAGCCGCCGCGTTGAGTTGCGCATGCAGTTCTTTGGGCTTAAGGATAAACGTGATGGTGCCGAAGAGGTGGATTTCCCTGCGGTCGTTAATAAAGAAGTTTGCCAGCTGGTGATGCCACAATGACTCCCGCACTGAATTCTTTATCGCAGCGTATAGCGGCTAAGCTCTCTTCCAGCCAGAAGGATGACGGTTACCTGCATAATGATTTTCCCGCGCTAGCTACTGCTGGCCGTGAGATGGAAAAGCGTTTTGATAAAGCAGAGAAAATCCCCGTGCCCCCACATGAAATGCGCCTGGCGGCATTAAGGCGTTTTCGTCTTGCTGAAGAACTTAACCAGCGTGAGTGGCGAATGGTGTTTTATGGCCTTGCCGATAGTGATCCGCTCTACCCCGACCGGCCAGTATTACTAGAGGATGCTACCTATTTCCCCCGTGTAGACAGCGCCGTAAAAAAACAAATCGAATCCAAGACACTGAAGCGCAAAGACTGGGCAGCACTCTGTTCAAGTTATTTTGCTTACACACATGAATCGCCAGAAATAAACCCCCACTGGTGTGTACTGCGTGCTCATATCGCTCAGGGTTACCCCGTGGTAAAAGCCGCTATCCGCAGAGAAAAATCGTGGATGAAAACCATTGATTTTTATCACGACATTTTTACGCCTCAGGCTGGCGGTGTGATATCCCAACAGCTACTTTCGGGTGAGAGCAACTCCTTTTCATCATTAGAAAAAATAGCGCAAATCCCCGACAGCAGCTGGTTGTGGAAGCGTATTTTCACAGTGCTTCTGGCTCAGCTTGATACGCTTACCGATCCTCACTTTCTGGACAAAATCAATTGGTTGTTGGGTCTGGCGGCACAGTGGGTGCGTTTTCGTGATGACATCATGACGGCGACGCTGACCCGTTACTATCATTCTACCTATCGCGATCAGGCGCATTCCGCCCTGAAACAGGCCGCACTGGAATACTGGGATAACCCGCAGCTAAAAAGCCAGCAGAACAAGTGGCATCAGCATGTCTCTGAACCTGTCGCAGCGATGGTGCGGGGATGGCTGGCAAAACAGGATTTGATGCACTTCTTCGAGCTATTACGTGGTAACGGCGATGTTGACCAGGCTCGACTGCACTACTGGCTAAGATTCGCTAATCAAATGGGCTTTACCCGTATCGTGATGGGGCCGGATGCCTGGCACGATCGCGGCAGCGATTTTGTGAAATTCCGCGAGGAAAACAAAGGGCGGTTGAGCCATCTGCGCGGCGGTCGTAGTTTTGATAACGCCATGATTATGCAGATTAATGATTATATCTTTGTGGAATTTTCCGGCACGGGTAACGCGATGTATGCCTACCGGGTTGGCCAGGCTCCCTTTAATCCTGAAACAGGTTCGCTGGATATTAATATCCATTTAAAAGATAAATACCGTAATGTTCTCCGGCTGCCGCATACCCCACGGGCCGAAGGTTATAACAAGGTCCGAATCACCGGCTGGATGCTGAAATATGACGATGAACTGCGCAAACTGGGAATTCGCTGGATGGCAGAAGAACCCGTTAAGTTTGTCGACAAGAAAGTGTCCTCCCCTGCCTCACAGGCTGACATCAAAATCATCAATCCATTGCGGGATACGGCAATACAGCGCCTGGTTGAAAACACCCCATGCACCATCAGCGATAACCGGCAAAAAGGGGGAGTGCTGTCTGTGCAGCTCAATACGCCCGACGACACAATGGAAAGAGAGTTACTGCGACTCGGTTTCGCCCCTGTGACTAAAGAACCACACCGTTACTGGATCAAATAATGCTGAAACGTCTGTTAAGTAAACTGACGGGAAACCGTCAGCAGATAGAACGTCACCTGAAGAACCAGTACCAGGTTGAGGAAAATGGCCTTAGTTTTTCACAAGCGCTGGTTGATGATCCGAATCTCTGGGCTCTGGCATCCTGGCTTGAGCAACTGGCTGAAGAAGACTATCTGATATCACTAACAGACCGATGGTTATTGAGCTGGGACGCGCTGTACCGTCTGCTGGAAGATGAGGAACATGCCAGCAGCCTGCCTCTCATTGGCATACCTGAGGTATTGCCATTACGTGTGAGCCTGAATTCCCGAGGGGCATTGAGCGATAGTGATTTTCGTGTCTGGATTGCGGAATGGATTTCGGTTTCTGCCCGCCAGCCAATTCGTTTCAATCGTACAGGCGCTATTTTTACTTATGAAAATCAACAGCACCTGTTATCACGGGAAAACTGGGCACTCTTGCAGGCAACAGAGCAGCTTAGTGCGCAACAAATCCAGAGTCCGGGTGAAACCACTAATCAGCTGGGATGGGCCGCTATTCGCAAATGTGCGAAACAAGCCGCTGCAAAATTTGATGACTATTTAGAAAAAACGCACGTTATCAAACCGACGTCATTGTCATTACGGCTGCGTAAGGCAACGGTTGCTGATACTGCCGTGATCGAGATTGAGCCACACTTCGAAGATCAGCCAGCTAACTGGCTCGGCAGTTTTGACAAGAATACCCATGTTCATGATAGCTATCGTATCCCCGGCGAGAATGGTGAGCTCAGCCACGTCATTATTCCGTCCGAAGTGAAAGAAGTGCTAAATTCAATACACGCCATTCCCGGCCGCCGGGTAGCTGGCAGTGAAGCCCTTTCCTTTATTCGCAATCCCTACTCCTTCCTGGGTGAAGATGCCGCTAGTGTGATTGCTCCTGAAGAACATGAGCAGGCACTCTTTGATGCCCATATTTTCTTCCATCATTTCAGGCTTAAACCCCGTATAAATGATGAGAACAAGATAGACGATATTACGCTGATACTTGAACCTGTCTCCCCCGTACCACAACCGGAAGTGACGTTCATTTTTTCTGCGCCGTGGGAACTTGACAGATTTGTTCAGACAATAGGGATCAGCGTGGCCGCAAAAATGCCGGCAGGTTCCTGGCAAGGTTACGAGCTGGAGTTGAGTCAGTTCACTGAACAGCAATGGCATGATTGCCAGTTCCTGTTATCACGCTGGCAACAGGAAGTCGAAGGTAAAGAATTCACCGATGTCCTGGATATCAATAAATATGGCGATCGCGTTATCGGAATTGGTGAGTTTGAAAAAATATCCTCTCCCTGGTTGACCAAAGCTCAAAGCGAAAACTGGCTCCCTGAAGACATCGATTTCTCCGCACTTTCGGTTGAAACACTGGATGGCTGGGAACCTGATAACCTGCAGCATTTCGATGAACTACAGGAGAGAATCACTCAAGCAGAAACTGCTGGCGACACGCATATTATCTCACCCTGGAATAACACTGAATTGCCGCTTGATACGGCTAAAACTTTCAGTAAAAACTGGGAAAAACAGCAAAACGCAGAACATGAACCAGAGAGTAATTTTGCTGATAAAGCAGCCCGTGCTGTACTCAAAATCGAACAGAATATTGAAGAGGCGACCTATATCAAACAGCGCCGCGATTCACTCCTCAATGCACGTTATGCTGAACCTGATATTCCACTCAGTCTTAAAGAGCATATCCGGCTCAAAGACCATCAGCGTGAAGGCGTGGCCTGGCTTCAGCAACTTTTCCTTCGTTCGCCTCAGGAAACGGCGGGCTGCCTGCTGGCGGATGACATGGGGCTGGGGAAAACGCTGCAAATCCTGAGCTTCCTGGTCTGGTTTATTGAAAAATTCCCGCATGAGCCACCAGGTCTTATTGTTGCCCCCGTTTCTCTTTTAGATAACTGGGAACGTGAACTGGACAATTTCTTCTACACTGCCGCTATTCCAGTGTTGAAGTTGTATGGCGAGACAATCAAAGCAGTGAAATATCCGAAGCAGGCCATCCCTGCTCATCTGCAGTCTCAGGGGATCAAGAACCTGCTCAAACCTGGCTGGCAGGGTGAGGCGAAAATCATTCTGACCACATACGAAACCCTTCGCGATCAGGAATTCTCTCTGGCACGTCAGCCATGGTCAATTATGGTGTGCGATGAAGCACAAAAAATAAAAAATCCAGCAGCTTTAATCACTCATGCAGTCAATGCAATACAAGCAAGGTTTAAAGTGGCCTGTACAGGTACGCCTGTCGAAAACACGCTGGTAGACCTGTGGAGCCTATTTGACTTTGCTCAGCCCGGCCTGTTAGGAGCGCTTAATGAATTTGGCAAACATTATGTTCGCCCCATTGAGAACGAAACAGGTCGTGATACAGAAAGACTGGAAAGTTTACGCGCGTTGATCGAACCGCAGACATTGCGCCGGACAAAAGAAGAAGTCGCGCGGGATTTGCCACAAAAAATTGAAGTGACCAGCTGTAAACAACTGCCGTTTTCCGGCCCTCAAAAGCAGTTATATCTTTCTTCAATTGCCAGCTGGCAACAACAACAAGCGCTAAGTGAAGGAATGCAACAGGCTGGAGCGGGGATGCTGGGATTATTACATCGGCTTAAACTGGTATGCGCGCACCCGGCTGTGGTTAGTCCTGAGCCTCGCTATCGGGAGGGTTCACCAAAGCTTAACTGGATGTTGAAAACCCTGGAGGAAATAAAACACACCAGTAAAGATAAGGTAATTATCTTTACCGAGTTACGGGATCTTCAACGCGAAATCCAGCATGCTATCCAACAGCGTTTTGGCTTCCATCCGGTGATCATCAATGGCGACACCAGCACAAAAAGTCAGAGCCAGAACAGCCGCCAGCGTTTGATTGATGATTTCCAATCCCAATCCGGCTTTGGTGTGATAATCCTCTCTACGGTAGCGGTTGGTTTTGGGGTTAACGTTCAGAAAGCTAACCATGTTATTCATTTCACCCGCTGCTGGAATCCGGCCAAAGAAGATCAGGCAACAGACCGTGCCTACCGTATCGGTCAGACAAAAGATGTGTATGTTTATTACCCAACGGTAAGGGACCCTGAAATCACCACATTTGAAGAAACGCTGGACCAGCTTCTACATCGTCGTCGGTCATTGGCCCGGGATATGTTGTGCTCGACGCCTGATCTGAGCAGTGCAGATTTTGAGAACATTTTAAAAAGAACATAATTGTCCAAATTTTGCGATACAAAAAAAATCTAAGGTCTCTTTTTAAGCCAAAAAGGTTACTAGCCGGAAACCTGTCATATTGTGCTAAACGTTGGAAAAAATGTTTATGAGGACATTTTGTCTCACCTGTAAGGCAGAACCCGGTATTAGATCCTTTGTTCCAGCTATGTACGGTTTAGAGCAAGACTGATTGGCAACACCATGACACGAAGATGTTATTTATAGGATTCAATAAGCAGGAATAAAATGAGAAGTTATATATTGCTAAATATATACGCGAGTAAGTACGCGAGAGGAGAATCAGAGGTCTTACTGCAAAGATTACTTTGTAAGCCATTGATATAACTGGTGCCGGTAAGAGGAGTCGAACCTCCGACCTTCGCATTACGAATGCGCTGCTCTGCCAACTGAGCTATACCGGCAAACGGGTGGGATTAGCGGGGAAATACCTTAGAAAAAAAGCGGAAATGCGTCAAGAGAGCGACCATTCAACTGCGGATTTTCGCAGCACCTCATGCCAGAATGAGACGGCGGTACGCGGGTTTCAGACAAAAAAAAGGGCGAGGCAGCTGCCTCGCCCAAAAAGTGCCGATCATCAATCGTAGTAAGGGACCTTACGGTCAACGCCGTTGATATTGATCAGCACAAAACCGGTCGGCGCCGTTTTGTTAGCCGGGGTTCCCGCCGCCGTTGCAAGCGTCACCACCCCTTTTTCATTGGCACCAATACCCGCCAGTCCGTTATGCATGCCAAAGCGCGCAGCCGGTTTCAGCGTCCCGACTTTGGTGATATCAGTCACCACCGACATATCGGACTGAAACAGCGAGCAGGAACCGGTATCGAAACGGGTCGGACCGGTGGTCTTGAGGTTAAACATGGTTTCGCCGCTGTTAGCCCTCAGCTTGACCCATACCACCGCATAGGTGGTGCCGACCCGGTTATAACGGATATCGAGCACCGAGGATTGACCCATGTGATGCGCATCCGCCCACACCGTCTCCAGGCGCTGCAGGTTGATCAGGGTTTTACCGGTGCCCGGCAGGTTAACCGGCGACCCTGCGGTGCCGGAGGGCGTCGTGGTATCCGCTTTCCCGATCAGTTCCATGACCCACGCCTGGTTAGGCGCCGGGAAGTAGAGCTGACCCAGCCGGTACCAGTTATCGGTATCGGTGTTGTTCACCACCTTATATCCGCTGAAATAGCCGACGCGCATTGAACCGGTTGAATAGCTGCCGTGGTTTTCATCACGACGGAAACCATATTCAAAGGTCGATAACCACTTCCCTGCGGCCAGATCGTTAGTAATTTTCGCCCCAGCCTGCAGGTTAATCTGACGCATGATGACGCGGGCATTGTTGAGGTTGAGCGGCGTACCGCAATCTTCAATGTTCAGCGTATCAATGGTCCAGCCACCGTCCGACAGATCCCCAGGATTGCGGGTATGCTCAATCCAGACGTTACGCAGGATCCCCTGAGTCATACGCGGCATATAAAGCGTGGCGTCACCATAACCGGATTGGAAGTTGGCATTGCTTAACTCAATGGCAGTCGAGTGATCCCAGACGCCATTCGGTGAGTTAGACCAGCCGACATCAAACACCCGCGAGAAAGTGCTGGTGGTGTAGATCTGGTCGAACTTACTGTCGAGCGTATCCTGCAGTTTAAATACCGTGCCGCCGGTGCTTTGCGCCCGGAAGCAGCTGATATTGACGGTTTGTCCTTCGATACAGGTATTTTCGAAGAACGGCTGATTGTTGCTGCACTGCTCGGGTAAAATGGTGACTTTGGCAGTGGTATCGGCGCTGGCCTGCCCGTTCCAGACGATGCCTTTGATCGCGGTACGGCGAGCCTTTACTTTAAACACGGTATTGGGGCTTTTATCGGAAATAATGGTGGTGCGCGGCAGCGAGCCCAGCTCCAGATCGTCGCCTAACAGGCCAAAGAACGGGATTTCTGTGGCGCTGAGATCGATAGGTGAAATCCGGAAGCGACCACCAGGAAAACGTACCGGCAGGGCTTTGACGTAGGTGTTGTAAGTCTGGGTCCACGCCAGCATCCGCTTAAACGCATCCGTATCATCAGTGACGCCATCCCCTTTCGCACCGAAGTGCAGAATATTCACTTCAGTGGGATCGTTAATGGTGCGTTTCCAGTAAAAACCGTTGCCCACTGCCACCGTACCGCCATCGTCTTTCAGGACGGTGCTGCTGAGAAAACCAACAAAGTCAGCACCGCCACGGAAGCTGGAGTCTTTATCGTAGTAGCGTTTCAGAATCGCAACTTCACCTGATTTTGACGGGACTGTGGTGCGCAGTTCAGCAAAAGAGTTAACTTCGATCATAGTATCCTCCTCAGGATGACTTAGTTAAGGCGCTGATTATCAGCAGGTTACTTTGTAATGGCCGGGTGGCCGCAGAGGGTGTCCCACATGTCGTTGTGGGTGTTGATGGCACGCACGGTGCGAACGTCCATCTTTTGTGCGTCATCGCCGTAGGTATAAAGAGGGGAAAACAGCACGCAGGCTGAATCGGTTATCGCCACCGGTTCAGGGTTTGTGGTATTTCGACTGCTGCAACTTGTCGCGAGCAGCAGCGTCATCAAGGTTGTGATTGTCAGTCGCCACACGATTGGCCTCCTCACGATTATGTTGTTGTTGCTGTGCGACCGCTTCGACGCGGGACGCCTGTTGTTGCGCGTTATCAACGTCAGAACGGGCTTTTTGCTGCACTTTGCCGATTTTCTTTCCGCCAAAATAACTGGCACCCAGTGCCGCAATCACCGCAGCCAGCGCCGCGATCCAGTGCCAGCTGCCGCCGAGTAAGGTGGTTAACAGGGTCATGGTTTGGTTACCTCCGCCTGCTGCTTTTCATTCAGCAGGTTTTTTTGACGAACAAACTGGGCAATGACACCCATCGCCACCATGAAAGCGCCGACCATTCCGAGGTAGTTGTGCGGCAGTATCGATTTGACGTCCTCCGGCAGCACGTTCCAGGCATCCACCGCCGCAGAGGGAAAGGATTGCGCCCAGGCGCTGAGCATCGACCCCAGCGACGCGAGCCAGACTGACCAGGTTTTGAATAACAGACGGGCATGGGAGACAAATTGCAGTGTGGTAAACCGTTGAAGCAGCAGCAGAATAATGATCGCCGTCAGCACGGCGATGAGAAACATGAGCCATCTCATAGCAGCCCCCGATAAACGGCATAGGTGCCGCTGCGCATCACTTCAGCATGACGTCTGGCCCGGCCCGGCGTCTGACGTGCCCACAGGCTGTTCATCATGGCGTCAGCCGCCTCATTAAAATTTTCACTGGTGATGGCGCTGAGCATATTTCTGAACTGCATGACGCCATCGACGCCCAGCTGATAAGCCATGCTCAGCAGCACATCGGTGCGGGCCTCATTACATTTCGCCAGCGCATTGCGCAGCAGCTCGCGGCTCTGCATCTCCTGCACCTTGCCTTCCACAATGCACTGCTTCCAGACATCCCCGACGCGTCGCGGCACCCGAAACGCGTAGTTACTCAGCGAAGCCCCTTTCGGGCCGATGCGGATCCCGCCCGCGACGGTCGGGAAGCCCAGCGTGTCGAGATAAGGCACGTCGGCATACCCCTCTTCAAAATTCAGCATTGCAATTATCTGGCTCATAACGATTCCTCAATGACGGGTCCAGAGCGACTCAGCCCTGTGAAAAGAAATACATAACGCCCGCTGATCAATGGCCACCGCCACGCCCGCCGCAGGCAGGGTTAACCCTGCAGCAAAACTGAACAGTAATTAACCGGATTACGACCAGTTAAAAATAGAGGTGGCAGACAGGGAACGGCGGATAAAACAGGGGGATTACTGATGCTATTCAGCGCACTGCGTAGAGATGCACATGCGGCAGACAGCAGTTGTCGAAGCTGGGCGCTTCCTGATTTTTAGCGCGTGGCGCTGTGATAGCGCGATCGACGCGCGGGGTAACCTGACGCTGGCAGATTTGTTCCGCTCGCCGCAGGGTGAGTGTTTCTGGTGGGAAGTTCAGGGCCTGGTCGATGCTCTGTTTCAGGCTACTGAGAGGTTGGCGCCGCCGATGGCGACGAGTACGTGCGTTGCCCATGAAAACGCTTTTGCCATAGTGAATTATCGCCATAACTCCTCCTGTGAATGAGTCTTTGGCGATGGGGTGGCAGGCGCGAGCTTTCGGCGAACCGAACGGGCCCGAATGTCGCGATTCACGCTCGCACACTCACCGCCCGGCTGCGTGAGCAGCCAGGTGGAAAGTAGGCGAAGGGGAATAAACGGCATCTGACGACGCTGCATTTTGCGCATCCACCCCATCCCAAAGTTCACTGACTTTTGGGTGGTTTGATTCGCGCTTGTGCAGCGCCTCAATTGTTTAAGAGCGGCTCATCCCTGAAAGAACTGCTTCGTTCATCCATGTTCAAATTATTAACAGGTTCTTATGCATTATCAAACACTGTTGGTTAATTTTTTATTTACCACTGGTTAAATTTTTGAATTTATGTCGATTATTTTTTTGCAGGCAATCTGATCCGGACCGCTGATAACGGGCTTAGCCGAGGATCTGATAGTGTCGTGCCTGGCTCATGATGACTTTGGCGAGTACCTTGAGGCTGGCTACGTCATCGTGGTTGAGATACCAGGTTTCGTAGCGCTTGTTGTCTGATATGACAGCAATTTTCTTATGCTGCAGTTGCAGGCGTTTCAGGTAGAGTTGCTCGTCCAGTGTGAAAATGTAGATGCCGTCACCGTCAAACATCCGCACGCTGATATCGACAAACAGCTGGTCACGCGGAGCGAAGGTGTCCGCCATTGAATCGCTGTTGATCGCAATTAATCGGATATTTTCTGCCGGGCGGCCGTTGAACAGCACCCGCGCTTCATCCTGACCATATTCGATCGCCTGGATGGTTTCGACAAACTCATCGCGCGCAGGCACGCCCGCCGCGCTTTTCTGGCCGATATCGAGGCTATCAACGCGAAATACGTTTTTATGGCTGGTCAGCGTGCTTAACGTCACCGGCTCAGCCGGACGATCCATACCGTACTGCAGCCACTCGACGCGCACGCCAAGCAGCTGGCTGAGCGCCAGTAAATTGCCACCATCAGGCACTGACTGGGCGTTAAACCACTTCCACACCCCCGGTGTTGAAATCTTACAGCCTTGCTGCTGCAGGGCTTTAGCAACCTGTTTGTTTCGTCCATGTCCGACAATGCCAGCACTCTCACAGGCCGCGATCAGCCTGGCGGTGAAAGCTTGTCTTGTACTTTCTTTTTTAACCATTAGTTAATAATCAGCCATAGAGGAGGTACTGGATGTTATTTTCATTATTGCTACCAGTTCATTTTATATTACCGTCCGTTTACTACCTAACCGCTTTATCAAGCATTTCTAATTATCATTATCCTCTGCCGTTTGCACCTGAACAAAAAATATTGCCTCAGGCCGCGCATAGCCCCGGCTTTCAGGAATCTTCCGTAAGGAATTGCGTGAAATTCAGTCAGCTTTATTCGCTGAAGCGCTCCGACAGTGACGGAAAATTATCTTACAGACGAGAAACTCTATCTATGACTGGACCGAAAGTGGCCAGTAAAAAAAAACGGGAGTCTGTGAAAGACTCCCGTTTTGTTAAAAAAATAGGGGGTTATGGACGCAGCGTGTCGTCGCCCCAGGCAATCCATTTGTAGGTGGTCAGCGCCTCTAATCCCATCGGGCCGCGTGCGTGCAGCTTCTGAGTACTGACGGCGACTTCCGCTCCCAGACCAAACTGTCCGCCATCGGTAAAACGGGTACTGGCGTTAACGTAGACTGCTGACGAGTCGACCTGGCGAACAAAGCGGGTGGCATTGCGGGTGCTGCGGGTCAGAATGGCATCGGAATGCTGGGTGCCATGGGTCCGGATGTGGTCGATCGCTTCATCCATATTGGCCACCTGCTTCACATTAAGATCGAGCGACAGCCACTCATCATTATACTGTGATGGGTTGACTGACATCACCTGCGCCGGGCCCGATTGCA
>Ga0308167_1000511_pt1 | contig 65440 bp, 58 predicted proteins | sample PhyCR1_2_FD_202138 | JGI IMG/M metagenome (GOLD analysis project Ga0308167, IMG submission 202138) | Phyllosphere microbial communities from UC Gill Tract Community Farm, Albany, California, United States - DLSLRC.R1 | ecosystem: Host-associated > Plants > Phyllosphere > Unclassified | place... | reverse complement strand
CATCAGCAAAACACATTGAAAATGAAAACCTATAAATCAAAAAACACCTGCAAAAACGTTTTTGCAAGTGTCTAATTAAGTATTTTTGTCTAATAAATCTGTATCGATTTTTTAGGACTAGTCAGAAATAAAATTACAAAGTGAAGGCTAACTCATCACTCATAACTTTTAACTCATAACTCTTAAAGCATTTTAAGGTTGTTCACCTCAAGCTCAGTCAGAATCCTCCAGTGGCCTCTTTTGATATTTTTCTTGGTAAGGCCTGCAAACATCACCCGGTCCAGAGCTTCCACTTCATAGCCCAGCCTTTGGAATATTCTCCTGATGACACGGTTCCATCCGATATGGATTTCGATTCCGATTTCATTTTTAGGCTTTCCTTCAATATAGGAAATCTGGTCTACGGTGGCTATCCCTTCTTCAAGACGGATCCCTTCGCCAATAGCCTTCATGTCTTCACCGGAAAGCTTCCTGTCCAGCGTTACATGGTAGATCTTCTTGATATCGAAAGAAGGGTGTGTCAGTTTCTTGGTCATGTGCCCGTCATTCGTCAGCAGGATAACCCCTGTAGTGGAGCGGTCCAGTCTTCCGACAGGAAATACGCGGTATGGTGATGCGTTGGCTACCAGGTCCATTACCGTTTTTCTTGCCTTGTCGTCTTTGGTGGTAGAAATATACCCTTTTGGCTTATTTAAAAGCACGTATACCGGTTTTTCCGGCGTAATGTTCTGTCCGTCAAAAACCACACGGTCTGTTTTCTGTACCTGGTATCCCATTTCCGTCACTACCTGGCCGTTTACTTCTACAAGGCCCTGGATGATCAGGTCATCCGCTTCCCTCCTGCTGCAGATTCCGGAATTAGCGATGTACTTATTCAGACGGATGGTATCTTTATGAAGGTCCTTGCTTATTTTATCAAGCTTTCTCTTCTGGATGTAAGATTTTGCACGGTCATCATCCCTGTCCGTTTTACCGAAAGGTTTTTTGCCGAATTTAAGGTTGCCGCGTTCGTATTTGTCCCTGCTGTCGAAGCTTTTACCGCCTCTTCCGCCGGATCTCGAATTACCGAACTGCTTACGCTCCTCACTTTTATGCGTGATATAAGATCTGCTCTCAGATTTGGATTCACCAGAGCTGTCGTTCCTTTCAGAACTTTCCTGAGGCTTTTTGAAAGAAGTCTTCGGGAACTTGCTGCTGCTGCCTTTATGCTCACTGTTTCTTTCTCCTGCTTTCGGGAAAGGTTTTTTAAATGATTTCTGTCCTGAAGAATTTCCAGACTGAGAACCACGAGAACTTTCAGAACTTTTCCTGGTTGAAATTCTTGGTCTTTTCGGTTTTTCTGAATTATTATTGTCTCTGCTCATTCTAAAAATTTCTGCAAAGATAGTAATTTAGTTACGAGTTAAAAATTAAGAATCATAACTTTGTAGCTTTTATAAGTAATAATCTGAAGAAATACAGAACCCATGATAACATTCCTAGATGACCAGTTCTCCCAGCTGAATGATTTTCTCCTCGAAAAGCCTTTCAGTAAAATTTTTATTCTCACAGATGAAAATGTCCATGAATATTGCCTTCCGGTACTGCTGGGAAACCTGAATACCGATATAGCCTTTGAAATTCTGGAAGTAGAACCGGGTGAGGAGATGAAAAATGTGCAGACGGCGAATCAGCTCTGGGAAATCCTTACGGAAATGCAGGCAGACCGGCAGGCGCTTGTCATCAATCTTGGCGGAGGCGTTATCACGGATATGGGCGGATTTGTCGCCTCAACCTACAAGCGTGGCATACGGTTCATCAATATCCCCACTACCCTGCTGTCCATGTGTGATGCATCCATAGGGGGCAAAACAGGCATTGACCTGATGCATTACAAAAATATGGTAGGGACCTTTTCCTTCCCCGAACAGATTTTCGTCTATCCTAAATTCCTGGAAACCCTTCCTTTCAAAGAACTGAGAAGCGGTTTTGCAGAAATGCTTAAGCACGGACTGATTGCCGATAAAATCCACTGGAATGAACTTACCCAGCTGAGCAAACCGGACAGTGAGTCGCTGATCCCGTATATCCAGACTTCTATGGACATCAAACAGGATGTCGTGAATAAAGACTTCCAGGAAAAGAACATCAGGAAAACGCTGAACTTCGGGCATACCATAGGCCATGCCATCGAAAGTCTCTGCCTGGAGCAGGGAAATCCGGTACTGCACGGCGAGGCGGTAGCCGCCGGCATGATCTGTGAAGCGTATCTTTCTTATCAGGAAGGACTGATCTCAGAGGGAGAATCCGATATCATCATTGATGCATTAAAAAAATATTACCCTTACCTGGACATCAGTGATTTTGATGATGAGGCTATTTTATCACTTCTGTTAAATGACAAGAAAAATACAGACCGCAGGATCAATTTTTCATTGCTTACCGGTATAGGTTCATGCAATTTTGACTATCAGTGCGATGAAAAGATGATCAGAATGGCATTGAAATTCTATCGTGAGATGAATAATATCTGACATTTTAAAGCATAAAAATCCCTCTAAAAACCCAATTTTATTGACTCTATAGCCGTATTGGTTATAACTGTATTATATTCAGTTATTTAAGAATAAAAATTTTTATATTTCAGGCTCAAAAACACGTGATATTTATCATGAAAACCGATTTTGGCAAGCAATTTGAAAGATACTGTTCGTCCAAGAGGACAAGAGTAAAATTTAAAATTAGAGAAATAGTAAATATTAAAAATTTAGGTCATGAAAAAAGTAATTTTAGGATTAGCTATCACAGCAGGATCTTTAGCATTTGCTCAGACAACTTCTTCTTCATCTTCACCAGTAAGATTTGGTATCAAAGCTGGTATGAACGTGTCTTCCTTATCAAAAGACAGCTCATTGGAAGATCAGAAGTCTAAAATCGGATTCAATGCCGGTGTATTCGCTACGATTCCTGTAGCAGAATCATTCAGCATCCAGCCTGAGTTATTATACAGCCAGTACGGAAGTAAAGCTGTATACAACAATGTAATCAACAGCAACAACAGTGTTAAAAGGTCATATACTACAGATCTTGGATATATTACAGTTCCTGTAATGTTCCAGTACAACTTTATCCCTAACTTCTATGTAGAAGCAGGTCCGGAGTTTGGATTCAATGTAGTAGCAAAACAGAAATTTGATCAGACAACTGTTATCGGTGGTACTACAACAACAACCAGCGGTACTGAAGACATTAACAAAGATAACCTGAACACATTCAACTTTGGTATCGGTCTTGGTGCGGGATATTACTTCACAGACAATATTGGTATTACAGCGAGATATGTTGCCGGGGTAACCGATGTTGCTAAAAACAGACCAAGCAATTCAGATGCAGTAAGAAACAACGTATTCCAGGTTGGTTTAGCTTACAAATTCTAATAGCTGAATACTGAAATTTAAAGAATTTTGATTTCAATAAGGCTCAGGTTTATTCGTAAGCCTGGGCTTTTTTTGATAAAATGCAGAGCATAACGATAACAGGGTAGTTTCTTAAAAAACCCTTAAAAAGCTCATTCAGAACGCATTTTGGCAAGTCTTTTGCAAAATATACCCGGTGTGATTGATATCGCACTTTTCAAATAGTAAAATTTAAACGTAAAATTATGAAGAAGTTATTTCTAGGACTGGCTGTGATGGCCGGTGCTGTTACCTATGCACAGGAAACAACAACAACTACTACGGTAGCCGTTATGTCTACCCTGAAAGAAAAAGAGCCGGTAAGATTCGGTATTAAAGGAGCAGCTAATGCATCCCAGTTCAGCGAACAGCAACTGAATACCAAAAATCAGAAATTAGGATTTAATGCAGGTGTTTTCGTCAATATTCCCCTTGCCAAACAATTCGCATTGCAGCCGGAAGTTTTGTACAACCAGATGGGTGCTAAAAGTGTTCTGACTTCCTCTGAAGTGCAGAGTGGAAATACTACGGTAAAAACAGAGCAGAATGTAAGCACTACCCTGAATTACATTTCAGTGCCTTTAATGGTTCAGTTTAAACCTACAGATAATTTTTATTTTGAAGCAGGCCCTGAATTCAGTTATTTGATCAACGGTAAAGATAAGGGTGAATCCATGGTTTCATCCACAACCAACGGAATAACCACCACACAAATCCAGTCTGCATCCAGAGATATAGATAAGGATGCCATCCAGCGTTTTAACTTTGGATTGGGACTTGGACTGGGATATTACTTTACGGATCATTTAGGAGTCAATGCAAGATATGTGAACAGTCTTACCCATATCTACAAAGATACTCCTGTAGGACAAAACCCGAATACCAACAGAGTATTCCAGTTAGGATTAAATTATAAATTCTAATCAACTCTAAAGATACCCAATTAACCTTTTATAAAAATCCGGATCTGCCTATTTTGCAGATCCGGATTTTAATTATTGTCATCAACCTGAATCAGGTTTTAGAAAAGTTCAACTTCCTCTCCTTTTCCTACCGGATACTTTTCTGTAAAGCATCCGAAGCAGTGGTCTGAAGATCCCAGGATTTCCTTCAGGTTATCCGTGCTCAGGAATTCAAGAGAATCTACGCCCAGATAATCTCTAAGTTCTTCCGTGGTCATATTGGCGGAAATCAGGTCATCTTTTGACGGAGTATCGATTCCAAGGTAACATGGTGCGATAATCGGCGGCGATACACTTCTGAAGTGGATTTCTTTGACGCCGGCTTCCTTAAGGATTTTAACAAGCCTTTTGGAAGTGGTACCCCGTACGATGGAATCATCAATAATCACCACCCTTTTATCTTTGATCTCAGAAATAATAGGATTCAGCTTCAGGTTGACTACCCTTTCCCTCATTTCCTGGGTCGGAACGATAAAGCTCCTTCCGATATACCTGTTCTTAATCAGGACAGGCCGGAACGGTATTCCTGATGCTTTGGAAAAACCGATTGCCGCAGGAACGCCGGAGTCAGGAACTCCGATTACCACATCAGCTTCCACCGGTGCCTGGTGCCAGATTTTCTCCCCGGATTTCTCCCGGATTTCATATACATTGATGTTCTCCAGGGTGGAATCCGGCCTGGCAAAATAAATATATTCAAATGAACATATCCTCTGCCGCCCTTTTTCGCTCACCATATAAGAATGCAGTTTACCCGGTTCATTTTCATTGGTGTAAATGATTTCTCCCGGTAAAATGTCACGTACGTACTGAGCTCCTACCGCATCCAGCGCTACGGATTCAGAAGCAACCACATATGATTTCTCATCAATCGCTCCTAAAACCAGAGGACGGATCCCGTTGAAATCCCTGAACGCAAAAAATTTATTCCTCGTCATCCCTACCACGGAATAGGCACCCTGGATTTTTTCCATGGTGATCTTAATCGCAGCGCGAAGTCCGAGGTCAAGGTTTTTCTGGATCAGTCTCAGGATTACTTCAGAGTCTGAAGTGGCACGGAAGACAACGCCTTCCGCTTCCAGTTCTGCTTTAAGTTCCTTGGCATTCGTCAGGTTACCGTTGTGGGCAATAGAAAGGATGATCTGGTCGTATTCATTTTTGGCAAAAAACGGCTGGAAATTATATTTCTTCTTATCTCCTGCTGTAGTATACCTTGTATGTCCGATGGCAGAGTTCCCCATATAGGCTTCAGGGTCCTGAATTTCTTTATAAACATCCAGTACAAGGCCTTCATCTTTCAGGTTGGTAATTCTTCCGTTTTTTAAAACTGAAATACCACAGGCTTCCTGGCCTCTGTGCTGTAGTGCAAAGAGCCCGAATTGTGAGAGGGAAAATGTATCAAGATCATTATCCGAATACATTCCGAAGATCCCGCATTCTTCATTAGGGGCATCCAGTCTCTCCTCTTCCTGAGTCCTGAAAAGATTCCGTCCGTAAGGCTGATCTTTAAACTGTTTTAAATATTCACTTTTATGAATGTCTAAACTTTCCATTTTTTCTATATGTTAGAAGTTACATATTAGATGCCTCAACGGCGGCTAAGTTAACTTCAAATTTAATTTTGTTTGATGAACGGGGTCCGTTCGGTGCTGAAGATCAGCTGTTATATCCGTATGGGTACCAGATTATTGAGCCAACAGATTTTTCAGCCTGTTGTAAATCTCCACATAGGCTTCCGTTACTTCCCCAAGATCCCTTCTGAAACGGTCTTTGTCCAGTTTTTTCATGGTATCTTTATCCCACAGCCTGCAGGTATCCGGAGAGATTTCATCTGCAAGGATGATCTGTCCGTCTGAAGTTTTACCTAATTCAATTTTAAAATCTACCAGGATAATGTTGATCTGGTCAAAAAGATCGATCAGGATTTCATTGATCTGTCCGGTAAGCTGGTACATCTCGGCAAGTTCCTCATAGGTAGCAGCACCCAGGAAAACGGCATGGTGGTCATTGATCAGCGGATCCCCCAATTCATCTTTCTTATAACAGATATCGAATATGGTTACCGGGGACTTGATTCCTTCTTCCACACCCAGCCTCTGAGCCATGCTTCCGGCAGAATAGTTCCTTACTACCATTTCCAATGGAATGATAGATACTTTTTTTACCAGCTGCTCTCTCTCATCAAGCTGCTTGATGAAATGGGTTTTAACTCCTTTGGCATTTAAGTATTCAAAAATCAAAGTTGTGATGGCATTGTTCATTTCCCCTTTCAGATCCACCTGTCCTTTCTTCTGAGCGTTAAATGCTGTAGCATCGTCTTTGAAGCGTACGATTACTTCATCAGGATTATCAGTAGCAAATACCTGTTTTGCTTTACCTTCATACAACATTTCTTTTTTTTGACTCATAATTTTACTTTTCTAGATTGTCGTTAGATTTATTGATTGTTTTATTACAATTCCCGTTAAAACGGCCAGCCCGAAGCTGAGGAGCGTACCGATAAGCACGTATTCCGTAAGTTTTCTCTGTTTGGCCTGGGCCAGGTCGCTGAACCTGAATACAGATTTCGCCGCCACCATAAAACCTACGCCTTCCCAATGGTTTACCATAATAAAAGTAAAAACCAGGAGGCGTTCCAGGTAGCCGATGTATTTTCCTGCATTGCTTAAAGATTCGGTCTGCAGGTGGTCTTTCGTATCCGGGACCGGAGTCCAGGATGACAGAAGTATCTTGATGAAAACAGATGCCGGTGCCGTTAAAAATAAAGCAGCAGCAGCAATTTTCAGCCATTCTTTATTTATCAGGGTGTTGATGCTGAATTCGCCGAAGTTCCAGGAGAATCCGGCAATAACCAGGATATGCAATATCTGGTCTGCGAAAAACCAGCGCTTCCTGGTTTTGATGGTCTGAAAGCTCAGTTTGCAGGCATCAATAATAAAATGGGAAAAGCCGTTCAGTAACGCAACCCACCAAAGGTCTGCATCCCAGAGAAAAATAAAGCTTAGAATGGTATGCAGCAGTACATGAATATAGAGGTAACGGCTTTTTAACTGATGATTTTCTTTGTCCCGTACCCATGAATCCGGCTGCAGAACAAAGTCTCCGAGTAAATGGGCCAATATGAGTGGAGTAAAAATCATGTTAGAGTTCTGCAATTTTCTTTTTGAAATACTGGTTGGTTTCTACGATCAGGTCATAGTGTGCCCTTTTCAGTCTCTGGCTTACCGAGGACTGGGAAATGGCAAATTTCCTGGCTAGGTCTTCCTGCGTGCTGCTGTTGTTCATAATCATCTCATGGATGATTTCCGAAGTAGCTACCGTCCAGCTGTCAAAATCTTTGGATGACCATTTCAGGAGGATATTCAGATCGCGGTTAACAGAATCGCTGGAGGTTTTAATAGCCACAGTGCAGCCGTCTTTTTTAAGCTCGTCCAGCAGCCTGCCGGAATTGATATAGGCTGTCCCGTTGGATTCCGTAATCTTTCCTGCTGAATAATTCTCTTCCCCGATGCCGATGGCAATCCTTACATCCAGGTTTTCCTGACTTCTGATTAATGATTTGATGGCCAGAAACCGCCAGAACGCATCATCTATACCGCATTTGAGCTGGAATTCATCTCCTCTGTAGATCTCCCATGCGTCCGGTGCATTTCCCCAATGTTGCAGAAGATCTTTCAGCCTGGTAATCCAAACTTCTGTCTCTGCCTGTTGCGAATTTATAATATCACCGGTAATGACCGCTATCATGATGCAAATATAAGCATATTTACTTATATATAAAATATTTTATCAAGAAGGCGTATAGAAAAACATAATCACCCGTACTTCTTCTATCAATGATTCAAGATAGATCAGAAAAATATGAATTATCCTCAGGATTTCAAATCTCTTTCAATGGAGGGTTTAAATGGGAACTGTGGTATTAAATCAATAAAAATCCTGATCAGCACAACCGCAATGATCAGGATTACTTGTATTTTTAAAAGTAAGGACTACTTAATCGTACTTTTCACTGTTCCGCAGGTCAGCATGGAACTTCCATAATACGGATTCACAATCTTTTCTTCGTTGCTTAGCCAGCCTGCTTCTGCCATAGGGCAATACTGCAGGTATACAGGCTTTTCGGAAAAGCTGAACTGCCTTGATAAAGTGTACATATCGTCTGAGAGACGGTGGAATATTTCCCTTTGTGCCGATATATTTCCCGTTTTTGCAATGCCAGCAGCCTCATTTTTTAAGGCAGTCAGGTTCTTTACAGGTATGGTATTGTTTTTCACCGTTGAAGCGGTCTGAACAAATTCAGAAGCTGATTTTGCTGCTTTACCGGCATCATCGGAAGCCAGTGCAGCTTTAATGGCAATATAATTCTGGTACAACTTTGAAACCTGCGCATCCTTTTTCTTCTGCGCTGCTGCAAAGCTCATTGCCAGTATGGTAAAAATTGCTGTAATGATCTGTTTTTTCATTGTATGATACTCATGAAGGCAAACGCCTATAGACGCAGGCTGATTGATATTTTATTTAATTCTGAACTCAAGTTTTACGTTAAAAAACCTTCCGGTAAGCCGTACCGGGACAGGATACATCAGGCTGGTTGTAGCATCGGTAATCCATTGGTTGGATACTGTATTCCTGATGTTGAATGCATTGAATACCTGAACACCCAGGGTAAGTTCTTCAAAATTCCCCCAGAAGCCGTATGCTTTGTCTTTGCTTTTAGGATCGATGAATACTTTGGAAAGCCCGATATCCACTCTTTTGTATGACGGAAGGGTTTTCTGGTACGTATACGGATTGGTAAAAACAGGTGCTCCGGTCGGAAGTCCCATAGCGTATACCAGTGTCAGGTTAACCCGCATGGACGGGAATTTCGGCATATAATCCTGGTAAAACATAGCAAACCTGAATCTCTGATCCGTAGGCCTCGGGATATCGCCCTGTCCGTTGATATTCTCAAAGACCCTGGCATAGCTGGCTGAAAGCCAGGAATCCACTCCCGGTACGAATTCCCCGAACAGTCGGGTATCAATACCATACGCATATCCGGTGGCATTGTTTTTTCCTGTATAGCGGATCCTTACATTGTCCATATAATACGGGATCAGATTATCCATTTTTTTATAGTACGCTTCAGTAGTCAGCTTAAACGGCCGGTCATACATCTGAAACTCGTAGTCATTGGCTATGATGACCTGAATGGAACGCTGGGACTTGATATTGCTGTTAAAGTTTCCTTCCAGGTCTTTAATCTCCTTGTAAAAAGGAGCCTGGTAATAGATTCCTCCGGAAAGCCTGAACAGCATATCCGTATCCCAGTCCGGCTTGATGGCAAATTGCGCTCTCGGAGAGAAGATGGTTTCATTATTGAAGCTCCAGTGAGCAACCCTTGCTCCGGCATTCACAAAAACTTTGCTCGCACCCCAGAAAAACTTCTGTGAATACTGGGCGTAGGCCGATAATCGCGTCGGCTGGATATGGTTGTTTCCGGCAATACTGTAGAACAGTTTAAGGTCGGAAATATTGCCAAGCCTCGGATCGTCTACTGGAATCGGAGTGCTGTAACCGGCAGAATCTACCAGCTTCCATTCATTCGTAAGGTCTTTCAGGTTTTCCTTCTCATATTTGAATCCCACCTCAATATCCGTATTCACATTAGGAGAAAACCGGGTTCGAAACTGGGTTCCGTACGTCCTCACGAACAGGTCGTTCCTGGCACTTTCAATCTGACCACCCGCATCGTACGAGGTTACAGGGTTTCCGGTAATAGGATCAAAGGTCTGCAGGATATAGGCAGAGGCGATGGAATAATATTCACGCTCACGGTTCTGGTACGCAAAGCTGTCCAGCGTAAACCTCCATTTTTCAGAAGGCTTATAATTCATGGAGAAGGTCCCCATCATATTTTTATACTTGTCATCTTCGCGGCCGGCATAGTTTACCGTGACATTAATCGGCCTCTGAAGTGATCCGAAGTCCACACTTCTTTCCTTTGGGATCATCTCATAATCATTCTTGGAATAATATCCGATGAATGACATGGTAAATTTCGGGCTGAGATGATAATTAATATAGGACTGGAAGTCATAATACTTAGGGTTGAAATCCGTATCTTCATTCAATGTATTGAGAACCAGGTTGGTATTCCTGTACCTTCCAGAAAATATAGCGGTAAGCTTTTTGTTTTCCGAAGCGAACCCGGTCGTCAGGCGTCCGCCGATCAAACTTCCCTCGCCGGAAACTTCAAATTTTTCCGGCTCACGGTAATAAATATTCAGTGCAGAAGACATTTTATCACCGTATTTCGGTTCAAAACCTCCTGCAGAGAAGTTAACGGTTGATACCATATCAGGGTTGATGATACTGAGTCCCTCCTGCTGTGAATTCCGGATCAGGAAAGGACGGTAAATCTCAATATCATTAATGTAGATCAGGTTTTCGTCATAGTTTCCACCACGCACCATATACTGGGAAGAAAGTTCCGTATTGGAGTTAACGGAAGGAAGAGTCTTGATAATCCCTTCGATCCCTCCTGAAATACTGGCCACATTCTGAGCGTCCTTCGCCGAAATTTTCACCGTCGTTATATCCGTGGTCTGTCCGGTGACTTTTTTCTGGAAAACAACCTCCTCAATATCGGTTACTTTTGCGGTATCTCTTTTTTTAGTCTGGGAGAACACCAGTACGGGAACCATAAGGCTTAGCGGTAAAACTAGTTTTTTCAAAAGAAATGTTTTAAGAATTTCTAAAATTAAGTAATTTTTAACAATTACAAAATCGATTCTCTAATTCTTGTCAATTTTTGTAACAAATCTTCTAATAAATCCAGCCTTAACATATTGGCTCCGTCTGATAGGGCCGTTTCCGGTGTAGGATGCGTTTCAATGAAAATCCCGTCTGCTCCTACAGCAATTCCCGCTTTGGCTACGGTTTCAATGAGATCCGGCCTTCCTCCGGTAACGCCTGAGTTCTGGTTAGGCTGCTGTAAGGAATGGGTGACATCCAGGATCACGGGAGCGTATTCCCTCATGGTAGGAATTCCGCGGTAATCCACGATAAGGTCGGTATAGCCGAATGAATTTCCCCGTTCGATGATCGCTACTTTATGATTATCGGAATCCGTTACTTTCTGTACGGCAAATTTCATGGATTCAGGAGAAAGGAACTGTCCTTTCTTAAGGGTTACGCATTTTCCGGTTTTGGCAGCCGCTACCAGAAGGTCTGTCTGACGTACCAGAAATGCCGGGATCTGCAACACATCTACATATTGCGCTGCCAGAGCCGCATGCTCATTTTCATGGATATCGGTTGTCGTAGGAATATTAAAAGTCTCTCCCACTTTTTTCAGAATCTCAAGCGATTTCTCTTCTCCTATGGATGTAAAAGAATCCACACGGCTGCGGTTGGCTTTTTTAAAGCTTCCCTTGAATATATAAGGAATTTGATACTTGTCGGTGATCTGAATTACTTTTTCGGCAATCCTCAATGCCATATCCTCGCCTTCTATAATGCATGGGCCGGCGATCAGGAAAAAGTTTTTGGAATCTTTGTGACGGATGTTATCTAAATACTGGATCATTTTTATTGTAATTAAAAAGTTCAGTAAAATTACTGGAAAAATTATACACTAGGAAATTAATTTCCTGGGGGTGGTGATATCATGCTCATACTCAATATTTACAGGTCAGCAATTTCCCGGAATTGTGTATCTTTATGGTATGAAACCCAAAGAAACATTATCGGAATTTTATGCTTTGCACGGGCAGGAACATGCAAAGTCCGGTCAGTTTAATGTGTATCGGAGGGAAGACTTTACCTGCAGCCGGCAGCTTGATCCGGTGTACCGGAGGGACTTTTATAAAATCTCATTGATTGCTGAAGGAACAGGCGTCATCCATTATGCAGATCAGTCGGTTAAAGTTGAACAGCCTGCGCTTACTTTCATGAATCCGCTCATACCCTATTCCTGGGAACCGGGATCTGAAAGACAAACGGGCTACTTCTGTATTTTCACGGATGATTTCGTCAATGGATCGTTAAAAAATGAAAGCCTTTCCCAGTCTGCTCTGTTTAAAGCAGGCGGAAACCATGTCTTTTTTCCTGATGAAACCTCCCTGAAACTTGTACAGGCTACTTTTGAACATATGATGCATGAAGTAGAGTCAGGATATTCTCATAAATATGAGCTTGTCCGCAATTACGTACAGATCATTATGCACGAGGCGATCAAAATGCAGCCTTCAGACCGGGAATACCCTCATGCTAATGCCTCGGAGCGTATCAGCTCATTATTCCTGGAGCTGCTGGACCGGCAGTTTTCCATCGACGCGCCACACCAGACCATAGCCCTCAAAAATGCCAATGAATTTGCGGCACAGCTGAATATCCATACCAATCATTTAAACAGGGCCTTAAAGGAAACCACAGGAAAAACGACTACCCATCTGATTTCGGAACGCTTGGTCAGGGAGGCTAAGTCGTTACTACAGTTCAGTCACTGGAATGTCAGTGAAATCGCTTATTGCCTGGGGTTTGACTATTCTTCCAACTTTATTGTGTTCTTTAAAAGGCAGACCGGCGAGTCGCCCAACCAGTTCAGAAGTAAGATTGTTTCAATTTCATAATTTCCTGTTTGTTTCAAATATTCCTTTTATCCTTCAGATTCTGAACTTTGTTCTTATAAAATCACAGGATTATGTTACAGGAAACTTTAAAAGGAAAAACAGCCCTTATTACGGGTGGAACTACAGGGATCGGCTTTGCTGCGGCGAGTTTATTCCTTAAGCACGGAGCACAGGTCGTTGTTGCGGCCAGAAGACAGGAACAGGGAGAAAAAGCACTGGAAGTTTTACAGCAAATCAGTGCTGAAGTACGCTTTATCAGTACCGACGTATCAGAAAGCCGGGAAATTCAATACCTTATCAATGAGACCGTAAAACAATTCGGAAAACTGGATATCGCATTCAACAATGCCGGGATTGAAGGAAGTTTTTCTACGATCGGTCAAACTCCTGAGGAAGAATATGACCGGGTGATGGGAATCAATACCAAGGGCGTATGGCTTGCCTGCAAATATGAAATAGAACAGTTTAAAAAGCAGGGAACCGGAGGATCCATCGTGAATACTTCTTCATGGCTGGCCAAGGGAGCGAATTCAGGATCAGGGGTTTATTCTGCAAGCAAAGCTGCATTAGACGGATTAACAAGGGCATTGGCTGTAGAAACTGCCGGGGATGGCATCCGGATCAACAATATCCGTCCGGGCTATATCCGGACACCGATGTTTGACCGTTTCTTTCCGGAAAATGCTGCTGAAAAAGAACAAGCTATTGAACCTTTTAAGAAACATGCACCGATTGGGCGTTTTGCAACACCGGATGAAGTAGCGGAACTGGTGTTATGGCTCAGCAGCCCGGCCGCATCTTTTGTTACAGGCGAAAGCATCATGATAGACGGAGGACTCGCTATTGCAGGGCAAAGGTAATTGAAAAGTACGCATGAAAACAGGATGTATTTTGGGATTGTTGATCTGTATAATCCCTATTCACGCACAGCTCACCATTAATACCCAACATAACATGTCTGATCATCAACCAAACACCATAGTATACAACAGGCTATACCAGTATGGGATAGCAGATGCATTTGTAGGCGGGCTCTACAGGGGTACGCTTCCCCTGGAAGATTTGAAACGGAAAGGTGATTTCGGATTAGGAGCTCCCGATCTGGTAGATGGAGAGCTGACCATGTACGATGGCAGGTTTTACCAGACCAAAGCTACAGGAAAGACGGCAGAACCGGACGACCATCTGAAAACGTCTCTATTCTTTATCACCTTTTTCAAGCCGGAAATATTTTTCTCCGTCAACAGCAGAACGGATGAAAAATCATTGCAGCAGAGGATTACAGATGAGCTTAAGCATAAAAACAATATCTATGCGATCAAAGTATCCGGAAAATTCAGCCGTATGGAAACCAGAGCATTCCCTCCGATGGAAAAGGAACCGTTTCCACCTTTAAGTTCTGTCGCCGATACACAGAAAGTTTTTGATTTTTCTGATGAAAAAGGTATTCTGGTAGGATATTATATTCCGGGGTATTTAAACGGGATCAATGTAAAAGGTTTCCACTTCCACTATCTTTCCGAAGACAGAACGCATGGCGGACACGTGTTAGCTTTTACCGGGGAACACCTGAACATAGAGATCGCAGAAATGAAAAGCATTGAACTGGAAACCTCAAAGGACGATAATTTCCAGAGTTTCAAATTTAAGACACAGGGACACGAAGATCTTGAAGAGATAGAACAAAGGGATTGATTTCCCCGTTATTTTTAAAAACAGGCTGTCTTAAGGGGCAGCCTGTTTCTATTGTCCCATCTTTTTAAGGATTTTCTCAAATGTATTGATGTTACGGCTCGTGAACCGGTCCTTAAGATTTTTCCTTCCTAAAATTTTTCCGAAGGAAGAGTCTAATGTACTGCCTTTAGGGACCTGCCAGTACAATGCATGATTGACCACGGCAGCCTTTTCATGCTCTGCTTTGGACGCATCGTTGAACTCCTGCATCAGTATTTGCTCTATGCCCTGATCACCAACAAAAACATAGACATGGAGGTCATCATTTTTTTCAAAAGGATTTCCGTTCCTTAGGTTCTCTGTTTCTTCCTGAGATTTGATAAAGAGGAAAGCATCGTAAGAAAACTTTTCTGACATTGCTTTTTCAAGAACCGGCCTTAATTCTTCAGCGTTTTGATCAGAACTGAAGATAATGTTTCCGGAGGCCAGTACGGAGCTGACGTCTTCCATTCCGGCATCGGCAAATACCTGACAGACCTCTGCCATCTTCATATTGGTTCCTTTTACATTGACGCCGCGGAGAAATGCACAGTATTTCATAATTTATTTTAATGGTATGGTTGTTTTCTTTAATCCCTGGTTTTTACATACAGATTGTAATCTGTGCCTGAAGGCTTCAGAATATAAATCTTTTCCAGCAACGGATTGCTGCTTTTCAGGTGGTCCTTCACCCTGAACTCTTTCAAAAGCCTGTAATGCATTCTATAATAGGCAGCATCCTTTCGTTCAAACAGATTATCATATGAGAGCAGGTATTTGGGTTTTCTTTTCTTTACGGTATTGATCCAGTAATTTTTTTTGTCCTTTCTGATCTCGTTCTGTATCCCTTTGTCTACCAGCCCCACTTCATCAATAGCTTTCAGGCCTGAAAAGTACGGTACATAACCGGCAGGTTCCAGCAGAATCCATTGGTTCTTATCTTTTTCATAGCGGTTAAGAAATAATCCGATGGTCCTGCGGTAATTCCATTCTCCATTGCCTGTGGCAATAGAATGTATGGTCTGGAAGGCCAGCATCGGCAGGATGTAAAACAGGATAAACAGTCCCAGCCAGAGGTATTTCCGTGTTTTCTGTTCCAGGATAAAAATGACTGCCGGAACAAAAAGCAGGATCTGCGGCACCCAGTAATACCAGTCGAAAAGGCTTTTCTGAGAAATGAAGATCAGCTGCTTGGCCCATCCGAATAAAAAGATCATCCACAAAAAATAGTTCCTTTTTTTCGGCTGTCGGATCAGGTAGATGAAACACAGCAGCTCAAAAATCAGGACCAGTATGGTAAAAGGATTGAAATTGCCCGGTAATTTCAGCATACCCCAGAAATTCCCGTAATTCATAAGGAAATAATCGATGTTCTGAGCCAACGTGTAATCGCTTCCGTACATCAGTTTTTTGGCGATAATGGTATTGTTAACAAGTTCACTGAAATAAAACCAGTTGAAAGCCATTACAGAAGCCAGTCCGATAACTCCTCCCAGGATATAGTTCCACCTTACTTTCTTAGAATAGAAAATGTCTACGATGAACACCACGCCTAAAAATATGAGCGTATCAATACGGGTCATGATGATCAATACCGGAAATACAATCAGGGCCCATTTTTTACCTTTCTGAAATCCGTAGTATAGCAAGGCCATTTCCAGGAAGAACAGCAGTCCGTATTCCATTCCGAGGATTGAAATTTTAATGGAAGGCGGCAGGATTCCGATCAGGAAAATAAATAAAGCTTTATGAAATGGATTTTTAAGGATGAGATGGGATAAAAATAAGGTTCCTACCGTGAAGAGGACGGAGTTAACAATCAGCAAGGGTTCTATGAAATGTTCTTTTCCAAATACCAGATTGAACAGATACGAAACAAATACATACAGATGGGTAGTGGAAGCCGATATTTTCGTAGCCCCATTAAAACCGATCACTCCGTAATCCATCAGGTTCTGGGCTACCCTCCAGGTAATAAAAGCATCTTCCTGAATATAGTGAGTAAGAAGAAAAATCAACTTGAACAGCACTGTAAAAAGTACAGCAAAAAAAGGAAGTTTGGGATGGTTAATTCCTGTCATCATGTATTTATGTTGCACAAATATAATTCTAAAATTTTTGAATCCCATAACAAAAAAACGGAACCGAAGTTCCGTTTTAAAGTTTTTACTGAGTCGCCTTGATGATGGCGTTGGTAATTTGCGATTCTTTCTCTTTAGAATAGGTGGAATCAAAAGGTTCCATTATGTCAAACAGATACTGGTAGAAAGGCGTGATCTTCTGTACGTTCTCAGACTCCGACATGGCTTTCTCCTTGCCCATCTGCTGAAGATCCTTGATGAAGACATTGAATTTCTTGTCAATCGGTTCAATTGATTTCACCAGGTAAGCATAGGCTTTATCTTTCTGTCCGAGCTTTTCATAAGCATCGGTCACTGCTGAAACAACAAGCGAATACTCCATCGGTTTTGCCCTCATCTGCCTCCTGACATAAATCTGATCGGTTTTATTAAGGCTCAGGTAATAATCATATTCGCTGAAAATCCCTTTCTTAAGGATTTCCGCCAGCTGAAGTCCTTTCTGCTCCTGTCCGGCAACGATGTATCCGTATACCATAGAACTTAAAGAACGCGGATCATTGTATTTTTCAGCAGGAATTTCTCTTGCAGCAAGATCAAGAAGTTCGACGGCCTTCCCTTTCTCTCCCATCGTTGCCAGTGCAGCTGCCGCTCTGCTCGCCGAACCTCTGTAACTGATAATATTGGATGTTGCCGTTTCATCGAAATGGGCATTCAGATCCTTAAAGTTCCCCCATCGGAAGTTTTTCACTACATTATATAATGAATTGGCATCTACCCTTCCCATATTACCGTCAGCCGTCGGCGGCGTATGGATCGGTACCAGTCGGTAGCTGAATCCGTCAAACTGAAGGTATTCGTCCAGGTAAAACACATTTTCGCTGTCGTAAATTCCTCCTGAAGAAAAGTTGATCGGCCTTTTCCAGTCGAAATTCGCCAGGATGTCCATCATAATCAGGTTATTCTTATAGAGGGTATTTGCTTTATAGGTAACCATGATCTGGTTAACGGTACTGCCAAGGTCAGAAGCATTGATGATTCCTGCTCTTACAGCATTGTCCTTATTCACCGGGAGAATGAATTTGTGCACCGGCAGGATATTGTATTTTTCATATTTTTCCTCTCCGAAGTACAGCTTCAGCAGCTCATCTTTGGCAGGAGATTTATATTTGATGAACCTCATGGCGTCTTTCAGGGTCATGGAGTCCTGAACCAGGTATTTCCTGAATTCTGCAAAAGTGGATTCTGCGCCCTGCTCTTTCGCCATAGAGAATAGTCCCTGCCAGTCTTCTTTCTTCATCATGTAGATCTGGTCGTTCACTCCGTCCCTGTAATCATCATGGGTCAGCTGGCTCGGAATAGGCTCTGCATTATATGTCTTTCTTTTGATCTGGTCGATATTCCACGGTGTGGATGCCAGGGTGAAGTTAACTACTTTTACATCATCCCTGAACCTTTGTGTTTCCTGAATGGCCCAAACCGGATAGGTATCATTATCTCCGTATACGAACAGGATATCTTCTTTCGGTAATGATTTCAGTACTGAATAGGCATAATCGTATGCGGTATACCGGTTGCTTCTGTCGTGAACATTATAGTTCTGGAAGCCCATCATAAAAGGGACTCCAAGCAATACAACCCCTGCCGCAATATTGGCCGCATTGGATTTAACCTTAGATTGAAGGAACCATAAAATAGCACCTGCTCCCAGTCCGATCCAGAGGGCAAAAGCATAGAAGGAACCGACCATTGCATAATCTCTTTCTCTCGGTTCAAAAGGCTTTACACCGGTGTAGAATACGATCCCGACACTGGTCAGGATGAACAGCGATAATAAAGCATAGAACCTTCCGAAATCTTTATTCAACTGGAAGAAGAAGCCGATCAGTCCTAAGATCAATGGCAGGAAGAAGAATTTCACCGTGCTTTCATTCTTGAATTTTGCCGGCATCTTATCCTGGTTTCCCCATAACGCATTATCAATGAAAGAGAACCCTGAAATCCAATTGCCTTTGGTATTCTCCATATTTCCTTCAAGATCATTCTGACGGCCTACGAAGTTCCACATCAGGTAACGGATAAAGTAATAGCTGTTCTGGAAGCTGATGAAATAATCCATATTCTGTGCAAATGAAGGCTTCTGAACGTTGATCAGGTTGTAAGGCTTCACTTTGAGATAATCTGAAGCGGTGATCGACCTGTCCTCATATTTCTTTCTCAGCTCTTCAAAAATCTGCTTGGCTTCAGGGCTGTTGGCCACATCTTCATTGTCATAATTGAAGGTAAAATCAGGAGCACCATACATCGAAATATAATTGGCCATCACATCTTTGTCTTCGCTGAACATTCTCGGCATCAGGCTGACCTGTGATTTGCTGAATACATAGTTAAAACGGTCTCCTGTTTTTCTGTAGGTACCGGTCTTTTCATCCTTTTCATAAATTTCCCCGGTCTTGGTCGTTTTGAAACTTCCGTCTTCATTCTTTTCAATTCCGTTGGCATCAAGGAAAGCGGTATAGTTCTGCCCGTAGAACGTTGGCCAGTCACCATACTGCACCCTGTTGTAATAATCCAGCATACCGATCGCCGTATCCGGATCGTTCAGGTTCATTGGCGGATTGGCATTTGCACGGATCGGGATAACCATCCAGCACGAAAAACCGATCAGCATGAATACAATCGATAGTGCTGCTGTCTGGTAGATCTTCTTCTGAATCTTCCTTGCATACTTAAGTAATAAATAGCAAAGCACCACAGTTATGATAAACGCGGCGATGGTACCTGAATGGAACGGTAGCCCCAGTCCGTTGACAAAGAATATTTCCAGCTTCCCGAACATGGTCATGATCAGCGGGAAGATAATTTTAAATACAAGGGCAAGGATCACCAGGGTGATAACGTTCGCCCAGATGAAGTTTTTCCACGTAAATGTATAATTCCTGGCGTAATAAACCAGGCATACAGCAGGCAGCGCGAGCATACACATCATATGCACCCCTACGGACAGACCCAGGATGAAGAAAATCAGGATGATCCATCTTTCATTTCCCGGCTCTTTATATTCATTTTCCCATTTGGTAATGAGCCAGACCAGCAAGGCAATAAACATGGAAGCCATGGAATATACTTCCCCTTCCACCGCAGAAAACCAAAAGGTATCTGAAAAGGTAAAGCATAAAGCCCCAATGGCTCCTGCAAATAAAATAGATATTTCCTGATGCCTGGTTACTTCTTCAAAATCCTTATTCAGCAACCTTCTGAGGAAATGCGTAATGGTCCAGAACAGGAACAGGATAGTAAGCCCACTGAACAGGGCAGACATGGCATTGATGACGATCGAATAATTTTCGCCATTCCCAAATGCGAACATGGCTGCAACCGCACCTACAATCTGAAACAAAGCCGCTCCGGGAGCGTGGGTAACTTCAAGTTTTACGGCAGAGGAAATATACTCGCCGCAATCCCAAAAGCTGAAATTGGGTTCTATGGTTGAGAGATAGGTGAAAAATGCAATAAAGAAAATGATCCATCCCGAGACGGTATTCCATTGCCTAAAGGTCCAGTTTTTCATAGTAGTAATATCAATTACGCGAAAATAACGCTTTTATATGATTTTATATTCTTTTTAACAAAATTTAAAAATTTGGCTCGCTTTTTGAAAACTCTCATCTTTGATGACAGCTGTAAAAATAAATTTTATCTCCTGCACGCTGAGAAATCAAACAAAAGTTTAGAAATTATTTATTTTTTTGTATTTTTGCCGTCAGATTTTTATTGAAAATAACACACTAATGAGCAATGTTTACGATAATATCCTTGGCCTGGTAGGAAATACTCCTATGGTGAAGCTAAATACTGTTACTAAAGATATTCCTGCAACCGTTTATGCCAAGTTAGAGTCATATAATCCTGGACATTCCACTAAAGATAGAATTGCGCTTCATATTATAGACAACGCCGAGAGAAAAGGTTTATTGAAAGAAGGTTCTGTAGTTGTAGAAACCACTTCCGGAAATACAGGGTTCTCTCTTGCCATGGTATGCATCATCAAAGGATATAAATGCATCCTCGCCGTAAGCGATAAAACCAAGCCTGAAAAGATTGCCTATCTGAAGGCTCTGGGCGCTACCGTTTATGTATGTCCGGCCAATGTTCCGGCTAATGATCCGCGTTCCTACTATGAAGTAGCTAAAAGGATAGCCGCAGAAACACCGAATTCAGTTTATATCAACCAATACTTCAATGAACTGAATATTGATGCACACTACCAGACCACCGGACCGGAAATCTGGGAACAGACCCAGGGAAAAATCACCCATCTTTTTGCATGTACAGGAACCGGAGGAACCCTATCGGGGTCCGCTAAATTTTTAAAGGAAAAGAATCCGGATATCAAAATCATCGGAGTAGATGCCGACGGTTCTATTCTTAAAAGCTATCACGAAACCGGAGAAATCCATAAAGAAGATGTACATCCGTACCAGATTGAAGGTATGGGAAAAAACCTGATCCCTTCTGCTCTTCTCTTTGATAAAGTAGATGAGTTCGTACGGGTAAATGATGAAATGTCTGCCTACAGAACAAGGGAGATTGCCTTAAAAGAGGCCATAATGGGCGGATATACTACCGGAGCGGTTACACAGGCCCTCATCCAGTATGCACAATCTCACCAGTTTGCTGAAAATGACCTTGTGGTACTGATCTATCCTGACCACGGCTCAAGGTATATCACTAAAGTATACAGTGACAAATGGATGGCTGAACAAGGATTCATCAACAACTGTGTTCACAACTATGATGAAGTTTTCAAGACAGAATTCATTAAGTAATAAAACAACCACGATACAAATCAGGCCTTTTGATTATAAAAGGCTTTTTTAATTAAAAAAATATTATTGAAATGTTGGATATTTTTGAAAGAATCAAACAAAATCCTGGTCCTTTAGGACAATTTGCCGATTACGCTGAAGGATATTTTGTTTTTCCCAAGCTGGAAGGTCCTATCGGTCCGAGAATGAAATTTCAGGGTAAAGATGTTATCTTCTGGAGTGCCAATGATTATCTGGGACTCTGCAACCATCCGGAAGTTCTGGAAGCTGACGCCAAAGCTGCGGCAGAGTACGGAATGTTCTATCCGATGGGAGCCAGAGCCATGTCAGGAGAAACAGAACAGCACCAGCAGCTGGAAAAAGAACTGGCAGAGTTCACTCAGAAAGAAGCGGCTTACCTGCTTAACTTCGGGTATCAGGGAATGGTTTCCACTATTGATGCTCTGGTAACGAGACACGACGTTATTGTATATGATGCAGATTCACATGCGTGTATCGTTGACGGTGTACGCCTTCACATGGGGAAAAGTTTTACTTTCAAACATAATGATATTGCCAGTTTAGAAAAGAACCTGGAGCGTGCTACTAAGGTAGCGGAAGAAAACGGAGGCGGAATCCTGGTCATTACGGAAGGCGTTTTCGGAATGCGCGGAATGCAGGGGAAACTGAAAGAGATATGTGATCTCAAGTCAAAATTCAACTTCAGGTTATTGGTAGATGACGCACACGGATTCGGGACTTTGGGTAAGACCGGTGCAGGAGCAGGTGAAGAACAAGGCTGCCAGGACCAGATCGATGTCTATTTTTCTACATTTGCCAAATCTATGGCCGGTTTCGGAGCATTTATCTCCGGGAATGAGAATATCATCCGATACCTGAGATATAACCTTCGCTCCCAGATTTTTGCCAAATCCCTTACCATGCCAATGGTTATCGGCGGGCTCAAAAGACTCGAGCTGTTAAGGACCCGTCCTGAAATCAAAAATAAATTATGGGAAAATGTCCGTAAACTTCAGAACGGACTTAAAGAGAGAGGATACAACCTTGGAAATACGAATACCTGCGTAACGCCTGTTTTCATTCAGGGAACCACCATTGAGGCTACGCTTCTGGCTAAAGACTTACGTGAGAATTATGGTGTTTTCACTTCTGTAGTCGTTTATCCGGTAATTCCTAAAGGCATGATCCTGTTGAGATTAATCCCAACTGCTTCCCATACTGACTCCGAAATCAACGAGACATTAGAGGCCTTTGACGGGATCAGGGAAAAATTAACATCCGGTCATTACAGGGAAATGGAAAAACAGATGGATATCGAATATAAACAGATGTAGATTGCATTATCCATTAAAAATATACTGCCGCTGAAGTTTTTCAGCGGTTTTTTATTTCTTTGAGGTTTAAATTTTAAATAATTAGCAATTCCAAAATTTTAACTTTTTTTAACTCAATATCGCCGGATATGATCGTAATCATGTTATATTCTGTTAAAAATTAGGCTCTTAACATTAGTAAAGGTACATTTGCTGGCATAATTTCAGAACCTACAATTATGAAACAACCCTTAAAGTACTTAAGAATTGTAATTTTGAGTTTAGTGTTAAGTTTAACTTCTACAGTGAGCCAGGCGCAGACCCATAAATACTTAGAAAAGAACAGAGCCATCGCTTCTGAACTTTCTGCAAAATACGGAATCCCGGCAGCCGTCATTCTTTCTGTAGCATTCGTTGAAACCGGTGGCGGTACCAGTAAAAGTTCTACCGTTTACAACAACCACTTCGGCATCGTTGGAAAAAACAACTCTCATTCCAAATACAGAAGCTTTTCCTCAGTCAGAGAATCTTACGAAGCTTTTTGCCAACTCATCATTAAAAAAGATTATTATTCAGCCCTGAAAGGCAGCTTAGACTTCTCAAAATGGATCAAAGCCATTGCTTTAGCAGGATATTCCACACGCCCTACAGAATGGATGCGAAGAATTAACCTGATTATTTCAAAATACAAGCTCGCAGATCAGTAAATCAATGAATACAGACTATCAATAAGCCCCATCATCGGGGCTTATTTTTTTGGATTGCTATTGTAGGGATTAAATTATCTGATTAAATTAGCTAAAAATTTCCTGGAGCTTTATGAATGCAAACAGAAATTGGAGGGTAGTCGTTTTACTCACCTTATGCTTTGTTATTTACTTCCTTACCTCGATAGCCATTTCTGTTTTGGATGTACACTGGAAACCATTACAGAATGTAAACCTGATATCGGAAGTCATCAATCCTGATAAAATAAAGGACCGAAATCTGTCACACGACAGCCTGGCGAATCCTAAGCTGCAACAGGCAAACAGGGAAAAAGATTTTGAGCTCTACGAGAAAGCTGATCTGATCACCGATTTTTCCAAGGGAGACAGCCTGAATGCATTGCCACATCTGGCAGAGAAGCTGTACCAACTGAAAAAGACCGGAAAAGGAAAAATAAGGATTGCCTATTTCGGGGACAGCATGATCGAAGGGGATTTGCTGACACGTACATTAAGGAAACTGCTTCAGAAGGAATTCGGAGGCAGCGGCGTAGGCTTCCTCCCGATTCAGAGCAAGGTAGCTCCGGTACGGGAATCTGCTGAGATTAAAGCATCCGGCTGGAAAACAGTCAACTTTATGGATAAGAGTGCCCATAATATGTACATATCCGGCTTCAGCTTTACAGGACCGGGAAGTACCCATTTCACCGATAAAACTTTACAGAAAGGTATTATTACCAATAAATATTTTATTTTCGGACGCGCTTCCGGCGGGGCCGCAATCAATTATGACGGCAGCAATATTCCCCTGACCGGACCTGGATTGGTTAACAGACAGCTGATGGCTAAAGATACCCTGCAGTCTTACACACTTAGAAGCGGCAATTCACAGGTGCCTTGTTATGGGGTAAGCTTTGAATCGGATAACGGTATTTTTGTAGACAATTTTTCGTTCCGCGGAATCACAGGGGTAGAATTCAAGAAAATAGATGAAGATTTCTTAAAGGCTGTACAGCAGGAAAATAAATATGACCTTATTGTGATGCAGTATGGCGTGAACCTTCTTTTCAGGCCAAATGATACGGATTATTCCTATTATGCCAAAATTATGACGCCCAACCTGGTAAAGTTCAAAAGTGCATTTTCAGGAAGTGATATCCTGATGGTCAGTACTGCTGACCGTGCTTTCCGGTACAATGGCGAATACCAGTCTGCAAAAGGGATCCATCAACTGGTGCAGACCCAGGCTCAGATGGCATTTGATAACGGGCTGTGCTTCTTTAACCTTTTCAAAACCATGGGAGGTGACAACTCCATTGTTCAATGGGCTTCCGCTGATCCGCCGCTTGCCAATAAGGATTATGTGCATCCCAACGGTAAAGGAGCAGACATCCTCGCAGAAAAACTATACCGTGCTATGATGAAAGATTACCATAATTATACTTCTAAAAAAAGAACTGTACAATGAACCGGGTACAAGATCTCCTCTCTACTTTCGACTGGAAAATGTTTTTACACCAGTTCGTATACGACAGCAAAAACCCCTTACTTTTCAACAATGGGTTCTTTGTGTACTTCTTTACACTATTCATCATCCTTTTCTATATTTTAAGGAACCATTATACCGCCAGAAGGTATGTATTTACATTCTTTTCCCTCTACTTCTTCTATAAGGCCAGCGGATGGTTCGTAGGACTGGTGATTGTTTCTGCCATTGTCAATTATGCGCTATCCAATGTCATCTTTCACAGCCGGAAGAAAGGCTGGAAAACCATGCTCCTGGTCCTGAGTGTCATCTTCAATCTTGGACTGCTGTTTTATTATAAGTACACCAATTTCTTTATTACCCTCTATAATGAATTCACCAATGCTAATGTCCACCCGCTGAACATCCTGCTGCCGATAGGGATTTCTTTTTTCACGTTTGAAAATTTAAGCTATACCATAGATGTGTATCGGGGAGATTTCAAGCCGGCAAAAAAATTTACGGATTACCTGCTCTTCCTTTCCTTCTTCCCTAAGCTGATGATGGGACCTATCGTGCGGGCTCACGATTTTGTGCCGCAGATCAACCAGCCGTATTATCTTTCTGAAAGGGATTTTGCCATGGGTTTTTACCTGATTATTTCAGGGCTGATCAAAAAACTTATTATTTCCGATTATATTACGCTGAATCTCGTCAACTATATCTTTGACAATCCTGCCCTGCACGTGGGCCTGGAAAACCTGTTTGCCGTTTACGGTTATGCGATGGTGATTTACTGCGACTTCAGCGGTTACAGTGATATTGCGATCGGGATTGCCTTATGGCTGGGAGTTAAAATTCCGGCCAACTTCAGGTCGCCGTACCAGAGTAAGAATATTACCGAATTCTGGCGCAGATGGCATATTTCACTGTCTTCCTGGCTGAAGGATTACCTGTATATTCCTTTGGGCGGAAACCGAAAATTTTCCATCGCTTCGTTTATTTTCGTACTGGCATTCCTGTCCGGGACGTATTTCATGTCTGTTAACCTCTTTAAGCTTGCCCCGCTGTATGCCGGCCTGATTACGTTGCTGATGCTCATGATCTTCATCCTTCCGGCTATTATCACAAAAAATACTAAAGGTATTGCTGCGAATTTCAACCTGCTTACGACCATGCTTCTGGGCGGATTCTGGCACGGTGCCAGCTGGAATTTCATCATTTGGGGAGCCATCCACGGGATCGGTTTAGGACTGCATAAAATATGGATGTTGCTTACCGGTAAATCATTTGCCCGATTCAATAACCATATCGTTTACAGGGTTTTTATGGGAATCATTACCTTTCATTTTGTCTGCTTCGGATGGATTTTCTTCAGGGCAGAGGACTTTGATATGGCAGTTTCCATGCTGAAACAGATTTTCTTTAACTTTGATGTACAGGCTTTTGCGCCGTTCTACGAAAATTATAAAGGAGTTTTGGGAATGATTGTCCTGGCAATGGCTATCCATCTTATTCCGGAAGGTACCGTTGACAAGCTGATCGCCAGAAGGGAAAGATTCCCGATGATCATCTACATCATCATTTTCTTTGCCTTCCTTCTGCTATACGGATATTTCAAGTCTGCTGAACAGGTGCTGCCGATCTATCTGCAATTCTAGTTCCTCCCATCAGTAAAGAGTTTGGAAAAAGCTTTCCAGATCAGTTCAGCCTGGCTTTCGTAACCGGGCTTTACATAATGTACGCCATCGCCACTCGCCTGCTTCTTTACCTGCGCTTTTCTGAATGATCCCTTCCCTCCGCTTGCTGTGTACAGATCAAAAAATGCTGTTTGATTGGATACTGCGGCTTCCTTCATCCAGCTGATGATCTCAGGAACCCGGTTCTGCTTCGGCATATTATCCGGAGGAGAAACCAGCAGGACCGGCAGGCCGGGTGATGCTTCCCTGAATTTCCGGATCAGCGTGGAGATATTACTCTGGAATTCCTCTTTTTCAATGGGTGCAAATGCTTCATTGGTTCCCAAAGCAATAATCAGGATATCAGGAGCAATCGTCTTTAGCTGCTCCACCTGCAAAGGATATTTAAGGAAATCGCCATAGGTTGCTCCGTTAACACCTACCGTATTGAAGACGACCCCTCTATCTGTGTTCTTCAGGAACTGGAATCCGTAAAATATACTTCCGGGAAGGCTGGTACGCATCAGAAAAACATTCCGGGGCTGTGTAAAATCTACCTCGGTTTTAAATCCGGTAAATTTCTGTTTACGGATCAATGTGATGTAATTTTCAAAATCAGGATTGTAATCGAAATAATTTCTTTCCACTTTATATACGTTTCCCGGTACCGGATGCATGATCTGATCCCCGTTAAGCTGCCTGAACCTGGTCGTTGTATTATTGTACTTTGAGACTATTTCATGGAACGTTTCTCCCTCTGCAGCCGTATGATTAAGCCGTTCTGTCTTCTTCAGGATAAAATTCTTCAGCGGCTGCTGCTCAGTGTATACGCTGAATTCCTGTCCGTCCATACTTCTGTCGTGATAGATAAAAAGTTTGTCGAATCGGTCTGCAGGGTTTTTAAAGGTGATTTCCAGGAAAGGGTTTTGTTTGCTGCCGATGACGAATCCGCTGGCTCCCATTTCAGAAAACAACTTCTGTTCGTGAACCAGACGGAAAGTTTCCCAGGCCTGATTGCTCGCAGATTCAAAATCTTCGGCGCCATTCGTATTGGCAACATGGTACGGAAAAACAAGCCCTCTGCCTGCATTGCCGTAACGGTCCTGGAATTTTTTCCTCAAATATGAAGTGAGCCAGTCGGCCTGGATGTGGGAATCTCCCATGAACAGGATTGTGGAAACCGTATTTTGTTTCAGTTTTTCCGTGAAAGGTTTAAGGACCTCACTGTTCTCTATTTCCTGAGCCTGGCCGTTGAATAAAAACAATATAAAAAGAAAGCTGATGCTTTTTCGGGTAATTTTCATACCGTGAATTTATACATTTTTCTGCAAAACCTACAGAAGCAAACAAAATAAGTAAGTCTGAATTTTAAATCTTAACTTTGCAAAAATTTTCCTGTTGAAAGACCTGCTCCTGATTACTCCCCCTTTTACACAGCTGAATACTCCCTATCCGGCTACAGCCTACATCAAAGGTTTCCTGAATACCAAAGCTGTTTCATGTTATCAGACAGACCTGGGCATTGAAGTCATCCTTGCGCTGTTTTCTAAAAAGGGACTGGCCGATATTTTTGATGTGCCGGTTAACCTTCATGAAATTTCAGACAATTCACAGAGGATTTTTACACTGAAAGATGAATATATCAAAACCGTCGATCAGGTCATTCTCTTTCTTCAGGGTAAAAATCCTACTTTAGCACGGCAGATCTGCAGCATGAACTTTCTTCCCGAAGCTTCTCGTTTCAACCAGCTGGATGATATGGAATTTGCCTTCGGGAACATGGGGATGCAGGACAAGGCCAAACATCTGGCGACCTTGTATTTGGAAGATATTTCGGATTATATTGTTGAAAATATTGATAGCGATTTCGGATTCAGCAGGTATGCGGAACGGCTGGGAAAAAGTGCGTATTCCTTTGATGAATTATATGCAAAGCTCACCGGAAAGACAACTTTTATTGACGGGACCACCCTACACATCCTTAAAGAAAGAATGGAAACGGTACAGCCGAAACTGGTTTGCTTTTCCGTTCCATTTCCGGGAAATTTATATTCGGCATTCCGGTGTGCACAGTGGATCAAAACCCATTATCCTGATGTGAAAACCGCTATGGGAGGAGGATTTCCGAATACGGAGCTTAGGGAAATCAAAGACACAAGGGTATTTGAGTTTTTCGATTTCATTACCCTTGATGATGGGGAACTTCCTCTTGAACTTTTATGTCAGAATATTCATGCACCGGAAAATCAGGAATTCAAAAGGACTTTCCTGGTGGAAAACGGACAGGTAGCCTATAAAAACAATTCTACGAGAAAGGATTACCGGCAGGCGGATATCGGGACACCCGATTATTCGGATCTGTTGCTCGACCGGTATATTTCTGTGATCGAGATTGCCAATCCCATGCACAGCCTCTGGAGTGACGGCCGTTGGAATAAATTAACCATGGCCCATGGATGTTATTGGGGGAAATGTACTTTCTGTGATATTTCCCTGGATTATATTAAAATCTATGAACCGATCTCTGCGAAGATCCTGGTGGACCGGATGGAAGAACTGATCCTTACCACCGGAGAAACTGGATTCCATTTTGTAGATGAAGCGGCCCCGCCGGCACTGATGCGCGAAGTAGCCCTCGAAATCCTGAGAAGGAATCTGGTGGTTACCTGGTGGACGAACATACGCTTCGAAAAAAGCTTTACCCGAGATCTTTGCTTTCTGTTAAAGATGTCCGGATGCGTTGCGGTTTCCGGCGGACTAGAAGTAGCCGGTGACCGGCTGCTGAAACTGATCGATAAAGGAGTTTCCGTAGCTCAGGTTGCCGACGTAACGCGTAATTTTACCGAAGCTGGAATTATGGTCCATGCCTATCTGATGTACGGTTACCCTACGCAGACCGTTCAGGAAACAGTTGACTCCCTGGAGATGGTACGGCAGCTGTTTGAAATGGGTATTGTACAAAGCGGTTTCTGGCACCAGTTTGCCATGACGGCGCATTCCCCTGTCGGGCAGAACCCTGAAGCCTATGGCGTCATCCCGGTACGGCAGGAAATTCAGTTTGCTCACAACGATGTAGATTTTAAAGACCAAACAGGAATTGACCATAACCGTTTCAGCTTCGGACTGAAAAAATCCCTGTTCAATTACATGCATGGGATCAATTTCGAACTGCCGCTTCAGGAATGGTTTGATTTTAAGATTCCGACCACTACCATCCATCCGGATTACATTCATGACTGTCTGCTGGACAACGAAGACTTCAAATTCAAACCCAACTCAAAAATCGTCTTTTTAGCCAAAAACGTAATCGCTGAGAATCGCGTAAAAATAAAAAAGAAATACTCTGGTGCATATACGCTGCTTACATTCCACTTAAAAACCAATATTGTAAAAGCGGAAATGGAACAGGAACATGCAGAGTGGCTAATGGGCATTTTAAAAGAACATGATATAGAAAATCCTAAAAAGCTTATGCTTCAGCAACTTAAAGTTTATTTTGAAGAGCAATTTGAAAATTTCGAGCTGTTCTGGTTTTCAAAACCGATGCAGCAATTGAAGGAAAACGGTGTGATTCTGTGTCTTTAAATTTTCGCAAAACCTGACCGCAATTTTCTCTTATTAAATTTTTTTCGGATATCAATCAGAATTTTATTCCTTTTTTAAAGTCTATCTGCAATAAGGACATTATAATCATAAAAATTCCCGGATTAACCGGGAATTGTTTTGTACTATAGTCAGGATTATTTCTGCACGCCGTCTTTTGTCACTTCCCCTACAATCACTTTTTCCTGAACTTTAATAAAGTTCGGATCCATGATGGCCAGACGTTCCGCAATGGCTTTATAGGTCGGGAATTTCAGAAGAGAAGCTCTTCCCGATATTTCGCGGTATAAGGTAAAGGTTTTACCTCCGGCGGTCTTAATCTGTTTGGTCGTCGTAATGTATTTGCCGATATACTTGCTTTTCGCATCATATATTTCAAGGTCGACAAATGTCTTTTCAGAAATGGTATTATCCGATCCGAAGCTGACCGGAAGATTGGTAAAATATCCCACGGGTACACCATTGCTGAGGATTTCGCCAACATTATTGACCTCAATTTTAAGCTTGTCAATTTTACTCCTTACCGTATAGGCATCTTTCGTTTTCGCATCCAGCTTCCTTTTAGGTGGGTTTTTAAAAAGCTCATCCAGGTTCCTGATGTTGATTCCCCGGTTATCAATGATCTTAAATCCCTTTACGGAAGTATACACCGCTGATTTTTCTTCACCCGAAAATGCGGATGGCGAAATATAGTCCAGTTCCAGCGTCTTGTCGTTATTGTAGATCCGGGTTAATTTAATGTAGCTGTCGCGGACGGAATCCACAATACTTTTATCAATAAACTCCATGGTATAAGTAGGAGTTTCCTTGAGATCCATAAAAGTATATTCACTGGATCTGTGGGATATTTTGGCTACCGGAATGCCATCCAGCTGTATCACGCCATGTTTGGTTTTTATATTCTGGGCATTGAGAAACAGGCCCAACACTGTAAAGAATATGATAATACCTCCTTTCATACAATCAGATTTCTACATCACAAAAAAAAGTGTAACCAAAGTTACACTTTCTTGAAAATATATTTAGCTTTTCATTTAATTATTCGCAAAGGATGATTCCTTTGTTATGATTAAATTCTACAACACCACTGGTAATAGGATAAGAAAAAACAGAATCTTTTTCATTTTCTTTGGTGAAATTCTTAGCATAAGCTTCATTGATGGCTTTCGCGTACAGCTTTACTTTACCTCCCACTAAAGAAGAAACGATGCCTGCGTGATTTTTCATGATGTGAAATTCACCATGCTTGCCTGGCAACAGTACAGAATCTACTTCTCCTTCAAAAACTACGTATTCTGGTGTTAAAATTTTTATATTCATTTTTTATGAATTATAGATTATAGATTTTAAATTTTAAATGATATTGTCAATCTAAAATCTAAAATTTAACATTTAAAATTTCTTAAGCGTTTTCAGCTAACATTTTTTGTCCGGCTTCAATAGCTTCTTCAATGGTTCCTTTAAGGTTGAAAGCAGCTTCCGGTAAGTGATCCAGTTCTCCGTCGATGATCATGTTGAAACCTTTGATGGTATCTTTGATATCTACCAATGATCCCGGGATCCCTGTAAACTGTTCTGCAACGTGGAAAGGCTGAGATAAGAATCTCTGAACTTTTCTTGCACGGTATACAACAGATTTATCTTCTTCGGAAAGTTCTTCCATACCAAGGATAGCAATAATATCCTGAAGTGCTTTATATCTCTGAAGGATTTCTTTTACTCTTTGTGCACAGTTGTAATGCTCTTCACCGATGATTTCCGGAGCAAGGATTCTTGACGTGGAAGCCAAAGGATCTACCGCAGGATAGATACCCAGTGAAGCGATCTTTCTGTCCAGTACTGTAGTGGCATCCAAGTGGGCAAACGTTGTTGCAGGAGCCGGGTCAGTTAAGTCATCCGCAGGTACGTAAACCGCCTGTACGGAAGTAATGGATCCGTTTTTAGTGGAAGTAATCCTTTCCTGCATCGCTCCCATCTCAGAAGCAAGTGTCGGCTGGTAACCTACCGCAGAAGGCATACGTCCAAGAAGTGCAGATACCTCAGAACCTGCCTGGGTGAAACGGAAGATGTTGTCTACGAAGAACAGTACATCTCTACCCTGTCCGCTTTCTCCACCGTCTCTGTAATATTCAGCCAAGGTAAGACCGGAAAGGGCTACTCTCGCTCTTGCACCTGGTGGCTCATTCATCTGTCCGAAAACGAAAGCTGCTTTAGAATCTTTCATGGCTTCTGTATCCACTTTAGAAAGATCCCATCCTCCGTTTTCCATAGAATGCATGAAATCGTCACCATACTTGATGATTCCGGATTCCAGCATCTCTCTTAAAAGATCATTTCCTTCTCTCGTTCTTTCCCCTACACCGGCGAATACCGAAAGACCTCCGTGTCCTTTAGCAATATTGTTAATCAACTCCTGGATCAGTACGGTTTTACCTACACCGGCACCACCGAACAAACCGATTTTACCTCCTTTTGCGTAAGGCTCAACAAGGTCGATTACTTTGATACCCGTAAATAAAACTTCTGCAGAAGTTGAGAGCTGATCAAATTTAGGTGCTTCTCTGTGGATCGGTAAACCTCCTTCTTTGGAAACATTCTGCATTCCGTCGATAGCATCACCTACTACGTTGAAAAGTCTTCCGTTTACAGCCTCACCGATAGGCATGGTAATAGGATTTCCGAACCCGATTACATCCTGACCTCTTTTAAGACCGTCAGTCGCGTCCATTGCGATACATCTTACTGTATCTTCTCCAATATGCTGCTCTACCTCTAAAACTACTTTTTCACCGTTTTCTTTGGTAATTTCTAACGCGTCATAAATACTTGGAATAGCTTCCACATCTGTAAAGACTACGTCGATTACCGGACCAATAATTTGAGAAATTTTTCCTTTAATTTGGTTTGCCATTGCTAAATTTTTTCTTGGTGCAAATATAATGATTCTTCATTAACCCGCAATTGTTAAAAAACAGATTTTTATCATACTTTTATCAATGCAGGAAAATAAGAATTTAATGCGGTCCCAACGGATAAATCCACCGCTGTTATTGGTCAGCCGTTATCTCGGTACATTCTTACATTATTTCCTATATTTGCAGTCAAAATTTTTCCGTTTTGAACGTTTATAAAAATTTCAGCGATTATACTTCACACAGACCTCTCGCATTGTCTTTAGGGATGTTTGACGGTGTGCATATCGGCCATAAAAGCATTATTGATGAACTGAAAAAGACCGGACAGGAGAAAGATCTGGAAACCGCTATCCTTACTTTCTGGCCGCATCCGAGATTTGTTTTCAATCCTGACGAAGACCTGAAACTCCTGAATACACTGGATGAGAAGACTGTCCTGATGGAAAAGTACGGCATTCAGAACCTCTTCCTGAAAGAGTTTGATGCCGGGTTCAGGAACCTTACCGGTGAAGAATTTGTCCGTCAGATCCTGGTTGATGCCCTGCATGTAAAATATCTGATTATCGGTTACGACCACTCCTTCGGGAAAAACAAAAGCGGAAACTTTGAACTGCTTCAGAAGCTTTCCGGGGAGCTGGGCTTTGAAGTCGAACAGATGGAGGCGATCAATATCCACGAAAATAACATCAGCTCCACTAAAATCCGTAAGGCACTTTTAACGGGAAACATCAGGGAAGCCAATGAAATGCTGGGATATTCCTATTCCGTTTCGGGAACTGTTGTTCACGGGAAGAAGATCGGGAGGACCATCGGTTATCCTACCGCTAATATTGAAACGGATTCCATTAAGCTTCTTCCTAAAAAAGGAGCGTATATCGTTGAAGTCTTTGTACAGGGCAAGCACTACAAAGGGATGCTGAGCGTGGGAACCAATCCGACCGTTAACGGAGAGAAACTTACCGTAGAAGTATACATCCTTGATTTTGAAGGAGATATTTACGGAAAAGATATCACGGTGAGATTCCGGGATTTCCTGCATGACGAAATTAAGTTCGAAGGCATGGACAAGCTGATTGAAAGACTTGATGAAGATAAAAGATTAACTGAAGAATTTGAATTCTAACAATTTATAATTTCTTCTTTCGCTTTTTTCGTCAGCGAATTAAATACCAATTCATACGATTGATCGATTAATTTAAAAATCAGGTCTCTCTTTAAACCATCCGTCATCACCGAATTCCAGTGGGTTTTATTCATATGAAATGCTCCATTGATCTGGGTATATAACTCCCGAAGTTCTGCACTCCATTCCGGATATGTTTTTACATTGATCTGAAGCGGCATTCTTTCCAGCGGCATCAGAAGGAACATTTTACCGCCAACCTTTAAAACCAGGGTTTCATTATCGAAAGGAAAACTTTCGGTTACCCCTTTCTTCGCGAGGCAGTAGTCAAGAATTTCATTGGCATCCATACGGTAACAGCATAGTATTTGAATAACCAATATTATTAAAATTTTATAAATTAAAGCAATCAATTTGCGATTAATTTCAACCCATAACCCTTCAATGATATGAAAGCCCTAGTTATCGGCGCTACAGGTGCCACAGGAAAGGATCTGGTACATCAGCTGTTAGAGGATCACGACTTTGACCGCGTCGATATATTTGTAAGAAAACCGGTGGATATCCGGCATCCGAAGCTTACCGTGCACGTCATCGATTTTGATGCCCCTGAACAGTGGAAACCGCTTGTTACCGGTGATGTCGCATTTTCATGCCTTGGTACCACACTTAAGGCTGCCGGAAGTAAAGAAGCACAGCATAAGGTAGACTATGATTATCAGTACCGGTTTGCAAAAGCTGCAAGAGAAAATGACGTGGAAGATTATGTGCTGGTTTCGGCCTATGGCGCGAATCCGAAATCCAAAATATTTTATTCCAGGATGAAAGGCGAGCTGGAAGAAGCGGTGAAGAGATTACATTTCAATAAAATCACCGTTTTTAAACCGGGAATGCTGGAAAGAAAGGATTCAGACCGCACCGGAGAAGTCCTGGGAAGCCGGATCATTAAATTTGCCAACAGGCTTGGCCTTCTGGAAAGCCAGAAACCATTGCCAACTGATGTGCTGGCTAAAGCCATGATTAATTCATCGAAAATAAAAAGCAATGGCTATTCCAGTATTAAGCTGGGAAATATTTTTGGTTTTGCGGAAAAAGCTCATAATACTGTAACAATGAAATAATGTAACAGTGTCAAGATTGGTAAATATAACACTGTTACATTGCTACATTGAATGATCTGATCTACTTCAGGTATTTCGTAATGGCCTCGTCCGTAGGTTTTGTAGTACTTACGAAAGAATCAATCAGCTTACCGTTTTCATCGATCAGGAATTTCGTAAAGTTCCATAGGATGGTTGTATTTTTAACACCGTTCAGATCTTTTTCAGTAAGATATTTGAAGATCGGTGCAGTGTCGTCTCCTTTTACCGAAACTTTAGCAGCCATCGGGAAGGTTACCCCATAATTTTTCTGGCAGAAAGCACCGATTTCCTTATTGGTTCCCGGCTCCTGTCCGCCAAAGTTGTTGGCAGGAAATCCAACAATGACCAGTTTGTCTTTGTATTCCCCGTACAGTTTCTCAAGATCTGCATACTGAGGCGTAAATCCGCATTCTGATGCCGTATTGACCACAAGGATTTTTTTTCCTTTGAAATCTGCAAAATTGATTTCTTTTCCGTCCAGGCTTTCTACTTTGTAGTCGTAAATGGTCTTTCCCATAAGCGCTTTGGTTTTTGTTTTGGATGCTTCACTTTTCTTCTGGGCACAGCTGTTGAAAAAAGCCATGAAAGAAAGCAGCAGTAAAAAGATTTTTTTCATAATGGATGTATTATTTAAATTTGAAGGTATTCGCCGGGAATACTTTATTGGTATCGATCCTGTTGATCAGCATTACGTAATCCCCGTCTTTCTTGGAACTGGAAGACTCTATCCTAAACGGCATCATCAGGTTGCCTACTTTTTTGTAGTCTGAATAATTCAGGGTTTCATCTTTCTTGATTTCCTTTAAAAGCATATAGGTTTTGGTATCGAAATAATAGATGTTCTTATTGACATTTTTAGTCAGCTCGACTTTATGGCAATAGATATTCCCGATTTTTTCCTTTCCCAGGTATTGTGCAGTAAATCCTTTGTTGTCCCAGTCGATAAAGTCATTATCAAAATTTTCAGGGACATATTCGGCGTACTCCTGCAGCTTATTGGCTGCATAGTTCATGGCATATCCTTTCGTGCCGTCATACCCTTCAATCGCAGTCTCCTTATTGCCAATGGTAATCACCGTTTTAGTGAGATTGGGACGTTCCTGATAGATCCTGATCGGGTATTCATCTTTAACGCCCAGAACAACCTTTCCCTGAAGCATTACCGAATTAAGAAGCTTCCAGTTCGTGAGTCCTCCGGAAAGTTCAATATTTTTATCAATAATTTCCTTTGCCGTCTGAGCCAAACACCACTGGGAACAAACCAGAATAAATGCCAACAGTAATTTCTTCATTAATTCTTTTTATAAGTTCAAATATAATGCTTTTTAATTTGAAGTTTTTAATTAGGTTATTTGAAAATGTGGTGCTTGTCTGATATTTTCAAATTGTTTCACGTTCAAATGTTCAAATTAATTTCCTGGCTTTCTCCAGATCTTCCGGTGTATCGATGCCTACTCCGATAAAATTGGTTTCTATCATCTTGATTTTCATTCCGTATTCCAGGTATCGGATGCATTCGATCTTTTCAGCAATTTCCAAAGGCTTCATTTCGAGGCTTGAAAACTGGATGAGCGCATGCTTCCTGAATGCATAAACCCCGATATGCTTAAAATAACTCACCTCGTAAGCCGTTTCCCTGTTAAAAGGAATGACAGAGCGGCTGAAGTAAAGCGCAAAGCCATTGTTATCCGTAATTACCTTTACATTATTCGGGTTTTCAATCTCTTCTTTGTCATGCAACCTTATTTTTAAGGAAGCGAGGGAAATCTCCTGGTTATGGTCTTCCCTGAAAACTCCGATCAGCTGCTGTAAAGGTTCCAGCTTCAGAAATGGTTCATCACCCTGAACATTGATGACAATATCACAATCGATGTTCTGGACAGCTTCTGCTATACGGTCGCTGCCGGTTTCATGCTGGCCGGTCATCACCGCTTTTCCTCCATTACCGACAATCTCATTGAAAATTATTTCCGAATCCGTAGCGACAAAAACTTCTTTAAACAAACCGGTCTCCACCACATTCTGATAGGTGGTGGTTATAACGGTTTTATCCCCAAGTGCCTGCATCAGCTTGGCCGGAAAACGGCTGGCTTCGTACCTTGCAGGAATTACAGCGATGATTTTCATTTAGTATAGTGATGAGTTAAAAGTTATGAGTTATGAGTCTTGTTTTTGGTTGTTATAATAATGCTTCGGATCATTTTTAAAATTTCTTTAGCCGGAGTTTTCAAACTTTCAAAGTCTTCTTTTGAAATATAACCGGTAGCGAATAAGAGTTCAAGCCAGTAAATAGTTTCGTCACATCCTTTTTGAGAAATAGACAGTTTATGGATGAAATCCATTGTACTCTGAGCATTTAAGGCTTCTCTAATATTGGCACCAACAGAGCTCCCGGACCGCAGGATCTGTTTGGAAAGTATAAATTCTTTCTTTTCAGAACTGAATCTTCTATAAAAATTGATGATGTTTACAGCAAAGTCAAAACTCTTTTTCCCAATAATACTCTCAGCCATAACTCATAACTTATAACTCATAATTTATTTAAGATCATTCAAACTACTTTCAAGCTTTGGCATCATGGCTGAAATTTCTTCTGTAGCCAATCCTCCTACGGAAGCTCTGAACCAAGGCTCGGATTTTTCCTCCCCGAAAGCTGAGAATGGCACTAAAGCAACACCCGCTTCGTTAATCAGGTAGAATACCAGGTCGGAAGAATTTTCAATAACCGTTCCGTCCGGCTTTGTTTTCCCGATATAGTCCAGTTTAATCGTAAGATACAGCGCTCCCATCGGTTCGATGCTGTCTACAGCAAGGCCTTTATTTTTAAGCTCCTGCATCCCGCCGTGAAGAACTTTCAGGCTCTGCTCCAGTTTTCCTTTGAAATCCTCCACAAAGGCATTCACGTCTTCAGGGTTTTCATAATATCTTGCCGTGGCCTCCTGCTCCGGTTTCGGTGCCCATGCGCCAACGTGCGTAAGGAGCGCTTTCATTTTGTCAATGATAGGTGCAGGACCGAATCCCCATCCTACCCGTACTCCGGTTGCAGCCAGGCATTTGGAAATCCCGTCAATGTAAATGGTATAGTCTTTCATCTCCGGGAAAAGGGAAACAGGATCCACATGCTCTGCGCCAAATGTAAGGTTGGAGTAAATCTGGTCATACATCAGGTAAAGCGGCTTTTCATCTTCGCTTCTTTTCTTGTTTTCGGCCAGAATCAGTTCACAGATCTCAGAAAGCTGCTCCCTGGTGAACATGGTTCCGGTAGGATTCAGCGGAGAACAAAGTGCCACCAGTACAGCGCCGTCCAGGTGCGGCTGAAGATCGGCAGCTGTCGGAAGGAAATTATTTTCAGGCGTTGTCTTTACTTCTACAGCATCGGCTGAAGTAAGGTAGGCATAGTGGTTATTGTTCCATGAAGGAATAGGATATACTACTTTATCTCCTTCATCAACAATAGTTTTGTAAACGGCATAAATTAAAGGTCTTGAACCTGCTGTAATGAGGATGTCATCAGGCGCATAATCCAGGTTCCATCTGGTTTTAAGGTCTTTGGAAACCTCTTTTCTCAAAGATAAAAGTCCGTTAGCCGGCGGATAATTCGTCAGGTTATTCTGATAGGCTTTCTGAATTTCTTCTTTCAGTTTTGCCGGTATCGGATAGATATTAGAATTCAGGTCTCCAATGGTAAGGTTGGCAATTTCAGCACCTTTTGCTTTCAAATCATTGACTTCATTACCAATTTTTACAATTTCGGAACCAATCAGGTTCGCCGCTAATTTTGAAACTTTCACTTTATTTTTATTTAATAGGATTAATGGAATAACTTATCCATGCAGCAGTTTAACAATCATTGGTATATTATTAAACTGCTGTACAGGTGCATTATTTTATGTTAATTGCAGGTCTCTTTTTACCTGCTCTGCTTTTTCTTCGAGTGCCTGAAGGGTATCTGCAAACTCAGCTTCTGAGGCCAGTGCTCGTTTCACAGAAATGTAGAATTTAATTTTAGGTTCTGTTCCCGAAGGCCTTACGCAAACTTTTGTCCCGTCCTGTGTATAATAAATCAATACATTGGATTTAGGAATGTCAGTGATAGCCTTACGTTCCCCTTTAGAGATCAGGAAGCTGGTCTGCTCTTTAAAGTCCTTTACTTCTTCCACAGGTGAACCGGCCAGTTCTTTCGGCGGATTTTCCCTGAAGTTTTTCATCATGTCCAGAATTTCTTCTGCTCCTTCCCTGCCTTTTCTGACCAGGTTAACCAATGCTTCGTAGTACATTCCGGTTTCCTGATAGATCTCCATCAGGTACTGGTACATGGTCCTGCCATTGGCTTTGCACCATGCTGCAATCTCGCAGGCCAGGAGGATGCTTCCGCATGAATCTTTATCTCTCACAAAATCGCCGGTCATAAACCCGAAGCTTTCTTCGCCTCCGCATATAAATTTTTCTTTACCTTCGAAATCACGGATCATCTTTCCGATCCATTTAAATCCGGTCAATCCAACTTTGCAGCCTACGCCAAACTTCTGGGCAATATCAAAGAAGATATCGGAAGTTACGATGGTAGAACCGATGAATTCTTTTCCGGTAATTTTTTCCTGCTTTCTCCACTCATTAAGAATGTAATAGGTCAGAATCGTGTTGGTCTGGTTACCGTTCAGCAATTGCATTTCACCTTCGAGGTTCCTTACGGCAATTCCAAGACGGTCTCCATCCGGGTCAGTACCGATCACGATATCCGCATTGGTGATCTTAGCAAGATCCATCGCCATTTCCAGGGCAGCAGGCTCTTCCGGGTTCGGAGAGTCTACCGTAGGGAAATTCCCGCTTGGGATCATCTGCTCAGTCACCAGGTCGATTTTTTTGAATCCTGCTTTTTCCAGTGCTTTGGGAACGGTAGTATACGTAGTCCCGTGGATGGACGTGAACACGATGTTCAGGTTTTCTTTCCCAACATTCTGATAGGTGGAATGTTCAATGCAGGCATCGATATAGACATCATCCTGCTCTTCACCGATCCATTCGATCAGGTCATCATTTCCGTTGAATTTAATTTCATCAAATTTTACGGAATATACTTCACTGATGATGGCTTCATCATGCGGTGGAACAATCTGTGCCCCGTCATTCCAGTATACTTTGTAGCCGTTATATTCCGGCGGGTTATGGGAAGCCGTAAGAACAATCCCTCCGTTGCATTTTCTGTCACGTACGGTAAAAGACAGCTCCGGTGTCGGCCTGTGATCTTTGAAAAGAAGGACTTTTATTCCGTTGGCTGTTAAAACATCAGCAACCAGTTTTCCGAACTCTTTTGAATTATTTCTTACATCGTAGGCAATCGCTACTTTAATTTCTTCATTGGGAAACTGCTTTAACATATAGTTTGCAAGTCCCTGTGTAGCTTGACCTAACGTGTATTTATTTAAACGATTGGTTCCTACACCCATTACGCCACGCATCCCTCCTGTCCCGAATTCCAGTTCCCTGTAAAAAGAGTCTTCAAGATCCGGAGAATTGCCTTCAATCAGAAGCTGGACGGCTTTTCTTGTTTCTTCATCGAATGATTCGTGCAACCAAAGTTGTGCTTTTTCTAATGTTGTCATATTATATTTTGTAGTCGTTTGTAATGTATTGAACTTTGAATAAAATAAGTATTATCTGAATAATAAAACAGATCAGTTCAGCAGTTTCCGTTCGATACGCGCAGTTTTATCTGCCTTAAAAGCTTTGATCGGCTCATTGTAATACAATAGTTTTGCCGTGTTCTGAACATTTCCAGATAAAGAATCTTTTACATTGAGTTCAGCATAATTTCCGTTTTTCGAGTCGAGTTTCAGGTTGTCTATTTTCCAGTAAGGAGCGATAAGGCTTGCCGTATCTGAAATCTTAATGACTGCCTGTTTGGTCTGACCTAAAAAATTAGCCCTGCTTTTGTTCAGCATTTCTACTTCTGCTTTTCTGGTGTTGATGGAACCCATGAAAATAGCATTATTTTTAAGACTGAGCTTAAAATTATCGGTTTTGATCTCGCTGGAAATATTCATCTCCACGGAATCCGAAATACTGATCTGTGCCGGACTGTATTTTGAATAAACAGTCACGTTATAGAAATCCACTCCTTTCACGCCTCTCTTTTCTTTAATGGAAAGGGTTTTGTTGTCAACATCTACGTCGAGGTTACCGGCAATATTCGGATAGGTTTCTATCTCAACAAAATTTTTCGGTCCCCGGGCATAGAACACCCGGAATTTACCTTCCAGGTTAATGTTGTTAAAATCTTCGACCTCAATATCTTTCTTTGTAATATTTCCTTCCGGTGATATTTTACCGCAGGAAATCAGAAATAAAAATACAGTGAGGAGTATATAAAAATATCTTTTAGTCATCTTAATAAAGGGTAGAATAAATTAAAACTGCTACAAAAATCGTACACAATACGATCCCGATGATTAACGGTTTCCATATCGGCTTTTTATCATACTGAGTTTCATCCGGAAAATATTTCGGGAAGAAGTAAAAAGCCAGTAAGCATCCTCCTGTAAACCCGCAAAAATAAGCATACGTGCTTTTGGGGTTTTCCTGAAGGTTGCCGATCACGATGGTAATAATGGTCACCAGTACAGAAACAGCCAGGACAATATAAGATTCCCTGTCTTTTTTGGCTTCCCTTAAATTCAGGAATAATAAAATACCACCAAAAAGCGTAGAGAAAAACACAGAAAAACCGATGATGGCCTGCTTGGAATATATTCTCGGCCTGTTGTGATCCATACTCATTAAATTACTTCGTCGATATTGTAATTTTTGTGCTCTCGGTTGGTCCTGATGATCATTTCTCCCAGAAAGCCAGCAATGAACAGCAATGTTCCCATAATCATCATGGTCAAAGCGATGAAAAACCATGGATTATTGGTGATCAGGTGTCCGTAAATACCTCGCGCAACATCAATCAGCTTGGACAGTCCCAGCCATAATGCAGACAGAAATCCTACAATGAACATGATGGTTCCTACGGCACCGAAAAAATGCATCGGCCTTCCGCCAAAACGGCTGACAAACCACAGGGTTACCAGGTCCAGGAAACCTCGGATAAACCTTTCGGTTCCAAATTTAGAGGTTCCGTACGGCCTTGCCTGATGCTGTACCTCCTTTTCCGTAATCCTCCTGAATCCTGCATTGGCAGCCAGCACAGGGATGTACCGGTGCATGTCGCCATAGACATCTATCGACTTCACTACCTGTTTTTTATAGGCTTTCAGCCCGCAGTTGAAATCGTGGAGATGGACACCGGATACTTTTCTCGCTGCTGCATTGAAGAGTTTGGACGGAATATTTTTGGTCATGACATTGTCATACCGTTTTTTCTTCCACCCGGAAACAATATCGTAGTTGTCCTGCATGACCATGGCATACAGCTCCGGGATTTCTTCCGGAAAATCCTGAAGATCGGCATCCATGGTAATCACCACCTCCCCGTTGGCCCGGGCAAAAGCGGCGTGAAGAGCCTGGGATTTCCCGTAATTCCTGGAAAATTTTATGCCGTGGATCTGGGGATGCTGTATCTTAAGATTTTCAATAATATTCCATGAAAGGTCTGTGCTGCCGTCATCTACAAACCAAATTTCATAGGTTAACTGGCTGGTTCTGCACACAGTATCGATCCTGGAAAAAAGTTCTTCCAGGGAAGCTTCTTCATTCAGCAGCGGAATAATGATGGATAAATTCATTGAATGGTAATACGTTTATTCTTGACTGTTTTCCTGGTACACGGTTCTCGTTCTGAAAAATGCTCCGAAAAACAATGACAAAACTACGTAAAATATCAGTATTGCGGCAAAATATCCTGAAAAATGACTCGCCGTAAGCATATCTTTTCCTTTAACGGCATCCGGTGAAAAACTCTGCACCCTTTCTTTGTATTTCTGGTCCAGTTCATCAATGTCTTTCTGGTGCTTTAAAATTGTACGGGCAGAGGTATATTCTTTGTCCAATTCGGATTTCTGCCTTTGCACATACTGGTAATTCAGAAGCTTTTTGGCATCAGGATCTGCAAAATTCAGATAGGCATATATGCTTACAATGGAAAGGATGCCCCCGATGAACATGGGAACGAAAGCTCTTTTGAATGCCTGCTTGAAGCTTACTGTGCTGTGATTGTTCCAATAGGATTTCACAGACCAGAAAGCGGTACCGGCATACAGTATCGGCAGCACGAAAGCGTTCACTTTCAGGGTGGTATCGAAATAGTCTACACCTGAGAAAAAATAATAGACCACAAAGAAGATGATCATAGTAGCTGCGAAAAGTATAATTCCTAATGTTGAAGGGCTTTTTGTCATGTCTTTTGTTTTAGAAAAATCCTGAAAAATTATTGCGCTTAATCTCAGCATTTTAGCACTGAAAGCTATTTTTTAGCAGAATTTTTCTTTGATAATATTTTTAAGTTTACAATTTATTCTTATCTTTGCACCGGCAAGTCCTACACAACCAGCTCCTGAGAATCCTCCAGGGTGGGAACGCAGCAAAGGTAATTGGTCGTAGCGGTGTGATGTAGATAGCTTGCCATTTTTTTTTGGTACTAAGTGAAGAGAGGTAATTTGAAAATTATCTTTTTTTGTTTCCATACGGTCCAACATTTTCATTTTCAAATTACCTTTATTTCTATATTAAAATTCGAACTCCTCGCCCAGTTTCGGTAAAACAAGCTCCGTATTCTTATCGGCAAAATGCTTTAATGCTTCCTCGTGGCTGATTTCAATAGCCGGAAAGGTATCAAAATGACATCCGATTACTTTAGGCGTTCTCAGCAATTCAGCAGCCGCAAATGCCGCCAGTTCCGCATCCATGGTATAATGTCCTCCGATAGGCAGGATGCATACATCCAGGTTACCATACAGCTTCTGGAAAAGGCCCATATCCGCCATAAGTCCGGTGTCCCCTGCCAGGTATATGTTTTTACCTTCAGGAAGCCTGAAAATATAGCCTACAGGCACGCCGCCATAGCTCCCGTCTGAAAATGAACTGGTATGCTGGGCAGGAACCATGGAAATCTTTAAATCATCAATATCTGCTGTACCCCCGAGATTGAGGTCAATTGTATTTGCTGCATTTTTAAAGTGACCGCAAACTTCCGGAACTCCGATCACTTCTGCCTGCGGATGGTATTCCAATACTTCTTCCACATCTGCGGTGTGGTCCCCGTGCGCATGGGTGAGAAGGATATAATCTATCTTCTGTGCGGTAATATCGAATCCAGATTCCGCTTTTTTGTAGCTGTAAAAAGGATCTGCCAGGATAGTTTTATCCTTGTAGGTAAACAGAAAACAGCTTTGTCCTAAAAATTGTATTTTCATTTTTTATTATTATTTAAAATTACTCCATCAGTGTATGATGGTTTGGGATTAAAATTTCGTTGACTGCCAGCCGGAAACATGGATGACAGCAATCTGAAAGACCGCCAGAAAAGTCCCGGCTATAAGCTTTTCCGGAAAATCAGTATAAATAGAATACTTTCGATGGCTGTAAAGACCATCATAACATAAGCCCCGATAGACATTTCAGCGATAGTAAATCCATTAGCCGGCTCTACATTCAATCACAGAAAAAATACTGCAGCCGGCAAAACGATATCCTGGAGGGTATCTTAGGCGGCATATGTAAAAGATCTGTAATGACTTACCTGAAGAAATTAAGCCCGATAGCAGTAAGCGCAGCCATTGCAAATGTCATGATGCCTACCTGCTTCAGGAAAGGATCTAATTCTCTTGGTTCCTTAATGGCCATTATTTTCCTTCTGACCTTCATCATCGGCAACAGGAGGATCATCACGATAAATACGTAATAATTTTGTGACTGGAAAAATCCGTTGACCCCTAAAAACATCAGCATCAAAATTAACGGAAGCTGTAGCAGCACCATTTCATAGATCATGGCATTTTTGTAGCCAATCCTTAAAGCAAAACTATGTTTCCCGGATAAACGGTCACTTTCTATATCGCGCATATTATTCAGGTTCAGTACGGCCATGCTCATCATTCCAACAGCTGTCCCCGGAAGAAGCATGTCCCAGCTGAACGTTTTGGTAAACAGGAAATAACTTCCGCATACGGAAACAAGCCCGAAAAAGATGAAGACAAAAAGATCTCCTAATCCCATATAACCGTAAGGCTTTTTCCCTATCGTGTATCCGATGGCCGCCAGAATACAGGCTACGCCCAATCCGATGAATATATAAAATTCATTAAGGTATCCGCCCGGAATAAAAGCCAAGTACAATAATGCAACGGTTGCCAGAAACGAAAAAACCGATAAAATAATCACGGCATTCCTCATCTGGCCGGCTGTGATCCTTCCGGATGCCACTGCCCTCGATTCCGCTTCCACTACTCTTTTGGCATCGGTTCCTTTTACTCCGTCACCATAATCATTGGCATAGTTAGACAGGATCTGGTACAGTAAAGTAACCAGAAGAGCCAGGGCAAATATCCCCCAGTCCCAGGTTCCTCCTTCTCCGTACAGCCTCCATTTGGCAATGAAAGACCCCATAATAATTCCGCTTAACGACAGCGGCAGTGTTCTCAGCCTTGCGGCTTTAATCCAATCCTTCATAGTTTATAAGTAATGGGCAATGAGTAATAGGTAATCAATAATGGAATTAAAATTGCTCATTACTCATTACCTATTACTCATAATTTTATGTTACGATATCCATTGATCTTCCCCGAAATTGGGCTTTCTCTTTTCCAGGAAGGCATTTCTTCCTTCTTTAGCTTCCTCCGTCATGTAGGCCAGCCGGGTAGCTTCTCCGGCAAATACCTGCTGCCCGACCATCCCGTCATCGGTAAGGTTCATGGCAAATTTCAGCATCCTGATGGAGGTAGGTGACTTCGCCAGGATTTCCTGGGCCCATTCATAGGCGGTATCTTCAAGTTCGGCATGAGGAACGACTTTGTTGACCATTCCCATTTCAAGAGCTTCCTGTGCGGAATAATTCCTTCCGAGAAAGAATATCTCACGGGCTTTTTTCTGGCCCACCATTTTAGCCAGATAAGCAGATCCGTAGCCTCCGTCGAAGCTGGTTACGTCCGCATCGGTTTGTTTGAAGATCGCATGCTCTTCACTCGCTAAGGTCAGGTCGCATACCACATGAAGCGAGTGCCCACCGCCTACAGCCCATCCCGGAACTACGGCAATCACTACTTTAGGCATAAAGCGGATCAGGCGCTGAACCTCCAGGATATTGAGGCGATGCCTTCCGTCTTCTCCTACATATCCCTGATGGCCCCTGGCTTTCTGGTCTCCCCCGCTGCAGAATGCCCAGCCTCCGTCTTTAGGGCTCGGCCCTTCACCGGAAAGCAATACTACTCCGATCGAAGGATCTTCATAGGCATCATAAAAAGCATCGTACAGCTCAGAAGTGGTTTTCGGGCGGAAGGCATTTCTGATTTCCGGCCTGTTGAAGGCAATCCTTGCCACCCCGTTGGATTTTTTATAGGTGATATCTTCGTATTCCTTAGCGGTTTTCCACTCGATCATTTTGTAAAAATTTTCCTCAAAGATACGGAATTGGAAAGAATTTCGGGATTGTAATTTCAGGATTATCACAGGGAATCTGCGGTTTTTTAAACACAAAAAACCGGGACTGCAATATCCCGGTTCCATATGATTTTCTTAAAGAATTCTTATTTAGGCTGTTTGGCCTGAAGAGCGGCTTCTTTAGCCTTCATTTCAGTCATTTTTGCCTGGTTTTTGGTAATCCCGTAAATATCCTTCAGCATGGATACAGCATCCAGGTTTTCAGGATTGGACTGATACCATTTTTCAGCATAAGGAAGCGCTTTGTCAAACCTTGCTCTTCTCGCTTCGATCAACTTGGTTGCTTCGTCAGGCTTGGTTTTTCTCAGCGCATTGATCTCTTCTACTGCTTTAGAATCATCACCGATGGAAGTCAGCACCAGGTTCTGGTAAGCATTGGAGAAATCCGGCTTAAGCTCGATTGCTTTTTTGAATGAAGCTTCCGCCTCTGAAGCAGTAGCAGGATTTTTAGACTGTAATACCCCAAGGTTATACCAATTGGTTGCATCATTAGGATTTTTAGCCAGCTGCTCCTTAAGATTAGCCATAAACTTATCCGTATTGCCGGAAGCATATAGGGCAGATCCCTGATATTCCTTTAATTTGGCACTATTAGGGAATTTGGCAAGCCCTTTTTCAATGATAGCCAGTGCCTCGTCATTCTTTTTGGCGTTGATCAGCAAGGTAGACAGCGTTTCATACAGGTCAGACTCTACACTTGGGGTCTGTTCTGTTTTGAAATCGGAATAATCCTTGGAACTTTTCTTAAGCAGGTCCCAGGTATTCTTATCATACGTCATTACCTGACCGGTCTTGTTATCCTTTGCGGTATACGTAGTCTGAACTCCCGTATATCCGGAGTTGATAAGATCACTATATATTTTGATCGCCTGTTCTGAGTTGTTTGCCAAAGCATAGCTCAGTCCCGCGTAATACATATATGTTTTATCATCCTGGCCGTTAGTCTTCAGCAGGTTATACACTTCCATAAACTTGGGAGCCGCCCCTGCGTAGTTTTTAGCGTTGTAGGCATCCATAGCTTCTTTGTTGGCAGCCTGTAACTGGGCATTGACATCCCCTTTCTGTCCAAAAACAAATGATGATGCTATGATCGCCATTCCTAAAATCAGCTTTTTCATAATCACTATTTTATAATTAATTGTACAATATTATTCTTCAGAACCCGGATTCTCAGTGTCCGTTGCCGGATTTTCATTTTCCGGATCAGCAACTGAAATGTTTTCCTGGTTATTTTCTACAGTACCACCTTCTTCATTTTCTTCTGCATCATCTTCCACATCTTTATCTTTCTCCACTTTGGCAATCGCTGCAATTTCATCGTTTTTCTTCAGGTTGATCATCCTGACACCCTGGGTATTCCTGCCCATCACACGCATTTCATCCATTCCCATACGGATGGCAACACCGGATTTGTTAATGATCATCAATCCGTCTTCATCTGTTACATTCTGGATGGCGATCAGGTCTCCTGTCTTTTCTGTGATATTCAAAGTAATAACACCTTTTCCGCCTCTGTTGGTTTCCCTGTAATCGAGAACGGCTGTCCTTTTACCATATCCTTTTTCAGATACCACGAGAACCGTATCATTGTCAAGATCATTTACCACAATCATGCCGATTACTTCATCATTGTCTTCCAGTGTAATTCCGCGCACCCCGATAGAGCTACGGCCCACTTCCCTTACTTTTTCTTCCGGGAAACGGATACATTTACCTTTTTTGGTTGCAATCATGATCTGGGATGTACCGTTGGTAAGGTATGCACTCAGAAGCTGGTCATTATCCCTGATTTCGATAGCATTTACCCCGTTTACCCTAGGCCTTGAATACGCTTCAAGCGAAGTTTTCTTAATGGTTCCGTTCTTCGTTACCATCACTACGCTCATCTGGTTCACATACTCGGTATCTTTAAGGTTGTTGGTACGGATGTATGCTTTGATCTTATCATCCGGTTCGATATTGATCAGGTTCTGAACGGCTCTTCCCTTGGAAGTTTTGGATCCTTCCGGAATTTCGAATACCCTCAGCCAGTAACATCTTCCTTTTTCCGTAAAGAACAGCATGTACTGGTGGTTGGTTGCAGATACAATGTACTCCAGGAAGTCTTCGTCCCTGGTGGTCGCTGCCCTGTTTCCTACACCGCCCCTGCTCTGAATCTTATATTCTGAAAGGGAAGTTCTTTTGATGTATCCTGCGTGGGAAATCGTAAGAACGACGGATTCGTTCGGGATGATATCTTCAATAGACATTTCACCACCGGAATAGTCGATTTCCGTTCTTCTGTCATCTCCGTATTTTTCTTTTATTTCGATCAGCTCATCTTTAATGATCTGGAATCTCCTTTCTTCGTTGGCTAAGATATCTTCAAGGTTGTCGATCTCTTTCATGATCGCCTCATACTCATCACGGATCTTATCCAGCTCCATTCCGGTTAAACGCGCCAGACGCAGATCAAGGATAGCCTGGGCCTGGAGGTCCGAAAGCTCGAATGCTTCTATCAACCCTTCTTTGGCGGCCTGCGGATTAGCGCTGTGACGGATAATGGAGATCGCTTTATCAAGAGAGGCTTGGCTTCCGATCACTTTCATGAATCCTTCAAGGATATGGGCCCTTTCTCTTGCTTTCTTAAGCTCAAACTTAGTCCTTCTTACGATCACCTCATGTCTGTGCTCTACAAAATGATGGATAATGTCCTTCAGGTTCAGCTGCTCCGGCCTTCCGTTCACCAAAGCAATATTGTTAACGCTGAAAGAGGTCTGAAGAGAGGTATATTTATATAAAAGGTTAAGAACGACATTAGGAATAGCATCGTTTTTCAGCTCGTATACTACACGAAGCCCTTTTCTGTCCGATTCATCCCTGATTTCATAAATGCCCGGGATCTTTTCGTCTTTTACCAGCTCTGCCGTCCTGGCAATCATTTCGGCTTTGTTGACCTGGTAAGGAATCTCAGTAACGATGATGGCATTACGGTTGCCTATTTCTTCAAAATTAACCTTAGCCCTCAATACAACCCTTCCTCTTCCGGTATGGAAGGCATCCCTTACGCCGTCGTAGCCGTAAATGATTCCTCCGGTAGGGAAATCCGGGGCAATGATGTGCTGCATAAGCTCATCAATGGAAATATATTTGTTATCTATATACGCACAGATCGCATTGATTGATTCTGAAAGGTTATGCGGAGCCATATTGGTCGCCATCCCCACCGCAATCCCGGAAGTCCCGTTCACCAGGAGGTTCGGAACTTTGGTTGGCATAACAGTAGGTTCCTGTAAGCTGTCGTCAAAGTTATTCTGGAAATCAACCGTTTCTTTATCCAGATCGGAAAGAATTTCGTCGGATATTTTTTTCAGCCTGGCTTCGGTATAACGCATTGCTGCCGGCGGGTCGCCGTCCATGGAACCGAAGTTCCCCTGTCCGTCTACCTGAGGGTAACGCAGACTCCATTCCTGGGCCATCCTTACCATAGCATCATATACAGAGGAGTCCCCGTGCGGGTGATACTTACCCAGAACATCCCCTACAATTCTCGCGGATTTTAAATATTTTCTGTTAGAAAAAACCCCCAATCCATACATACCGTAAAGAACTCTTCTATGAACGGGTTTCAAGCCATCTCTTACGTCAGGTAATGCTCTGGAAACAATTACAGACATCGAATAATCGATATAAGATGACTTCATTTCATCAACAATGTTGATAGGAATCAGTCTTTCACCTTCTTTTTGCATAAACAAATTATTACAATGATCATCAGGCCCTTAGCAGGAAGCCTGAAAATTATTTATTTTCCATTTTAATTAACGGGCTAATTTACGAAAAAATTACCGATTTTTGGCTCAGAATTTGTCTTAAAATTATTAAAAATTCATAAAAAATGAGCGTACTGAGCATCACCTTTCACTGCACCAAAAATAATCTTGAGGAATGGGAAACTTATATGGATGATACCCTTGCCCTGATGGCAGAAAACCTGATGGACGTTAACCAATATATCCTGTCTGAAGTAGGAAGTGATTATATTGAAGACGGAAAAAACTATAACCTTCTCCTGGTGTTTGATACTGATGAACTGAGGACTGATTTTATGGAAAGTGAGCTGCTCAATATTACGGAAAGGATAGAGACCAGGTTCGGGCAGGAAGTTATGATTTTTAATACATTCCTGAACCCGAGGATCAACAAACTTTAAAACCTGTATCAGATAAAAAATGCTGCACCGGTATGAATCGGTGCAGCATTTTAGCGTGGTCCGGGCGGATGCGGATGCGCAGGAAGCCCTCTTTCATGCGGAGGAACCGGCGGTTTACCATGTGGCGGACGCGGCGGTGCGGCACATGACCCAACGGCAAAGATCACAACCGCTAAAACAGACATTTTTGTTAACTTTTTCATAGGTATTACATTTGTTCCTTTCTGACAGATCAACACTGATGCCAAAAACAGAAGTATAAAAAAGCACCAGCTGTACAGCTGGTGCTAGCTTTTGATTATCGGTGCCTGTGATGCCCCGGAGGATGATGCCCTCTCGGCGGACCCGGATGCCTGTGCCATTTCTTATGCATATGCTTGCGGTGCCCGGGAGGTGGTCCACGATGCGGACGTGGCGGTGGCGCGACACATGATGCCAACATCAGGACGACGATCATCATACTAATCATTTTCATTAAACCTTTCATTATTTTCATTTTTCAAATTCAGCGTAGATAGGATCAAGGGTGATGCCAAAGATGTTTAATTGTACATTGTATGCTATAAAATGTACAATGTAAAAAGTAAAATGTGTTCATGCAACTTGTCGGATTAACATGGCTATTAACACTTAACATCTTCAGTATTTTGAGTTGATTTTTTGAATTTCGGTTAACAATACCGGTCAGCTTATTGTACGGATCTTAACCGTATCCGGATGGCATTTTATTGTTAACCGTATTTTCCTTATTCTTTTTTGAACTGATGCGGAATCACGATCAGGGTGTACAGCATTTGATCACGGCAATTTCCGGCATAAAAGAAATTTATAGACCGCGTTTACGGGCAAACAGATTAATTGTTCTATATTCGTTCAAAATTAATTTTAAATCTAAAACAACAGGACACAATAATGAAAGCACTCTTCTACTCTTTCTGTACTTTTTTAGCCCTTGTAAGCTGTAACAACAATAAACCCGAGGCAGCCAATGCAAAGGCTGAAATTTCAAGAAAGGTCAACCAGCTTTATACGGTATACGGAAAATCCGGGAAAGATATTTATTCACAACCTGTGCCAGGTGACTTATTTACGTCTGATCTTAGCAGAATGCTGGACCAGTCTATTGAAATCTCAAAAACAGATATCGAACGGGTTAAAAACAGCCTTCATCCTGAAGATAAGCCATTGCTGCTTGAAGGTTCTTTATTTACAGGACTTTATGAAGGATTTACTTCCTATTATATTCAGTCTATCGATGTTTCCGAAAGTATCCCTTCCGTATATACTGCAAAAGTAAAGGTGGAAATGGAAAACTCAGAAGTTTCCCCAACGGTAAAATGGACGGATACCGTATTGCTGACCGACGGGCCGGATACGGAATGGAAGGTGGACAACATCAATTTCGACAGTATCGGCAGTAATACAGACCTGAAAACCGAACTTAAGAATTTTATCGAAGCTGCAAAAGCGCATTAAAATTCATTGATCATAAAAAAGGCTGCTTTGAAAATTCAAAGCAGCCTTTTGTTTTTAAGGGCACTGGACGATATGAGCTTCGCTGCATACCAGTTTGTTGAGCCTTTCACAAAATACACAGTATTTCTTCGGCTCGCCTCCGTAAACGGATTTCAATTGTGCTTTGTTAAGCTTTTTCAGATTTTTCATAGGTTTTGATTGAATGATTTGTATTGGTTAAACGAAAATTATATCTAATTATTGTTTTTCAAATTAAAATATTTAAGTAAAAATAAAAGCTCAACCTGATGTTGAGCTTTTATAATGTATTTGAAAGAATGATTTACAGTTCCCTTTTTAAAAATTTTCCTGTAAGGCTTTTCTTTGATTTTATAATTTCTTCCGGGGTTCCCTGCGCTACAATCTGACCGCCATGCTTTCCGCCTTCGGGTCCTACGTCAATAATATGGTCGGCCAGTTTGATTACATCCATATTATGTTCGATGATGATAAAGGAATTCCCTAAGGATACCAGCTGATTGATGGCATCCATCAGAATCTTCACATCCTCAAAATGAAGACCTGTGGTAGGTTCGTCCAGGATGTACAGCGTATTCCCGGTCTGACGCTTGGCCAGTTCCGTAGCCAGCTTGATCCTCTGCGCTTCCCCACCGGATAATGTGGTTGACTGCTGTCCTAAAGTAATGTATCCCAAACCGACATCCTGCAAGGTTTTTACCCTGGCAAAAATTTTCGGAATCGGCTGGAAGAATTCCACGGCTTCATCAATGGTCATATCCAGGACGTCAGAAATCGACTTTCCTTTATACCGTACTTCCAGTGTTTCCCTGTTGAATCGTTTTCCGTTGCAGGTTTCACAATGCACATATACATCCGGCAGGAAGTTCATTTCAATCACTTTCAATCCGCCACCCTGACAGGTTTCGCATCTTCCCCCTTTTACATTGAAAGAAAACCTTCCCGGTTTGTAGCCACGGATCTTACTTTCCGGAAGCTCGGAGAACAGGTTTCGGATATCAGTAAACATTCCGGTATAGGTTGCCGGATTGGAACGCGGGGTCCTTCCGATCGGAGTCTGGTCTACATCTACTATTTTATCTATATGTTCAAGTCCCTCTATGGATTTGTACGGCAACGGTTCCTGAACAGCACGGTAAAAGTGTTTGTTGAGGATCGGATATAATGTCCCGTTGATAAGGGATGACTTACCGCTTCCGGAAATTCCCGTTACTACAACCAGTTTACCCAAAGGAACATTCAGGGTAACGTTTTTAAGGTTGTTACCGCTTGCTCCTTTCAGAATGATATGCTTGCCGCTTCCTGGCCTTCTCTCTGCCGGAATTTCTATTTTCCTTTTGCCGTTGATGTACTGGGCCGTGATGGTATCTGCTTTCACAAGATCTTTCGGCTTACCCTGCCATAGGATCTCGCCACCGAATTTTCCGGCTCTCGGACCTATGTCCAGCACCTCATCAGCTTCCAGGATCATATCTTTGTCGTGCTCTACGACGAGGACGGAGTTTCCTATATCCCGGAGGTTTTTCAGAGAATTGATCAAACGCTCGTTGTCTCGCTGGTGCAGCCCGATGCTCGGCTCATCCAGAATGTACAGTACATTCACGAGTTGGGAGCCAATCTGTGTTGCCAGCCGGATTCTCTGGGACTCTCCTCCGGAAAGGGTCCTCGAGCTTCTGCTTAGGCTGAGGTAATCCAATCCGACATCAAGAAGAAACTGGAGCCTGGTTTCAATCTCTTTCAGGATTTCATGGGCGATGATCTGTTTTTTCTCGGAAAAAGTTCCTTTAATATCACTCAGCCATTCTTTAAGGTCCGAAAGGCTCAATGCGTTCACTTCAGCAATATTTTTATCGTCGATCTTAAAGCTCAGGCTCGATGCCTGCAGACGTGTACCTTTACATTCAGGACAGGTTTCTTCCGTCGTGAAATGCCTTTCCAGCATTACGGCTTCATAAGAATCTTTTTCGTCGATAATCTCTTCCATAAAAGAAATAAGGCCGTCGAAACTGATTTTGATCTTCTTGGTGATCCCTGCATACTTCAGGTCCTTATTGAATTCTTTATGGCATCCGTTGTAGATATAATCCAGTGCTTCTTCCGGGATATCCTGGATAGGCGTAGCCAGTCCGAGCCCGAAAATTTCAAGGATGTTTTTAATCTGCGTAAGGATCCATTTATTGGATTTGATATCCTCCAGCGGAAGCAATCCTCCCTGGTTAACGGATAATTTAGGATTGTCTACGAAATAATCCGTATTGATCTTCTTGATTGTTCCCAGACCTTTACAGGACGGGCAGCTTCCCTTAGGCGAGTTGAACGAAAAGGTATTCGGTTCCGGCAGTGCCAGTGAATGCCCTGTTTCTGCATCCATCAGGTTTTTGGAAAAATATTCAATGTCCCTGCTTCCCAGTTTCTGGATCCCGATAATGCCTTCTCCCATATCCATGGCCGTGCGCAATGATTTTTCCATTCTGGCTTCGGAAGCACTTTCCCCGATAATCCAGCGGTCGATCACAATGTCAATGTCATGGGTTTTATACCGGTCGAGTTTCAGGTCATATTCTATATCCTGAAGCTCGCCGTCAATCCGTGCCTGTCCGTATCCTTTTTTAGCCATCTGTACGAAAAGCTCATGGTAGTGCCCTTTCCGGGAACGGATTACAGGAGCCATCAGCATGATCTTTTCTCCCTGATAGTTTTCTTTAATGGCATCCAGGATCTGGTCTTCCGTGTAACTGACCAGTTTTTTCCCGGTAGACAGGGAATATGCATCGGAAACTCTTGCAAAAAGTAACCTCAGGAAGTCATACAGTTCCGTAACGGTTCCTACGGTAGACCTTGGATTTTTATTGGTTGTCTTTTGCTCAATGGCAATCACCGGCGAAAGCCCTTCGATCTTATCCACGTCCGGACGCTCGAGGCCGCCTAAGAACTGCCGTGCATAGGCAGAAAACGTTTCGATATACCGGCGCTGGCCTTCGGCAAAAATAGTATCAAATGCCAATGATGATTTCCCGCTTCCCGAAAGCCCGGTAATGACTACCAGTTCATTGCGGGGGATTTTCACACTGATGTTTTTCAGGTTGTGTTCACGTGCTCCGTAAACTTCAATATATTCTGTTGATTTGCTCATAATTTGTGGCGATCTTACCTTAAAATCACGCAGCGCAAAATTACGGATTTTTTATGGAATCTTTTGTGTTAAAAAGCTTTATGAATTGAAGCCATTAACACATTCTATGACCATAGCGTCTGCTGCTGTTTAAAAGGAGAAATATCATTTACTATTCAAAAAAAATGCCGGTGAAAATCACCGGCCCTATTTTTTTAAATGTGTTATTTTACAAAGATGTTGTAAGAATTCAGTACGGCATCATAAGCATAGCCAATACTCTGGATATCACCATCCGAAATCTTTCCTGAATCCTTGGCATTCCTCATCAGTCTCCTGTATGTATCCAGGAAGCTCTCGGCGTTCTTGTTGACACTTTCAAAATTACTTTTTTTGTGGGTATACATACTATTGCTTACCTTAAAATCCAGTTTGGAGTTCTGCTCAACAGCGGCAGCCAGTTCATCATACTTCTTCTGGGCTTCTGCGGCATTGAAACCGGTTTCATGCTGCTTGTTCAGGGTGTCATATGCACTGTCCAACGTATTCATCACTTTTTTGGAAGAGATAATGTACTCCTTCATCGGATGATCTTTCAGGATGGTTTCCTCAGCAGCATCCGTTGCAGGCTTGATATTGGTGATAATACGTTCTCCTGTTTCAAACAGGACCTGTGCTTCAGCCTGGATTTCCTGGTTGAGCGTTTCGGCCTTTGCTCCTTTGTCATCCTTGAAGTCTTCGGCACTCATATATGATTTGAGCTCCTCAAACTTCTTGTCGATGCTTTCCTTTTTAGCTTTGTAGGTCTGGAAATCCTTTTCGATGGCAGCTTTGTTTTTATCAAATCCGGAAGGCACCTCTTTGATTTTGCTGATCGCATAGTCTATGGACCCGGTTACCATCGGCATGATCAGTACGTCTCCGCCTTTGGCTTTCGTCACGGCGGCATCAGCATATTTCATGATGCTTTCCACACGATCAGAAGTCATTTTGTAAGAATCCAGGAAATCATTATTGAAACCTATGACGGCATCCGCTTCATTTTTCCCTCCGTTGAGGACCGTACTCCCCAATTTTCCGATTTCTTTTTTACAGCTTACCGGCACAGCGCTCAGCGACAGTGCTACAGCAAGCATCATTAATTTTTTCATATGTGATATTTAGGTTGAAATTCTGTTTTTTACAATTCCGTATCCTCATTGGAAACGGTAACGCGGTATTCGATTCCGTCAATGGCTTTGGAAACGATCTGGTTTCGCAAAATGTGGGCCATATTTTCCCAGTAGGCCCTCCCGTAAAAGGTATAGTTCTGCGGGATGATTTCTACCTCCACGGTCCTGATAAATCCTTCCTTGGGTTTATTACTGATCATGGTGCCTCTTTTTACGCGTACTTCCTTTAGCTCATCTTTCAGCATCATCCTGCAATAGCTTTTCACATCTTCCAGGGAAATGATTTTGTCCCTTGTGGTCAGTGCATACCTGTAGGCCTGAATACTGTCTGAACCTTTCTGTTCTTCGGCGCCTCCTATGGTTTCCGTAAGAAGTACCAGGGACTGGGACTTCAGCTGGTTGGAGAGTTCCGTTCCCGGGCGCATATGGTTGGCAAGGGTACAGTGCGTTATCCAGAATGCAGCATAAGTATGGTCTGTTTTTTCTACGGGTTCCATGATCACATAATTCAGTTCCTGCCTGATGTTTCTTTTGGCATTGTTCACTTTCTGGACCATGGATTTCATTTTATCTGACATTTCGCTCAGAATGCCTTTTACATTATCCCGGTTCAGGAGTGAAAAAGCGGCGATTTCATCCCTCGTCAGTTCAAGGACGTTCGCAATCATATCCACAGCATTCCTGTTGGTAAAACGTTCCATTCCGCCCTTTCTTACGGTATACAACCCTTTGCTGAGCTGGTCTCCCGGCGTGAATGGAATTTCCTTGTACTTCCTCCCTTCTCCGTCCTGCACTTCGTCTACATACAAAAAATGTTCGCCTTCATCTGTCACCAGCGGAATATTATTGCCCATGATATCCAGGCTGTATTCCGTTTTCTTCCAGCCACGGTTATAGACCGGGAAAGCATTCAGTACAAAAGAGAAATTATCCAGGATTTCGGCGGAGAACTGCGGCGGAAATTCAAATGTCAACCACAGGTAGCGTTTTCCTTCCAGGTATTTCAGGATCTCGTCTTTATAATCGAGGAAATCCAGATTCTGCGGAAGGGCTCCTGCTTCTGAAATCAGGCTGTCTGAGATTCCGGTTATTTCTATAAATTTATGACGGTAAATGCTCTGGATGTCCTGAACGGTCTTTACCCTGATGGACTGCTCGTGGAACATCTGCTCATAGCCTTCTGCCTGCTGGCCTTTAAGGTAGGTGATGCCTTCCTTCACAAAGAGCGGATTTCCGTTAGCCGTTACCGTGAGATACGGAAGCAGCCTGTAGACAAAATCGAGGTGTTCAAAAGCCGGGTTTGAGCAGAATATACTGAGCGATTTGGGAAAGTTTTCACTGATGTATTTAGACGCATCGATCCCTATCGTTACCTTTCGGTAATCCTCAGGCCTGCCCTGGAACCTTGCGACAGGAATTTTATTCAGCCGTTCATCGATACTGTAACAGGTATTGCCTACAAACATTACAGCCGTCTGCATTTTATGGATCCTGACATTGCCTACCGGCGTAAAAGGAATATTGATCTGCTTATCTGATTCTGATTTTATGGTGGAAGTCATCTGCTTCCTGAAAAAGAATTCCGTATGCTCCAGCAAAATCTCCGAAGATTCCTGCGGATGGGTAAAAGCTACGGCATGGGCCGGAAGCGGATGGGTATAGATGGATGGCGTAAGAAGCTTGGCCATCTTTTCCAGGATCCGTGCATTGACGGTCTGGATCTCATTATTGGCCTTAAAGACTTCGGTGCTGAATGCATCAATAAGCAGTTTGACAAAGGGGTCCAGAGACTGCGGGCTTTTCAGTCCCCATACTTTTGTGGCATTCTGAAGCATTCTGGCTTTTACAGATTCTTTGGAATAGATATTCTGATCTAAATTCATATCAATATTAAATGTGGTGGAATATTAATCGATGGACATCGGGCTCAGGAACAGCTCGGTGGAAAAAGTAAAGCGTTCGCCACTGGACTCCATTTTGGCATTGATCGCAATTTTCACTTTCTTCTTGATCTCCGTATGCTCTTTGGTATCGTAGTTATGCTCTACAAACTGGATATGGGCATCAATCTGGGGCTGAACGATCCGGGGTTCATATTCCTGGATCTGACGTTTAAGGCTTTTCACAAAGATGCTTTCCCAGGTCGCACTGGTCACTCCGTTATCAAACTCGAGGTTCCATACATCATTGCCGTAATTTTCATCATACCTGTTCTCCCCCTTCTTGGTAGTGATGAGCAGCATAATGTTATGGGCAATGCTTTCGCCCATGTCGCAGGTATCTATGCTTCCGCCTTCCGTCATCAGGGTAGACGGTACAAAAGGCATTCTGTAATTGGGTGTGTCCATAAACTGTGTCTTTATTGGTATATCATAGCAAAATGGAATACCAAGTTAAGCAAATTCGGATAATTAAAGAAACAGATAAGCCAATATTCTTTGATACATCCATCATTTGTACCACAAATACCACATCCTCAGAATAGCTGGTACTATACTTGTTCTGAGAATCTGCAAGTCTAAAACTATTACTATGGTTCCAAAAGGAAGATTATTGATTATTGGTGGAAAAGAAGACCGTCACGGATCTTCTTCGGAAATGGAAGATAAAAACCATAATTTTTCACCCCATGAGATCCTCAAAGACCTCATTGCCTCAAAGGATGACCGTATTGAAGTTATAACAACCGCCAGTTCGGAGCCGGAAAGTATGCGGGATACTTACAGGAAAACCTTCAACGAGATCGGGTACAGCAATTTCGGATTTATTCATATCACTGAAACAGATTCAGAGCATGAAAAGGAATATATGGACCGGATCAGAGCTGCTAAAACCGTCTTTTTTACCGGAGGAGACCAGGCTAAGATCTGTGGTATCCTTAAGAATTCGGAAATCAGTAACCTTCTGTACGAAAAATACCGGGATGAGGAAGGTTTTATGATTGCCGGAACCAGTGCAGGAGCCATGTGTATTCCTGAAATCGTTATTTGTGAAGCAGAGAATGGTGAAGCTATTATAAAAGATGATATTGAAATTTCTTCCGGACTCGGTTTTATTAAAAACTGTATCGTGGACACCCATTTTGTGCACCGCGGCAGGTTCGGCCGGCTGGCCCATGCGGTAATGCTCCATAAAGAATGCTGGGGACTGGGCATAGGGGAAGATACGGCACTGCTGATAGAAGAAGGTGCAGTGGCCATCTGTAAAGGTTCAGGGATGGTGGTTGTGATCAGCGCCGGCGAGATCAGGCAGACCAATATTGAATTCGTCAGTAAAGGATGCCCGGTCTATGCTGAAAACCTCAAAGTGCATATCCTTACAGACGACTGGAGCCTGAACCTGGATACTGGAGCCTTTAAAGGAGATAAAAGCGAAAACTGCTGACCAAGGTCAGCAGTTTTTATGTTATTTGGCAGAAGACTGTTTCCGGTTGATCAGGTAATATACCGGAAGTCCCAGCAGTACGATGATAAAACCTGGCCATGTGTACTGCTGCTTGTAAATCAGCAATAAAATACAGAAGCCTGTCCCGATGATGAGGTATACAACAGGCGTTACAGGATACAGCCATGTTTTGTACGGCCTTTGCAGTTCCGGCTGTTTAATCCTCAGGTAAATCACTCCGAAGACCGTAATCATATAGAACAGCACGATAACGAAAGAAATCATATCCAGAAGGTTTCCATACTGCCCGCTCAGGCATAACAATGACGCCCAGATACCCTGCATCCACAGTGCATTGCCCGGAACTTCATTGGTATTGTTTTCTGCAGCGGACCTGAAAAACATCCCGTCCCTGGCCATGGTCTGAAAAACCCGTGCCCCGGCCAGGATTAACCCGTTGTTGCAGCCGAAAGTGGAAACCATCACTAGAAGAGCGATAATAATAGTGCCCGCACTCCCGAAAATATTCTGTGACGCGGCCACTGCTACCCTGTCATTAGCTGCAAATGCCACGGTATCCCTGTCCAGCGCATTAAGGTAAACCACATTCGCGGCGATGTATAAAACCATTACGGCAGACGTCCCGTATATCATGGACTTTACCACATTCTTTTTGGGATTATCAATTTCTCCCGATACGAAAGTCACGCTTTCCCAGGCAACGGAGCTGAATACGGAGCCTACCATAGCGGCGGCAATCCCACCCAGCAAAGTCATGCCGCCTATACGTTCCCAACCGTAATTAGTAAGGTTTCCAAGCGCATCTTTTCTGATGTTACTGAATGCATCCCAGCCAAAGCTGAAATTTTCGGAAAGGTGGGAAACATTTACGAAAAAGAAACCGGCCGCAATAAGCCCCAGCAAAGCCAGGATTTTAGAGCCGGTAAATATATTCTGCAGCAGCTTGCCGCTTTCTACGCCACGCGTATTGATGTAGGTAAGCAGCAGGATCACCAGGATCGCTACGATCTGTATCCAGGTAATCTTAAATTCCCCGCTCTGAAAAATGGGTGTTGCGTCATTGAGCGCCGGGATCAGGTAGGCAGTATATTTCCCGAAAGCTACGGCAACTGCAGCAATCGTACCGGTCTGGATAACGGTAAACAGTCCCCACCCGTATAAAAATCCCATTTTCTTGCCGAAAATTTCTTTCAGGTAGGTGTATTGTCCGCCGGCTTTAGGGAATAATGCCGACAGTTCACCGTAACTGATGGCTGCTGCAATCGTCATGATGCCGGTAATGATCCAGACTACAATAAGCCAGAATCCGGAGCCCAGGTTCCTCATGATGTCGGCACTTACAATAAATATCCCGCTCCCGATCATGGATCCCATAACGAGCATGACGGCGTCCCAAAGTTTTAGTTTTTTATGCATATTCAGATATAGGTGCCAAATATAAACAATTATGGAATGTTTTTTATCAATCTGCTATTGAGATTGAGATTCAAATTTTATTAGTATTTTTGAAAAAATATTAAACATGAAATATAAAGCAGTACTATTTGCCGCTGCCCTGAGTGTTTCGGCACTGGCTTTTTCACAGGAATCTTCATCAAAGAAAATAGGACCGCCTGCCGGTAATGCTATGGTTGGTGATACGTACGGGTCCGCAGTAAATGCGTCTGTAGAATCAAAAGCGATCAGCGTAGAAAAACTGAACAAAAAACTTAAAAAAGAGAACAAGAAAGTAGAGAACGTTGCCATCAAGGGAAAAGTAACGGATGTATGTGACAAAAAAGGCTGCTGGCTGACCATTGAAACGGAAGACCATTCTCAGTTTTTTGTTAAGATGAAAGACTACGCATTCTTCGTTCCTACTGCTCTTAAAGGTAAAAATGTGGTCTTGGAAGGAAGTGCTGAGAGAAAAGTAACTTCGGTTGATGAACAGAAGCACTATGCAGAAGATGCCAAAAAAACTCAGTCCGAAATTGATGCCATTACCCAGCCGAAAGAAGAAATCAGGTTTGTGGCTAACGGAATAAAAGTGGTGAACTGATTTCAATAGGTTTCAATTCACTCATTAGATATAGAACATCCTATAGCAGGCATTTTAAGGCCTGATAAAACAATTAAACCGGCTACCATTAGGGTCAGCCGGTTTTTTAATTTTTAGTTTATTTTTGCACCGTTTACTTTCGAAATTAATTTCAGGCAGACTATAGCTGTAAATATTTTAATCTTCAAACGTAAAGTCAGCGATCGAATCCAGTTTCGGATATTTCTTTTCCGATCTGAATTTCTTTCCGGTACAGTCTATTTCCACCCAGCCTTTTTTCTTTTTCACATCCCCGGCTTCCATGACATAGGGTACAAATGAGATCTCCTCTTTGCCGTCCTCCTTGACTTCCCTGTATTGTACGGCGATATCCAGGATGCATTCATGTTCCGTATTCAGTTTGACATTACGGTAAATGATATCATAATGGGTTTCCTGGTTTTCCGGAATCTCAAAATACGTTTCCCAGCCCTCCGTGCCGGACTTAAGATCTGCCATGGCTTTCAGTGCATAGTATAGAGCAACCGTATAATACTTCCGTGTTCCCTTTCTGGTGTAATCATTTTCAAAATGTCCGCCTTCGAATAAAATAACCGGCAGCCCTTCCCTGATGAAATTATCGCCCGTTGAAGAAGGATAGAATTCATCCGTATACCTTCCGATCTGTTCCGGGATAAGATCTTTGAGATGATAATACACCTCTGCAATCACAGCCATGCATTTTTTCCTGTTTTCGGTTACGGTACGTTCCACATTTTCGGAAGGGGCAAGAAACGAAAGCGTGGCAGGATGAATGCCGTCCGTGGTGAATATGGTCCGCTGCTCATGAAGATTCAATGCGTAGTCATATTTTTTGTCAGCGACGGCCTGCTTCAGGTATTTGATCTCAACGCTCGCTTCATTATGGAAATCACGATTGAGATCAATGTCCATGGCATTGAGCCGCGTCCATCTTTCCGAACCGTCAGGATTCAGCATAAAAATAAAATCAAGCTCCAGCTGCCTCAGTATTCCTTCTGCAAGTTCAGGGTGTTTGTGCCAGGTCTCAAGAAGGTCTAGCATGGCATGGGTAGCATTCGACTCATTGCCGTGCATCTGGGACCAGGCAAGAACTTTAACCGGACCTGAGCCGATGGTAAGCTTATAAACAGGCTTTCCTAAAAAAGAAGTGCCTATCTGTTGCAGCGAGTTACTAAAATTAGCCCGGAGATACACAAAAAGTTTTTCAGGGAGAATATAGCGATGTAAAAAATCAGGATGTGAAGTATAAACGTGTTCAAATTGCATTTACAAAAGTTTACTGTATTCAAAGGTAAAAATTTTTATCAACATGATAGATGATTTACATTTGTAAATAAATTAAACAACCAAATTTGCCAGATTGTCTGTTGATAAAATTGTGGACTGCTAAATTATTAATGATAACATTTCAAAGACTTATAAATCAGATAATTATAAATTCTAACTAGATGAATCATTTAATGTTACTTTAAGTATAAAATCACGTATTTATCCATATTTGAGGGTTATTCACTTAAACATAGGAATGCGGATAATTATTGTTTATAATTATCATATACAAATGTAAACTGTTAGTAATTTTACGATTCCTGGTGCGGAGTGTATATAAATTTTTGGTCAGTTTACCGTTCCTATTTGTGTTCAGTCTTTCCTGATTGCATCAGACAGCGGATTGATGTATACTGTTGCAGTATGATATAGATTATAGAATACAGTAGTTTATTCATTCCTTTTAAAACGAGGTATAGCACTTATAATAGCTCATACCCTTCCCCTGCCCTATAATCAGGTATCCAGATGATCCTGATTCATTTTTAATGGCATTATGCAGCCCATAAATCAGGATTTTCCTGATGCAAAAGTATCATATCATTTAGATTTTCAGATAAAAATTTAATAACACCCATTGCGGAAAAGATGTTTAATAAAATATGCAGTATAATTTTATCAACAATAATAAATACTGTAAATCAAGTCATTAAATAGTTTACAGCTGTATATTTTAATAATTTACATTTGTTTACAAATGTATTTTGTTGTTTTGTATTTATTCTTTACATTTGTAAATACATAAATATACAAATGTAATGGGCTTAAATGAGCGGATTTCCAAGGTCATTGAATATTCTAAACTCACTCCCTCTGAATTTGCAGATGAAGTGGATGTACAGCGATCATCCATCTCGCATATTACCTCGGGAAGGAACAAACCGTCCCTGGAATTTATTATTAAAATCAAATCGCGTTTTCCGGAAATCCTCTGGGATTGGTTAGTCAATGGCGAAGGGGAAATGCTGAAATCCGAATTGCCTGAGGACAGCGATCCGGATCTGGAACCTGAGCCGGAAGAAGAGATCATTGCTGACGAAAAAACAAAACCTACTCCTTTGTCAGATCTTTTTACGATGATGAATGATGAAGAAGATTTCGGATCAGATGAGCCGCTTTCAGAGCCTTCTGTACAAGCGCCCCGAGATGCAGTTACACCGGCCAGGACTGAAGGCATCCCTAAAATATCGGATTCTCAGCGATTAGCCCCCCCTAATGAAGAAATATTAGGTCAAGTCATTGAAAAACAGACCAGTAAGATAAAGCGTATTGTGCTTTTCTATGAAAACGGAAAATTTGAAAGTTTTGAACCTTAACATGCGCTGTTAAGGGTATTATTCAATACCTGTTCAATACAAAAAAAGTAAACCCCGCATAGTTGCGGGGTTTAATTTTATATAAATGTCCTGTCCTGAAATAGCGATACACAAATTTTATCGTTATGGAAAACAATGAAGAAAACCGTTATGTAAAGCGCACTCAAAAAGACTATTCCATG
>Ga0308167_1000510_pt1 | contig 65453 bp, 50 predicted proteins | sample PhyCR1_2_FD_202138 | JGI IMG/M metagenome (GOLD analysis project Ga0308167, IMG submission 202138) | Phyllosphere microbial communities from UC Gill Tract Community Farm, Albany, California, United States - DLSLRC.R1 | ecosystem: Host-associated > Plants > Phyllosphere > Unclassified | place... | reverse complement strand
AGCGGCCATAGCGGTTGATCCAGACGGTGCCGGCGTCGATGGCGCGCATCGCCCGCATCGCACGTGGCAGGCTGAGGGTGTGAACCCCCGCGCACAGGCCGTAAGTGTCGTGTGCCGCCAGCGCCAGACCCTGCTCTTCATCGTCGAACGGCTGGATGGTCAGCACCGGACCAAAAATTTCCTGCTGCACTGCCGGATTGTCCTGGCTGACGTGGCTTAGCAAGGTGGGTTGCCAGAACCAGCCGCCGTCGGTATCCGCGAAGCGTTCACCGCCCACCAGCACCTCGGCACCCTGCGCTTTGGCGGCTTCAATCACTGAACAGACCTTGTTGCCCTGACGTTCATCGATCAGCGGCGCATAGCGACTGCCTTCGTGCCAGGTCATGCCCGGAGTCACTTCACGGCACAGCCGCGCCAGCCGTTCAGTCAGTGCATCGGCAATGCCGCGCTGGACGATTAAGCGGGTGCCCGCCACGCAGGCCTGGCCGCCGTTGGCGGTGAAACCCCGCAGAATGCGCTGCGCCAGGATGTCCGGGTCACCGGCATCATCAAACACCAGCTGTGGACTTTTACCGCCAAGTTCCAGCGTGACCGGTTTCATGCCGAACTGCGCCGCATCGCTCATGATGCGCGCGCCGGTCAGGGTGGAGCCGGTGAAGGAGACTTTGCGCACCAGAGGATGTTTCACCAGCGCACTGCCGGTCACCGCACCACTGCCCTGCACGATGTTGAGGATCCCGGCCGGTAAGCCAGCCTGAATCGCCAGCTCGGCCATTCGCACGGTGGAAAACGGGGTCAGTTCAGAAGGTTTGAGCACCACGGCATTACCGGCTGCCAGCGCCGGTCCGCATTTCCATGACGCCATCGACAGCGGGAAATTCCACGGGGTGATGGCCCCAATCACGCCATAGGGTTCGGCCACCAGCATACCGAGACTGCTGTCGCGGGTCGGAAACAGGTCGCCGCTGTATTTGTCGGCGCATTCGGCATAAAAGCGAATCGCTTCGGCGGTGAACGGAATTTCGTGCAGTACCACATCACTGATTGGCCGGGTCGACCCGAGCGCTTCGAGCTGAGCCAGCAGCGGGTCCTGCTCGATCAGATCGGCCCAGCGCCGTAATACCCGACCGCGCTCACGCGGCGCACAGCCGGACCAGCCGCTGGTTTTCAGCGCCTGATGAGCCACGGTCACGGCATGGTCGACATCCTGCGGCGTGGCGTCATGCAGCGTGGCGTATACCTTGCCGTCGGAGGGACGCTTCACCGCGAAGGGCGCGCCCTGGCTCTGAAGATGCTGGCCGCCAATATAATGACCAACCGGAAGGGAAACTTTTTCAGGGTCGAAACTTAACATGGAAGAATCCTTATTTGTTACACCCGTCATTCGCTGGCTTATTAGCGTTTTAAACGTCACTTAGTTATCGCGTTAATAAGCTAATGCAGAAAGTATGCCAGCCGGGCAAAAAATAAAAATGCGTTTAAAACAGCGCAAAAAAATTTTCTGCCGTATTGGCGGAGGAATTTTTGCGGAATTGCCGAACAATTAAACAGATGATTTACTTCACAAAATTTATGCACTCTGCGGGTGCAACGCGCACGGAAATTGCACCATTACGGGTATCGCTGAGTCAGCGTTGCACCCGACGACAGAATTTCGCCTTCAATTTATCGACACAGTTCACATCATTGATAAATTTCCAGCTTTTTCAGAGTGCAGATAAATCAGAGCGCAGATAAATAAGTCAGCCGGTGAGAAAACATTCAGCAAAAAAAACGCCAGCCCGAAATGCAGGCTGACGCGTTTTTATTCACTGCTTATTCAGAGGCTGCCGATATGAAATGTTTTTTGTTCCAGGTACTCATCAATTCCATATCGCGAACCTTCCCGGCCAATGCCGGATAATTTCACCCCGCCAAACGGTGCCACTTCTAATGAAATTGCCCCGGTATTGAAGCCGACCATGCCGAACTCCAGCGCTTCCGCCACCCGCCACGCCCGGCGGATATTTTCAGTGAAGAAGTAGGCTCCCAGCCCATACGGCGTGTCATTAGCCATCGCAATTGCCTGCTCTTCATCATCAAAAATAAACAGCGGCGCGACCGGGCCGAAGGTTTCTTCATGGGCGATACGCATGCTACTGGTCACGTTACCCAGCACCGTCGGTTCAACAAAGGTACCGTTGTTGCGGCTGATCCCGCCGGTCAGCAGCGTGGCACCCTGACTCAGAGCATCGTCGATGTGTCCGTTCACTTTCTCTACTGCCCGGTTGTTAATCAGCGGGCCAATGGTGGTGCCCGGCGTAAAGCCATCGCCGACTTTCAGGGTGGCGACCGCCTCCAGCAGTCTGGCGCTAAAGCGTGGATAGATGTCGCGCTGCACCAGAATCCGGTTGGCGCAGACGCAGGTCTGGCCGGCATTGCGGAACTTGCTGACCATCACCCCGGCCACCGCTATCTCAATATCGGCATCGTCAAATACGATCAACGGGGCATTGCCGCCCAGCTCAAGGCTCAGGCGTTTGATGCTGTCAGCGCTTTGCTGCATCAGCAGTTGTCCGACCCGGGTAGAGCCGGTAAAGGAGATTTTGCGCACCGTGCGGCTGGCAGTCAGCGCTTCACCGATTTCGGTCGGCAGACCGGTAAGCACCTGCAGCACGCCAGACGGGAAGCCGGCACGCTCCGCCAGTACCGCCAGCGCCAGCGCTGAGAGCGGCGTCAGTTCAGACGGTTTGACTATGATCGGGCAGCCAGCGGCCAGCGCGGGGGCGACTTTGCGGGTGATCATCGCAATCGGGAAATTCCACGGCGTAATGGCGGCTGCGACGCCGACCGGCTGTTTCAGCACCAGAATACGGCGGTCATCGCTGGGGGCCGGAATGGTGTCGCCATAGATGCGGCGCGCCTCTTCAGCGAACCATTTAACAAAGCTGGCACCGTACAGCACCTCACCTTTGGCTTCTGCCAGCGGTTTGCCCTGCTCGGCGGTCATGATAATCGCCAGATCGTCGGCATGATCAACAATCAGCTGATGCCATTTTTCCAGCAGCGCCGCACGCGTGGCATTGGGCGTCTTTCCCCAGGCAATGCGGACCGATTCGGCATGCGCAATCGCCTGCTCAGTCTCGGTTTTTCCCAGCGCTGGAATAGTGGCGATGGTTTCGCCAGTGGCAGGATCGGTAACCGGCAGTGTGACGCCCTGCTGTGCGCCCTGCCAGCGTCCGGCGAACAACGCCTGCTGGCGCAGTAGATCGCTATCTTTCAGTTGTAGTCGCGACATAACATCCCCTTGTGATCGGCTGATTCCACTTTATCGCGGCGGGTCAGCGCAGGATGTTGTTGTCAGAGAGGAGAAAGTGTCGGAAAGGAATTTTTCGCCGCGAAAAGAAATTTTATGCCGTGCGGCGAAATGCGCACCCCAGCGGATGCGCATCAGCGTTAAATCTGGAAGTCGATTACCGGTTCATCTTCATTACCGTAGGAGAGTGCCTGACGTTTGATTTCTTCCAGTGACAGGTTAGCGTTGCACAATTCAAGGAATTGCCAGACATAGTTACGCTGTAGCTGCCCGCGCTTGAGGCCGAGCCAGACGGTGCTGGCATCGAACAGGTGCGTCGCCTCGACCCGGACCAGGTCATCGTTCTCTTCGGTTTCGCATGCCTGATCGGCCAGTATCCCGACGCCTAAACCGAGTTTAACGTAGGTTTTCACCACGTCGGAGTCCTGTGCGCTGAGCACAATATCGGGTTTCAGTCCGGCCGACTGGAAAGCCCGATCGACGCGTGACCGTCCGGTGATCCCCTGACGATAGGTGATCAGCGGATAGCGGCTGAGGGTGCTGAGCGATACCGGCTGATTCTGCACCAGCTCATGCTCTTTCGGCACCAGTAAAGCGTGGTGCCAGCTGAACCACGGGAACGCCGCCAGGCTGCTGTTATTGACCAGCATTTCACTGGCAATGCCGATATCCGCCTCACCCGCCAGCAGCATGCTGACAATTTCCTGCGGCGAACCCTGATTCAGTTCCAGCCGGACGTTGGGATAGAGCTGACGGAACGCCTTAATGATTTTCGGCAGGCTGTAGCGCGCCTGGGTGTGGGTGGTAGCGATAGTCAGTATGCCGCTGGTTTCATTGGTAAAAACATCGGCCAGCCGACGCACTTTGCCGGCCTCATCGAGAATGCGCTCGGCGATGGTCAGTAATGCTTTTCCTGGCTCCGTCATGCCCAGCAGGCGTTTGCCACGCCGGATAAAAATTTCGACGCCCAGTTCATCTTCAAGGTCACGAATATGCCTGCTCACACCCGACTGGGACGTAAATAGCGTATTGGCGACTTCCGTTAAATTAAATTCACAGCGTGCCGCCTCGCGGATGATTTTAAGTTGCTGGAAATTCACGGTATTTACCTCCCTTTACGTAATCTGATTTGTTGATGGTAAGAACTATTATTGATAACAGGAAATACTAAAAAAGTTACTTATATGACAATAGGGAATAAAGGGGTGGGATTGAGGGGGGGCGTGTTCGCTGCGCGAACGGGGCTGCAGAGGGTTTCGTTTGCCGGCTGGCTGTGGGCTGGGTGTTCGCTGCGAGAACGGGGCTATGAGCAGGTTTCGTTCGCCAGCAGGCAGCGGGTATGCACTGAGCGGGTTTCGCCCGCCTGGCCCTGGGTTCGCTGCGCGAACGGGCTATGAGCAGGTTTCGTTCGCCGGCTGGCTGCGGCAGTTTCAGTTTCGCCGCTGCCGGCGACCGACAAGGGGCACCAGTCGCCGCGCCCCCTTGACCCCGGGCTCCGGCCTGCTTCACCGCCGCTTCGCGGTCCCTTCGCCTCTTCCGGATTTCTCACGGACCGTCGGGACGCGCCATCCCTGGCACGACCCCGACTCTTCGCGACATCCCTGTCGCTCGTCCGGAAATCCCTCATCTGCTCAGCGCTTCAGATGGCCTCCCTAACCCCTCGCTGTGATTTTTATGTTTCTTTATGGGTGCTTCGTTGCTGTGATGAGTGAACACTATAAGTGTCAATGTTTCTTTCACGTTAAGAGGCGTTAACCGTCAGGAAAAAGAAAGTATCCATACAGCCACCAGATGTAATCCCTGCCACCAGACACCAGCCAAAACCAGTCCATCTACAAGAAAGAGGATTTACAGACGAGGATTTTACCAGAGGCGTCCGCAGCGCTGAGGAACAACCGGAGGCCAGGAGAGCCGACAGGAGGTCGGCGAAAGGACGGATCGTGCCAGGGATGGCGCGTCCGGCCGGTCCGTCGGCCGCAGGGAGTGACGAAGGAACCGCGCGCAGCGTGGCGCGCAGGCCGCCGGACGCCGGGATTGTTAAGGGGCGGGCGGCCGCCCCTTGACGCGTCCGCCTGCTCAGGCAACCTGAAACTCCCCATCGCCTGGCGGGCGTAACCTCACTCAATGTCAGACCGCAGCAGGTCTAACTAACCCACCAGCCACCTGCCAAAACCAGTCCATATACAAGACAGAGAGATTACAGACGGGGATTTACCAGAGGCGTCCGCAGCGCTGAGGAACAACCGGAGGCCAGGAGAGCCGACAGGAGGTCGGCGAAAGGACGGATCGTGCCAGGGATGGCGCGTCCGGCCGGTCCGTCGGCCGCAGGGAGTGACGAAGGCACCACGCGCAGCGTGGCGCGCAGGCCGCCGGACGCCGGGATTGTTAAGGGGCGGGCGTCCGCCCCTTGACGCGACCGCCTGCTCAGGCAACCTGAAACGCCCCATCGCCTGGCGGGCGAAACCTCACTCAATGTCAGACCGCAGCAGGTCTAACTAACCCACCAGCCACCTGCCAAAACCAGTCCATATACAAGACAGAGAGATTACAGACGGGGATTTACCAGAGGCGTCCGCAGCGCTGAGAAGTGAACGGAGGCCAGGAGAGCCGACAGGAGGTCGGCGAAAGGACGGATCGTGCCAGGGATGGCGCGTCCGGCCGGTCCGTCGGCCGCAGGGAGTGACGAAGGCACCGCGCGCAGCGTGGCGCGCAGGCCGCCGGACGCCGGGATTGTTAAGGGGCGGGCGTCCGCCCCTTGACGCGTCCGCCTGCTCAGGCAACCTGAAACTCCCCATCGCCTGGCGGGCGAAACCTGCTCAGTGTCAGCCTGCTGCAAAGCGAAACCTTATCAATCTTTCCCCGCTTTCAGCGGCCTGAACCCAGCCAGTCAGGGCTAAAAACTCACCGGCAGGGTTTCACCAGAGGCGTCCGCAGCGCTGAGAAGTGAACGGAGGCCAGGAGAGCCGACAGGAGGTCGGCGAAAGGACGGATCGCGCCAGGGATGGCGCGTCCGGCCGGTCCGTCGGCCGCAGGGAGTGACGAAGGCACCGCGCGCAGCGTGGCGCGCAGGCCGCCGGACGCCGGGATTGTTAAGGGGCGGGCGTCCGCCCCTTGACGCGTCCGCCTGCTCAGGCAACCTGAAACTCCCCATCGCCTGGCGGGCGTAACCCGCTCAGTGTCAGACCGCAGCAAACGCAACATTACTCAGTGTCAGCCCGCAGCAAGCGAAACCCGCTCAATATCAGACCGCAGCAAGCGTAACCTGCCCCATTAACTCACCAACATCAACTCACGCTCTTCGCTCATCGGCTTATTCAGCAGCGACAGCAGAATATTTTTTACTGCCTGCGCCGACGGCGACAACGGTAAACGGGCGGAGATATTCAGCGACAGCGGCAGGCTCAGTGACGGACTGTTGATCCGCGCCATCCAGGCATTGGTTGAGCCAACCAGCGAACGTGCGGCGGATTCCGGTAACACCGTGACGCCCATACCGCTGGAGATTGCCGCCGTCAACGTAGAGATCGATTCGATTTCGCCGATGATACGTGCACTCAGGCGACGCAGTGAAAACGCCTCATCGACACGTTTGCGCACTGCACTGTAGTCGCGCGGCAGGAACAGGCTCATCTGTGCCACATCAGCCAGATCGACACTGGCACCCGGACAGTCGGTGGCACCGACCAGATACAGCTCCTCTTTCATCAGCGGCATGCTGTTAATTCCGGCGGTCGGCGCACGATCGTACAACACCGCCATATCCAGCTGACCGTTCATCACTTTCTCATTCAGCGAGCTGCCGCTGTTTTCATGCAGATAAACCAGCACTTCCGGGAACTGATCGCGTACCGTCTGCAACAGCGGCATGGTCAGCGATGACGCCGCCGTACCCGGAGCCAGCCCAATCGAAACCTGACCGCTTAACACCTGGCCAGCATTGATCACCGCGGTTTGTGCCTGCTCACACTGGCGCAGGATGGTCCGTGCATGCGAGTAAAGAATCTTACCGGCTTCGGTCGGTGTGACGCCGCGCTTGGTGCGAATCAACAGTTGTTGATCCAGTTCGTTCTCCAGCGTCGCAACCTGCTGACTCAGCGCAGGCTGGGCGATGTGCAGCACTTCTGCCGCCTGAGTCAGACTGCCGATATCGACGATTTTAACAAAGTACTTCAGTCGTCTTAAATTCATCTTGCCTCCGTCACTAACCCCGAATAGCTAAATTGGTCTGAGCCAACCGCGTTGTTGCTAAGGAAATTGCAAGATGCAGGCCAGGTTTCATCCGGGCAGCCATCAGCCCAACCAGAATTTTCCTAACGCGCCGGAAAATAAGCGTTTCTGATTACCTCATAAGAGTTAATAAGCGGCGGCGATAGGCTGTCCGGCGACGAAACGGCCAGTCACGCACCGCGATAGTGCAGACGCTGCGAGTCAGGCGTGCATAAAAGTGATGACCTGCAGATCCGTTTTAGTGCAGCGGTAAGCGGATAAGGCACGCACAGCCTGGCTTCAGGCGCTGGCGTGGCGGCTCAGCGTGTAAACGTTATCAGTGGGATTTCTTATCGTTGGCGGGAATTCGCCGGGAATTCGGCGGGATCGGACTGAACATTGCCCTCTCTGCCAGGCAGCAGAGAGAGCAATGCATGCGCCAGGGTCCGGCGGCGCAGTACCGGTGGCAAATCAGCGTTTTTTACGGTTGCGATGCATATCAATCGAGACCGCAGCGACAATGATGATCCCTTTGATGATGTCCTGAATATAGGCATCGACACCGACAAAGGTGAATCCGCTTTTAATCAGGCCGAGGATCACTGCACCGATCAGCGTACCGGTGATGCGGCCGACGCCGCCCATCAGGCTGCTGCCACCGATTACGGCTGCGGCAATCGCATCCAGCTCATAGGACATCCCCATGCTCGACTGTCCGCTGCTGACACGGGCCGCCAGCACCACACCGGCCAGGCCAGAGAGCGCACCGGCAATGGTATAGACGATGATCAGGTACTTATTAACCTTGATACCCGAGACTTTAGCGGAGGTCATGTTACCGCCGATGGCGTAAACATATTTACCGTAGCGGGTATGCTTCAGGGCGATATGAAACAGCAGCGCCACCACCAGGAAAATCACCACCGGCATCGCGCCCTGGCCGATAGAGGTAAAGCCATCGGAGAGGAAGCTGATCGGGTTACCCTGAGTGTAATACTGTGCCAGACCGCGCGCCGACACCATCATGCCGAGAGTGGCAATAAACGGCGGGATACCGGTGCGGGTGATCAACACGCCATTCACCAGACCACACAGCAAGCCGACCCCGATACCGGCGGCGATCGGGATCACCGCCGGCATATTCACCAGCGACGGATACATCGGCGACAGGCTGTCCGAGGTTTGCGCCAGGCTGGCGGCGACGACGGCCGTCAGGGCGATAACCGACCCGGATGAAAGGTCGATACCGGTGGTAATGATCACCTGGGTCACGCCTACCGCGATAATCCCGATAATCGCCACCTGCAACACAATCAGGATCAGACGGTTGGTGTTGAGCAGGAAAGACTGGTCACGCACGTACCAGCCGAACATTTCAAAAATTAACGCTATCCCCACCATCACCACAAAAATGCCGGTATCTTTCGGCAATTTGTGACGCAGACTGGCGAAAAAGGAGGGTTGCTGCGGAGCTGCCGGGGTGGCAGTGGCTTTCATATTGCTCATAGTTGTCTCGCGCCTCACTCGGATGCCAACGACAGAATGGTTTCCTGATCGGCTTCTTCTTTATCGAGGATGCCGGTTATACGCCCGCCGTGCATCACCATTACCCGGTCGCTCATGCCGAGAATTTCCGGCAATTCAGACGACACCATAATGATGGCTACGCCACGGTTGGCGAGTTCACTGATTAAGCGGTAAATCTCCGCTTTTGCCCCGACGTCGATACCGCGCGTCGGTTCATCCAGAATCAGGATCTTGGGTTGCGCCAGCAGCCAGCGGGCAATCAATACCTTTTGCTGATTGCCGCCGCTGAGGTTGTTGATGATCTGATCCATGGTCGGGGTTTTGATGTTGAGTCGCCGGATTTGATCCATGCAGTCCTGCGCCATCTTCACATGGCTGACAAAACCACTTTTCCCGCTGTACTCCGGCATGTTGACGATGCTCATGTTCTCCATCACCGATAGCACCAGAAACAGCCCGGACTTTTTGCGATCCTCGGTGAGAAACGCCATCCCCTTCTCAATCGCGGTGGACGGCGAGTCGATATTGACCGGCACACCATCAATTAAAATTTCACCGCTATCGAAGCTTTCCATGCCGAACAGGCTTTCCATCACCTCGCTGCGGCCCGCGCCTACCAGACCGGCCACACCGAGGATCTCGCCACGGCGAACGCTGAAGTTGATATCGGTGAAGCGGTCTTTACAGCTCAGATTACGAACCGTCAGCACATCTTCGCCGATATCGTTGTTGAATTTCGGGAACAGCTGGGTCAGTTCACGCCCGACCATCTGGGTGATTAATGACTGGCGGGTGTATTTCGCCGTCTGGTCGCTGCCAATCCAGCTGCCGTCGCGGAAAATACTCACTTCGTCGGTGATGGCGAAAATCTCATCCATCTTGTGACTGATATAGATGATGGCTTTGCCCTGCTCACGCAGGTCACGGATGATGGTAAACAGATGCGCAACTTCCGTTTCAGTTAACGCGGAGGTGGGCTCATCCATAATGACGATGTCGGAATCCCACGAAACGGCTTTGGCAATTTCCACCATCTGCTGCGATGCGATACTCAGATCGCCGACCATACGATCGGCTTTCAGGCGGATGTTCAGTCGGTTCAGCAGCGTCTGCGTCATCTGATTCAGGCGGGCATGATCGACAAAGCCAAACTTCATCGGTTCACGACCCAGCCAGATATTCTCGGCCACCGTCATGTACGGCACCAGATTCAGTTCCTGGTGGATCATCGAGACACCGGAACGCAAGGCATCCATAGTGTCCTGAAACTGCACCGGCTCCCCTTTAATGCGGATGGTACCCTTATCGGGACGATACATCCCGATAAGGCACTTCATTAAAGTGGATTTGCCCGCGCCATTTTCGCCCATCAAGGCATGTACCGTTCCCGGACGCACCCGCAACGAGACGTTGTCGAGTGCCTTCACCCCGGGGAAGAACTTGCTGATGCCTTCGGCTTCAAGCGCAAAAGCGGTCATACATCACCTCCGTACAGCTGGGTCGGGAACGATTATTTCAGATTACGCTGGGTAAACTGGTCCATATTTTCTTTGGTAATCAACTGGTAAGGAATATTGATAACTTTCTGTACTTTTTCGCCCTTCGCCAGTTTCACCGCAGCCTGAACCGCGCCTTCACCCTGGCCCTGCGCATCCTGGAACACGGTGGCGATCATCTTGCCTTGCTTCAGCATCTGTAACGCATCTGGCGTGCCGTCGACGCCAGCAATCAGGATTTTGTCGGGATTCTTACCCAGCGCCTGTAAGGCACCGATTGCCATTTCATCGTTGTTCGAGGCGATGGCGTTGATGTCGTTGCCAGCGGTCATCCAGTTGCTGACCACATCCACCGCGTCGTTACGCATGAATTTTGCGGTCTGCTTCTGCACGATTTTGATGCCGGGGAATTTTGCGGCGACTTCTTCTACCCCTTTGGTGCGGTCACGGGTCGATTCATTCGCCAGGTCGCCCATCAGAATGGCGACGTTGCCTTTGCCGTTCATCGCTTTGGCGAGTGCTTCCATTTGTAAACGTCCGGCCAGTTCGGAATCGGAACCGACGTAGGCCATTTTGTCGGTCAGCTCAGCCTGTGGACGACGGTTAACGAAGATCAGCGGGATACCGGCTTTACTGGCCTGATCCATAATCGGCTTCACCGCGTTGGTGTCGACCGGGTTGACGATGATGGCGTCAACGCCCTGACCGATGAAGGTCTGAACCTGTTGCAGCTGCTGTGAAACGTCACCTTTGGCATCTTCTACCTGACCTTTAACGCCATCTTTCTGCATCTCTTTCTGCATTGAGGTGCGCAGGATGGTCAGAAAGTTGTCGTCAAACAGTGCCATAGAGACACCAACCGAGAGATCTTTTGCCATGACGGCGGCAGGCAACATGCAGGCTAACAGTGAGGCGACAATCGTTTTTTTAATGTTCATAGGGACCCTTCTTATTTGTTAACTTGCTCAGTGGCTGACACTGCGAATGAAAAATATCTTTTACATTCATCCAACCGGGCTGGCGTCTGTTTCGGTAAATTTGAGGTAAGACTTCCGCTTCTGGCTATTTTTGTGACCGACCACTCCTTTTCACAATCACTTGATTCACAAACATTTAATTTCAAAATGACGTTTTACTTTTTCAGAAAGGTTGCGTCCGTGATGATAAGCAGTTTATTTATTCCATATAATCACGTTTTGAAATTTTTATCATAAAAGCACTGAAATGATTGTTTTAACATCGCCAAATAACAAAACTTTGACACGCATCTAACATCTGTGGAGAAATGCCTTTAAATTGAGATCCTGTTGGCAGTTTGAAAAGTCACCGAAAACCCTAAAAAAACGCCGATCCGCTGCTTTTACGAGCATCTGAACGCAATTCATCAAAGAGGGCTTTGACAAGCTGAACCCACGCCGCTAATATTCGCCCCGTTCCAGCAATTCCTCTGTAGTTCAGTCGGTAGAACGGCGGACTGTTAATCCGTATGTCACTGGTTCGAGTCCAGTCAGAGGAGCCAGAATTAGAAAAGCCCGCTCAGGGAAACCTGAGCGGGCTTTTTGCTGTTGTCTTTTTATGGCGGCAGCGTGCCGCAGCCGTGCTGCTTCATCAGCGCCTGCGCGGCATAGCCGGACAGGCGCGGTGGCGATTACTTCAGCGCAATCCGCACGATTTCGTCAGTGCCTTTGGTAGACGAGTCCTTATTAAACTCGGCCTTCAGGGTGACGTACAGCGTGGCGTTATCCGGTCCAATCAGCAGGCTGTTAGGGTTTTTATCAAACGACCAGCTCTTTTTCACCGCGTAGGTGGTGGCGTCCAGTTGCAGCACTTTTTTCGATTCACGCTGACTGATGTAGAGTTCATTACGCTGCGGGTTGAACTTAATGCCCAGCGCATCGCCTTCGATACGTTTGATCACCTTCCCGCTCCGTTCGTCGAACACCAGCGTGGTTTTGGCTTTGGAATCGTCAGTGACAAACAGACGGCCGGTAGTCGGATCTTCCGCCATATTAAGGAAAAGGTACTCTTTGCCATCACCCGCGGTCAGGCGTTTTTCGATTTTGTGACTGCGCGGATTGATGACCAGGATTTCGCCGGAACCGTTGGCGGCATAAATACGTTCGGTCAGCGGGGAATAGATGATGCCGGTGACCCATTTACCGGCATTTTTAATCTCGGTTTTCAGCTTAAAGGTTTTGGTATCCACCACCGAGATATAGCCAGGATCGGCGACCCGGCCGACGTATAACTCGTTGCCGTGCCACAGCACTTCACGCGCACCGGCAGGATAACCCTCTTTGCTGATCTTGCCGGGGAATACCAGCCGCTGCAGCACTTTGCCGCTCTGCGCATCCACTTTGGAGAGCGCGCCATCCAGCGAGTTGGTGGTATAGAACACGCTGCCCTGCTGATCGATGGCGGTACCGAAATTTTTCAGGTCGGTATGGGTTTCGCCTTTGGTATCCAGCGTGGCTGGATCGAGGCGATAGATCATGCCGCCATTCACATCCTTAAACGCCTGAGCACTGGCAACAAATAGCGCTTTGGACGCCGGCGAATAGGCCATCTCGTACAGACCCTCTCCCAGCGCGCGTTGCGTTATCGCCGTATCAACCGGTTTTGCTGCTTCAGCAGCAGGCGCGTCAACTTTTTTGGCCGGCGCCTGACAGGCGGTCAGGCTAAAGGCCGCGGCAACGGCCAGGGCAACAGCGGCTTTGCGCGGACTAAACAACGATTTCATGCTGAACTCCATCAAGGGATGAATCGCGCCGGTCCAGTGTGGCCGCGCGGAAGAATGAGAATCATACGCATTAACAACCGGTAATCAACTTAACCGGCAGATTGCGGCCCGCATTTCCCGCTTGATTGATGTCCGATTCGGCTTTTGTTGCCGCTATTTAGCGTCAGCCGCCCCTTTTTACAGCCCGGAAAACCTGTAAACACCCGTTACTATCCGGATTAAAATGATGTTATCTGGTTGATTATCAAAACCTTTACATCTTCTTACACTTGGCGTTGAATCATTCCGAAAAAATATAAAGCAAATGATTATCATTGGCATTCGCAAATCATCATTCCCTGCTGATTTCACCAGGGTAAAGGCGCGCGAAGCTCACTGAAAAAGCGTAACGGCTTAAAAATAATAATCATTGCTTACGGAAACTATTATGTCTTTAAACGGCATGGAATCAGGCTTCAGGAAAACCTTTCGCGTTTCGTTGCTGGCAGTGGCGGTACCGGCGCTGTTCACTCCCCGGCTGGCACAGGCGGCTGAGGAGTCGCAGCAGGATCTGGTGGTGAAGGCCGCCCCCGACAATGACAACCGCAGCTCTGAGCAGGACTATGCTGTTCAGACCACCCGGGCTGGTACAAAACTGCTGTTAACGCCGCGAGACGTCCCGCAATCGGTCAGCGTAGTGACCCAGCAGCGGATGAAAGATCAGGATCTGCAATCGGTTAACGATGTTCTGACCAATGCCACCGGTATCTCGACTAATCTGATCGACAGTGAACGTTCTGAATACTATTCGCGCGGCTTTAAGGTGAGTAATTTCACCTACGACGGCATCCCCACTTCGGTCAACGATGCGTGGAACTACGGCGATGCGGCCTCTGATACGGCGATTTACGATCGCATCGAAATCGTCCGTGGCGCTACCGGGCTGATGAGCGGAGCAGGCAGCCCTGCCGCCTCGATTAATATGGTACGTAAACATGCCGACAGTAAAACCTTCACCGGTACGCTGGATGCCAGCTACGGCAGCTGGAATAAGCAGCGTTATGTGGCGGATCTCTCAGCCCCGCTAAACAGTGATGGCAGCCTGCGCGGCCGGGTCGTCACCGGCTATACCGATCAGGACAGCTGGCTGGACCGCTATCATAAAACCAAAAAGTTTGTTTATGGCGTTATCGATGCCGACCTGAGCGAACGAACTACCCTGTCGCTGGGTTACGATTATGAAGATAACAACACCGGCAATCCCACCTGGGGCGGTCTGCCGATGTTTTACAGCAACAACGCTACCACCCACTACGATCGCAGCCTGAATTCAGCGGCCAACTGGGCGCGTTACAACACCAATGCCCGCAAAGTTTTCGCCGATATCGATCACAACTTTGATAACGGCTGGAACGTTCACTTTAACGGGACCCACGCCGAGAATACCTTCAGCGATAAGCTGCTCTACGTAATGGGCAGTGCCGATCAGGATAGCGGCGAAGGCACCACCGGTTTCGGCAGCATGGACCGCGGAAAGCGTAAGGTGGATTCCTTCGATGGTTTCGCCAGCGGTCCGTTTGCGCTGTTGGGCCGTCAGCACCTGTTGATGGCGGGCATCAGCTACAGCCGCCAGCATAACGCGACCTGGAGTCAGGATGGGGTCAGCAATGCCGGGGCAGGCGAAATCACCGCTGAAGATATGGGCATCTTCAACAACAGCTGGAGTGGCAATATTGCCGAACCTGAATGGCAGGGCTGGTATCTCAATGCGAACGACACCATCCGTCAGAAATCGGCTTATAGTGCAGCACGCTTCTCGCTGACCGATCCGCTGTCGTTGATTATTGGCGCGCGTTATACCCAATGGAGCACCGAGGGCAGCAGCGGAGATATGACCAAAAACAACACCACGCCTTATGCCGGCCTGGTGTACGACATCAACGATACCTGGTCCGCGTATGGCAGCTATACCGCGATCTTCCTGCCGCAAACCTATCGCGATACCCGCGGGAAATATCTGGCGCCGGTCACCGGTAAAAGCTACGAGACCGGACTGAAATCGGCGTGGTACGACGGCCGGCTGACTGCAACCGTCGCGATCTTCCGCATTGAGCAGGACAACGTGGGTCAGGCGCTTGACGGGGTGTATCTCAGCGGCAGCGAGCAGGCTTATGCGCCGGCGAAAGGCGCAGTAAGTAAAGGTGCCGAGTTCGAACTGAACGGAGCGTTGACCGATAATCTTCAGCTGACCTTTGGCGCAACCCGCTATGTCGCACGGGACAAGAGTGGCCGCTTCAACAGCTATCAGCCGCAAACGTCCTTTAAATTCTTCACCCGCTACCAGTTGCCAATGCTGCCCGATCTGACGCTCGGCGGCGGCCTTAACTGGCAGAACCGGGTGTTCGAAGATTCCACCAACGCCAGCGGCGATAGCGTGCGCGTTTACCAGGGCAGCTATCCGCTGGCCTCGCTGTTTGCCCGTTATCAGATTAACCGGCAGGTTGCGCTGCAGGCTAACGTCGATAATCTGTTTGATCGCGAGTACTACAGCTATATGAACAGCTACGTTTACGGTGAGCCGCGCAACATCAACGTCAGCGTTTCCTGGCAGTTCTGATCCGCCGGGGTAGATACGCGCGTTGCCTGGTTTGCAGGTTTAAAAACGGCCGCAGCGCATCAGGCTGCGGCCGTTCTGGCGTCAGGGTTGCTGTTTACAGCGTCAAAAAGTTACAAAAGAGCACCTTAAGGGGTAAAACCCGCTGCAATACGCACCATACCCGCGCGGGTCTCGCCCTGCCCCTGACTGCTGCAGGGAAGCATTATCTCTGCTGTGTTAACTGCGGAATATCACCCAGCGCGGCAATTGCCCGATCGCTATAACCGGCCTGCTGGAGCGGCTGCACAACTTCAGCAGCCAGATCCGGCACGTAGCCAATCAATACCTCGCCCGCAGGCTGCAGGGTCACTTCATCTAACGCGGCGGGTAACAACACTGACTCCGCCCGCCCGATTTCCACCGTGACGCCATTAGCCGTTACCGTTAGCGGCTCACCGAGGTTAGAGAGAATGCGCGCGCAATTGAAACTCAGGCGTTGTGGCTGGCTAAACTGCCAGCGTTCCAGCGCAAAATAGGGCCCGGCACAGCAAAACAGTCGGGTCAGATCCGCGCTATTCAACGCCAGACCGGGCTGAGGTTCACAGCGCAGTTCCGGCCGCAGCTCCTGTAACAGCGCATCAATATTCTTCTCCCACTCCGCCTGGCTCAGACGCGAGCCGTCTTCCATTTTCCACGGCATGGCGTGCTGCTGAATGTCGGAGGTCTGTTCGATTTCATAGATCAGCGTGTCGGGACCGAAGCTGTGCAGCATCCCGCCGGGAACGTAAAAAGTATCACCGGTTTTTACCGCCACCCGATGCATCACCGCATCGTAATCCTCTGCCAGCAGCGCCGCTTTGAGCCGATCATTATTCACACCCGCGCGCACCCCTAACAGACAGGTGGCATCCGGCGCCGCCGACAGAATATGCCAGGCTTCGGTTTTGCCATTCGGCTGCTGCTCCAGCCGCTGTGCCGCTTCATCATTGGCATGCAGATGCACCGGCAGCATTCCGCTGCCATCAATAAATTTGCTCAGCAGCGGGAAGTGCGGACCGCGCCAGCCGGGTGCGACGATTTCATCGGGATAACGGGTGATCAACTCGCGCAGGCTGGTGCCCGCCAGCTCGCCGTTGGTTACTGAGGCGATCATGCCGTCGACATCGCTGATCTCCCAGGTTTCGGCCACCCGTGAGTCAGGCAGTCCAGCCTTACCCAGTTGCTGCCTGATGCGCTGACCGCCAAAAATATGGCTGGCGATTGGCGTGGTCAGCTTCAATGGATACGCTTTCATCATTCCCCCTTAGCCTTAATCAGATCACTGCGACACCACCGGTAACCGCAATGGTCGCGCCGGAGATATAGCTCGCTTCGTCACTGGCCAGCATCACCCAGGATGAAGCCAGCTGCGCCGGCTGCCCCATACGCTGCAACGGCACTTCACCGCCAAAGCTTTCCACCTGCTCGGGTGGCATGGTGGCCGGAATTAACGGTGTCCAGATGGGGCCAGGCGCCACGGCGTTGGCGCGAATGCCTCTATCCGCCAGCAGCGCAGCCAGACTGCCTGAGAAGTTAACGATTGCCGCCTTCGTAGCCGAATAAGCGATCAGCTTCGGCTTAGGCTGAATCGTTACTGTTTACGACAGTAAGTCTAGCAGCCCTTACTAAAGCGCAAGGACGATGACGTGGTGTAACAGTTTGAGTGGTCAACTATTTTAGTGCTAAGCGTGACTGCGCCGGGCAAAATTGAACGGCTTGAGTGCCAAACTGATTACGCTTTCTGCAATCGCGCGCAAAGGGTTAAAAAGGCCATTGCACCTGCGGCAGAAATCAGTAAACTGCGCGCCATCAACCGATTCCTCTGTAGTTCAGTCGGTAGAACGGCGGACTGTTAATCCGTATGTCACTGGTTCGAGTCCAGTCAGAGGAGCCAAATTCGAGAAGCCCGCTCAGGGAAACCTGAGCGGGCTTTTCTAATTCTGACAACGTCCTTATCCTCTCCCGGCAAACTTTTATAGGATGCTATCGTCTTGCCTTCCTCATCAGAGCAATAATTTCCATGCTTACCATTAATCTCTTTGCTACTCCGCCGCGATCTGTTTTTTTAGTTTCACCCGCAAATTCATCAAATATGAACCACGTAGGCTTTTCTGCCTGAACCGTCTTCTACGTCTCGGATCGCGTTTTGATGCGGTGCACCTTGACCGCTAACTGCAATCGCGACAAGCAATAGGGTTAAAGTACATTTGCAGTTCTAACCCATCTTCGACTACCGTAAACCTGTCCTTAAACTCGCTACCCGTCGGGCAAATATAAATGTCTTTTTCCTGGTCATATTTGAACAATGATCGGTTAAAAAGACCTTTGCGGTCTGCGCCAGAGGTATCGCCTTTTGGTACTACGGCTACGGCACCTAAGTCCTGTGTTGATTTAATATCACCCCGGCTGTAGTAACCTTTATCAGCCAGTGCGGTAATATCCGCTTTGCCAACAGCGTTTTGCGCTAATTACGATGTGGCCTTTTGTTTTCTGGGACGTGAAGTTGTTCGATTTGCTGTTTACCGCCTTGAACTTGTAAGCACCTGTTTTAGTTCCACGCACGTTTGAGATATCGTGGAGGAGATCAGGATGCCTGCCGCCTCCCTTACTCCCCTACTTTGCTGATTTGATAATAGCCGTTCTGTTTATACGCCTCTCACTCAATAAGGCGAAAATCCCGGCTGCGGCCACGATTGACGCACCGGCCAGCGTGGAAGATGATGGAAAACTATCGAGGAACAGAAAACCAAGCATCATCGACCAGACCATCGTGGTGTAATCAAAAGGCGCCAGCAGCGACGCATCGGCGTAACGCAGGCTCAGCGTAATCAGGATCTGTGCCATTCCGCCAAAAAAACCGCAACCGATGAGCAGTAAAAGCTGCAAGCTAGTCGGGATTTTCCAGCCGAAGAAAATCGTCGCCAGACCAATCAGCGTGGTCATCAGCGAGAAGTAAAAAACGATCGCGCCCGGTCTTTCGATGCCATTTAAAAAACGGATTTGCACCGAAGATACCGCCGTACACATTGCCGCCAGCAGTGCCAGAATCACGCCCAGCCCCGCCGAAACCTGCTTAAAACTGCCCGACAGCAGCGAACCGCTGTCTGTCAGATGCGCCCACAGCATGACGATAATGCCGGTGAAACCGATGCCCACCGCCAGCCAGCGGGCAGCGTGAACATGTTCACGCAGTAAAACCGCGGCCATGACCACCGTAAATAACGGCGCGGCGTAGCTTATCGCCGTGGCATCCGCCAGCGAGATATACACTAACGCCAGATAGTTAAAATACATTCCACCCGTGCCGGAAAAGCCGCGAATTAAATGGCCGAATATATTGTTCGTTTTAATTTGGGGCAAAACAGGGCCCTGCAATTTGAGCCAGATCAGCAGCGGGAATAAGGCAACGAAAGAGCGAAAAAATATCACTTCTCCGGTAGGTATATTTCCGCTCAACCCTTTCACGCAGGCCAGCATTAATGTGGCACACAGGGCTGATAATATTTTGAGCGAAATACCCATTCTTGCGTTCATTATTAACCTTCGTTCCTGGTGAGTCACGGGATGAATCTGTTCGCTATTCTGGCAGAGCCGCCTTTTCCCCGGTCATACAAAAAGCGTATCGCCATACAGGGTTTACTTCTTATACAACGTAAGGGTGAGCTTATATAGTCGGGCTGACTCATAAAGAAACCGCAGCCAGTTTTGCTCACAGTGAGCCAGGGGAAGTTGTCGTCACACACTGCTAATTAAAAAATCCCGGAGAATGAATGATGAAACTGAAGTTACTGTCTTGTTCCTTGCTGGCGTTGCCACTGGTGGCGGCCTTTTCCTCTGCGAAAGCGGATGTTCTTTCTGATATTCAGGCACGCGGTTCACTCAATTGTGCCGTGTATTCCGATGTGCCGCCGTTCTCTTCGCCGGATCCAAAAACGCGCCAACTGGCGGGAATGGACGTCGATTTATGTACGGCGTTAGCCAAACAGATGGGCGTAAAACTCAATCTGATGCCGACGTCTATTGAAGCGCGTATTGCGGTGATCGCCACTGGCCGCGCCGACGTGCTGATTGCCAATCTGGCGTATACCAAAACACGCGGCCAGCAGATTCAGTTCAGCGATCCGTATTATGTGGCGAAAGAAGTGCTGGTGGTGAAAAAGCCCAACGTCGATAAAACTCGTGCGGATTTTAAAGGCAAACGCATCAGCGCCACCAAGGGCACAACATCTGAACAATCGATTTATCTGGCTGGGGCAAAAGCCGTGACCTTCCAGGATGCCGCATCGGCGTTTCTGGCGCTGGAACAGAACAAAGTGGTGGGTTTTGTGACCAACACCATGACCGCCATCAAAATGATTTCTCAGGCCGGAAAAGACGGCATTGAACTGGGGATGATCAAAGAGCCGATGGCGCTGGAGCCGATTGGCGTCGGCATGAAAAAAGACGAACCGGCATTGCTGGCGAAGGTTAACAGCAGCCTGAAAGCGATGGATGACGACGGCACCATCGATAAAATCTGGGATAGCTGGATCGGGCCAAATACCGCATACAAAATGGTGCGCGAAGACAAAGTACAGCCGCTCTCCAGCCTTAAATTCGAACCTCTGGAATAACCGATGATCACTGCGTCGCACGAGGCGCCTTCCCGCGCCTCTTTTATTCTTGCCAGTCAGGGCGACAACATTAAAATTTCCACCATCGGCAGCCGTGCATGGCTGATTGAAGCGCCGGGAGATTTCGACCTGCCCGCCCAGCGCCGCATCTGGTCACTGGCGGTCGCATTGCGTGCGCGTGATGATATCGAATCACTGATCCCCGGCGTGACCAATCTGCTGGTGCTGTTTCGCCAGACACCGGCAGATTACGACGCCACCTTTGCCCTGCTGGTGGCTGCCTGGGAACAGGCTCAGGCGGTACATCCGCAAGGCAAACTGATTGAAATTCCGGTAACTTACGGCGGCCAACATGCCACCGATCTGGACGCGGTTTGCCAGCATACCGGGCTTTCGCCGTGCGAGGTCATCCGCCGCCATTCTGAGGGTTGCTACACGGTGTTTTCACTGGGCAGCGCGCCGGGTTTTGGCTATCTCCACGGGCTGGATCCGTATCTTGCCACGCCGCGTAAAAAAGTCCCCTCGCTGAATATGCTCAAAGGCACCGTGACCATCGGCGGCGCACAGACCGGGATTTCCGCGCTGACCGGGCCAAACGGCTGGAACGCCATCGGATTCGCCGAACTGACGCTGTTTGACCCGCAGGCGGAGAATCCTGCACTCATGGCACCGGGTGACAGCGTGCGCTTTCTGCCAGAAAGGATTGAATTGTGACTGAACCAGCCGTGATTGAAATAGTGAAAACCGGCCCGCTGAATACCGTTCAGGACGCGGGCCGCAACGGATTTCGGGATATCGGCGTGTCCGTCAGCGGTGTGATGGATCCGCTGGCGTTTCACGCGGGCAACATCATGCTGGACAATGACGAAAACGCCGCCTGCATTGAAGTGCAGATGTTTCCGTTTAAGGTCAGGTTTCTCGCCGATACCAGCATTGCCATCACCGGCGCAGATTGCCGCACGAAGCTCGACGGTATAGATCTTCCGCCCTGGTGGGCGTGTTCCGTCCGCGCAGGGCAGGAACTGGAAATGCAGTTCCCGCGTTACGGTGCCCGCAGCTATTTGTGCGTCGCCGGAGGTATTGACGTGCCGGTCGTTATGGGATCGTGCAGTACCGCACTGCGTGGTGGTTTTGGTGGTTTAGACGGACGACCGCTGGAGAAAAACGATCGCCTCGCGGCGGGTAAAACCACCGCATCTCCCCTGTCAGCGCAAGGTATGGGCATTGAGCCGCCGGAGATCGCGCTGGCAAACGTATTCCCGACCAGCACTGAGGGATGCGTGCAACTGCGGGCTATTCCCGCCGGAGAATATTCGCTGTTTGAAGCCGATCTTCCCCGCTTCTGGTCGCAGCGGTGGAAAGTGTCTCTGCACAGCAACCGCACCGGTTACCGCTTATCCGGCGCGCCGGTCACGCCCTCGAAAGTCATCGAAATGCGTTCATACGGTTTAGTCCCCGGCATCGTTCAGGTTCCGCCTGCCGGCGAGCCGATCATTCAGCTGGCTGACGCCAACACCGCCGGAGGCTATCCGAAAATTGCCGGAATTATTGAAGAAGACTTATGGCGCCTGGCGCAGGTTCAGCCCGGTCAGAGTATTCAGTTGATCAAAAGCGATGCACGCGAAGCCATTGCTGTTGCGGCGCAGATCAGCCAGTGGCTCACCCGCCTGCGCGATAGCGTTATGCCGGTGAAGAAAATCATGGGTGTTTAAAATGCCCTATGGATGAAACGGAAAACGGGCCAGAACAGGCCCGTTTTTTTATGCTTCTGACTCAGACATTATGACTTCAGCTCCGCACAAAACTCTGCAATCCGGTCGCAGCCGTCTTGCAAAACTTCCATGCTGGTCGCATACGAAATGCGGAAATACGGGCTCATGCCGTAGGCCGCGCCCTGCACGGTGACGACGTGTTTTTCTTCGATCAGCGCCATCACGAAATCGGCATCGCTATTGATGTGACGCCCGCCTGCGGTCGTTTTCCCGATGCAGCCTTCAATGTTTACGAACAGATAGAATGCGCCCTGCGGTTTATGACAGCGCAGTTCATGCACGGACGTTAACCGCTCCAGCACGTAATCGCGGCGCTGGCGGTAGATTTCGGCGCGCTCTTTCAGTAAATCCTGCGGGCCGTTCAGCACCGCAACCGCAGCCGCCTGCGTGAGCGTGGTGACGCCACCGCTGTTTTGCGTATTCACGTTACTCATGGCTTTAATCAGATCCTCCGGGCCGCCGCAAAAACCTAAACGCCAGCCGGTCATGGAATAGGCTTTCGACACGCCGTTGACCGTCAGCACGCGATTGAGCAAACGCGGTTCCACTTCGGCCAGCGTATAAAATGTCACGTCGTCATAGATCAAATGTTCGTAAATGTCATCGGTCAGGATCCACACGCCCGGATGGCGCAGCATCACCTCGCCCATCGCCTGCAATTCCTGGCGGGTTGCCACGGAACCGGTCGGATTGCTCGGGTAATTCAGCAGCAGCCACTTGGTTTTCGGCGTAATCGCCGCTTCGATGTCCTGCGGATACGGCTTGAAATTGTTCTCCTCCGGGCAGGCCACCGGCACCGGAATACCGCCCGCGAATTTGACGATATCCGCATAGCTAATCCACGACGGCGTCGGGATCACCACTTCATCGCCCGGATTAATCGTCGCCAGCATCGCGTTAAAAATAATTTGCTTCGCGCCGCCTGCGGTGAGGATCTGGCTCACGTTGTAATTCAGGTTGTTATCGCGCTGAAATTTACGCGCAATGGCCGCCCGCAGCGCCGGAGTTCCGTCGGTCGGCGGATAACGTGTATCACCGCCGAGCGCGGCGGCGTAGGCGGCTTCCGTGGCATGAGGGGGCGTCGGAAAATCCGGTTCACCGGTAGAAAGCGCAATGACGTTCACCCCTGCAGCTGCGAGGTCACGGGCCTTTTGCGTCATGGCGACGGAGGCAGAAACAGAGACATTTTTTAAGCGATCGGCGATATCAGGCATGGTCCTGGGATTCCATTATTTTTATCGAACGTAAAAAGACGGACAGCGATGAGGCACTTCAGGGAAAAGAGTAATGAGGAGCGGACCGCGCCGACCAATAGCGCTTTGTTGTGGTGACATAACACAAAACAATGGCTGAACGCGCAAAGCAGGCAATTTGCACCGGCGCAGTGCAGGCGGAGATTTTCATTATTCGGGAGGCTGCGCAAAGGCAGAAAACATCCGGTTATGCAGTTAATAAATCGGCGGGTAAATCAGAAGGAAAACCGGATATCGGACATAAATCAGCCTGTTAGTGCATGTTGGCACTCATCTTGCTTCATACACATTACTTAAAACATCACTTGTTTCCTTGATGAGGATGCCATCGTGAATCTCCGCCGCCTTAAATATTTTATCAAGATTGTCGATGTGGGTAGCCTCACTCAGGCCGCAGATATCCTGCACATTGCGCAGCCTGCGCTCAGCCAGCAACTCGCGACGCTGGAAGGCGAAGTGAATCAGCAACTGCTTATCCGCACCAAACGCGGCGTGACGCCGACCGAAGCGGGCAAGATTTTGTATATCCACGCGCAGGCCATTTTACGCCAGTGCGATCAGGCCCAGAGCGCGATTGACGGCTCGGCGCTGGCACTTTCGGGCAGCGTTTCTGTCGGGCTTGCACCAGGCACCGCCGCACAGCAACTGGCATTGCCGCTGATGGAAGAAGTCCACCAGCAATATCCGGGCATCGTATTGTATTTCAATGAAAACTTCGGCACCACGCTCAGCGAGCTGATCATGAATGGCCGGATGGATATGGCGGTGATTTACGGCAACCGGGAAATTCACGGATTACGGTTTATACCGCTGATGAAAGAAGAGTTGTATTTCGTGTGCCCGCACGCGCTGAGCAAACCGCTGAAATCCATCAGTCTGGCGCAGGTGGCAAAGTATGATCTGTTCCTGCCGCGCATTTACAACATCATGCGTAAAGTCATCGACGACGCGTTTATCCATGAAGCAGTGACGTACCGTGTTAAGTGCGAAATCGAATCGCAAACCACCCTCAATGCCGCGCTGGCGGCAGGTTTAGGCTGCACGATCATGCCGGAATCCGCCGCCCGCGCGATGCTCAAAGCCTCGGATTCGTGGATGGCGAAAATTGATAAACCGAATATTCAGGCGGCGCTGTCATTTTGTATGTCCGACCATCTGCCGCTGTCCCAGCCCGCCGAAGCGGTCAAAGCGATTTTATTGTCGCTGATGGCCAGCCGCACGGTGGATAACCGGCCACTGACGCTGGTGGGGTAATAAGCACACCTTATTACCGCAAAGCGAAATCCTCTTTCCTGACGTCGGCAGTGACACGATAGAGTGCTTTTACCGCCCGCAAAGCGGGTCGTTTTGTCGTCGTTATTGCGCGAGGGCACTCTCTCTTCGACGGGAAGAATATGGAAAAAAAAGCACCAGCACTCAGCGAGTTGCGAGATATCGCACGAAAGATGCGTAAGTCCGGCCTGAGCCAGATTGAACTCAGCGGAAACGGCTTTCGGATCAGCATGAAATACGCGCCAGTCTCCCCCGCCATTTTGCCATGCCGCATGCCGGACGAAACGCCTGCGCTTCCCGCGCTGACCGCCCCCGACGCGGTGTGTGCACCGTTCCCCGGCATCGTGTTGTTACGGCATCCGCTCAACAAAATTCCGTTCGCACAACCGGGTGAAAAAGTCGGGAAAGATGCGCTGCTCGGCTTGCTGAAAGTCGGCGTGATTTATCTGCCGCTGCGCAGCCCGGTGCAGGGCGTGGTGGAATCCCTGTCCGTAGAAGACGGTGACTGCGTGGAATACGGTGCGGAGATTTTCACTTTACGCCGCGAGGAGCTGGCCGCATGAAATACATCGATTTAAACGCCGATATCGGCGAAGGCTTTGGCGATTACACCATCGCCGACGACGCCGCGCTGATGCCACTGATCACCTCCGCCAACGTGGCCTGCGGGTTTCACGCGGGGGATGCGGTGATTATGGCGAAAACCGTCGCGCTGGCGAAAAAGTATCAGGTGGATCTCGGCGCGCACGTCGGATTTCCCGATTTGTCCGGGTTTGGTCGCCGCCGGATGCACATCGAACCGGAGGTGATGGCGCATTACGTTACCTATCAGCTTGGCGCGCTTTCTGCTTTTGCTAAAGCGACGGATTACCCCCTGACGCACATGAGTTTCCACGGTGCGCTGGGCAATATGGTGTCCGAAGACGCCCGGCTGGCGCGGGTGTTATTGCAGGCGGTGAAGAGTTTCGATGCACAAATGATCATCAGCACGATGCCCGGCAACGCCGTCGAACGCATGGCGCGGACGCTGGATTTGCCGGTGATTTGTACGTTTCTCGCTGACCGCGCCTATGAAAGCAACGGCCTGCTGGTCAGCCGGACTAAACCGGGCGCGGTTATTCATGACAAAGAGCAGGTACGCGCGCGCATCCGCCAGTTGCTGCGCGAAGGCACGGTGCAAAGCATCGACGGCGTGACGTTGCCGGTGGATGCGACATCGATTCTGGTTCACGGCGATACGCCGGAATCCCTCGAAATGGTGCATACGCTGCGGGAAATTATTGCCGAAATGGAGATCGCGCTGATGCCGCCAGCCCGGCAACGCCGCCAGATGGCACGGTAAAACACGCTGTTATAAGCCCCTCTTATCGCCTCACACGGTTTATGTCTTATACCGTCTGAGAATTACTGGATACAGTCAGAAAACACTCACCGGCAGAACATGATGGAGCCGGAGGTTTAACAGGAGAGTCGCAATGCCATTTTCAGATTACAAAACCGCGCTGGTGACCGGCGCATCGGCCGGAATGGGTGAAGCCATTGTCGAACGCCTTTGTCAGGAAGGGATCATTGTTCATGCCGTCGCGCGCCGCGCCGATCAGCTGGCCGCCCTCGCCGACCGCACCGGTTGTATTCCGCATGCGCTCGACGTCAGCGACCTCGACGCCGTGACGCGCCTGTGCAGCGAGATCAGCGTGGATATTCTGGTGAACAACGCCGGGGTTTCCCGTCCCGGATCTATCCTGAGCGCCGATGAAGAATCCGTGGATACGCAGGTGGATGTGAATCTGCGCGCCGTTTTGCATCTTTGCCGCCTGCTGGTGCCGGGCATGATGGAACGCGATCGCGGCCACGTCATCAACATCACCTCGATTGCCGCGATTTATAACTTCGGCGGCAACTCGATTTATCACGCCACCAAAGCCGGGGTTCACGCCCTGTCACGCCAGCTACGCGTTGACTGCTACGGCAAGCGTGTGCGCATCACTGAAATCTGCCCGGGCCGCGTGGCGACTGACATTTTCGGCAATGTTTCTGGCGATCACGAAGAAGCCCGCCGCCGTTTCATTGACGGCTTTGAACTGCCTGAAGCCAAAGATATCGCCGATTGCGTGGCGTTTGCCGTTTCTGCGCCGATTGCCGTCAACATCGGCAACATCGAAATCACCCCGACGTTGCAGGTTCCCGGTGGCCTTTCCACCATGCGCCCCGACGAAGGTCTGTGATCTTTTTCTTATAAACCCACAGTTCAACCATTCAGGAGGGTGAAAATACGATGATGCTCGATTTCAGCAAAGTCCTGACCGGTCAGTTCGGGCAGATGATCGTCGATGGCATGATTGTCACCCTCAAGCTGGCGCTGGGGTCCTGGCTGCTCGCGATGTGCATTGCCCTGCTGCTGGTCGTCATCCGGCTGACGCACAAACGCGCCGCCGAATATTTCGTCCGCGCATATGTGTCGTATCACCGCAATGTACCGACGCTTATTCAACTGATGATGTGGTATTTCGCCATTCCGACGCTGCTGCCGGAATCTGTGCAGATGTGGATTAACGATTTCAACGCCGAGTTTCTGTTCTCGATGTTTGCGCTCGGATTGTGTCAGGCGGCGTATTTCTCAGAAGACATCCGCAGTGGATTACGCGCGATTCCTGAAGGGCAAACCGAAGCATCTCGTGCGCTGGGCATGAGTTACACCCGATCGCTGCGTTCGGTTATTTTACCGCAGGGCATCCGCAACGCGCTGCCCTCGCTGCTTAACCACACCGTTTTGCTGTTCAAAAACACCAGTCTGGCTATGGTCATTGGCGTAGCTGAACTGACTTACGTGACCCGTGATATTGAAAACCAGACGTTCCGGACTTTCGAATCGTATCTGGTGGCCTCTGCCGGTTATCTGTTCTTCTCTCTGCTGCTGATGGGTGCTGGCGCATTGCTGGCCCGCCGGTTCCAGCGGGCCTACGCGAGGTAATCACATGCTCGAGATGTTCACGATTTTGCACGACAACGGGATGCTGTTCCTGATGGGGCAATACCCGCAGGGGCCACTGGGCGGGATACTTTGTACGTTACTGATTTCCTTGCTGGCCGTTTTGTTTGCACTACCGGTGGGTATTCTGCTCGGACTGGCGCGTTTATCGCCTTTCCGCTGGTTGAGCTGGCCCGCCGCCTGCTGGGTCTACGGCTTACGCGGCATTCCGCTGCTGATGGTGGTGTTCTGGACGTATTTCTGCGTTCCACTGTTAATCGGTCACAACATCAGCGGCTTCAGCACTATGCTATGTACGCTGGTGATTTATGAAAGTGCGTATATCGCCGAGATCGTGCGCGGCGGCATTCAGGCGCTGCCGGGCGGCCAGTACGAAGCGGCGCGCGCTTTAGGGATGAGTTATTTCAAAACGCTGCGTCTGATTATTCTGCCGCAGGCGTTATACAACACGCTGCCAAGTCTGGTCAGCCAGCTGGTTTCTATCATTAAAGACAGCACGCTGGGTTACGTCATTAACGTGCCGGAGCTGACCTTTGCCGCTAATCAGGTGAATAACCAACTGCTGACCAAACCTTTTCAAGTGTTCGCGATTGTCGCGATTGGCTATTACATCATCTGTTTCAGCCTGACGTGGCTGGCCAATAAGCTTGAAGCCCGTATCACGCGCAAACGGCAGAACCGGATGCCGGAAGCGGAGAAAATGACGAAGGCTCCACTGCTGAAGACTCAATCATAATAAGGAACGACGATGCGACCGATGATCTTATTTAATCGGGTTAATAAATGGTATGGCGAATATCAGGCGCTGACCGATCTGAGTGCAGAAATTAGAAGTGGTGAAGTCGTGGTGGTTTGCGGACCGTCCGGCTCGGGAAAATCAACGCTGATCCGCACCGTGAACCGGCTGGAACCTATTGAAGAGGGCCAGATCCTGTTCGATGGCATGGATATTCATGGCACCAGTACCCGCCTGAACCAGTTACGCACGCGTATCGGTTTTGTCTTTCAGAACTTTAATCTTTTCCCGCACGTTTCGGTGCTGGACAACATCATGATGTCGCCGGTAAAGGTGCTCGGCGTGAAACGTCAGGAAGCGCGCAAGCACGCGGGTGAACTGCTGGAACGTGTCGGATTATCACACAAAGCCAATGCCTATCCGGCACAGCTTTCCGGCGGGCAGCAGCAACGTGTTGCCATCGCCCGGGCATTAGCCATGAAACCGCCAGTGATGTTGTTTGATGAACCGACGTCGGCGCTTGATCCGGAAATGGTCGGTGAAGTCCTGAATGTGATGCGCAGTCTGGCACGTGAAGGTATGACCATGATGTGCGTCACACACGAAATGAATTTTGCCCGCGACGTGGCGGACACAATCTGGTTTATGGATCAGGGGAAAATTCTGGAAAAATCCAAACCGGAAAACTTCTTTAATCATCCGCAACACCCACGTGCCAGGAAGTTTTTAAGTGACTTATTGCACCATTAATTATGCACAGGGCGTATTCCTTTGCAGCGCCTTGCCGCTCAGAGCTTATCCATCAAAAGATGCTTAAGAAATAACGCCGGCATATGTATCTTTGTCTTTGAAGATATTATCAGCATGTCAATTCATGACTGACGGTAAGCAGCTCGTATATTTCATCTGCCGACAGCGGTCCGGAAAGTGACTTTAAGGCAAGCAACGTCCGCTTTGGAACAGAGCAGACTCCCCTGCCAGATATAGCCATAGTAACAATCTCCACATACCAAGGAGAGTTCAAACCGGATTTATGTAACCTACAACTATTGGTGGTCATTCTGGTGGTATTGACAGAAAGGGAATTCGGTTTTAGCTTACATATTAGCCAGTTACTGGTGAAGGCGATCCCAGTCAGAGGAGCCAGAATTAGAAAAGCCCGCTCAGGGAAACCTGAGCGGGCTTTTTGCTTTGATGTCTGAATCGGATTCGGCATCTGCCTCGGCTCTCAGCTGACGTAACGCTTTGCCATAAACAGGAAGGCTACTGCTTTCTTAGTCTGTTTCGCTATCGGGCAGCGGATAGATCAATTCGATTTCAGGAGCATCCGCTAAATGCCGGCCTGACCGGGCCATCAAATAGCCTCCGATCTGTTCCGGACTCAGGTCGATAGCCATCATATCCGGGTTGCGGAACCATTCATCAGGCCAGTAGATGAGATCGGAGGGATTAGCGTCAAAATTCTTTTCCAACAGTGAAATGGCGAAATGCTGTTCAGCATCCTTACCTTCTGCGTTACAGATAAAATTGATTGTTTGCACCAGCTCATCCCAGCTGAAATCCGCGTAAAATTTTATCGGGTTAATCGCGATACGGGTAAAGTCGCTGGCATCCATCGATGAAGAAAAATCTCTGAAGTCTGAATAGCCATAAGGATGGGTTACCTGAGCGTTCCAGTCAGCGATCATCATCGTTAATTCACTCTCCTGCGGGTCTGTTCCGGCATCCATTTTGGCGAGTATCTGCTGAGCCTGGCTGGCCAGCTGTGTGATTTTTTTTCGGCTTACGCTGGCGGGTTTCATACGTTCAGGTAGCGGCATTTTTACTCCTTTAAAATAGCCTGCAATAAAACAGCGTGATCAGCGGATTAGGTTACTCAAAATTTAACAGTCCCGATAGTGATTCAGATATACCGACCCCGGTTTGTCTGTGTGGTATCGGCATGCCAGCGTCATTGAGTCACATCACCACCCACAGTCGATTCCTGGCATGGCTCATGCCATACAAATGCGCGTCTGCTGCTGATCAACAGATGATTACTGCCCCGCCGGTGCCTATGTTTCGCCTGACCACCGCTATCAACCGTAGCGGTGGTCACCTTTCACATGCGCCACCTGTGTAGAGAAAGCGGGTGCCGCATCGGTTGCCGCCAGTCAGCTCAGCATAAAATCATTCATAAACTGTCTGCGTGAGCCCGTTAAGCGCTCTCAGCTTAGCAAGCCAGGTACGGGCGTAGCCCTGAACGCATTCACTTTCTTATCCAGCAAAACCTGACTCTCACTGCCTGAATCCAGTACGGTATTTTGCAAAGAGGCTTTTTCGATCTGTACTGCGATAACCTCCAGAGCGACCAGCCCTTTTGTTGCCAGCAGTGCACTCACCTGAGTTGAGAAACAGGATCCGGTAGCCGCACTCTCCGCCGGTGAAGCTTCAGTGGTCGCGACAATATGGTTATCAGAAATATAATTCCTCTCACCCGACACCAGCCGGATTATCACCGGTGTTGCGCCCTGCGGGATGATATGCTGAGAATCAATCGTTTCCGAAATATGATTAGCAATAATGGAGTTATTGTTACCGCTGATATAAAGCAGACCATACAAATCATCCAATCCATTATTATAAGCCTGCATCGGTCCCCAGGGTTCACGCTCACGGAAAAAATGGTTAGCCGTAATCAGGTTTTCTGAACTATTACCTTCCAGAACCAGCATTCCCGGATAAAATGAATGAAGTCTGTTGCTGGATATCGAAGAGCGAACTACCCCAGAAAAATGTACGCTGCTTTTGCCGCGCGGGAAAATATTATTGGCCGTAATCAGCAGGCCGCCAAAATTTTCTGCATAAATGGAATAGCCTCTGTAACCCGCACCTATCAGATTATCGGTAATTTTTGATGCCTGTCCCGAACCGCGCAACTCAATACAGTTCCCACATTCAGCGATGAAATTATTGTGTATCGCCAGCGCATCAGCGTTAAAAATTGTCACCCCATGCTCTAAATAGACCAGACCCATACCGCTGATACGGAAAGAGTCTTGCGCGCTCGCGATATAGATACCCGTTTTACCGTTCAGATAACTATTTTCGGGATCATCATTGCCTGATCCATCATCGACAAAATGTAAGCCATCAATACAAAAATCAGCAAACTCGACCGAACTTAGGCGTGGCTCACCGCTACGTTCGACATAAAAGGCAGCACCGGCAGAGGGGTCAGCACCGGCAGCGGGAGAGAGATTAACGCATAGTCGGCTTCCCCCCGGCCACACTTCATGCCAGTTCGCCCACTCACTTTCGGGCGTATTAAATCGAATACTTGAAGAGGTGAAACCATGCCCCGAACCAATAATCTTCAGATAGCTAATATCAATTAACACCTGGGTAAGAAGCGGATAATCGCCGGGTGGAATATAGATAACCGCGCCGGGCTTCCCGCCTTGATTGAGATCCGTTTCGGTTTGTCTTTTTTTAATATCAGAAATAATACTGTTTATAACCTCACCAATATCCTGATAAGGGTTACCTTCCTTCCATTCTGTAACATCGTAATAGTTTTGGCTTGTCATGACTAATTCCTTCGGTGACAGTAATAAAAAAATCAGCAGTAATTTGAGTTATGGCTGTGCGTAAGGGGAGTGATAGCGGGTTATTTTTGCCTGTGCGCCAGAGAGCGTTATTTCAGTCAGTGAGCTGCATGAATAATAACGTCGGGTTCCACACACACTCCCCTGCTGAGCGAAAACTTCCACTATTCCGGCATCAAAACATAATGTCACATCGCCCACCTTGGCCAGCGGAGCCTGATAACGGCCGTCATCCCGATCTTTTTCCAGCAGACTCAGAGTGTGTCCATCGTGCGCCAGAATAATCTGCTGCCCGGTTTGACCGGTCAGGGTCAGGCAAAAATGCGAGGTTGGGGTAAAGGTAATTATGCAGGACTTACAGGCAGTACTGCCTGACCAGTGACTCCACGCATCCAGCCGTTCTTCACTGATGATCAGCGATGCTGGCGGCAATACCGGTGTCATACAGAGTTGTTGCCGGGCATTAAGATGAAAACGACGCGGCAGAGACATTTCGCCGGAATAGGCAGAATGAACACTCTTTTGTGTCGCCCAGTTGTATAACCAGGCAAACCCTGTTCGACTGTCGCTTTCACCCCAGGTCTGCAGGGCATAGAAATCGGTGCCGAAATCCAGTATCTGCAGCGGTTGCGCTGAGGGAGTGAAATAACCGTGCCGAAAATCACCCGTTTGTGCAAATAACAGATTATGTCGTCCGGTTGTCGGCTCGGTGTAACCCACAATACCGATAATCAATACCCAGATGCCGTCAAGGCAGAAAAAGTCCGGGCATTCGACGCAGCGGCCCCCATTTTCCCGAAAATAAGGGGGAGCGGTGTAGAGCACATGATGGAATTGCCAGCTGTCACTGTCTTCGGAGTGAAACAGCAGCATGGCTGGATCGCCGTTCACCGACGCGCCCAGGATCATATAAAAGGTCGCGTCCGCTTCCTCATACCAGACTTTCGGATCGCGGAAATCACAATCGACGCCTGCTGGCAGCGCTGTTAATACTGTTTTTATCAAAGCAGGCTTGTCGTAAGCAGGCTGCGGGACCGCCATTTTCTGGATTTCTCGATAACCGCGATAGAGATCGTAAGCCGGAAGCCTTTCGGTATACCAGAAACGCGTTTGCCCCTCGGCATCGATGAAAGCGCTGCCAGAAAATGCGCCGCCCGTTGCCCCAAGCGCGGATAAATTCTGCTCTGGCTGAAGGAAAACCGGATAGTGACGCCAGTGGTAAAGGTCCTGACTCACCGCGTGGTTCCAGTGCATCGGCCCCCATTGAGTACTATGCGGATGGTATTGGTAAAACAGATGCCACTCATCACCTTTCCGATGCAGACCATTAGGGTCATTCATCCAGCCGGTACGTGGAGAAAAATGTAATGCCGGGCGTAAGTCTTCCTGCTGATAGTGCTCTGCAACTGCGCGGTCATCTCGCAGGCAAAGGTCGTTATTTTCGATATCAATAAAGCTGACGCCCTGCTGAGGGAGCGTGTCAGGGTGCCAGCTGTAACACAACGAAATTTCACTGTGCTCCGGTAACCACTCCAGAGAGACAATACCCTGCTGCCATGCGGTCCAGGTAAAGTATTGATAATACGGCGGAGCTGTTTCTATTTTGAAAAGCACCGCATTTTCCATGTGGATAGCAAATAGGGGCTGACCGGCCGGCTTTGTTTGCTTTAGCCATAAATCAAGCCGCTGACCTTGCTTAACATTAATGGACAGGGACATTTTTAAACTCCTGCGATTGAACCGAACCTTTTTCAAGCTCGCGTTTTGCGAGATCGACTTTAATTTTTTCCAGGAAGAGGTTATCCAGTTTGAAGTAGCGCACCATAAATGCGCTGATGAAATAACTCACCATCGGCAGTAGTGAGAACATGATAATAATGCCCTCAAGGGTCTGCGCATTTTGTTGCGGTTTGTTAGCGACATAGCCGGTATAGGACAGAATCCAGGCGACGATTGCTCCAGCGACCGCCAGTCCCATTTTCAGCATAAACAGATTACCGGCAAACGAAATACCGGTGAGCCGTTTGCCAAATTTCCAGTCACCGTAGTCATCGACGTCTGACATCATTGCCCACAGGATAGGTCCGGACTGAATTAAATGCAGAATATTAATGATCACAAATAGCGTAAGCAGTGGCGTCAGCGATTTTGGGTCAACAAACCACAGCGCGAAAGAGAGAACACCAAGGATAATATTAATAATGCGGAAGAGCTTAATTTTATCAAACCGGTCAGTCAGTGGCTTAGCTATTACGCTTCCCAGCATATTACAGGCGACACCAAGCGCCATAAAAAAGGTAATAAATCCAACGGAGGCCTGCATCACATAGGTGGCATAATAAATAGTTACAGCCCCCCGAATAAAGGCCGGGAAGACATTAAGAAAGGTAATCGTAATCATCAGCAGCCATTGGTCATTTTTAGCAATGTCTTTCAAATCTTTCATTAACGAATCATCAGACTTAATTGAAACAACGCGCTCTTTAATACTGGCAAAACAGAACAGGAACATCAGCGTCGCGGCGCACCCCATGATCACCATGGTCAACTGAAAGCCTGAAGCGCGGTTACCGTTACCCAACCAGTCGGTTAACGGTAAAATGGAGGAAGAGACAATCAGCGTCGCCAGGCCATTCAGGAAGAACCGCCATGATAAACAGCCCAGTCGCTCTTTTTGATTCAGGGTGATCACCCCCGCGACTGAGCAATAGGGAATGTTGATCGCGGTATAGATCAGTGACATCACCAGATAGGTCACCCAGGCATAAATAATTTTTCCGTTCATGCTCAGGTCAGGTGTGGTAAACATCACGATGGCGCCCAGGCCAAAGGGTACCGCCATCCATAACAACCACGGGCGGAACTTACCCCATCGACTTTGCGTACGATCGCAGATTGCGCCCATGATCGGATCGCTGAAGGCGTCAAAAATACGGATGACCAGAAATAGTGTTCCAACGACGCCAGGCGCTAATCCATATACATCGGTATAAAACCACGTCAGATAGAGCGCCAGTACACTCCAGATCATACAGGATCCCGCATCCCCCATCCCGTAACCGATCTTCTCTTTCAGACGCAGCTTTCCATAAGCGCTTTGTTTTTCCATTACCGTTGCGGACATAAAATCACCTCAATAATGCACAGCTCTAAAAATTAAACACAGAGCATTATCGCCAGCCCCTGTGCGGATGACTGAATAAAAATTTTCGACTCGTTTAAAAAGGATTAAGTGGGAAAAGCAGAAATCAGACAGCCGTGATATTAAGCGCGATACTGCTCTCACGTATAATTAACCGTGAGACAATTTCATACATTTCGATACTCTCCTGCTTATGGGTATTATTCACCATCTGGAATGCCAGGTGGGCAATCTCGCCAATCGGTTGAGCCACGCTGGTTATTTTTTTGGTCTGCGCCAGCAAGGTATTGTCAAAACTGGCGATAGCAATATCCTGCGGGACAGCCACCCCTCTTTCCTTTAAGCCATCGATAACATAACTGGCAGCAACATCGTTATAGATCCAAAGAGAAGAGCATGCTTTTTTCCGGTCAGCTAATATCCCGATAATATCGTCCAGTATCCGAATATGGCCGGATATTTTTTCACCTTCGCCTTTCGCTATCCAGAATTGATTCTCTTTAGCGAGTGTTAAACCCTGACTGGTGATTTTCTTACTCCAGGCAGAGACTTTTCGATTATCGACGCCCTCCTGAGCAATAAAACCAAAAGTGGTATGCCCGGTCTGGATAAAATGCTCCGCAATAGCCTCTGCACCTTTCCTTTGATTGATAGAGACAGAATTAAAAAAACGAGAAACCTGCGTTACCACTGCCACCGGAATGCGGGTTGCGGTCAACCATTCCGCAAGTTCGCTTTCGGCCTCTGTCGGCACCCATAGCAGACTGTCGATCCCCATTCCGATTAGGCTGTGAATAATCTGCTTATCCTGTTGAGGCTGATTCTGATGGGTCTTAATAATTACCGATTTCCCGATGTATCTTGCCTCCTCTTCAAAGGTTGCCAGTAACTCAGAAAAGTGAGGATTCACCAGGTTTGGTAGCACCACGCCAATCAGCCCGGAACATTTACCACTCAGCTGAAACGCACTTTTGCTGGGGACATAGCAAAGGTAATCCATTGCATCACGTACTGCCTGGCGTGTTTCCGGCGTCACGCTGGGATGATGGTTCAGCACACGCGATACGGTCGCCGTAGACACTCCTGCTTTTTTTGCTACGTCTTTAATGGATGCCATGATAATGAGATGCGTCGTTTAATCAGGCGGTCACTATAAAGTGTGATGAAGGTCAAAAATGTAAGCCAGTTCACATGTTGCTGCGTTACATAAATCCCTGCTTATCCACTCAATTCAGTCTGAATTACGCTTTACCTTAAAAGAGAGACAACAGAGTATGTCATGGTTAGCCCGTTCCGCATTAGCTGGCGGCCAGGCAACACGCAGCCCCACAGCGGGCTGGTTAGACGGCGAGCATAACCGGCTGGCGTTCTGATCGCCCGCCATCCACCATTCGTCACATCAGGCAAAATTGGTTATTATCCGCCTCCCCTCACCTGCCGGTAGTCCGATGTCTGAGATAGTCGATAGTTTTGTTGCGCCGCCGTGTCATGACCCGATTGAGATCCTCTATCAGGATGAGCATCTGCTGCTGATCAATAAGCCCGGCGGGCTACTGAGCCTGTCCGGCAAAAATCCGCTGAATCTTGATTCGGTGCATCACCGGCTGGTGAAAAGCTTCCCCGGCTGCACGCTGGTCCATCGACTGGATTTCGGTACTTCCGGGTTGATGGTGATTGCCCGCAACAAGGCGATCAATGCGGCGCTCTGCCAGCAGTTCAGCCAGCGCAGCGTGCGCAAAATCTATAGCGCGCTGTTGTGTGGCCATCTGGCCGATGACGACGGAGTGATTGAGGGGGCGATTGCCAAAGATCCGGCGCGCTTTCCGCGGATGACGATTTGCGATCGCCACGGCAAGCCGGCACGTTCACATTATCAGGTGGTTGAGCGCGTTGATTACGCGCAGCAGGATGGCAGCACGGTGCCGGTTACGCGGGTGGTGCTGACCCCGGAAACCGGGCGCACTCATCAACTGCGGATTCACTGCCAGCTGCGCGGTCATCCGATTCTGGGCTGCGACCTGTATGGCGGGCTGCTGTTACCCGGCAGTGAAAAGACGCCGCGACTGATGCTGCACGCCAGCGAACTGCATTTTGTTCATCCGGTCAGTGGCGAAGCGATTCACGCCCGGCACGCCACTCCGTTCTGACCCGGCTGAGACGCAGCAGCGCCAGCTCTGGCCCGGCTGGCACTGCGCAACATCCGCTTTAACGCGGACTTACCACATCAGGTCATCCGGCACTTTGAAGTCTGCATACGGATCGTCCTCATCCTGCGCTTCCTGACTCAGCGCGCTGTTCAGTACGATGCTGCTGGCATCGCGCTGCGCAATTTTATCCGCCACGCTGGCCGGGATAATCGCATACTGATTCTCGCCGCCGTTCTCTGCCGCCAGACGGGCAATAGCAAGACGGCCGCTGATCAGCTGCGCCTGGGTCAGCTTATCGACATTGATTTTTTTAATCAGGTTGTTATCGGTGAAGTTAAAGCCGATATTGCCTTTTGAAATATCAATCTTATTCATTTCAATCAGCTGCTTGACCTGCGCTTTATACTCTTTGGATAAAACGGCTTGTTTCTGCTGCTCATTCAACTGCCTGTCGCGCTCAAGCTGCGCTTTTTTATTTTCTTCGACCGCCGCTCTGGCTTCACGCGCCTGAACCCGTGATTTCTTAGCGGTACGCTGCACTTTGTCCATCTTCTTGCTGCTGACTAATCCCGCTTTCAGCATCTGCTCTTGTAAGGTGAGTTTGGTCATTTTGGTTTCTGAGCCTGTTACGAAATTTCAGCGATTATACCTGTAAATTCCCGGCCTGTGTCAGGTTGCGGGCGTTGATCGCCGCGCACAATCTCCGGCGCTGTCTGCCGCGCCGCGCTGTCGGTTAAACGCATCCTTCTGCCGCTGTGCTACCATTCTCCGGTCAAAACCACCCTGTTGAGCACTATGTCGGAATTAACCAAACGTAAAAATGACCCTGAAGGGCTGAAGAAACGTATTATCGCGGGCGCACTGAAAACCTTTGCCGAGTTTGGCATGCAGGGCGCACGGCTGGAGCAAATTGCCGAACATGCGCAGACCACTAAACGGATGGTGGTGTATCACTTCGGCAGCAAAGAGCAGCTCTATATTGATGTGCTGGAACAGGTTTATCAGCAGATCCGCCAGCACGAAACCGGCCTCAACCTGGCGGCGATGGAACCGGAACTGGCCATGACCCGCCTGGTCGAAGCCAGCTTTGATTACCATGTCGCCCACCCCGACTTTATGCGACTGGTGTGCAGCGAGAACCTGTTACGTGGCCGCTATATCAGCCAGTCAACCCAGATTAAAACCCTTAATCGCAGCGCGCTGGACGTGCTGGATGACATTCTGGCCCGTGGTCAGCAGCAGGGGCTGTTTATCGAAGAGGTGCAGACGATAGACGTGCACCGCCTGATCAGCAGTATCTGCGTGCACCACGTCTCCAACCGCTACACCTTTAATGCGTTGTTCAGCCCGGATAACAGTGAAGAAGAGAGTATTCGCCGTAATCGTCAGCTGGCTGTAACCGCAACGTTACGTTATATCCGCAAATAATCTGGCGTCGTTCCGGCTTGGCTTAGTCATAGTCTACGCTTAGTGAATATCGTCATAAAATCGCCATAAAAGGAATGCTGTTGTGAGCAGAGACGCCCACCTTTATCCGCTTCGCCACACCGACGTTAATCCCAAAGATGACGTGCTATGGAACTGGGCGCAAAACGCACAGATCGGTAGCCGCCACCAGGTGCAGCGTCCTGCCAGTGAAGCAGAACTTCAGGCACTGCTGCGCCAGTCACAGGGCCAGATCCGGGTGATTGGCAGCAAACTCTCCCCTGGCCGTATGCTGCACGTCAGCGAACAGGATCTGCTGCTGGATCTCAGCGCATTCAGCGGTCAGACTGCCAGCGATGAACATAGCGTGACCTTTGGTGGTGCGACCCCGCTCGATCAGGTTTACCGCACCCTGACCGGGATGAACCGGATGCTGGCATCGTCGCCAGGGGTGATTGCCATTCAGACGCTGGCCGGTGCCATGGCGACCGGTACTCACGGTCAGGGTCTGCAGCAAAGTTCGATTGCTGATGAAGCGCTGTCGATTCGCATGGTGCTGACCGATGGCAGCGTGCGGGAGTTTACGCGCGGCGAACCGGACTTCCCGGCGGCGCAGGTTTCACTTGGCGCGCTGGGTATCGTGACTGCCGTGACGCTGCGAACCGAACCGTTTCGCATCTTCACCTGCCACAAAAATGCGGTTTCTGCCGATACGCTGGAGCAGGATCTGCTGCGCTGGAATGATGAATATCCGCTCAGCAAAGCCTGGTGGTTTGTCGACGATAATCGGGTCCACGTCTGGAACGCTCACCAGGCGAGTGACGACGAACGTCTGCGCTATGAACAGCAGGATCGTCAGGTGGTTGAGCATGAAGGTCAGGCTGATGACAGTCTGAACGACACCATCGATCAGACGCTGGCGCACATGCATCGTGATACCCAGATCCAGGGCAAAGGCGGTAAGCAGTTTCGCACCGTGACCCGTTTTCGCGATTTCACCGATGTTACCGGTGACATCTACCAGCTGTTTTGCCGCGGCATCGCGGTGCCGCAGATCAATGTCGAAATCGGCGTACCGCTGGCGAAAACGCCTGCCATCATCAGCCGGATCAAGCAGTGGTATGCGGCAAACCGTCCGCATATGCACTACCCGATCATCCTGCGCTGTACCGGTGCCTCCTCTGCCTGGCTGAGTCCGGCGTATGACCAGCCAACCTGCTTCTTCGGCTTCGTGGTGTACTACGCGGATGACGGCTCGCTCTCGCCCGACGGTCTGCATTTTCTGACCGAAGTAGAAAAACTGCTGGCCGATGAGGGCGGACGCCCGCACTGGGGCAAATATTACGACGAAGAACGCTATCGCTGGCGTGAGATCTACCCGCAGTGGGATGCGTTCCGTGCCCTGCGCAGCCAGCTCGATCCGCAAGGCCGATTAGGCAATGACTACATCGCCCCACTTTTTGACTGAATTAATAAGGGAAAATATGTTTGCCTGGGTAACGCTGTTAACTCAACCCGACTATCTGGTGGGCGTGAAAGCGCTGCACCATTCGCTGAAGCAGAGCAACAGCCAGTGGCCGCTGGTGGTGATGACCACCTCAGCGATTTCCGCCGAAGATTGCCAGGCTTTGCAGGCCGAAGGCTGCGTGATAGCGCCGGTTGAGCCGATCTACCCGCGCGCCGATCTGGATCAGCATTATGCTTCGGCGCAATTTGGCGAAGTGTGGACCAAGCTGCGTGCCTGGCAGCTGACTGATTATCAGCGCGTGGTGTTTCTCGATGCCGATATGCTGGTGCTGCAGAATATGGATGAGCTGTTCACGCTCGATCTCGGGGATAATCTGATGGCGGCGTGTCACGCCTGTCGCTGCAATCCGAACCAGATTGCCTCTTATCCGGCGGACTGGCAGCCCGAGCAGTGCCATTACACCTGGCAGGCGCGGGGTGAAGCCGCGCCTGCCAGCCTGGACTATTACCTGAACGGCGGTTTTCTGGTGCTGACGCCGGATAATGCGGTTTACGAGGCACTGGAACAGCGGATTGCGGCGATTGATGACCTGAGTGCGTATCCCTTCTCAGAGCAGGACCTGCTAAACGAGGCGTTCGCCGGCCGCTGGAAACCGCTCTCTTACGTTTATAATGCGCTGAAAACCTTACCGTTCCAGCACAGCGCGATCTGGCGTGACGACGAGGTGAAGAATCTGCACTTCATCCTGGCGAAGCCGTGGAAACGCGACCTGAATCAGCCGGAAAGCCAGCGCGACCGCTACTACGCGCTGGATAAGCTGTGGTGGGAAAAAAGCGGCCTCGCCTGATCTCTACCGGGCAGGAAGTCACCGCTTCCTGTCCGTTTAGTCCCCCACCGCCAGCGCTACACCGTCATCCAGCGACGCTCCAGCGCAGACAGCGCAATCGCCTCCAGCACCTTCTGCACCTGTAATCCTTCCGCAAAATCGGGCCACATACGATCGCCTGCCGCAATGCCGTTAATTAAATCGCGGATCTCAACCGTCTTCTGATCGTTGAAGCCGATGCCATGTCCGGCCGACACGCAAAAGTTGGCATAATCGGGGTGCGCTGGCCCGGTCAGCAGCGTTTTAAAGCCCTGCCGTCCGGCCGGTTCATCGTGAATATAGAGTTCCAGTTCCGCCATGCGCTCCTGGGTATAGCGCAGCGTGCCTTTGGTGCCGGTGACGACATAGGTCAGCCCCATCTTGGCACCACAGGCGATGCGGGAGGTTTCAATTACGCCATGCGCCCCGTTGTGGAAACGCAGCAGCGCACTGGCCTGATCTTCGTTTTCCACCGGCAGCTGACGGCTGAGATCTTTCGGGTCCGGGCGTGAAGTGATGACCGTCATCATGTCGCCACTGACCTCGGCGATATCCCCCACCAGATAGTGCGCCATGTTGACGATATGCGCCGCCAGATCGCCGAGCGCACCGAGCCCGGCCAGCGCTTTCTGACAGTGCCAGTCGAGCGGCGTCTGCGGTTTTGCCAGATAATCTTCGTTATGGGTGCCGTAGAAATGCACCACCTCACCAATCTCGCCATTGGCAATAATCTCTCTCGCCAGCTGGCTGGTGGGGTTTTTCATATAGTTAAAGCCGACCAGGGTTTTGACGCCGGCGGCCGTGGCGGCGGCCACCATCTCTTCGGCATCAGCCACACTCAGCGACAGCGGCTTTTCGGAGTAGACGTGCTTACCGTGGCGGATCGCCTCCAGCGCCATCTCTTTATGCAGGAAGTTGGGGGCGCAAATGTCGACCACATCGATAGCCGGATCGCGCACCAGCTCGCGCCAGTCGCCGGTCGAACGGGCGAAACCAAAGGTTGCGGCCTGGCGGGCGGCCAGGTCCGGGTTTACTTCCGCCAGCATCTCCCGCACGATCTCGCCTTTCAGCGCAAAAACGGTGGGTGCCTGGGCATATGCAATGGCGTGACAGCGACCAATATACCCACTGCCGATCATGCCGATTCTGACTTTGTTCATCTCAACTCCATACACGCATCATAAGGTTGAAATGAAATCTAAATTTCATTTATGCCGTTTACAAAGCCAGAATGAAATAAATGTGACGATGGTGGAAAACAATCCGCCAGAACCACTGATTACGCCGCCTGACAAGGACTGCTCTGCGGCAAAACACCTCATAAAAACCTCACTTTTGCCGGCCCGAGCTTTTTTACTTAGCGGCGGGAAACCGGCGAAAAGCGGACATTTCAGACGCGACCACCACCGGCAGTGGCGACTATTTCAGCAGTCAGGCGATTTTGTGAAAAAGAGCTTTGACATGGCCCGGACGGGCCGTTACTATGCGCCCCGTTCCAACAATTCCTCTGTAGTTCAGTCGGTAGAACGGCGGACTGTTAATCCGTATGTCACTGGTTCGAGTCCAGTCAGAGGAGCCATATTTAAGAAGCCCGCTCAGGGAAACCTGAGCGGGCTTTTTGCTTTGTGTTATTAGTGAATCAGTAACAAACTCAGTGGCTATCCATCAAATAACGATGCGCTTTGGACGCTGCACTAGCGGCCTTGAAAATATAGCGCGTGTCATTCTTCAGTGGTTTCAGCCAGGAAGCAATATCGCTTTCATGCTGCACCTCTCCAGCGATCCCCAGATCCGCCATCAGGTACGCGCTTCCCGGCTTGGCGATCAACTCCTCAAAAGCCTAACTCGCACTGCCAAACTTCCCTTTCATTTCACGATTCAGGCGGCTTTTGCCCCAGTCCAGTGAACCAGCTCATGCAGACCGGTGGCGTGAAAATTGGCCGCATCAGAAAAAAGGTAACGCTCCGGCAACCATGTAAATATCCCGTAAAACCCGGCCACCTGATTTTAGATATCTTTCCTTAACGTGTCGTGATGTTCGCGAAGTCAGCTCCTGGCACGAGGCGGACTGACATACAGGCCAATATCCATGAGGAGTGAGGAGTGAGGAGTGAGGAGCGAGGAGCGGAAGTTACTTCTCTGCTTACCTAAACGACATAATGCAGTGTAACTATCAGATCATGCTAAAGTATTAGCAAAATACAGGCGTTCTAAAATAAATCCTCTTATCCAGAAGCCATTTTTATAATGAAAACATTTACTAAAAAAGTTAGCGTTTTTCACTTCAGTCCTTTTCGTTATCTGTTTGCTGCTCGCCTTCTTACCGTTTTGGGCAATGGTATTGCACCGATTGCATTAGCGTTCGCAGTGCTTGATATTGGCGGATCGGTATCTGATTTAGGTCTCGTTGTTGCGTCCCGCTCCATTTTTAACGTTTTATTCTTGTTGATCGGGGGCGTATTAGCGGACCGCTACTCTCGTAACCAGGTATTGGTATCCTCTTCTGTTATTGCGGCAGTTTCACAAGCTATTGTCGCATGGTCTGTGTTGGACGGATCAGCAACTGTGATGAGTCTGGCATTACCTGGAGCTTTGAATGGAGCAGCAGCTGGCATCGCGTTACCTGCCTCCTCCGCGCTGGTCCCCCAAACTGTTCCAGTGCAGAATTTGCGAGCAGCGAATGCATTAATTCAGCTTGGTATTTATGGCGGTACGATTATCGGCACTTCGCTTGGTGGGATCCTAATCAGTTCTGTCGGACCCGGTTGGGGACTGGCAATTGATGCGATTGGTTTCGCAGCCTCTGCACCGCTTTATTTCTTAATTCGTATTACATCAATCAAAGCATGCCCACCATCAGGTAATATCCTGCAGGACTTAAAAGAAGGATGGGAAGAATTCACAAGCCGAGCCTGGGTATGGGCAATTGTGGTCCAATTCACCATTATCAATGCAGCATTTAGTGGCGTAATGATGGTACTTGGCCCTGTGATTGCTGATGCTTCTTTTGGGCGAGCTAATTGGGGAATTATGGTTGCTGCGCAAAGCGTTGGCCTTATGACAGGTTCGTTCTTCGCCCTAAGATGGCGTCCACGACGCGATCTTTTTATTGGTGCAATGCTAGTAGCACTATGCTCAGTGCCAATTTTTATGCTTAGTCAACCTGCTTCTGCAACGTGGCTTATTGCAGCTTTTTTTATTGCTGGCGTAACGTTCGGTCTATTCGGAGTCTCCTGGGCTCATTCATTACAAACTCATATTCCTCAGGAAAAATTGGCTCGCGTGTACGCCTATGACGCTGTAGGTTCGTTTGTGGCCATTCCCTTAGGTGAACTGGTCGCTGGGCCGCTGGCAATTCATTATGGCAGGAGTAATGTGCTTCTGGTTTCAGCGATAGCAGTAGTCATAGCAACTTTAGGAACCTGCCTGGTCCCTGGGATTAGACAGCTCGACAATTTTTCACAGGTGAATTCGAAAAAAGCCACCAGCTCCTCATGACAATATTCAAAAAATTACAAAATATGAAATGTAAATTATTGCTTGAGACTATATAAAACGATGAAACATTCCCAAGGGATTAGTATTCCCTGAACGCTTAAATCTCCGTTTTTGGCACACAGCGGTTGAGCTATCGAATCGGAAGGTCCGCTGTGAGCGAGAAGCGGACGTAAGTTGTACTCACGTTTTCGATTATGCCATCTTATTCATCTCGTATCGTTCAAAAAATGCGGCAACACTTTTGATAATCAAGCTATGTAATGACACATTTAAGGAATCATTATGCCTGGAATAACGCTCACATTGTCTGGTTGCAAAGATCAAAAATTAACCAAAAAGTGTGTACTTTTAGCTACTCAAATCACATGCGAGATATTGAAGAAAAACAGCTTCGAAACCATGGTCATAGTAAGACATGTGGACGATGATGACTGGTTTATTGATGGCAAGAGTCTGGCTGAATGGGGAAAAAATTCGTTCAGACTTGAAGTTACTGTCGTGGATGAAACCTGTAGTAAAGATCAGAAAGCAGCGTATCAAAAAGCAATTTACAACGCTATGGAACAAGCTATTGGTAACCTACATCCTCAGTCAAATGTGCATGTTATTGATTGTAAAGCTGCTTCATATGGATACACAGGGATAACGCAAGAATACAGATATCAGCATAAAGATGAGTTTTACTAACCAAAATTTCTTTTCTATCACCGTTAATGTGGCGCATTTTGATTGTGGACTTAAGACGCTAACGTCCGCTTCTGGCACAGAGCAGACCGTCAGAGCTCTTTGAGCACCATCTCGCTTCGAGCCGACTTTTAGATGCTTGTTCTGAACACCCGTCTTTTGCAGAGAACCTCGTGGCACGATCAGCGATGAAGCGAAGTTTTAAACCTGTTTTACGTAACGAGCAACTATTGGCGGTCATTCTGGTGGTCTTGACAGAAAGATAACTCAGTTTTATCTTTCTTATCAGACAGTTACTGGCAAAGGCGAATCCAGTCAGAGCAGCCATATTTAAGCAGCCCGCTCAGGGAAACCTGAGCGGGCTTTTTGCTGTTACTGCCACTTAGCCTTTGGCAAAGTTCGCCTGGATACGCTGTTGCAGATAATCTTCAGCACTGATCGCCGGATACTTCGCCTGCGGGCCGAGGATCTCAACGTCTTTATTCGCCTGACAGAAGAAAGCCAGGCTGTAGCGCGCGCCCTGATATTCCCCCGGCAGCGGGCTTCTTACCCGATGGAAGTTTGACGGCAACTGGTCGTCACTCCAGCGCATCAGCATGTCGCCAATATTACAGGTGATCACCTCTTCACGTGGTTCAATGCTGGTCCACTGCTGACTTTCGCGATCTTTGCCGGGACAGACCTGCAGGCCGCCCTGGCCGGGGCGCTGGAACAGCAGCGTCAGGCAGTCGAAATCGGTATGCGCACCGGCGCGCCACATCCCCTGCTCCGACTGTTCGGTGGCATAGTAGTGCAACATTCGCAGCGTGCTCTGGTAGGTATTCCGATCGGGATTGTGCGCCTGCTCGAAGAAGTGCTCAGGAAAACCCAGCTTAAGCGCAAAGCAGGAGAGCAACTTCATCCCCAGCTGCCAGCATTGCGACTCAAAGCTCAGCATGGTTTGCTTAAAGGCGGGCAGCTCCTGCTCTGTCGGCCACAGCGAATCCATTAACGGACGGGTAATCTGATAGGACTCTTTCTGGTCCGGGGTTTTGGTCGAGGGACGGACCTGCGACTTATTTTCCCAGCCGGCGTTGCGCGCCAGCGGATAGCGGGCTTTGACCGCTTCCGGCAGCGAGAAAAAATCCTCCGTCATGCTGAATGCCTGGCGGATATCGTCGAGGGCAATGCCGTGATTGCTGACCTGAAAGAAACCGATCTCTACCGCTGCCTGCCACAGTTCATCGGCAATCTCATGTTTACGCTGTTCGAAATCTGACAGGTCGATGCAGCGCACCTCGCGGGCAAAAGTCTCTTCACCCATTGCGCCCATTGCCGCTTCTTTCTCCAGTTCCTGCAGTGCATAACCTTGTGTCCGGGTTGATTGTGTCATGGTATTTTTCCTATACAGAAGAGGGTTAACCGGCGGCACGCTGTTGCAGCGTCCGGACGGCTGACATTGCCTGATGGCGCATGGCATCCAGATCGAGACCAGGAATGTGATCGTTTTCGACAATCACCCGGCCATTGATCATCAGCGCCTTTAACGAAGCCCGACCGCCGCAGGCCACCGGCCCAATTGCCATGTCATGCAGGCCGAAATAGCGCGGATCGTCCAGCCGGTACACGGCGATATCGGCCAGCATCCCGACCTGCACGGTGCCGCTCTGCGGCAGACCGAGGATCTGCGCCCCGCCGGCGCTGCCCCAGCGCACCACATCTTCAATGGTTGCCGCATCGCCACCGCCTTCAAAAGTTCCACCGTCATAGCGTGGCGTGGCGAACATGCCTTTTCTGGCGCGCTGCAACAGCCACGCCGCATGCGCTTCACTCTGCATATCGGCTGCCTCGTTCGATGCCGCGCCGTCCACGCCCAGGGAAACCGGCACGCCCGCCTGCTCCAGCGCCAGCAGATCGGCAATGCCGCTGCCCAGTCGTCCGTTACTTTGCGGGCAGTGCGCAATACCGGTCCGGCTGTCACCCAGCAGCGTGATCTCCTGCGGCAACAGCTTCACCAGATGGGCAAACCAGACGTCATTACCCAGCCAGTCGTGTTCAGCACAAAACTGCACCGGCGTCATGTTGAAGCGGTCGCGCGCCGCATCCAGATAATCCACCGTTTCCGACAGGTGACTGTGCAACCGGATACCCAACTGACGCGCCAGCCTGGCCATTTCGCGCAGCTGCGCGCCCGGCGCTGAGTGCAGCAGCGTGGTCGGAGCCATCACCACCCGACGCAGCGAGGTCGGCCGCGGATCGTGGTAGCGTCCCACCAGCCGTTCTATGTCGGCCATATAGTGATCAAAATTCTCCGGGCGCAGCGCCTGCGGTAAATCCTGCTCAATCGTCCGTCCCTGAGTCGCACCACCCCGGCACAGCACAATCCGCATGCCCAGCGCCTCGCCTTCACTGAACAAAATGTCGGAAGGATCAAACGGCATATCTGGCCAGTAGAGATAGTTATGATCGGCGACCGTGGCGCAGCCGGATCGCAGTAACTCGATCAGGCCGATACGAACCGCCAGCCGGAACGTCTGTTCGTCAAAGGTGGCGCGAAAACGATACGGCGTGGCGCTTAACCAGGCGGTCAGGCTTTTGTTCAGCCCCTGCGGCTCACCTTTCAGCAACGACTGAAACAGGTGGTGATGGGTATTGACCCAGGCGGGATAAACCACGCAGTCGCGGGCATCAATCAGCCGCTCGTCCGGCAACGCGGTCAGCGACCCAATGGCTTCGATCACGCCTTCGCGGATGCGAATATCGGGTCCGGCATGTCGTGCCCGCTCGCCCGGCAGGCCGGTCAGAATGGCGTGCGCGTTTTTAATCAGTAATGATTGAGATGACATCGCAACGTTCCTCACGGTTTAACCTGCATCTGCTGAACAAACTCAGTGGTATAAGCCTGTTTCCAGTCGGTATCCGCTTTAAGCAGGCTGGCTTTGACCATGAAATCGCGGGTTTTTTGCCAGCGATCCTGCGTCATGGTGCCCCAGCCGGCTGTCGCGGCATCGCCACCGTCAATCAGATGGTGCTGTTTGATCTGCGTGACACCCCAGGCCAGCAAATCATCGGTCATTTTTGGATTCTCTTTTTTAATCAGCACGTTGCCTGGTGCCGGATTAGTGAGATAGCTGACCCAGCCCTCCATTGAGGCACGTACAAATTTCGCCATCGCTTCGCTGCGGCTGCTGATCTGGTCCGGACGGGTAATCAGAATGCCGCCGTAGGGCGGATAGCCGTGCTCGGAAAACAGGAAGAAATTCGATTTCACCCCGGCCTTTTGCGCCTGGAAAACCTCAGAGCTGACATAAGCCTGCTGTGCCACATTCTGATCGGCGATAAACGGCTGGATATTGAAGGTATAGGGGCGCACCTGCCCATCGCTGAGCTGATACTGTGCCTTGAGCCACGGCCACCAGGTGGCTTGCCCGGAACTGGAGACCAGAATGGTTTTGTCTTTCAGGCCGTCGAGGGAGGTGACGGAGGCGTGGGTCAGCAGTCCCTGCGGATCATACTGAAACGGGGCGGCAATCGCTTTAGCCTGAAAGCCACGCTGCACCGCTTCAAGTAACTGCAGGTCATAACCGATGATCACATCGGCGCGCTTCGATAACAGCAACTGCATGCCGTTGATCTGCGGTCCGCCGGACTGAATGCTGACGTCCAGCCCGTAGCGCTGATAGATGCCGGTCGCCAGCGCCTGATAATAGCCGCCCTGCTCAGCCTGCGCGTACCAGGAGGTGAGTAAGGCAATCTTCTCTGCGGCATCGGCCGGCAGGATGAATGCGCCAGAAATCAGCGTGCTCAGCACGCAGCCAGACAGGGGAATGCGGGATCGTAACTTCATTGCTCCTCTCCTAATCGTCACCGGAGGGAGGCTGAGCAAAGGCGACTCAGCCCCCAGCCGGTTCAACATGAACCGCGAAATGGTGGCTGAGCAATGTCCCGCGCAGTTGCCTGCACTGACCGCTTCTACTCACAGTGAGTTATACAAAAAGGATGCCAGGTTAGCCGATCGGCGCGGCTTAAGGGCTGCGCGGCGATCGGCGGAGGCGGCGCTGCAACCTTTGATTCATTAAGGAGCAACCAGCACCATGCTGGTGCAGCGTCAGGGCCGCTGGCGTCCGGGCGTCTGAATCTGGCTGAACAGCATCTCCAGCTGTTTGAGCATCATCGACGCCGCCAGCGACAGCTGCCTTGCCGGGGCGACGCACAGTGACAGGGTGAAGGTTTTGAGTTGCGGATCGGTCAGCGGAATAAACTGCAGTTCGTCGCTTTCCACCTCATCCATGATATCGAGCCAGCAGAGAATGCCGATGCCGATTTTCTCTTTGATCAGCGAGCGGATCATGTGGATGTTATTGGAGACCGCCACCTCGTTGATCATCTCGCCATGGATGTTGATCAGCGCCTGCACCGGTTCAGCCAGCATCAGCGGGGCAGAAGGCAGGATAAACGGATACTCACTGCACTGGTTAAACCGCACCCCGATTTTGCTGCTGAGCGGATGGCCGGTCGGGACCACAATCCCCAGATCGATCTCGGCAAAGGCTCGCACCTGCAGTTCGCGTGACGATTGCGGGTTCAGCATCACCCCGAAATCGGCATCACCCGACATCAGCGCCTGCTGAATATCGACGTTGTTCATGGTGGTCAGGGTGAAAGAGATGTTCGGATAGTCGAGATGCACCTGTCTGAGCATTGACGAGAAAAACTGCCGGTTAATCGCGTCGATGGTGGCGATGCGTACATGGCCGCGTCGCAGTCCACGCAGGTCATCCAGTTGTTCGCAGACCCGCGAAAAATCCTTTTTCCAGTTACTGGCGGCGTGCAGCAGCAGTTCGCCCGCTGCGGTCAGCCGCAGGCCGCTGGGGTGACGCTCAAACAGCGGCATCGCCAGCTCTTTCTCAACCCGCAGGATTTGCCGATCGATCGACGACGCCGCCACGTGCAGGCTTTCAGACGCCTTGCGAAACGATCCCTGACGGGCCACTTCAGTGAAATAGAGCAGAAATCGGGAGAATGCAAACATAGGGAGTGCTCTCTTTTATGCAACGGGATGTGCGAATCAAAGCGCTGGACGCAACAGTTTTATCACAATAACGTAGATTTCATGGCAACGGGAACAATCGTTTCATCACTCAGCTGGCTGCAGTTGCGCAGCGCTGGGTGATAACACCGCCGGTCAGGCGGCAGCGACGATGACCTGCTTTTTTATCACTGCTCTCTTTAAGCACAGACGGTAAATAATGATGAAAGAGTCCGGACTTATTCCAGTCACGATCAGCGCTGTCAATATTAATGGTGTCGGCAATCTTTCATTACAGCTTATTGCCCGGCAGGGTGGTTTATTACCGGCTTATTTACCTGGCGCGCACATTGACGTTTTCATTCCGCAAATCGGGCCGCGTCAGTATTCACTTTGCAGCGAAAACCACGGCGGTGAATATTACGAGATCTGCGTGAAACGGGCAGACCTCTCCAGCGGCGGATCGCATTTTATTCATCACCATTTACGGCCTGGCGATGCGCTGGAAATTTCAGCACCGCGCAATCATTTCCCGCTGCCCGAAGCGGGACGCTATCTGCTGTTTGCCGGTGGAATCGGTATTACCCCACTGTTGCCGATGGCGGAACAGCTTGCCCGACAAGGGTTTGACTATGAACTGCATTATTTTATCTCGTCGCCAGAACAGGCGGCGTTTGTGCCGCGATTAACCGCACCGCGATTAGCAGACCAGGTTTATTTTCATCACAGCAGCGCAAACGATTCTCTGCGTGTGAATACGCCGCCGTGTTTATCGCAGCCCGATCCACAGACCCGGATAATAGCCTGCGGCCCGGACGGCTTTATTCAGCGTCTGCAGCACCTTATGCAGCAGCATGGCTGGCAACCGGATCAATTGATTTTTGAGCGATTCAGCAATGCAGCGCTAAATAATAGCGCCAGCGACAGCGCCAGCGACAGCGCCTTTTATATCCAGCTCAATTCTACCGGCACCCGCTATTTAGTCAGCCCGCAGCAGACTATCGCCGAAGTCTTATTAAGCGCCCGGGTCGATATTATGCTGTCGTGCGAACAGGGAATATGTGGTTCCTGCATCACTGAGGTAATCGACGGTATTCCCGATCATCGTGACTGCGTGCTGACTGCCGAAGAGAAAGCGGAGAATACGCAGATAACCTTGTGCTGCTCCCGATCCAGAACGCCGGTTCTGGTGCTCGACCTTTAATCTCAGCGCGGAGTCTTATCATGTCTGTTTCCCGGTCCGATGCACCGCTTGCTGGCCTTGCCAGCGTTCGCCTCCCCGCCTGGCTACTGCCGGCGGACTGGCCGCGTGAAGCCGGTGAGCCGCTGCTGGCCGATCTGCGCTTTGCGGCTGGCAAAATTGCTGCGCTGACGCCAGCCCGGCCCGATCAGAGCGACCTGTGGCCGGTGGATGGCGCACTGGCGCTGCCGGGGCTGATTGAACCGCATGCGCACCTCGATAAAACCTTCACCCTCGCCCGCAGCCGTCCGTCAAAACCGGGCCTGCTGGCCGCCATTGAAACCCTGCATCAGGATCGCCAGCACTGGACGGCGTCGGACCTTCAACAGCGTGCCGGCCGGGCTTTCGGCTGGGCGGCCGCCAACGGCGTGACCCGTTTGCGCAGCCATATCGACTGGTTTGACGATCGCCCTCCGCTGGCCTGGACGGAACTGGCTGGCATGGCACCTCCCGGCATCACGCTGGAACGGGTGGCGCTGGTGCCGCTGAGCCTGTTCGCCGATGCCGGGAGCGCTGACCGCATCGCCCGCGCGGTGGCGCAGAGCGGCGCCGGTTGCCTGCTGGGCGGCTTTATCCACTCCTCAAACTGGGACCCGGTGGCGATGACCCACCTGATGCGCAGCGCCGCCCGCTGGCAGCTGGATCTGGATTTGCATATTGATGAAGAGCTTTCGCCAGTGGCCCACGGCCTGAGCTGGCTGGCGCACTACCTGGCTGAAAACAGCTTCAGCGGCCACATCTGTTGCAGCCACGGCTGCGCGCTGGCGTCCGGCAGTGAACTGCAGGCGCAGCAGGTACTGCGGCAACTGGCTGCCCACGCCGTCACGCTGATTGCTCTGCCGATGACCAACCTGCTGTTGCAGGATGCGGTAACCGGACGCACGCCGCGTCAGCGCGGCATTACCCTGCTGAAAGAGGCGCAGACGGCCGGCGTTCCGCTGCTGATCGGCTGTGACAACGTTCAGGATGCCTTTTGTCCGGCAGGCAGTTACGACCCGCTGGATACCCTGAGCTGCGCGCAGTTCGCTTTGCAGCTGAGCAACGTTTTTGACCAGCATTCGCGGCTGATTTGTGATGCCGCCGCCCTGACCGGCGCGCACTCAGCCCCACCGCCGCTGTCACCGGGCAGCGACGCTACGCTGGTGCTATTCCCGGGCAGCGACAGCGCCAGCTGGCCGTTAAACAGCGCAGCCCGCCAGGTTATCCATCACGGCAGGCTGACCCATCAACGTATCTGGCAGCAGGAGATATCCCATGAGTCTTGAAGAGGGTGCGGGCAAACCGCTCGCACACTATGCCGCCTGGCGTCGGGCCGGTGATTTTGTCTTTCTCTCCGGCATCATTCCGGTTAATCCGCAGAGCGGCACTATCGTGCGCGGCTTTAAGGATATCCCGGTTGAAGTCCGTCAGTTAGTTGGCGAAACCGGCGAGTTCTCGACCGACGCCAGACAGGGGCCGATCCTCGCGCAGAGCTGGTATGTGCTGGAAAGCATTCGCCACACCGTGCAACAGGCGGGCGGACAGATGAGCGATGTGATCAAGCTGGTGCAGTACTTCCGCAATCTCGATCACTTTCCCTGCTACAGCCGGGTCAGAAAGCTGTTTTATGACGGACAACCGCCGGTTTCAACCGTGGTGCAGGTCAGTGAAATGCTGCCGAGCGCCGAGGTGCTGATTGAAGTGGAAGCCACCGCCTGGTTACCGCTACCCCCCTAATCTCCGACTACGAGGCACAGCATGATTAACGGTTATATTCCTGCAGCGCGTTTTCTGCCTTTTCTGAGCTGGACGGCCATCGCGGCTCTGCCCGACAAAGCCAACACGGTGATTGTTCTGCCGACCGGCGCGATTGAGCAGCACGGTCCGCATCTGCCCTGTTCGGTCGACAGCGTGATCGCCTCCGGCGTGGCGGGCCATGCGCTGGCCAGACTGCCAAAAACCATCCCGGCTTACGCCATTCCGCCGATCACCTACGGCAAATCGGATGAACATCTGAATTTCCCCGGCACGCTGACCTTAACCGGCGACACCCTGCTGCAAACCGTGCTGGAAATCGCTGAATCGCTTTACCGCGCTGGCTTCCGCAAGCTGCTGATGATCAACGGTCACGGCGGACAGCCGCAGGTGCTGCAAATGGCGGCACGGGAAATGCGTCTGCGTCACGGCGATATGATCATCATCCCGCACGACGTGTTTCGGGTGCCGAACGTCGAAAACCAGTTCCTCAGCCCCCGGGAGCAGAAAATGGCGATGCATGCCGGTCACAGCGAAACCGCGGTGATGCTGGCGCTGGCACCGGAATGCGTCCACCCCGACCAGGCGGTGGCCAGTTATCCGCCGGAATTCCCCTGCCCGACGCTCTCCTCCGGTCGCCCGGCTGCCGCCTGGGTCTCTTACGATTTCGGACCGAGCGGCGTGATTGGCGATCCGACCGGTGCCACCGCAGAACAGGGTCACGCAATCCTTGATTCGCTGGCCGCAAGCTGGGCGCAGGCGATCACTGAAATCCACCAGATGAGCTGGCCGGTGCGCAGCGAACCCACCTGGGGAAAACAGCACTGGAGCGGTTTTGTGCAAACCGGCTTTACTCCTCCGTCTTCTTTGGCCTCTGAATAGTGGAGTAGTTACGATGAAAATTGGGCGTAAATCGACTTTCTCCCTGCTTGCTCTGATGCTGGCCGGGGTCTCTGCTTCCGGCATGGCGGAAGAGAAGTTTACCTTCCTGACTAACTGGTACGCGCAGGCGGAGCACGGTGGCTTTTATCAGGCTCAGGCTAGCGGGCTGTACAAAAAAGCCGGGCTGGATGTCAGCATCAACATGGGCGGGCCACAGGTGAACGTGATGCAGCTGATGGCGGCCGGACGCGCAGACTGTACGCTGGGTGACAACGGCCAGGCGCTGGAGACCTGGGAGGCTGGGGTGCACGCCGTCACGGTCGCTACGGTGTTTCAGCATTCACCGACGGTATTTATCAGCCATGACAAAGTCGACCAGCCTCAGCAGCTGAAAGACAAAACTTTCCTGCTGGCCACCGAGGCTTATAACTCGTTCTGGCCGTGGGCAAAAAGCGAACTCGGACTGGAGAAGGTGAAAATCCGTCCCTACACCTTCAGCGTCCAGCCTTTCCTCGCCGACCGCAATCTGGTGCAGCAGGGATACGTCACCTCTGAACCGTTCTCGATTGAGAAAGGCGGCAAACCGTTTTACGTCTACATGCTGAGCGACTGGGGCTACCCGCCGTATGGCAACTCGATTATCTGCATGGCCGACACGGTTAAACAACGCCCGGCTGCGGTAGCCGCCTTCGTTAAAGCCTCCATGCAGGGCTGGAAAGCTTATCTGCAGGACCCGACCGCCGGCAATGCATTGATCGCCAGAGATAACCCGCAGATGACCGCCGACCAGATCGCTTTTGGTATCGCGCAGATGAAGAAATATCAGCTGGTGACGGGCGGCGACGCACAAACCGGCGGTATCGGCATCATCACGGAATCGCGGCTGAAAAAGAGCTGGGACATGCTGGTTAAAAACAAGCTGATCGACGCGGAGAAAGTGCCGTTCGGCCAAACCTATACCCTCGATATGATTAAAGACGCGAAGGTTATGCCATGAATACTGTCCCCAACCTCACCGTGATGCGCGACGTTCGCGCAGCCTCGCCGCAGGCAGAGCCGGCGATCGAAGTGCTGTCGGCAGAGAAGATTTACAGCAACGGCACCCGCGCCCTGCTGCCGGTCAATCTCACCATTCATCAGGGCGAATTTGTCACCCTGCTCGGTCCGTCGGGCTGTGGCAAAAGCACCCTGCTGAAAATGGTCGCCGGGCTGACCGAGCCCAGCGACGGCAAACTGGTGTTATGGCGTCGTGACAGCCGGGAAAGCGCCCAGGTCCCGCTCTCCTTCGTGTTCCAGGAAGCGACGCTGATGCCCTGGAGCACGGTGCAAAACAACGTCCGTCTGCCGCTGGATCTGGCGGGCGTGCCGCGGGCCGAAGCCAATACCCGCGTTGCCGAGGCGCTGGAACTGGTCGGGCTGGGTAAATTTGCCCGGGTCCTGCCGCGTGAACTCTCCGGTGGCATGCAGATGCGGGTCTCGATTGCCCGTGGGCTGGTGACGCGCCCGAAACTGCTGCTGATGGATGAACCCTTTGGCGCGCTCGACGAAATCACCCGCAATAAACTCGACAGCGACCTGCTGCGGCTGTGGCGTGAACAGGGCCTGACGGTGGTGTTCGTGACTCACTCAATTCACGAAGCGGTTTTTCTGTCGCAGCGGGTGATCATGATGGCTGCCCGGCCGGGCCGGGTGGTGGAAGATATCGCCATCAATGAGCCGTTCCCGCGCAGCGAAGATTTCCGCGTCAGTCCGGCCTTTTCACGTTATGCGAAGCAACTGCAGGATAGCCTGCTGCAAGCCAGCCAATCGGGAATGGAGTAATACCATGCAGACGCAAAAATCTTCTCCGTGGATGGCTAATCCCGGCTTTCGTAAAGTGTTTTATCCCACCGTTGTGGCGGTGGTCGTGGTGCTGCTGTGGCAGGGATGGGTGAGCTATTTCAATATCCCGCAGTTTCTGGTGCCGTCACCGCTGGTGATGCTGCAAAGCCTGTGGACCCACTTCGGCTCGCTGATGATGGCGCTGCTTTTCACCCTGAAAATCACCCTGATCTCGTTTTTACTCTCGATCATCATCGGTGCCGCCGTGGCTTTCGTGCTGGTGCAGAATCGCTTTGTCGAAACCGCCCTGTTTCCCTACATCGTCTTTCTGCAGGTGACGCCGATCGTCGCCATCGCGCCGCTGATTATTATCTGGGTCAAAGACACCACCCTGTCGCTGGTGGTCTGTTCAACGCTGATGGCGGTGTTCCCGATTATTTCCAACACCACCCAGGGATTGCGCAGCGTTTCGCCGGGGCTGCTGAGCTACTTCAGGCTGAGCCGCGCCAGTCGTCTGCAGGTGCTGATTCGTCTGCGCATTCCGTCCGCGCTGCCCTACTTTTTTGGTGCGCTACGAATTTCCAGCGGGCTGTCGCTGATCGGAGCGGTGGTTGCCGAGTTCGTGGCGGGCACCGGCGGGAATAATACCGGGCTGGCCTACCAGATCCTGCAAGCGGGCTATCAGCTGGACATTCCGCTGATGTTTGCGGCGCTGCTGCTGATCTCCCTCGCCGGTATTGCGCTGTTTGGCATGATGTCGTGGATTTCCCGTCGCGCCCTCTCCGCCTGGCATGAAAGCGAAGCGGTTCAGTCTCATTAACTCCCTATTTTCAGGCAGGAAAATTATGCACAGCGAACACCGTCAGCACGCGCTTGCCCTGATACAGCAGGCGCTTCCCGATCTCGACTGGACTTTGCAGGCCGCCAGAGTTAAACGCCTGTCACGTGATTTTCACTGGTTCAGCCCGCTACTGAAACGGCAACTGGAAGATAAACAGGCCGATGCGGTGGTCAGACCGCGCAGTGAAGAGGAGCTGAGCCTGCTGGTCAAAGCCTGCGTCCGCCATCAGCTACCGCTGATCCTGCGCGGCGGAGCAACCGGTAACTATGGTCAGCTGGTGCCGCTGGCGGGCGGCATTCTGGTCGATATGACCGGCTTTAATCAGCTGTGTGAACTCACCCCTGGCGTGGTCCGCGCGCAGGCCGGGATGCGGCTGGCGGAGATTGAAGCCCTGACCCGTCCGACCGGCTGGGAACTGCGCTGCATGCCTTCGACCTATCGCCTTGCCACGCTGGGCGGGCTGTACGGTGGCGGCTTTGGCGGCATCGGCTCAATCAACTATGGCCCGCTGGCCGCCGCCGGAAACGTACTCAGCGTGAAAGTGATGACCGTGGAAGCGGAACCGCGCATTCTGCAGGTTCCGGCACCGCAGGCGCTGCTGCTGCATCACGCTTACGGCAGTAACGGTATCGTGCTGGAGGTTGAACTGGCGCTGGCACCGGTACATGACTGGATAGAGCGGCTGGACGTGTTCGACGACTTTACCGACGCGCTGGATTACGCTAATGCCTTCGCCCGCTCACCAGGACTGGTGAAACGTCAGCTGGCGTTATTCGCCGCGCCGATCCCCGGCTACTTCACCCATCTCAGCGGCCATTATCAGGCGGATCAGCATGCGGTGATCAGCGTGATTGGGCAGGAAAGTGACGGGTTAGCGGCGGGCCTGCTGGAAAAATATCGCGGAAAGAGTGCGCTGCGGCAGTCTGCCAGCGCCGCTCGCGATGCGAATGCGTCACTGATGGAATATTGCTGGAACCACACTACCCTGCACGCGCTAAAAGTTGACAGTACTCTGACCTATTTACAGACCGCGTTTAACCCGGCCTGTTATCGTCAGCAGATTATCGACATGGCCGCTCTGCTGGGTGATGAGGTGATGTCGCACATTGAGTTTCTGCGTGACGCTGACGGCAATCTGACCGCCAGCGGCCTGCAACTGGTGCGCTACAGCAGTGACGCGCGACTGAACGAGATCATGAACGCTTTTCGCGCCAACGGCGTCCGGATCAATAATCCGCATGTTTATCAGATTGAAGAAGGCAAACAGGGAGAGATCAAACCGGCGGTGGTCTCGGTTAAACAGTGTCTGGACCCGGATGGATTACTCAATCCCGGCAAACTCAAAGGCTGGGAACTGCGCGATACGCTGGTGCTGGATGACGATCCGCTGGCGTTGCGCCGCCCTTCACCCTGAGCGCGCCCTGATCAGCCGGCTGCAACGGCATCGCTGTCATCGCTGATATAAAAAAACCCGCTTATCACTAAGCGGGTTTTGCCTTTCAGTGGTTAATCGTAAGCCATCAGAGCTCGAACCGATCCAGGTTCATCACTTTGGTCCAGGCAGCGACGAAGTCCTTGACGAACTTCTCTTTGGCATCGCTGCTGGCATAGACTTCCGCCGACGCGCGTAACACCGCATTGGAGCCGAATACCAGGTCAGCGCGGGTGGCGGTAAAGCGGACTTCACCGGTCAGGCGATCGCGTCCTTCGAACTGCTCGCTGGAGCCATCAATGGCTTTCCATTCAATGCGCATATCCAGCAGGTTGATGAAGAAATCGGTGTTCAGTTCACCGACGCTGCGGCTGAAGACGCCGTGCTGGCTGCCGTCATAGTTGGTTCCCAGCGCGCGCATCCCGCCAATCAGTACCGTTAATTCCGGCACCGTCAGCGTCAGCTGCTGTGCTTTATCAATCAGCAGGTGCTCGGTGGTGGTTTTGCCGTATCCGCGACCGTAGTTACGGAAACCGTCAGCGCGAGGTTTCAGCAACTCAAACGATTCGATATCGGTCTGATCCTGACGCGCATCGACCCGGCCCGGGATAAAGGGCACCTCAATCTCAACGCCGGCCGCTTTCGCCGCCTGCTCAATCCCAACCACTCCGGCCAGCACAATGACATCGGCCAGCGAGACTTTATTGAATTCCCGCTGCAGCGCTTCCAGCTTCGGCAATACCCGGGCCGCATTGGCGTTAACGTCCCACTCGCGTTGCGGCAGCAGCGCCAGGCGCGCGCCGTTGGCACCGCCGCGTTTGTCACCGCCACGGAAGGTTGAGGCTGACGCCCAGGCAACCGAGGTCAGTTCACTGACGCTCAGGCCAGCGGCCGCAATCTTCTCTTTCAGCTGCGCGATGTCGGCGCCGGTCGGATGATAAACCGGTGTCGGCAGCGGGTCCTGCCAGATCAGATCTTCTTTCGGCACTTCCGGACCGATATAACGCGCTTTTGGCCCCATATCACGGTGCGTTAGCTTGTACCAGGCGCGGGCAAAAGCTTCATTGAAGGCCTGCGGATCGTTGTAAAAACGACGCGATATTTTCTCGAATTCCGGATCGAAACGCAGGGTCAGATCGGTGACCAGCATGGTCGGCTTACGTTTCTTCGTCTGGTCAAACGCATCAGGAATGATCTCTGGCGCGTCGATCGCTTCAAACTGGATGGCACCGGCCGGGCTGCGGGTCTGCACCCACTCATATTTGAACAGGTTCTCGAAGAAGTAGTTGCTCCACTGGGTCGGCGTCTGCGACCAGATCACTTCCAGACCCGAGGTAATCGCATCGGCACCCACGCCGGTGCCGTGGCTGCTTGCCCAGCCCAGACCCTGTGCTTCAATCGGTGCGGTTTCCGGATCAACGCCAACGTGCTCGGCCGAACCGGCACCGTGGGTTTTGCCCAGCGTATGGCCACCAGCGATCAGGGCAACGATCTCTTCATCGTTCATTCCCATATTGCCGAAGGTCGCACGAATGGCCGGAGCGGCTGACGCCGGATCGCCGCTGTGTTCCGGGCCTTCAGGGTTAACGTAGATCAGCCCCATTTCGGTCGCGCCGAGCGGTGACTGTGCCAGCGATTCCGGATGACGGTGTTCCAGCCAGGTGCTTTCATCGCCCCAGTTGACGTCCATATCCGGTTCCCAGACATCTTCACGTCCGGCACCAAAACCAAAGGTGCGGAAGCCGGAATTTTCCAGCGCCACGTTACCCGCCAGGATATACAGGTCGGCCCAGGAAATTTTCTGACCGTACTTCTGCTTCACCGGCCACAGCAGACGGCGCGCTTTATCCAGGCTGACGTTATCGGGCCACGAGTTTAACGGAGCGAAGCGCTGCTGGCCGCGGCCTGAACCACCGCGACCGTCTACTGCGCGATAGGTACCGGCGCTGTGCCAGGCCATACGGATGAAGAGACCGATGTAGCTGCCCCAGTCGGCAGGCCACCAGGCTTGTGACTCAGTGAGCAAGGCTTTGAGATCGGCTTTTAGCGCAGCGTAGTCTAATTTGGCAAATTCTTTACGGTAGTCGAACGACTCGCCCAATGGGTTAGAGCGGGATGAGTGCTGGTTCAGCAGGTCGACACGCAGCTGGTTAGGCCACCAGTCACGGTTGGACGTGCCGCCGCCTGATGTCTGATTGGCCTTTCCTGCATGAAAAGGACATTTACCTGCCGCTGCTTCGCGATCGGCTTCGACAATAGGCTTTGCATCTTTTGCATCTTCATCAACAGAATTGCTCATGGTCACACCTCTTTTATGTATTCTCAGCGCTACTCTATAGTGGCTTTTGAAAAAGGCACACCTGTCTCATCCTATACCTTTGATAGCCTGACCCTTTGAATATGCTTAGCTGAAAAAGGTTTTAACGATTAAAAAGAACCGCGCCGGTCAGTTCAGGCGAAGCGGTTAAAAATACCATTACCCTTGCCGCCAGGGATCGCGTCTGCCAAATAATAATCAGCAGCGTGACGGCGATCATGATTGGCAAAAGTGGCGCTATCGCCTGCTGATTCAGGCTGAAATGCCGGGCCAGCACCTGCGGTGTTGAAATCAGATCAGGGATAAAAGAGGATGCGGAGAGCGGCAGGGATCACTACAGAATGAGATGAACAGCGCCTTATCACTAAGGCGCTGGGTCGGGAACGGTATTAACGCCAGCCGAGTTCCGGCGCGACATACTTCAGTATCGCCTCAATCACATGCGCGTTATACGCCACCCCAAGCTGGTTCGGCACGGTCAGCAGCAGCGTATCGGCTTCAGCAATCGCTTCATCCTGCGCCAGTTGCTTAATTAACTGCTCCGGTTCAGCGGCATAGCTGCGGCCAAAGATGGCGCGGGTTTTTTCGTCGAGGAATCCCACCGAATCCTGGTCGCTACCGCTGCGGCCGAAGTAGGCGCGGTCCATGTCATTGACCAGCGCAAAAATGCTGCGGCTGACCGAAACCCGTGGCTCTCGCTGATGGCCGGCGGCTTTCCACGCTTCACGGTAGGCACGGATCTGCTTCGCCTGCTGGATGTGGAACGGTTCGCCGGTTTCATCATCTTTCAGGGTCGAACTTTGCAGGTTCATGCCCATTTTTGCTGCCCACTCTGCGGTGGCGTTGGAGCCGGAGCCCCACCAGATGCGGTCACGCAGCCCTTCAGACAGCGGTTCAAGGCGCAGCAGGCCCGGCGGATTCGGGAACATCGGCTGCGGATTCGGTTTGGCAAAGCCTTCACCGCGCAGCACTTCCAGAAACTCTTCGGTATGACGACGCCCCATATCAGCGTCGGTCTCGCCCGCTTTTGGCTCAAAGCCAAAATAGCGCCAGCCATCCACCACCTGCTCGGGCGAGCCACGGCTCAGGCCGAGCTGCAAACGGCCGTTGGAAATCAGGTCGGCTGAACCGGCATCTTCCACCATATAGAGCGGATTTTCATAGCGCATGTCGATCACGCCGGTACCGATTTCAATATTTTTGGTACGGGCACCGACCGCCGCCAGCAGCGGGAACGGCGAACTCAGCTGGCGGGCAAAATGGTGCACGCGAAAGTAAGCTCCGTCTGCACCCAGCTCTTCGGCTGCAACCGCCAGGTCAATCGACTGCAGTAACACATCCTGCGCCGAACGGGTGGCTGACTGTGAAGAGGGCGTCCAGTGACCGAAGGATAAAAAGCCAATCTTTTTCATCTGTTACTTCTCCTGGCGGGCAAAAGTGGCCCACACATGCTAAGGCGGTTTTCGATAGGCAAAGGTTACGCCGTCGTCGTCACCACTGATAGTCAATATCTTTCAGCGCCATATTCAGGATTTTCGACATAGCTAAGAAAAATAACGTCTTTGTCTTTGCGCAGCGTTTATTTCACTGTGGCTCTCTGTTCCTCTTCTGCCAGGTCGATCATGCAAAAAAGCCGTGCCGCTTACCTTCATCCGCAGCAGCGCGCCCTGCTGCAACAGCTCTCGCGCAGCTGGTTATGGCGCACTGAACTGCCCACCTGGCTGCTGATCGTCGCGGTCTATGGCGGCTGGTTCGGCACGCTGCTCGGCTGGCAGATCCTCGGACGGCTGCCCGCTACCCTGCTGCTGACTGGCTTCACCGCCTGGTATATGTCGCTGCAGCATGAGCTGATCCACGGCCATCCGACGCGCTGGCCGCGGATCAATCAGCTGTTCGGCATCCTGCCGCTGGCGGTGTGGTTTCCGTTTGGCCTCTACCGCGATTCTCATCTGGCCCATCACCGCAATCACACCCTGACCGAACCGGATGACGATCCGGAAAGTTACTACCTGTCCGCCGCACGCTGGGCGCAGCTGTCGCCGTGGCAGCAGCAGCTGATCCATCTGCGTAATACCTTTTTTGGCCGTCTGCTGCTGGCTCCGTTGCTGGATATCTGCGGCACTTTCAGGGCGATGTGGCAGGCGTTTCGTCACGGTGAGCGGGCCGCCATCGGCATGTGGCTGCTGCACTGGAGCCTGCTGGCGCTGCTGTTTTACGGCATGGCGCAGTGCGGCTTCTCCCCGCTGTGGTATCTGCTGGCGGTCAGCTATCCGGCGCTGGCGCTGACCAAAGTGCGCTCCTTTTATGAACATCGCGCGGCTGACGATCCGCTGGCGCGTTCGGTCAATAATGAGGCGGCGCTGCCCTGGCGGATCCTGTTCCTGAATCTGAACTACCATTCAGTGCATCACGATCTGCCCGGCGTGCCCTGGTATGGCCTGCGTCGCCTTTATCTGCGCGACCGTGAGCGCTATTACCAGCGCAATCACGGTTTCCGCGTGGCGGGCTACCGGGTCTGGCTGCGTCAGTTCTGGGCGCGGCCGGTCGGGGTCAATGCCCATCCGGGGCGTTCTGAAGAGGCTCGCCATGACTGACCTGCTGGCATTACCGATGTACGACATTGATCGCCCTGCCACTGAGGCGCTCAGCCAGGCGATAGTAACGTTACTGGCGCAGCACGGCACGGCGGCGCAGCCAGTCTGGCCCGACGATCTGCTTACCCACTGGCAGGATGATCGGCTGCTGCTGAGCCAGACCTGCGGCTATCCGCTGGTGACGCGACTGCCTGCGGTGCAGCTGGTCGGCGCGTTTCACTACAGCGCGCCAGGCTGCAGCGGACCCGATTATCGTAGCTGGCTGGTGGCGCGGGATAAGGGCGCGACGCTGAGCGATTTTCACGCCCGCCGGGCGGTGGCCAACGGCCTCGATTCACACTCCGGCTATAACGCGCTGCGCCTGGTGGCGGCCCTGTCGGGCGTGCTGTTTTCACGGCTGGTGCTGAGCGGCGGGCATCGTCAGTCACTGGCGGCGGTGCGTCAGCATCAGGCGGATATTGCCGCCATTGATTGTGTCAGCTGGGCCCTGATCGCCCGGTACGCGCCAGAGGAACTACAGGGATTGCACATTATCGACGAAACACCGCCTGCGCCTGGGTTGCCACTCATCACTTCGGCCTCCACCTCGGCGCAGCAGCGCCAGACGCTGCAGTCGGTGCTGGGCGAACTGGTGACGAGTCCGGCGTGGCGTGAAGTCTGTGCGGCCAGCCTGATTAGCGGATTCAGCCCGCTGCAGCGCCAGGATTATCAGACGATAATCCGCTTTGAACAGCAGGCGGCGGCGCATGGGGTGGCCCGGCTTTGAGCTGAAAGAAAGGCGGCTTCCCTGCCGCATCGCCCTATTTACGGGCGGCAATGATCTCATCGGCCACGTTGCGCGGTGCCTGCGCGTAGTGGCTGAACTCCATGCTGTAGGTGGCGCGCCCCTGGGTCAGCGAACGCAGGCTGGTGGAGTAGCCGAACATCTCCGACAACGGCACTTCGGCGCGAATAATCCGGCCGCCAAAATGCTCATCCATGCCCTGCACCGCGCCGCGCCGTGACGACAGATCGCCCATAATCCCGCCGGCGTACTCTTCCGGCGTCTCCACTTCCACTTTCATTACCGGCTCCAGAATCGCCGGATCGGCCAGTTTTGCCGCCGCACGGAAACCGAGAATCGCTGCCATGCGGAACGCCATCTCCGAGGAATCGACCTCATGATAGGAGCCAAACGTCAGGGTCGCTTTGATATCGACAATCGGATAGCCCGCCAGCACGCCGCTGTTCAGCGCTTCGCGGACCCCTTTCTCTACTGACGGGATATATTCGCGCGGCACCACCCCGCCTTTGGTGGCATCCTCAAAGACAAACCCGCTGCCCGCCGCACCCGGTTGCAGGCTCAGCACCACATGGCCGTACTGCCCTTTGCCGCCCGACTGGCGCACAAACTTGCCTTCAACATCCTGCACCGCCTTGCGCAGCGTCTCACGGTAGGTAACCTGCGGCCGCCCGATATTGGCCTCTACGCCAAATTCACGTTTCAGACGATCGACGATAATCTCCAGATGCAGTTCGCCCATACCGGAGATAATCGACTGGCCTGACTCCTCGTCGGTGTGCAGCCGGAACGACGGATCTTCTGCCGCCAGCCGCTGTAACGCCAGCCCCATCTTCTCCTGGTCCGCTTTGGTCTTCGGTTCTATCGACAGCGAAATCACCGGTTCAGGAAACTCCATCCGCTCCAGAGTAATAATGGCGTGCGGATCGCACAGGGTTTCGCCGGTCGTCGCCTCTTTCAGCCCGACGCAGGCGGCAATATCCCCGGCGCGTATCTCGTCGATCTCATGGCGGGCGTTGGCGTGCATCTGCACGATACGGCCAATGCGCTCCTTCTTGCCTTTGACCGCGTTATAGACGCTGTCGCCCTTGCGTAACACGCCCGAGTAGACCCGTACAAAGGTCAGCTGCCCGACAAAGGGATCGCTCATCAGCTTAAACGCCAGCGCCGAGAACGGTTCGTCATCATCAGCGTGCCGTTCGGCGTGGTTTCCGGCCTCATCCACGCCGCTGATCGCTGGCACATCGGCCGGTGACGGCATCAGTTCGATCACCGCATCCAGCATCCGCTGTACCCCTTTATTTTTAAACGCACTGCCGCACAGCATCGGCTGGATCTGGTTGAGCAGCGTGCGCTGGCGTAAACCGGCAATCACCTGCTGCTCGCTGAGATCGCCCTGCTCCAGCCAGGCTTCGGTCAGGGTTTCATTGGCTTCCGCCGCCGCCGCGACCATTTTTTCACGCCAGCTCTGCGC